>Ga0316203_1000514_pt1 | contig 45040 bp, 40 predicted proteins | sample 6monrhotite_MG_FD_204940 | JGI IMG/M metagenome (GOLD analysis project Ga0316203, IMG submission 204940) | Microbial mat bacterial communities from mineral coupon in-situ incubated in ocean water Damariscotta River, Maine, United States -... | ecosystem: Environmental > Aquatic > Marine >... | reverse complement strand
AACCGGCGACGCCGGCAAGCCGCTCTCGGCCGTTTGACCCCGGTCGAGTTCGAGGCCATCATGAGCACGCCAGCCGCACTGGCGGCGTGACTACAACCTGTCACCTATCCGTGCAGCAGACCCACCCGTGGACCTCGAATTGCTTGCGTCTATCTCGACATAGGTCTACGATCCTTCCATGAGGTTGACACACGCGACCGTTGCCGTAGCGATGGAGCTAATGGCGAAACCCCAAAGTGAGCACTGGGGCTACGAGATCCTAAAGGCCTCGGGTTTGGGAACAGGGTCTGCTTACACGATTCTTCAACGTTTCGTTGATGAAGGCATCCTGGAAGACACTTGGGAGGATCCGGCGATCGCCGAGTCCGAGAAGCGGCCACCAAGACGCCTGTATAGGTTGACGCCCACCGGTGCCGTTCAACTGGGCGCTCTCTTGAGGCGTGCACAATCTGAGCAAAGATTCACGCTTGGTGCCACGAAATGGGCTCTCGGAACATGAACACCTCGCGTCTCATCGCTGACTTTCTGGCCATCACTGGGGGACTGATATGGCCAGCGCTCGGGCTCTTGCTCGTGTTCACCGCAGCTGGGGCTGTTCCGATGGCCTTGACTATCGCGATCGTCCACATATACCCGCCCGGGCATGCCAGGCGCCAAGAGTTCGTCAGCACAACAGCTCTTCTGATGCGAAAGAGCCGGTCGAGTGCGCTCCGGTGGGTAATCGGCATTATCCCCTTGGCGCTGTGGGAAGGCTCAACAGCGCGGATCAAGTTCAGCGCGGAGTTGAGAGCAAAGTACGCCGACTGGATTTCCAAGTCATTCGCCTTCGAACTGCCCGCAAAGCGCGTCGCGGGACTGACGGGACATATCCGGCTGAGTGTCGTGGAAGAGTCTCCATTGGTGGAGTTCATGTTCGGCAAGAGTCGGTGGTCGAGGTTTCATACGAAGCTCATCACAGTGCGCGCAGATAGCTCGGTCACATTGTTGGCGAACTCACGTCCGATTACCATTGCGTTTCGTTCGCATGATTCGAGCAATGGGATCTACGAGGCGACTGTTGCCGACCACGTCAACATGACTCGTGCGTCATTCATGCTGGCCGGAGATTCGTCCGGCCGTCTGTCAGTCATCGTCGAAGAGTTGGCGTCCATAACTCGGGTTCCCGTCTCCGTAGACGGAGTGGCATATGACTTGAGCGCCACTTGCAGCAGCCGCCGCTGCAAGCAGTGCGGAGGCCAATACGGCTTGGCTCGCTGGGCCCCTGCAGAAGCTCGGTTGGTACTCATGGTCACCGTGCTTCCTGCGTTGGGTGCCTTCGCCCTGTTCGCGTCGGCTCTCTTCTTCGCTTAGGGCCGACCCGGAGCCCGAATGATCGCGAGTTGACGAGATGGGCCACGCGAGCGAACGTGCGCCAACCATGCCCATCGTTGTCTTCGCATCGACCCGGAGCGGCACGTTTGGTCCACGCCCGAACCTCGCCGCATATGGTGCGACGCTCTTCCTGCCAGCAGCGATGCCCGTCGCCACTCGTCTCGAGTCCGCTAAACCTCCGGTAGCCGCGACTGATCCGCGGTGACCGTTGCGATGCGATAGCGGTGGTCCATGAGAAATGGGACACGCGTGGCTCATCTCATACAGCAGCGGCAAATCTGCTTGGTGCAGGCGGCTAGCCTGAGGGGGTGTCGACCCTCTCCGATCTCGTGCACGAGCACGCCGCCTCGAGCGAGGCCGACATCGAGTGGCTGCACCTGCTCATCGCCGACGGCCAGCTCATCGCCGACTTCGCCTTCGCCGACATCGTGCTGTGGGTGCCGACCGCGGAAGGGAGCTTCGTCGCCGTCGCCCACCAGCGGCCATCGAGCTCTGCGACGCTCTTCTACCGCGACTTCGTGGGGCAGGAGATCAGGGCCGAGTGGCGCGACCAGGTCAGCGAGGCCTACAGCACGCGCAGCATCGTCGACTCGAGCACGCCCGACTGGTACGAGGAGACCCCGACGCGGTTGCGCGCCATACCCGTGCTGAGTCGCGATCCGGGCGGAAAAGGGGTGAGCGAGCATCCCATCGCCGTCATGACGCGCCACACCAACCTGAGCGAAGCGCGCATGCCCGGCCGCCAGGAACTCACTTTCAACGAGTGCGCCAACGACATCTTCGCGATGATCGCCGCCGGCGACTTTCCCGACATGACCGCACCGAGCGGGCCGCGACGTGGCGCGCCCCGTGCCTCCGACGGGCTGCTGCGCCTCGACCTCGACGGCACCGTCACCTTCGCGAGCCCCAACGGCCTGAGCGCCTTCAACCGCATGGGCTTCGTCGGCGAGCTCGAAGGCGAGTCACTCGCGCACGTGACCACGCGCTTGCTGAGCGGCAAGCTGCAGGTCGACGAGTCCCTGCCTCTCGTCGTGACCGGGCGAGCGCCGTGGCGCACCGACATCGAGTCGCGCGGAGTGACCGTCACCCTGCGCACGATCCCGCTGCGGCAGCACGGCCAGCGCATCGGCGCGATCGTGCTCGTGCGGGACGTCACCGAGGTGCGGCACCAGGAGCGCGAGCTCATCACCAAGGATGCGACGATCCGCGAGATTCACCACCGCGTCAAGAACAATCTGCAGACCGTCGCCTCGCTCCTGCGCATCCAGGCCCGCCGCACCCACAGCGACGTCGCCCGCGAGTCGCTCACGCAGGCCATGCGCCGCGTTGCCGCGATCGCGGTCGTCCACGACACGCTCTCAGAGGGGCTCAGCCAGAACGTCGACTTCGACGAAGTCTTCGCGCGCGTGCTCATGCTCATCGCCGAAGTCGCCTCGAGCCACTCCACGACCGTGCGCCCGACGTCCACAGGCAGCTTCGGCACTCTGCCGAGCGAGTACGCCACGCCGCTCGCCCTCGCGCTCACCGAGCTCGTCACCAACGCCGTCGAGCACGGCCTCGCCGGGCGGCCCGACGGCGAGGTCGAGATCGTCGCGAGTCGCAGCGACGACACCCTCTCGGTGAAGGTGCGCGACAACGGCGTCGGCCTCGGCGAGGGGAAAGTCGGCTCAGGGCTGGGCACGCAGATCGTGCGCACGCTCATTCAGGGCGAGCTCGGCGGCGTCATCGACTGGCACACGCTCCAGGGCGAGGGCACCGAGGTCACGATCGAGGTGCCCCTCCTCTACCTCAAGCGTCGAGCCTAACCGCGCGGCCAGCGGGCCCGCGTTGCGCCAGATCTGGCGCGAAGGGGCGCTTGAGTTGAGGCGGTGCGCCACTATGCGCCAGATCTGAGCCGAACGGGCGCTAGTGGGCGTGCGCGACCGCGAGCCAGTGCAGCGCCGTGTCGCCGTAGCTCGTACGACGGTCGAGCTCGAGCCGCGGTGGCAGGCCGGGCAGCGCGGACCGTGCGCTGCGCTCGATGACGACCACGGCATCCTCGCTCAGAAGCGGGGCGAGCAGGTGGAGCGCGCGTTCGAGCTCCGCATCGCCGAGCTCGTAGGGCGGGTCGAGGAACACGAGGTCCCACGGGCCGGTCGCCGACGCGAGGTACGTCGCGACCGCCTTCGTGACGACCTGGATGCTCGGGGCCGAGCCGCCCGCCGCGCGACCCTGCACGAGTCGGGCATTGGCGCTGCACACGCGGGCAGCCGAGCCCGCGCGCTCGACGAGGGTGACCTCGGCGGCCCCACGACTCGCCGCCTCGAGGCCGAGGGCACCGCTGCCCGCGTACAGGTCGAGCACGCGGGCTCCCGCCACGAGGTCGCGCGCCTCGAGCGATGAGAAGATCGCCTCGCGCACGCGGTCACTCGTGGGGCGCGTGCCCGACTTCGGCACCTGCAGGGTGAGGGAGCCCGCGAAGCCGGCGATGATGCGCGTCACAAGGGCAACGCTACCCTCGCTGGGCGTCGCCGCACGCGCGCCCGTTCGCGCCAGATCTGACGCGAAACGGCGCATCGCCCCAACGCAAGCGCCCATACGCGCCAGATCTGGCACAAAGCGGGTGCGGGTGCGGGCGCGGGTGCGGGCGCGGGCGCCCGCGTGGGCGCGACGGCGCGCGGCGGTAGCGTGGGGGCCGTGACCAACCCCCTGGATGCGCGGCTCGACGGCGTGCTGGGCGATCGCACGGCGAAGGCGTTGGGCAAGGCGTTCGGGATGCGCACCGTGGCCGATCTGCTCGCCCACTACCCGCGTCGCTATGCGCGGCGCGGCGAGCTCACGGCGTTGAGCGAGCTCACGGTCGGCGAGTCGGTCACGATCGTCGCCGAAGTGCTGAGCGTGAGCGAGCGCTCCATGAAGCAGCGCAAGGGCTCGATTCTCGAGATCGCGATCGGCGACGGCAAGGGTATCCTGACCCTCACGTTCTTCAACCAGACCTGGCGCAAGGCCGAGCTCACGCCCGGTCGGCGCGGCATCTTCGCCGGCAAGGTTGGCGAGTACCGCGGAGCGCGGCAGCTCGCGCACCCCGACTACGAGCTCTTCGAGGCGGGCGACGAGCGCGACCCCGGCACGGGCGGCAAGGACGCCCAGAAGTGGGCGATGCAGCCGATCCCGATCTACCCGGCCACGTCGACGGTCGCGAGCTGGCAGATCGCGAAGACCCTCGAGATCGTGCTCGACACCCTGCCGCCGCTCGACGACCCGGTGCCCGAGCCGGTGAAGGCGGAGCGCGGCCTGCTCGACCTCGCGCAGGCGTACCAGTGGATCCACCGGCCCGAGCAGGACAGCCAGTGGCGCCGCGCGCGCGACACCCTGCGCTTCTACGAGGCGTTCGTGCTGCAGGCCGCCCTGCTGCAGCAGCGCGCCGCTCTGCGGCAGCAGCCGGCCGCAGCGCGCGTCGCGGGCGACGAGCTCGCGGGCTTCGACGCGAGCCTGCCGTGGCCGCTCACCGATGATCAGCGGCTCGTCGGCGACGAGATCGCGCGCGACCTCGCGGCCGAGGTGCCGATGAACCGCCTCGTGCAGGGTGAGGTCGGCTCGGGCAAGACCCTCGTCGCGGTGCGCGCGATGCTCACGGTCGCGCAGAGCGGTGGCCAGTCGGCCCTGCTCGCCCCGACCGAGGTGCTCGCGCACCAGCACTACCGCAGCATCGTCGACACTCTCGGCCCCGACCGCGCGGCCCGGATGCGCCCCGTGCTGCTCACCGGCCAGTTGAGCGCGGCCGAGCGCAAGCGCGCCCTGCTGAGCATCGCGAGCGGAGCATCCCGCATCATCATCGGCACGCACGCCCTGCTCGGCGACAAGGTGCAGTTCGTCGACCTGGGGCTCGTCGTCGTCGACGAGCAGCACCGCTTCGGCGTTGAGCAGCGCGAGAGCCTGCGCCGCAAGGGCGCCGTGCCGCCACACGTGCTCGTGCTCACCGCCACGCCGATTCCCCGCACGGTCGCGATGACCGTATTCGGCGACCTGGACATCTCCACGATCGCGACCCTGCCCGCGGGGCGTGTGCCGATCGTGAGCCACGTCGTCGCGCTCGCCGAGCGGCCCGAGCTGTGGCACCGCGCGTGGCAGCGCCTCTCCGAAGAGCTCGAGCAGGGTCGCCAGGGCTTCGTCGTCGTGCCGGCGATCGACCCGACGACGGTGGAGGACGACCCTGACGCGCTCGCTCCCGAGGGCGACGGCAGCGAGGCGGTACCGGATGCTCTGCCGCCGCTGCCCGCGACGGTCGCCGAGCTGACGCCCCTCCTGCGGGCGCATCCCGCGCTCGAGGGTCGCCGCATCGAGCCGCTGCACGGCCGCATGTCGACCGACGAGAAGGACGCCACCATGCAGGCCTTCGCGCGAGGCGAGATCGACGTGCTCGTCGCCACGACCGTCATCGAGGTCGGCGTGGACGTGCCCAACGCCTCGACGATGGTCGTCGTCGAAGCCGACCGCTTCGGAGTGAGCCAGCTGCACCAGCTGCGCGGCCGCGTGGGGCGCGGCGGAGTGCCCGGCCTGTGCCTCTTCGTGACCGCAGCGCTGCCCGAGACGCTCGCGCGCGAGCGGGTCGAGGCGGTCGCGGCGACACTCGACGGCTTCGAGCTCGCGCAGGTCGACCTCGAGCTGCGGCGCGAGGGCGACGTGCTCGGGGCGACCCAGAGCGGCGGGCGCTCGAGCCTCAAGCTGCTGAGGGTCGCCACCGACGGCGACCTCATCGGCGACGCACGCGTGGTGGCGGCCGAGGTGCTCGAGGCGGATGCGGCCCTGGCGGAGCATCCGGCCCTCAAGGATGCCCTCGTGCGTCGCCTCGATGACGACGCCCGCGAGTTCCTCGCCAAGAACTGAAGCGAATTCTTGAGTACGTGAAGGTGCTGTGCGAGTATCAATGTATTGCTCAGGAAGTGCTCATGCTTGAGCGACCAGCCCCCACATTTCGCGAAAGAGGACTATTACTGTGACGGAAAATACGCCTGATTCAAGCGCGGCTGCATCACCCGCGACTAACGAAGTGGCTCCCAAGAAGGCTCGCAACACTCTCGGACTAGTGGCACTGATTCTCGCCGTGCTGGGAGCGATTCTCGCGGTCATCCCGGCGACCAACGGGTTCTCGTGGGTCATCCTTCTCGGCGCATTTGTGGTCGCGATCGTTGGCCTCACGCGCAAGGGTCAGGGCAAGGGCACATCCCTCGCCGCACTGATCGTCAGTTTCGTATTCTGGTTGATCTCCGTCTTTGTCGGTATCGGCGTGATCGCGACCGGGGTCGCCGAGGAGATCGACGACCCGCCCGCAGTTTCGCAGCCCGACGACGCGCCTGCTACTGAGGAGGAGGAGGAGGATGCTCCTGCCGAAGAGGCTGCAGGAGCAGGTATCGGTGACACCGTCACTACTGATGATGGTGTGGAAGTTACGCTGGCAGGAATCCGCCCTGGAGTTGAAGCGCCGAACAACTTCATTGTTGATGACGTTCGTGGCGTCCTCGTCGCTGTTGACATGTCGATGACCAACGGAAGCGACGAAGTCGTGTCGATTTCGAGTTCGTCGGTGCAGGGGTTTGTCGGGAACGCCGAATATGAGTCGGTCGCTGTCTTCGACACGGATAGTGAAAGTTGGTACGTCTACGAGGACATCAATCCTGGCCTTACCGCAAACTTCACCGCATACTTCGATGTTCCTGAGGATCGAGTGCTCGACCGTGTGACGTTCCTTACTGCCATCATTCTCGGTGACGAGGCAACCTTCACGATTCAGTAGTTGTGTCGTGTGTGACCCGGCCCCGCATCTGTGGTGGCCGGGTCACCCACGTCGCCTCGACGACGCCGCTCGCGAGTTCCTCGCCAAGAACTGAGTGACAGCCGCGAGCCTGCGGAGCGCGCGCGGCTCCGTCGTAGGCTGGGTGCGATGAGAGTGATCAGCTACAACCTGCGCAAGCACGCGGCCGTCGGCGAGCTCGCCGCGCTCATCGCCGATCACCGCCCCAATCTGCTGTGCCTGCAGGAGATCGACACGCAGCGCTTGCCCGCCGACCTGGGGCACATGCACCTCGCCGACGCCACGAGGCTCAACCGGCTCGGACTCGCGATCTACTACGACCACGAGAGGTTCGATGCGCTCGACACGCGAGCCTTCGCGCTCAAGAAGTCGCTGCACGACATCATCGCCAAGCCCGCGCTCGAACGCCTGCTCGGCAGCCACCTGCTCGACCGCACGAAGAAGCGGGAGCTCGTGCTCGGCTCGTTCCACGCCGCCCCGCTCACGGCGCTCAACTCGCTGCGCCGCACGCAGATCGCGGCGGCGCACCACGCGCTCGACACGTTCGGGGAGACGCTGCCGACGCTCATGGTGGGGGACTTCAACTATCCGATCTTCCAGGACTTCCTCAACCGCCGCCTGCAGCAGACCGGGCACGAGGTCACGCTGAGCGACGCGCGCACCTACACGCGCTACAAGTTCTTCCGCGGCCACTTCGACTTCGCGACATCGATCGGGCTGACGATCCGCAGCGTCACGACGCTCGAGCGGGGTGCGAGCGACCACCTGCCGATCTTCGTCAAGGCCGACTACGCCGACGACGCGGCGCCGACGAGCGAGAGTGTGCTCGCGGGGGGACCCGGTGGCCCCGTCACGTCGTCGTAACACGCGCGCCGATAGGGTGGAGGCATGAGCAGGATCGCCGTTGTTCCTGGGTCGTTCGACCCCGTCACGCTGGGCCACCTCGATGTCATCGAGCGGGCCTCGGCGATCTTCGACGAGGTCCACGTCGTCGTCGTGCACAACCCGGGCAAGACGGCGATGCTCCCGATCGCGCAACGCGTGACCCTCATCGAGCAGGCCATCGCCGATCGGGCACTGTCGTCGAGCATCCTCGTGACCGGCTGGAGCGTCGGCCTCCTCGTGGACTACTGCACCGATGTCGGGGCGAGCGTGCTCATCAAGGGTGTGCGCAGCCAGGTCGACGTCGCGTACGAGACGCCCATGGCGATCGTCAACCGCGACCTCGCCGACGTCGAGACGATCTTCATGCTTCCCGATCCGGCGCACGCGCACGTCTCGAGCTCCCTCGTGCGGCAGGTCGCCTCCCTGGGGGGCGATGTGGCGCCGTACGTGCCGCGTGCCGTCGCAGAGTTCCTGCAGGCGGAGGGGCCAGAGTAGGGGCATGACGCATCCCCTCACTCTCGGGTACAAGGCTTCCGCCGAGCAGTTCGATCCGCGCGAGCTCGTCGAGATCGCGGTTGCCGCGGAGGCCCACGGCATGGAGTCCGTCGCCGTGAGCGACCACTTCCAGCCCTGGCGGCACGAGGGCGGTCACGCGCCGTTCTCACTCGCCTGGATGGCGGCGGTAGGCGAGCGCACCTCGTCGATCCGCGTCGGCACGTCGGTCATGACGCCGACGTTCCGCTACAACCCCGCGGTCGTCGCGCAGGCTTTCGCGACGATGGGGATGCTCTACCCGGGCCGCGTCTTCCTCGGCGTCGGCACGGGCGAGGCGCTCAACGAGATCGCTACGGGGTTCCGCGGGGCTGGCGAGCAGCCCTGGCCCGCGTTCAAGGAGCGCCTCGGGCGCTTGCGCGAGTCGATCGAGCTCATGCGGCAGCTGTGGACGGAGGAGCGGGTGAGCTACCGAGGCGAGTTCTACTTCACGCAGGATGCGAACATCTACGACCGCCCCGAGACCCCCGTGCCGGTGTACGTCGCCGCGGGTGGCCCGACGGTCGCGCGCTTCGCCGGTCGCGTGGGCGACGGGTTTATCTGCACCTCGGGCAAGGGCGCCGAGCTGTACACGGACGAGCTCATCCCCGCGGTCGGCGAGGGCGCCGAGAAGGCCGGTCGTCGCTTCGAGGATCTCGACCGGATGATCGAGATCAAGATCTCTTACGACACCGACGCGGATGCCGCGCTCGAGAACACGCGCTTCTGGTCGCCGCTGTCGCTCAGCAAGGAGCAGAAGCACGACATTACCGATCCGGTCGAGATGGAGAAGGCCGCCGACGCGCTGCCGATCGAGCAAATCGCGAAGCGCTGGATCGTCGGCAGCGACCCGGATGAGGTCGTCGCCGAGGTGGCGAAGTACGTCGATTACGGGATGAACCACCTCGTGTTCCACGCGCCCGGTCACGATCAGCGGCGCTTCTTGGAGCTCTTCGAGCGGGATCTCGCGCCGCGCCTGCGCGCCCTCGGCTGAGGCGACAATCGGCGGACTCCCAGCTGAGGACGGGAGCTCACGGCCGCGGCGCGTACACTCTCCCGTTGTGACTGGGGGCCGACATTCTTCTGCGCGCGCACGCACGCGCGCACTCTCGGTGACCCGTCGATCGCCGCGCATGACGGCGACACGTGGAGTCTTCGCAGGGCTCATGGCCGTCTGCGTGGGACTGCTCGCCGCGGGAGCGACTCCGCCTTCAGCGGAGGAGGAGCTCGAGCAGTTCGTGACCGCCAATGCGCAGTCCTTCGTCGTACGGGCATCGGTGGACGCGCCCGAGGTCATGCGCGACGACTTCGGGGCGACTCCCGGATACGAGACCTTCATCGCCGGCGGCACCAACCACGACTGGGCGAAGCTCGTGCTGCTCATGGGCGAGTTCCCCCTCACCGACAGCAACGTCACGGTCGTGACCCGCTGGATGCGCCAGGAGAACTACGTGGATGCGTGGTGGACGCGCAACAACCCGCTCAACAACGGCTGGGGTTCGGGCGGCGGGGGAGGGACGGGCACCTACGTGCACCTCGTCGACGCCGCTGAGAATGCGGCCGAGGCCCTGCACACGTTGCCCCGCTACGGCGAGATCGTCGCGACGCTCCAGGCGTCCGCGCCGACCGAGGAGGTCGAGCGCGCCATCTGGTTCTCAGGCTGGGCATCGGGTATGTACAACAACGGCGCGCACTGGGCCTACAACGAGGTGCCCGTCGTGCAGGCGCCGCCGAGCGCCTGGGGTCGCTGACCGCGTTGAACGGTCATGACCTCCGGCGCCCGACGGCGCTCGAGCCGCGCACCGTCGTCGCCTAGTGCGGCGGCACGATCAGGCGGAGCGCCCGCTCGTGCGCGCGTTCGCGACGGTTGGTGGCGAGCTGCTGCTCGACGCGCCTGGCGCGGCGCTCGTGGCGTACGGCGACCGCGGAGCGCCGGCTCCACCGCACGAGGGCGAGACCCACGTGCAGAGCGAGCCGGTCGAGAGGGCTCACGCGGTCGGGCCGCGTGGGGCGGTCCTGGGGCGCGAGCGTATTCGGAGGGTGGCCGGTCAGCGGGCGCTGCCGGGCCGAGGAGAGCGTGTTCACGAGGGGTGTTCCTTCACTGCTGCAGTGACCGTGGGGGAGGTGACGGGCAGCCGAATGCGAGCATCCGACTGCCCGTCGCGAGCGCTCGACAAGAGTGCCGAGCGGCACGGGGCGTCGGCCCGCGGCGCGCGACGGAGAACCCTGCACAGGAAGTGGGCTACCGACAGCGCGCACAGTTGCGGGCCGTGAGCTTCGAGAGCATCGCCACCGTCACGAACGGCGGCGGAATCCGTCAGCTGTTCAGGCGGTGAAGACGCCGACGAAGCCGGCGGTGGTGGGAATCATTCCCTGAGTGTGAATAAACATGGCCGACCTCCTTTCGTCATATGGCGTGGGGAGAATCTAGCGGGATGCTCGGGGCTGGCGCAAGACTCCGCGAACGGGTTGCGCGCCCTGTTGCCGATTCGTGACCTCGGGCGCTCGCGGGCCCTCGTGTCGGCGGCATCGCCTAGCCTGAGCGCGTGGTGGCCAACGACCAGAAACCCGTGATGCTGTTCGCGCGCGTCGAGGAGTGGGAGGAGTGGCTCGAGGCGCATCCCGATCACCCCGGCGTGCGCCTCAAGATGCGCAAGAAGGCCTCGACGGCGCCGGGGATCACGTACGCCGAGGCATTGGAGTCGGCGCTGTGCTTCGGATGGATCGACGGCCAGATCAACCGCTTCGACGATGACTACTCGCTGCAGGTGTTCACGCCTCGGCGGCCCCGGTCGGTCTGGTCGCAACGCAACGTCGAGATCGTGGGTCGCCTGACCGCGGAGGGTCGGATGCGCCCGCCGGGCATCGCGCAGGTGGAGCGCGCGCAGGCCGACGGGCGGTGGGATGCCGCCTACCGGCAGAAGGGAGTCGTCGTGCCCGACGATCTGCAGGCCGCGCTCGACGCCGCGCCGGCAGCGGCGCAGACGTTCGCCGGGCTCAGCGCGCAAGCGCGCTTCGGGGTCATCTTCCGGCTCGATGGCGTCAAGCGTGCGGAGACTCGCGAACGCAAGATCGCCGGGTATATCGAGACGCTCGCGCGAGGCGACTCGCCTCTCTGACGATGGAGCACGCGAGCTGTCGGCGCGGAAATTATACCCCTGGGGGTATACTGGTGCGGTCCCCACGGAAAGGATGCGCACCCATGTGCTCTGCCATCACCTGCCGCCAGTGCGGCAAGACCACCTGGACCGGATGCGGTCAGCACGTCGACCAGGTCATGCGCCGCGTGCCCCAGAGTCAGCGCTGCCCGGGGCATGAGCGCGAGCCTGGCCTGTTCTCCCGCTTGCTCGGCCGTTCGCAAGCCTGACGCGCGGCAGAATGGCGGCATGACCTCGCCGCGCCTCACCCTCTTCGCGCTCGACGGGCTTCCCGAGTTCGCGCCGGGCGATGACCTGCCCGCCATCATCGCAGCGGCCTCGGTGCAGCAGGGCGTCGAGCCGGGCGACATCCTCGCCGTCACGAGCAAGATCGTGAGCAAGGCCGAAGGCCGCATCGTCGCCGCGGCCGATCGCGAGCAGTCGATCACCGACGAGACCGTGCGCGTCGTCGCGACGCGCGTGCACCCGGGAGGGGTGACGCGCATCGTCGAGAACCGTCTGGGGCTCGTCATGGCGGCGGCCGGGGTCGATGCGAGCAACACCGTTGAGGGCACGGTGCTGCTGCTGCCGCTCGACCCCGACGCGAGCGCTGCCGCGATCCGTGCGGCTGTCGGCGCTGCTGTCGGCGGCGAGGTCGGCGTCATCATCACCGACACGGCCGGGCGGGCCTGGCGAGAAGGCCAGACCGATATCGCGATCGGCGGCAGCGGGGTGCGCCTTCTGGATGACCTGCGCGGGCAGCCTGATGCGCAGGGCCGACTGCTCGACGTGACTGCGCCGGCGCTCGGCGATGAGCTCGCCGCGGCCGGCGACCTCATCAAGCGCAAGGCGCTGGGGCTCCCCGTCGCGGTCATCAGCGGCATGGCGCACCTGCTCGATCCCGCCGCTCCCGGTGCCCGATCCTTGAATCGCGCGGCTGCCGACGATCTGTTCTCGCTCGGCACTGCGGAAGCGAGGGAGGAGGGCCGACGCCTGGAGCGGGCGGCGCGGGATGCCCCCGGCCACCTGCGCAACGGCTGACAGTCCGGTTCGCACCCCACGGTCGCCGTGACTACGCTGGCTGTGCGTCACCTGATTCTGGGGAATCCTCGGCGCAAGGAAGGGGGATGCGGTGATCAACGGAAGTGCCCGCCACGCGCGCAGCGCCCTCCTGCTCGCCGCTCTCAGCCCCATGCTCCTGATCGTCGGGTGCGCAGAGCCCGAACCGGAGGGCCCGGCGCCCGTGCACCCCTCCCAGGCGCACGGCATCGAGCCGCCTCCCGGAGTCGAGCTCACCGAGAGCGAGTGCCTCGTGGGCGGGTGGCGCGTCGAAGGCGAGCCGCTGCACGACTACCTGCTCGCCTTCGACCCGGGCACCGGCATCGACGTGGGCGGCTACCTCACCCTCGGCTTCACGGTCGACCTCTACTACGTCGAACCCCGCGTCGGCATCACGTGGCAGAACCGCGGGGAGGAGACCCTTGCCTCCTTCGTCGGCGAGAGCGAAGGCTCGTATCGACTCGTCGACGGGCTGCTCGAGGCCACGGAGGAGCGCGACGATCTCGCCCTCGTCGACGTCGAGCAGGGCCAGCGCAGCAGCGTCGACGAGCTCTTCCTCCGCCCGGTCACCGTCAACCCGCTCGCGGGAGCCTCCGTCGCGTGCTCGGGGGATGCACTGAGCCTCACGACCAGGATCGGGGAGTCCGACGTGCGACTGGACTTCACGAGGCTGCGCTGAGCGTCGCGGCCGAGAACTCTCGGCGGATTCGTCACCTTCGCGTGGCAGACTTCACCGGGTGACGACGTCGACGAGCACCGCAGCCACGCCGACCGGCTCGGCGAACGACCCCGCCACCGAGGCGCCGATGGGCCGTGAGCCGATGAGCGCTGAGCCGATGGGCGCTGAGGAGTTCGGGGAGCTCGCGTCGAGCATCCGACTCGCCATGAACGGCGTCATGGACGGCAAGCCGGACGCCGTGGATACGGCCCTCGCGGTGCTCCTGGCCGAGGGGCACCTGCTCATCGAAGACGTGCCCGGGGTCGGCAAGACCATGCTCGCCCGCGCGCTCGCCCGGTGCATCGACGGCAGCGTCAACCGCATCCAGTTCACCCCCGACCTGCTGCCCGCCGACATCACCGGGGTGAGCGTCTACCGCCAGCAGCTCGGCACCTTCGAGTTCACGCCCGGCCCGATCTTCGCCCACATCGTCATCGGCGACGAGATCAACCGGGCGAGCCCCAAGACCCAGTCGGCGCTCCTCGAGTGCATGGAGGAGGGGCTGGTGACCGTCGACGGGCACACGCACGCCCTCGCCGCGCCCTTCCTCGTCGTCGCCACGCAGAATCCCATCGAGATGGAAGGCACTTACGCCCTCCCCGAAGCGCAGCGGGACCGCTTCATGGCACGCATCTCCATCGGCTACCCCGACGCCGAGAGCGAAGCACGCATGGTGCGCGACCGCGAGCACGGCAGCCCGCTCGAGCGCCTTGCCCCCGTCATCGACGTTGCGGGGCTGCGGCGCATGATCGCGACCGTGCGCGAGATCTACGTGAGCCCGGCCGTGGAGCGCTACGCGGTGGCGATCGTGCAGGCGACGCGCGAGGAGCCCGCGCTGCGGCTCGGCGCGAGCCCGCGGGCGACGCTGCAGCTCGTGCGCGCCGCACGAGCCCGCGCCGCGATGGACGGGCGCGACTTCGTGCTGCCCGACGACATCGACGCGCTCGCGACGACCGTGCTCTCGCACCGCATGCTGCTCGTGCCGAGAGCGCAGCACCCCGACGGGCGCCCGGCGCGCAGCGTCGACGAGGTCGTCGAGCGCATCGTCGCCGCGGCGACCGTGCCGGTGCCGAGCGCCGGGGGCTGACCGTCGTGCCGCGGCTGACCGCGCGAGGCGGGATCTTTCTCGTTGTCGGCGTCGGCCTGCTCGCGCTCGCCTACGCGGTGGAGCGACCAGAACTGCTGCCGGTCGGGGCGCTCGCCGTGGCCGCTCCGCTCCTCGGACTGCTCGTGGTGGCGAGCACGCGGCCGAGCGTGCAGGTGTCCCGCCGCTTCGAGCCGCCCGTCGCCGTGCAGGACGAGGTCGTGCGGGTGACGACCACCGTCGCGGGTCGTGCCCGCGCTGCCGAGTGGATCGAGCGCGTGCCCATGGGGCCCGGCTTCGCGGGGCCCGGGCGTCTCGCTGACGTGCGTCTCACGCGCCCCGCCGAGTTCGGCTACCGCTACTGGCCCGAGCGACGCGGTCTCGTGGAGGTCGGGCCGCTCCTCATCGAGGATCACGACCCCTTTGCGCTCGCCGTGCGGGTGACCGACACGAAAACGGTCACGACGCAGCTCGTGCTGCCCGCCGTCGTGCGCCTGCCGACGGGCCCCGTGCCGGCTCCCGCGAGCGACACCGGCGCTCGCAGCGCGCGGTCCCGCGAGCGCAGCGACGACGATGTGGTCACCCGCGAGTACCGGCAGGGCGATGCCCTGCGGCGCGTCCACTGGCGGGTGACCGCGCGACAGGGCGAGCTCATGGTGCGGCAGGACGAGCTACAGGCCGGGCCGCGCAGTCGCCTGCTCGTCGACACCCAGCGCAGCGGCTACCCCGACGCCACGGGTCGACGCGAGGCCTCGAGCGCACTGTTCGAGTGGGCGGTGCGCTTCGCCGCCTCCGTGGCGGTGCACCTGGACGAGCGCGGGTACGCGGTCGACCTCGTCACGCCCACGGCGCTCCCCGACGATGCCCCTCACGCCGATGGCCCGGCGGGGGTCGCTCTCGGCGAGCTCGCTCTGCTCGAGCTCGGCCGCGACGACCCGCACCGGGAGGCCCCCGCGGGGGCGGGCGCTCTGCCGGTCGTCGCGATCGCCTCGCGCCCCGACGCGGCAACGGTGCGCTGGATGCTCGCCCACCGCACCGCGTCCGCCTCAGCACCCGCTCTCGCGGTGCTCGTCGACGATGACCCGAGTCTGCTTCTTCCGAGCGCCGTGCGGGTGCCCACGAGCGTGGCCGGGCAGGACGGGAACAGGGAGGTCGAAACTGCGGAGGAGACTTTCGCCCGGGCCGGCTGGACCGTCGTGCGCGTGCCGACATCCGCGACGCCCGTCGAGGCGTGGTTTGCTCTCGCTGGCGATCGCGTCGTGCCGGAGGTCGAGGTGCGCCGTGCGTGAGACCCACCGCGTGCGCACGTCTGCCGACCCGCGCTCTCGCACGGGCGCGGGCTTCGCCCTCTCAGCCGCGGTCCTCCTCGCGGTCGGTGCGGCACTCACCTCGTTCTCGGTCGTGCTCGACGAGGGCGGGTGGCTGCTCTCGGCGCTCGTGACGGTGGCCGCGGTGATCGCCGCGGGAGCGCTCGTGCGGTATCGCGTGCGCGTCTGGCGACCGCTGTGGTCGGTGCTCGGGGCGGCGACCGCGGGCGTCGTGAGCCTGCAGCTGCAGTTCGCCGCAGACACGACGCTGCTCGGCATCGTGCCGCTCGTAGGGACTCTCGAGCGAGCGCAGGAACTCATCCGGGCTGGCGAGGTGTCGATTGCCGAGCAGGCGATCCCCGCCGACGCGGATGCCGGGCTGCGTTTCCTCATCGCCGCCGGTGCGGGGGTCGTCGCCCTGCTGTGCGACGCCGTCGCCACCCTGAGCCGACGCCCCGCTCTCGTCGCGCTGCCTCTGCTGGGCATCCTCGCGATCCCGGTCGTGCTGGCTCCCGGCGCTCTGCCCGTGCTCTCCCTGCTCGCGACCGCGGCGGCGTTCCTGCTCGTGCTCGCCCTGCACCGCCCGGCTGTCAACGGCGGGTCCGCGGGTGTTCGCCGAGCACTCCTGGTCGGGGCGAGCGTGCTCGTCGCGGCCGTCGTCGTGCCACCCGCATTGCCGCCCGTCGTCGCCGGTGCGGTCGTGCCCGGTGGGGGGATCGCCGGGCTCTCGACCGGCATCAACCCGGTGCTCGAGCTGGGCGACGATCTGCGACGCCCGACCGCCGTGACGGTGCTGCGCTACTCGACCGACCAGAGCGCCGGGCTCTACTTGACGCTCGCGCACCTCGACGAGTTCGACGGCCAGACGGTGCAGCCCGTGGCGGCAGGAGAGCCGCGCGCGCTCGGCGAGATCGGCCCTCCGGCCTGGCTCGGGGCGGCGGTGGAGCGCACGGAGGTCTCCACGCGCATCCAGCTCGAGAGCGTGCGTACGCGGTGGGTGCCCCTGCCGAGCGCGCCCGTCTCGCTCGCGGGTCTCGCCGGGGAGTGGCTCGTGGCGCCCGATGGCGTCACCGTCCAGTCGAGCGAGGGCGTCTTGCGCGAGGGCGCCTACACGGTGCAGAGCCTCGACGCCCGGCCGACCGTCGCGCAGCTCGAGGCCGCGGGAGCCGATCAGGCGGGCCTCGAGTCCTATCGCGCCGTGCCCGACGTGGACCCGGCGATCGCGGCGACCGCTCGCGAGGTGGTCGATGCCGCCGGTGCGACGTCTCCCTACTCCCAAGCGCTCGCGCTCCAGCGCTCCTTCACGGGCGGCGACTTCGTGTACTCGGAGGACGCGCCCGTGGAGGGCGGCTACGACGGCTCCGGCGCCGACATCGTCGCCACGTTCCTGGAGGTGCGCGCGGGCTACTGCGTGCAATTCGCGAGCGCCATGACGCTCATGGCCCGCACGCTCGACATCCCCGCCCGCATCGCGGTGGGCTTCCAGCCGGGCGATGAGAACCCGAGCGTGCCGGGCGAGTTCGTGGTGAGCTCGAACGACCTGCACGCCTGGCCCGAACTGCACTTCGACGGGATCGGCTGGGTGCGCTTCGAGCCGACGCCGTCGCGCGGCGAGACCCCCGGCTACGCGGACCCGACGGCCGCTGTCGCGGGCGACGAGGCCGGGGAGCCCGACGATGCGCCGACCGAGCCCGAGGAGCCCGCGAGCGGCGAGGAGGAGACAGACGCCGCGGAGGGCACCGACGATGATCCCACCGGCATTCCCGATCTCATCGATGGCGGCAATGACGGTCAGGAGACCGGTGCGACGGGCGCGCGATTCGCTCTGGATGCTCGGGCTCTCGCCCTCGCCGCCCTCGCGCTGCTCGCGCTCGCGCTCGTCACTCCCGGCGTCTGGCGCGTCGTGCGGCGTGCGCGTCGGCGACGCTCGCGCAACCCCGTCGAGCGCTGGCGCGAGGTGCGCGACACCGCGCGCGACCTGGGGCTCCCGGCCGAGCCGACCCGTACGCCGCGGGCGCTCGCCGCACGGTGGGCCGCGGTCGCCGGCCTCGACGCCGACCTCGCTGCCGTGCTCGACGCGGTCGAGGAGCGCGCGTTCGCGGGGCGGAGGTCGGTGCCCGAGGCCGAGCCGCCCGAGGTCGGCGCGGTGCTGCGCGGGCTGCGTTACGCGGTGCCGTGGTGGCGGCGCGCTGTCGCGGTCGTGGCACCGCTCTCGCTCCTGGATCGTGCGAGTCTCGAGCCAACCGAGCCGTGGCCGACTCCCGTGGTCACGCGACTCTAGGCTGGAGGTCGTGCCCGCACTCGTCTCCCTCGTCATCCCGGTGAAGGGCGGGCCGGGCGCCAAGAGCCGTCTCATCGGTGACGCCGCGCAGCGTGCAGCGCTCGCGCGTGCGATCGCCCTGGACACCGTGGAGGCCGCGCGCGCGGCCAGTGCGGTCGGTGAGCTCGTGGTCGTGGGCAGTCTTCCCGTGCAGCTGCCGGGTGTGCGGGTCGTCGACGATCCGGGCGGGGGGCTGCTCGCGGCCGTCGAGGCTGGGCTCGCCGTTCTCGACCCCGACCTGCCGACGGCGGTGCTGCTCGGCGACCTGCCGGCGCTGCAGCCCGATGAGCTCTCGCGGGCCTTTGCGGTGGCGGACGGGCATGATCGGGCGTTCGTGCCGGATGCCGAGGGCACGGGCACGACGCTCATCGTCGCGCGCGCCGGGGTGCCTCACGCGGCGCGGTTCGGTGCGGCCTCCGCCGCGCGGCACCGCGCGGAGGGCTACGTCGAGCTCGAGCTGCCGCCGCTCAGCGGGCTGCGCCGTGACATCGACACGCGCGAGCAGCTGGAGGCCGCGGCATCCCTCGTTCTGGGAGCCCGGACGCGGGCGTTGCTCAGCCGGACCGCATGAGGTCGTCGGGGGTGAGCACGATCGTGCCGCGAGGGTTCCAGTCGGTCGCGTACTCGCACTCCCAGGCGAGCCCGCCGCGCCAGATCGAGGTGACCGTGTGGGTTCCGTCGTCTCCGACGAGGGCCGCGCACGTGGCGTCGGCGCGCTCGGCGAGCAGGTTCCAGATGAGCACGGTCGAGGCGTAGAGCGCGACGGCGATGCCCACGGCGAGCAGAACGCCGATGAGGCTGTTCATCCACGGCGACAGGGTCACGGAAACTCCCCTCGGGTGCGTGGTCGGGCGTCGGTCGGTCTCTCACGGTAGACGGTGCAGTCCATAGTGAAACACGCGCAACCCTCATTCTCCGCATTGTGTCGGAGTGTGAAGGGTTTTCACCCGCGAAGTGGGGGTGGGTGCTCAGGCGCCTTCGCGCACCTCGGCGATGCTGAGGGCGAGGCGGCGGCCCGTCGCCGCGTAGCCCGTCTCGCGGTGAGCGCGTGCGGTGGCGACGCGTTCGGCGGTGGGTTCGCCGTAGGTGGTCGTGCGCTGCCAGGCCGTGCGGCCGATGCCGCTGACGAGGTCTTCGAGCTCGGCGACGGTCTTCTCGGATCCATTGTCGGCACCCGCCATGCGGCTGATGGTCTCCTCCATGAGGGTGCCGCCGACGTCGTCGGCACCTCCGCGCAGCATGAGCTGGGTGCCCTCGGTGCCGAGCTTGACCCACGAGGTCTGGATGTGGTCGATGCGCCCGTGCAACATGAGGCGCGCGACGGCGTGCACGGCTCGGTTCTCCTGCGCCGTGGGGCCGGGGCGGGCGACGCCGGCGAGGTACACGGGCGAGTTGGCGTGCACGAAGGGCAGGAGCACGAACTCGGTGAATCCGCCCGTGTCGTCCTGCACGCGGGCGAGGGTGCGCAGGTGGCCGACCCAGTGGCTGGGGTTGTCGACGTGCCCGTACATCATGGTGCTGCTGGAGCGGATGCCGAGCCGGTGCGCGGTGGAGACGATCTCGATCCACTCGGCGGTGGGGAGCTTGCCCTTCGTGAGCACCCAGCGCACCTCGTCGTCGAGGATCTCGGCGGCGGTGCCGGGAATCGTGTCGAGCCCGGCCTCCTTCGCGGCGGTGAGGAATTCGGCGAACGAGAGTCCGGTGCGGGCGGCGCCGTTGACGATCTCCATGGGGCTGAACGCGTGCAGGTGCATCTCCGGCTGACGAGCTGTGACCTCGCGTGCGAGGTCAAAGTAGGCGGTGCCGGGCAGGTCGGGGTGAATGCCGCCCTGCATGCAGATCTCGGTGGCACCGAGATTCCAGGCTTCGTCGACGCGATCGCCGACCTGGCGCATGGAGAGGGTGAAGGCGTCGGCGTCGGTGCGGCGCTGCGCGAAGGCGCAGAAGCGGCAGCCGGTGTAGCAGACGTTGGTGAAGTTGATGTTGCGGTTGACGACGTAGCCGACGCGGTCGCCCACGGTGTCGGCCCGCACGCGGTCGGCGAGGTCGGCGAGCGCGTCGAGGTCGGGCCCGTCCGCCTCGAGCAGGGTCAGGTAGTCGGAATCACTGAGCCCGGCGGGGGCATCTTCGGCGCGGCGCAGGATGGCGCGCACGCCGTCGCTCACGGCGGGAGCGTGCGCGGATGCGCTGGTCGCCCTCGTCGTATCGCCGACGGTCTCGCGCAGCTCGGCCCAGTCGCCGTAGACGTCGTCGAAGTCGCTGCGCGCATTCGTGCGGCGGCCCTCGGTGTCGATGGCGGTGTGCAGGTCGGTACGGCCGGTGCCGGCGTTGCTCGCCCAGTCGGGGTCGGGTTCCTGCCACGGGATGCCCTGCGGCAGCCTCCCTTCGACGGCGAGCCCGTCGTCCCCGGCGAGCGCGCGCACGTGCGGCACGATGCGCGGGTCGAGCCAGGGCTCTTCGGCGCGCACGTAGTGGGGGTGGGCGGTGAGGCGCTCGCGCAGCGTGTAGCCCCCCTCCGCGGTGAGGCGGGCGAGCTCGTCGAGCTGCGGCCAGGGCCGCTCGGGGTTGACGTGGTCGGGGGTGAGCGGGCTCACGCCGCCCCAGTCGTCGATGCCGGCGCGAATGAGGAGGTGCAGCTCTTCGGCGTCGGTGAGGTTGGGCGGTACCTGGAGGCGTGCGCCGGGACCGAGCACGAGTCGGCTGACGGCGACGGCGGCGATGTACTCCTGCAGCTCGAGGTCGTCGGCGGCGCGCATGGCGGTGCGCGGCTTGGCGCGGAAGTTCTGGATGATGACCTCTTGCACGTGCCCGTGCCGTCGGGCGCTCGCACGGATGGCGAACATTCCGTCGACGCGCTCGGCGTAGGTCTCGCCGATGCCGAGCAGCAGGCCGGTCGTGAAGGGGATGGCGCTGCGGCCGGCGTCTTCGAGCACGCGCAGGCGCAGCTCGGGGTCCTTGTCGGGGGAGCCGAAGTGGGCGAGGCCGCGCGTCTCGTAGAGGCGCCGGCTCGTGGTCTCGAGCATCATGCCCATGCTGGGTGCGACGGGCTTGAGGCGCTGCAGCTCTTGCCAGCTCATGACGCCGGGGTTGAGGTGGGGCAGGAGCCCGGTCTCCTCGAGCACGCGGATGGCGACGGAGCGCAGGTAGTCGATCGTCGAGTCGTAGCCGTGGGCGTCGAGCCACTCGCGCGCGGCGGGCCAGCGGTCCTCCGGCCGATCGCCGAGGGTGAAGAGGGCTTCCTTGCAACCGAGCGCGGCACCCTGCCGAGCGATCTCGAGCACCTCGTCGGGGGAGAGGAACGGCGCCTTGCCCTGCGCCTCGAGCTGGTTCGGGGTCTGCACGAAGACGCAGTAGTGGCAGCGGTCGCGGCACAGGTGGGTGAGCGGGATGAACACCTTGCGCGAGTAGGTGATGACGTCGGGCCGACCGGCGCGCTCGAGGCCGGCATCCCGTACCCGGCTTGCCACGGTCAGGAGCCGCTCGAGGTCGTCGCCGCGCGCGTGCAGGAGCGTCTCGGCCTCCGTGGCATCCAGACTCACGCCAGAGTCGGCGCGCTTGAGCGCGCGGGACAGCGCCGAGGCCGTGGGGGTGAAGTCGAACGCAGTCACAGTGCGCTCAGCCTACGCCCGGCGCGCTGTGCCGCTCGGTCACCCGCCGCGTAGCCGTCGCCCCGTCGGCCCGTGTCTCGTCCACCCGTGTCTCGTCGACTCTTGTCTCGTCGACTCTTGTCTCGTCGGCCGTGCCCCTTTGGCTCTCTGCCTCTGCCCCGCCCCTCTGCCCCGCCCTTCCGTGCTCCCGAACCTTCACGCGTCCCGACGTCAGCCCCCCCCGCACTGATGTCATGTGCCTTCCAGGAACTCGGAAAACTGAGACAGTGGACACTTCTCCGAGTCTCTGGAAGTCCCGCGGGGGTGGAACTGGTCACGCTGAGGAACCGGCACGACAACCGGCAAGAAGGCCGAGGTGTTGCAAGGTGTCTGGGGTCGTCGAGCGGCGCGAGGCGGGCGAGGGCAAAGGCACGGGCGAGGGCGAGGGCAAGGGCAAGGGCAAGGGCGAGGGCGCTCCGCTCCTTCCGGGTTGCACGTGTCGGGCAAGCCCTCCACGTATTCGAGTCAGGTGCGCTGCAGCCCGCCGCGGGCGAGGACCCTGTACATCGTGACCGGTTTCGACGTCTTCGAGCCCATCATTCGGCGTTTCGGAGGAATCGCATCGCGGTGTGAGCTTCTCGCCGTCGGACGAGCCGCGGGGTGGACCGAGACCGACTTCCGATTCGCCCAGATCTATGGCCACCTGGATCGCATTCGCCCCGGCTGGTACGCGTCTCACGATCTGCCCGCCGATGCTCGCGCGGGATGGCGAGCAGGAGGCCCCCTTGCCTGCGTGAGCGCCCTCGCCCACTACGGTCTCCTCACTCCACCCCGGAATTCCGACGATGCGCTGCTCCACATCTGCCTTCCCGGCGACGGGCGCCTGCCTCACGGGGCTCCTGCCGACCTTGTCGTGCATTGGAGCACAGCCGATCGACACTCCGGAACTCGACGCGCTGTCGACCCGCTCGTCGCCGCGCACCAGGCGCGAACGTGCTCGGCCGCATTGCGCGAGCTCGTGCACGGTGAGCAGATTGGGAGCTAACTGGGCCGTCTGGCGGCAAGAGGGGCAGGTCAGGGGCGCAGGGCGAGCGCGAGGTCGAGCGCCTCGGCAGCGAGGGCGGCCGAGGTGTCGAGGTCGCGCATCCAGAGCGGCACGGCGCGGGCCGCGAACCCCTCCGACTCGAGCGCGTCGACTGACGCCGCGTCCTCGAGCCCCACGAGCCAGCCGTCGAGCAGACCACCATCACGGCGCACACCGTAGTGGCGGGCGACAGCGGCCGCATCCGCGTGCACGCCGATCGTCGACAGGCACGCCTCTGCCATGCCGCGCACGGAGGATCCGCCAATGATCGGGGAGACCCCGACGATCGGTGCGGCCTCCGCCGTGAGCGCCTCCACCATGCCCGGCACGGCCAGCACCGTGCCGATCGACACCACGGGGTTGGAGGGAGCGACGAGGATCGCGTCGCAGTCGAGCAGGGCATCCAGAACGCCGGGGGACGGCACGGCGCGCTCGATGTCGTGTTGCACGAAGCGCGCGGCGGGCAGGGCGGCGCGGTAGCGCGTCCACCACTCCTGGAAGTGCAGCTCGCGTAGCTCACCAGCTGCGTCGCCCGCGAGCTGCACGTGCGTGTCGACCTCCTCGTCGGTCGCGGGGTGCAGTGTGACCCCGAGCGGCCACCGCTCCTGCAGGCGACGCGCGACCTCCGACGGCGTCGCGCCTGCCCGCAGCCACGCCGAGCGTGCGATGTGCGTGCCCAGGTCGAGATCGCCGAGCGTGAACCACTCCGGCGCGACGCCGTAGGCGTGCAGCTCGGCCGACACGCGCTCGGTCTCCCCGACTCGCCCCCAGCCGCGCTCCTCGTCGTTCTGCCCGCTCAGCGTGTACAGCATCGAATCCAAGTCGGGCGCGATGCGCAGGCCCGCGAGCCACCAATCGTCGCCCGTATTGACGATGACGTCGACCGTCGCACCGGGCCGGTGGCGCTGCACCTCCTCGCGCACGCCGCGCACGAAACGCGCGCCCCCGACACCACCCGCGACCACGACGATCCTCATGCCCCCACGCTAGCCCGCGCACGACGCTGCTCATCTGCGCGCCCACGCCTCCAGAAGGGCCCTGCGGCCTACCGTGTAACGCATCCGTCATTGGGCGAAACGAGCCGGAAACGCTCGAGGCGCACACTGGCTCCAGTTCGACGAAGAAAAGGGGAAGCACCCATGACCACCATTCGGGCAGCCATCACTCAGACCACCTGGACGGGTGACAAGGAGTCGATGCTCGACAAGCACGAGCAGTTCGCGCGCGACGCGGCCGCCGACGGAGCGCAGATCATCTGCTTCCAAGAGCTGTTCTACGGCCCGTACTTCGGCATCACGCAGGACGCCAAGTACTACCGCTACGCCGAACCCGCCGACGGCCCCATCGTGCAGCGCTTCGCCGCGCTCGCGAAAGAGCTGAACATGGTCATGATCCTCCCCATCTACGAGGAGGACGGCACGGGTATCTACTACAACACCGCCGTCGTCGTCGACGCCGACGGCACCATCCTCGGCTCCTACCGCAAGCACCACATTCCGCACCTCGACAAGTTCTGGGAGAAGTTCTACTTCCGCCCCGGCAACCTCGGCTACCCCGTCTTCGACACCGCCGTCGGCCGTGTCGGCGTCTACATCTGCTACGACCGGCACTTCCCCGAAGGCTGGCGCGAGCTCGGCCTGAACGGCGCCGAGATGGTCTTCAACCCCAACGCGACCAAGCCCGGCCTCTCCAACCGCCTGTGGGAGATCGAGCAGCCCGCCGCCGCCGTCGCCAACCAGTACTACGTACTCGCCCCCAACCGCGTCGGACTCGAAGACAACGAGTACGGCGACGACGCCGTGTTCTTCTACGGCACGAGCCAGGTCGTCGACCCGCAGGGTAACTACGTGGGCGCCCTCGGCTCCTCCGAGCACGAAGAAGTGCTCATCCGCGACCTCGACCTCGACCTCATCCAGACGGTGCGCGACAACTGGCAGTTCTACCGCGATCGTCGTCCCGACTCCTACACGGCGGTGGTGAAGCCATGACCACGACACTCATCACCGGCGGCACCGTCGTGAGCGCCACGGGTCGCGGCGCAGCCGACGTCCTCATCGACGGCGAGACGATCGTCGCCGTCCTCAGCCCCGGCTCGACGCTCCTCGGCCACGACCTTTCTAGCTCCGTCGACACCGTCATCGATGCGTCGGGCAAGTACGTCATCCCCGGCGGCATTGACGCCCACACCCACATGGAGCTGCCCTTCGGCGGCACCGCCGCGATCGACACCTTCGAGACCGGCACGCGCGCCGCCGCGTGGGGAGGCACGACGAGCATCATCGACTTCGCCGTGCAGACGCAGGGCCAGAAAGTGCTCGACGGTCTCGCAGCGTGGCATGAGAAGGCCGCCGGCAACTGCGCGATCGACTACGGGTTCCACCAGATCGTCGGAGGCGTCGACGCCGACGCCCTCGCCGCGATGCCGAAGCTCATCGACGAAGGCGTCACCAGCTACAAGATGTTCATGGCGTACCCCGGCGTCTTCTACGCCGACGACGCGCAGATCCTCCGCGCCATGCAGGTTGCCGCCGACACCGGGCTCATGACGATGATGCACGCCGAGAACGGGCCAGCCATCGACGTGCTCGTCGAGCAGCTGCTCGCGCAGGGCAAGACCGACCCGTACTACCACGGCGTCGCTCGCGCGTGGCAGATGGAGGAGGAGGCGACGCACCGCGCCATCATGCTCGCCAACCTCACGGGCGCCCCGCTCTACGTCGTCCACGTGAGCGCCAAGCAGGCCGTCGCCCAGCTCGCCGCCGCGCGCGACAACGGGCAGAACGTGTTCGGCGAGACCTGCCCGCAGTACCTCTACCTCTCGCTCGAAGAGCAGCTCGCTGCCGTGAGCGACGAGTTCGGGGCCTTCGAGGGCGCCAAGTGGGTGTGCTCGACGCCGCTGCGCTCGCGCGAGGAAGGCCACCAGAACCACATGTGGCAGTCCCTGCGCACCAACGACATCCAGATGGTCTCGACCGACCACTGCCCCTTCTGCATGAAGGGCCAGAAGGAGCTCGGGCTCGGCGACTTCTCGAAGATCCCCAACGGCATCGGCTCGGTCGAGCACCGCATGGACCTCATGTACCAGGGGGTCGTCACCGGCGAGCTCACGCTCGAGCGCTGGGTCGAGATCACCTCGACCACGCCGGCGCGCATGTTCGGCCTCTACGGCAAGAAGGGCGTCATCGCCCCCGGCGCCGACGCCGACATCGTCGTCTACGACCCGAACGGCCACACCTCGATCGGCATGGACATCGACGCGGACGGCAACCCCACGGGCAAGAAGCACCACATGAACATGGACCACGCCGCGTGGGAGGGCTTCGAGATCGACGGGAAGGTCGACACGGTCATCTCGCGCGGCTCGGTCGTCATCCAGGACGACGCCTACCACGGGCGGGCCGGCCATGGGCAGTACCTGCGCCGCGGCCTGAGCCAGTACCTCGTCTGAGTTCTGAGAGACCGACAGGAAGAGCATCCATGGATTTCGGTGCAGTACTCCAGACCAACCCGCCCGCCAGCCGCACGGTGCACCTCGCCAAGCTCGCCGAGCAGTACGGCTTCAGCCACGTCTGGACCTTCGACAGCCACATCCTGTGGCAGGAGCCGTACGTGATCTACTCGGCGATCCTCGCTGAGACGAACCGCATCACGGTCGGCCCGTTCGTCACGAACCCGGCGACGCGCGACTGGACGGTCACAGCGAGCGTCTTTGCGACGCTCAACGAGATGTACGGCAATCGCACGGTGTGCGGGATCGGGCGAGGCGACTCCGCCGTGCGCGTGACGAACGGCAAGCCGACGACGCTCGCCGAGCTGCGCGAGTCGATCCACGTGATCCGCGAGCTCGGCAACTCGCGGCCCGTGGAGTACAACGGCTCGACGCTGCAGTTTCCCTGGAGCCACGGCAGCGAGCTCGAGGTCTGGGTCGCCGCGTACGGGCCGTTGGCGCTGAAGCTCACGGGCGAGGTCGGCGACGGCTTCATCCTGCAGCTCGCCGACCTCGACATCGCGAAGTGGATGATCGAGTCGGTGCGCACCGCTGCCGACAACGCGGGCCGCGACCCCTACTCGGTGAAGTTCTGCGCAGCCGCTCCCATGTACATCGGGGACGACTGGGATCACATGCGCAACCAGGTGCGCTGGTTCGGCGGCATGGTCGGCAACCACGTCGCCGATATCGTCGCCAAGCACGGGGCAGGGTCGACCGTGCCCACTGCGCTCACCGACTACATCGCGGGCCGCGAGAGCTACGACTACAACTCGCACGGCAAGGCGGGCAACGACCACGTCGACTTCGTCCCCGACGAGATCGTGGATCGCTTCTGCGTGCTCGGCACCGCGAAGGAGCACATCGAGAAGCTCGAGGCGCTGCGCGAGCTCGGTGTCGACCAGTTCGCGGGCTATCTCCAGCACGACAACAAGGAGGAGACGCTGCGCGTCTACGGCGAGCACGTGATCCCGGCGGTGAACGGCTCCAAACAGGCCAAGGTATGACGCAGGCCGCCACCGTCGCACGTGCGCCCTCGCGACGCCCGCGCACGGCGCCCCCGGCCTCACGGGCGCGTGCTCGCGCGTGGGGCTTCGGGGCGCTCGGCCTTGCCGCCCTCGCCGCGTTCTGGGAGCTCTACAAGCTCCTCGGGCCGGCCGACGGCCTCGTGATCGGCGAGGTTCGCGTGCTGCCGCGCACGAGCGACCTCGCCATGCCGCACATCTGGGAGACCGCCGGCCGCTTGTTCGAGCCCGTGACGCGGGCCGAGGGCGCGCGCGTGCTGTGGCTCGAGGTCGCGATCGCGGCAAGTCTCACGCTCGGCATCGCCGCCGCCGGATGGATCGTCGGCGTCACGGTCGGCCTGCTGCTCGCGCTCGTCATGCAGCGCTGGCGCCTCGCCGAATCGGCTGCTCTGCCGTGGATCATCCTCAGTCAGACGGTGCCGCTCATCGCCTTTGCCCCCGTCGTCAAGAGCTGGGGGTCGCGCATCGAGATCGGTGCCTTCGAGTGGCAGGACTGGATGTCGGTCGCCGTCATCGCGAGCTACCTCGCGTTCTTCCCCGTGGCAGTCGGTGCCCTCAAGGGCTTCCAGTCGCCCGACCGACTGCACCTCGAGCTCTTGCGCAGCTACTCGGTCGGCTGGTGGCAGACCATGCGCTACTTGCGACTGCCCGCCGCCGTGCCCTACCTGCTGCCCGCCCTGCGTCTCGCCGCCGCGAACGCCGTCGTCGGGGCCGTCGTGGCCGAGGTCTCGACGGGTCTGCAAGGGGGCATCGGGCGACTCGTCATCCAGTACGCCGGCCAGGCGAGCGGCGACCCCGCCAAGGCCTGGGCTCCGATCCTCGGCGCGATCGCGCTCGGGCTCATCGCCGCCGGATCGGTCGCGCTCATGGGCGCTCTCGCCCGCAACTATCGACGCACGGAGGACGCATCATGACCGAGTCAGTGATCACGACCGACGCCGTGACGGTGACCGCCGTCGACAAGGTCTTTGAGGCTGCGGCCGGGCAGGTCGTCGCGCTCTCCGGCATCGATCTCACCGTCGAGCCGGGCGAGTTCGTCTCGCTCATCGGCCCCTCCGGCTGCGGCAAGAGCACCCTGCTGCGGCTCATCGCCGACCTCGACACCCCGTCGAGCGGTTCAGTGGAGGTGTTCGGCACGAGTGCTCATCAGGCGCGCGTCGACCAGAAGTACGGCATCGCCTTCCAGCAGGCAGGGCTGCTGCCCTGGCGCTCGGTCGCCGCGAACATCGCCTTGCCCCTGGAGCTGCACGGCTCGAGCAGCGTCGAGACGCGCGAGAGGGTCGCCGAGCTCATCGCGCTCGTCGGCCTCGACGACTTCGGCGACCGCTACCCCGACGAGCTCTCGGGCGGCATGCAGCAGCGCGTGGCGATCGCCCGCGCCCTCGCGAAGAAGCCCGAGCTGCTGCTCATGGATGAGCCCTTCGGTGCCCTCGACGAGATGACGCGCGAGTACATGCAGACGGAGCTGCTGCGCATCAGTGCCGAGACGGGTGCCGCCGTGGTGTTCGTCACGCACTCGATCCCCGAGGCGGTCTACCTGAGCGATCGCGTCGTCGTCATGTCGCCACGCCCGGGCCGTATCGCTGCGGTCGTGCCGATGGCACTCGGCAGCACCGCGAGTCGCGCCGACGACCTGCGCGAAGACGGCGCGTTCTTCGAGATGATCACGGCCGTGCGCGAGGCACTGCACGGGGGAGCGCCGGCGTCGAGTGCCCGAGGCGTGGAGAACCGATGACGGGCGCGGCCACGATCGCACCGCCACGTGGGCGGCCCCCGGGGGCCGCGTGGGGCTCCGGGGGGACGGCGCGGGCGGTCGCCCCTATCGTGCTCGGGGTGAGCGTCGTCGCCGTGTGGCAGCTCATCGCGGGCAGCGGACTCGTCGAGGCGTACCTGCTGCCGAGCCCGGCCGCGATCGGAGCCGAGATCGTCGAGTTCTGGCCGTCGATGGTGAGTGCGGGCGCGATCACGGGCCTCAACGCCCTCGTCGGCCTCGTCGCGGGCACCCTCATCGGCATCATTGCGGCGCTCGTCGCGTCGACGCGCCGATCCCTCGACGGGATGCTCGCTCCCATCGTCGCTGCGCTCGCAGTCATCCCTATCGTCGCGCTCGCCCCGGTCCTCAACACGATGTTCGGCGCCGACTCGCAGACCGGCCGCCAGCTCATCGCGGCGCTCGCCGCCTTCGTGCCGGTCTTCCTGAACACCGCGCGGGGTCTGCGGCAGACGCAGCCCGTGCACCGCGACCTCCTGCGCAGCTACGCCGCGAGTAATGCGCAGATCATGCGCACCATCACTCTGCGCACGGCGGCGCCCTTCACCTTCACGGGCATCCGCCTCGCCTCCTCGCTCGCCGTCATCTCGGCCCTCGTCGCCGAGTACTTTGGCGGCCCGCGCGGCGGCCTCGGCGGCCTCATCTCCACCTCGGCGGCCTCGAGCGCGTACCCGCGCGCGTGGGCCTATGTGGTCGCCGCGATCATCCTCGGGCTGGCGTTCTCGCTCGTCGCCTCGGGGCTCGAACGACTGGTCTCTCGTCGACGGTGACGTGACCACACGAGGTCCCCGACACGCTCGGGGCCGACCCTGCACCACACCAGCACCGTCGAGAACACGAAAGGACACAGCACATGATGAACAACCGCCATCGTCGCCTCGCGACGTTCAGCGCGCTCGGCCTCAGCGCCGCGCTCGTGCTCACCGCCTGCGCCACGACCGAGGAGGCCCCGGAGGCTGACTCGGGCGAGGAGCTCACGCCGGTCACGCTGCAGCTGCAGTGGCTGCCTCAGGGCCAGTTCGCGGGCTACTTCGCCGCGCAGGAGCAGGGCTATTTCGAGGAGGCCGGGCTCGATGTCGAGATCATCCCGTCGGGTGGTGACATCGTGCCGCAGGACGCTCTCGCCAACGGCGACGTCGACTACGCGATCGCCTGGGTGCCCAAGGTGCTCGGCTCGATCGAGGCCGGCGCGAACGTCACCAACATCGCGCAGATCTTCCAGCGCTCCGGCACCCTCCAGGTTGCGTGGGCCGACGGAGACATCTCCTCGGTCGCCGACTTCGAGGGCAAGAAGATCGGCTCGTGGGGGTTCGGCAACGAGTGGGAGATCTTCGCGGCCATGGCCGAGGAGGGCCTCGACGCCTCCACGGTCGAGATCATCACGCAAGACTTCAACATGAACGCCTTCCTCGCGGGAGACATCGACGCCGCCCAGGCGATGACCTACAACGAGTACGCGCAGCTGCTCGAGGCGGTCGACCCCGAGACCGGTGAGCTCTACACGGCCGACGACTTCACGGTCATCAGCTACGAGGACACCGTGGGTGCCATGCTGCAGGACGCGATCTGGGCCGACACCGAGCGGCTCGAGAGCGATGCCGACTACCAGGAGACGACCGTCGCATTCCTCAAGGCCGTCATCAAGGGCTGGATCTTCGCGGCCGAGAGCCCCGAGGAGGCGGCGCAGATCACGATCGACGCGGGCTCCGGCTGGGGCCCCAGCCACGAGCTGTGGATGGTGAACGAGACCAACAAGCTCATCTGGCCGGCCCCGAACGGCATCGGCTACATCGATGAGGCCGCCTTCGACGCGACCGTCGCGGCGGCCCTGAGCGCCGTCAACGAGTCGGGCGCGAGCCTCATCACCGAGGAGCCGCCGGCGAGCGCGTGGACCAACGAGTACATCGAGCAGGCGCTCGCCGAGCTCGAGGCCGAAGGGTTCGACATCACGGGTGACAGCTTCACGCCCATCGAGGTCGAGCTGCTCGAGGGCGGCAACTAGCCGCCTCACGGTTCGAAGCCGGGCTCGCGCGAGTGCGCGGCCCGGCTTCGGGCATCCCGGGAGGATAATGATCTCGCCACCGTCACCGCCGACATCAAGGAATCGATAGCCATGACCGACACCCAGACCCGGTCACACTCTGTTGCACCCGCCCTCGACCCCGCCGACGGCGCTCGCGCCCTCGCGCTCGACAAGCAGTACGTCTTCCACTCGTGGAGCGCCCAGGCCGCCCTGCAGCCGCTCGTGGTGGCTGGTGCTGCCGGGTGTGAGGTCTGGGACTACGACGGCACCAGGTGGCTCGACTTCTCGTGCCAGCTCGTCAACACCAACATCGGGCACTCGCACCCTCGGGTCGTCGAGGCGATCCAGCGCCAGGCGGCCGAGCTCGCGACGGTCGCCCCGTCGACCGCGAACCTTGCCCGCGGCGAGGCGGCGAAGCGCATCGTCGAGCGCGCGGGCGAGGGCTTCGCGAAGGTCTTCTTCACGAACGGCGGTGCCGACGCGATCGAGAATGCGATCAGGATGGCCCGTCTCACGACCGGCCGCGACAAAGTGCTCTCCACCTACCGCAGCTACCACGGCAACACGGGTTCGGCGATCGTCGCGACGGGCGACTGGCGGCGCATGCCCAACGAGTACGCGACCGGCCACGTGCACTTCTTCGGCCCCTTCCTGTACCGCAGCGAGTTCCATTCCGAGACTCCGGAGCAGGAAACCGAGCGCGCCCTGCAGCACCTTCGCCGCACGATCCAGGCCGAAGGCCCCGGCACGATCGCCGCGATCCTGCTCGAGAGCGTTCCCGGTACCGCTGGCGTTCTCCTGCCTCCGCCCGGCTACCTCGAGGGCGTGCGCGCGCTCGCCGACGAGTTCGGCATCATGTGGATCGCCGACGAGGTCATGGCGGGCTTCGGCCGCACGGGCGACTGGTTCGCCTGGCAGAGCGAGGCGCTCAACCCGTCGCGCGCGACCCCCGACCTCATCGCTTTCGCGAAGGGCGTCAACTCTGGCTACGTACCTGCGGGCGGCGTCATCATGTCGCCGCGCGTCGCCGCCGAGTTCGACGAGCGCGTGTTCCCCGGCGGCCTCACCTACTCGGGTCACCCCCTCGCGATGGCCTCCATCGTCGCCTCGATCGATGCCATGACCGAGGAGGGCATCATCGAGAATGCCGCGATGATCGGCGCCGACCACCTCGGCCCCGGCCTGCGGGCGCTCGCCGAGAAGCACCCCATGATCGGTGAGGTGCGGGGGCTCGGCGTGTTCTGGGCGCTCGACCTCGTGACCGACGCGGGCACGCGCGAGCCTGTCGGCCCCGCCGTGATCGGGGCGCTCAAGAAAGAGCTGCTCGCGCGCGGAGTCATTCCGTTCGCGGCCGACAACCGCATTCACGTCGTGCCCCCGTGCATCGTGACCCCCGAGCAGGTCGCCACCGCGCTCGAGGCCTACGACGCGGCCTTCACGGCGGTCGCGACCGCGTAGACTCGGGCGCCATGCCTGCTGACCAGTCCCCCTACCGCGTCAACGTTCGCGACCTCGTGCACCGCCCCGGCGAGATGCGCGAGAAGACGCTGTCGTTCGCCGTACCCGAGCAATTGGGCGCGGCCGCGATGGTGGTGAAGCAGGGCGCGCCGCTCGAGCTCGACCTGCGTCTCGAGGGCCTCCACGACGGAATTCTCGTGTCGGCCGACGTGCGCACGGTCGCCTCGGGGGAGTGCGTGCGCTGCCTCGACCCGGTCACCGAGCCGCTCGAACTCGAATTCCAGGAGCTTTTCGCGTATTCTCCTGAGGACGCTGTCGACTACACGGTTCACGATGATCACGTGGATTGTGAACCTGTGGTTCGGGATGCGGTGGTGCTCGCACTACCGTTCCAACCGGTCTGTCGTGCTGACTGCCCTGGTCTCGACCCCGAGACCGGCGAGAAGCTGGCCGATCAACCCGAGCGAGAGCCCCGCGACGAGATCGATCCCCGCTGGGCGGCGCTCGAGGGCCTGCTCACCGACGACGACACCCCGCACTGACCTCGTAGCGCGTGCACGCGCTGCGACACGAGAGAGAGAAGACACACCATGGCTGTTCCCAAGCGGAAGAAGTCCCGCTCCAACACCCACTCGCGCCGCTCGCAGTGGAAGGCGCAGGTTCCCACGCTCGTGAAGACGATCGAGAACGGCAAGGTCGTCTACAGCCTCCCGCACCGCGCCAAGGTCGTCGAAGACTCCGCCGGCACGCCCCTGTACATGGAGTACAAGGGTCGCAAGGTCGCCGACGTCTGAGCGGACGCATCGCGATGACGAGCGAGTCCGCGGGCGCTGCCCCTGACCGTTCGTCACTGTCGCGTGCGCTCGGGCTCACCATCGAGCCCGATCTTCTCGATCTCGCCCTGACCCACCGGTCGTGGGCCTACGAGAACGGCGGCGGGCCGACCAATGAGCGGCTCGAGTTCCTCGGCGACTCGATTCTCGGGCAGGCCGTCACGGTCATGCTCTACACGACCTACCCCGATCTGAGCGAGGGCGACCTCGCCAAGCGGCGTGCCTCCCTGGTGTCCGCCGTCGCGCTCGCCGAAGTCGCCGCGATGATCGACCTCGGGCAGCACGTGAAGCTCGGCAAGGGCGAAGAGCTCACGGGGGGCCGCGACAAGTCGTCGATCCTCGCCGACACGGTCGAGGCGCTCATCGGGGCCGCCTACCTCGACCGCGGCGCCGACGAGGCGACGGCGCTCGTGCTGCGGCTCATCGATCCGCTCCTCGCCGACCCCGACCGCTTCGGCGCCGCCATGGACCCGAAGACCTCCCTGCAGGAGCTCGCCGCACGGCTCGGCATGGGCCTTCCCTCCTACGAGATCAGCGACGTCGGCCCCGACCACTCGAAGGTCTTCACCGCGACCGTCGTCCTCGACGGCACCCCGATCGCCACGGGCGAGGGTACGAGCAAGAAGCACGCCGAGATGGGCGCCGCCCTCGAGGCGTGGACGGTGCTGCAGCAGGGCCGCCGGCACTAGCGGTGCCCGAGCTGCCCGAAGTCGAGGTCGTGCGCCACGGTCTCGCCCCCGCCGTGAGCGGCGCGACGATCGAGGCGATCGAGGTCTACGACGAGCGGTCGCTGCGCCGTCACCCCGGCCCGGCCGAAGACTTCATCGATCGGCTCACCGGCGCACGCCTCGACTCCGCCGTGCGCCGCGGCAAGTTCCTGTGGCTGCCCCTCCACGACGAGGAGGGCGACCCCGCCGAGGCTCTCGTGGTGCACCTCGGCATGAGCGGCCAAGTGCTGCTGCGGCAGCGCGACGCCGACGACGGGCCGCTCACGCGCATCCGGCTCGACATCGTGCACCCCGAGCACGGCCCGCTACGGCTCAACTTCGTCGACCAGCGCATCTTCGGCTCGATGGCGATCGACGCACTTGCCCCCACAGCGGACGGTGCGGCAGGCGGGTACGGCAGTGCTCAGCCGAGCATCCCGAGCCAGGTGGCGCACATCGCGCGCGACCCGCTCGATGACGCCTTCGACGACCGCCTCTTCCTGCGGCGTCTCGCGGCGCGGCGCACGACCATCAAGCGAGCCCTGCTCGACCAGACCCTCGTGAGCGGAATCGGCAACATCTATGCCGACGAGGCGCTCTGGGCGGCGCGCGTGCACTACGACCAGCCGACCGAGCACCTCGGCCCCCGCCGCGCCCGCACTCTGCTCGCCGAGGTGCGCACCGTGCTGCGGCGCGCGCTCGAGGAGGGCGGCACCTCCTTCGACGCGCAGTACGTCAACGTCAACGGGGCGAGCGGGTACTTCAGCCACTCGCTGCGCGCCTACGGCCAGCAGGGTCGACCGTGCGAGCGGTGCGGCGGTCTCATCGTGCGCGTGCAGTTCATGAACCGCGGCTCGCACTACTGCCCGCGCTGCCAGCGCATCCGCGTGCGCCGCGCCTGACTACGCGAGGTCCTTGCGCCATGCCCCTTCGTAGACGAACGGCTCGAACCCGAGGGCCTCGTTGACCGCGAGCATGTGCCGGTTCTCCTCGGCGTTGTAGGTCACGATCGAGGGATGCCCGGGCCGCAGTCGCTCGAGCTGCGCCAGATTCGCGGCCTTGAGCAGCATGCCCAATCGGTGCCCACGGTGCTCGACGAGCACGATCGTGTCGTCCTGGTCGACGGTGCGCTCGCGCTCGGCGGGCGCGATGAGCTCGGTGAACCCGGCCAGACGCCCCGAGGGCACGTGCTCGACCGCCGCGACGAACGGGGTGCGGGGGCTCTCCGCCTCCTCGCGCTCATCGGCGAGCAGACGCTCGACCGTCCACTCGTCCTCGGGCTCCTCGAGGCCCGCCGTCGGTGCGTCGGTGCTCATGCGGGTGAGCAGGCGGCAGATGTCCTCCCGCCATTCGGGCGGCGTGTGCCGGCCCCAGAGGTGCACGCGGTAGTCGGGGCCCGCCGCGGCGCTCGCCTGCCCGAGCAGGGCATCCAGTCGGGCGGGGTCGACCGGTAGCGGCAGTCGGCTGCCCCGCTCGACCTGCTCGAGCCGGTAGCCGAGGGAGAGCAGCAGCCGCGTCTCGCGGGTGTCGGCGGGCACGTCTCCGAACCCGGTCGGAGCCGCCAGGCGCTCGCCGCCGACCCGCCAGGACGGCGCGTACACGATGGCCTTGGTGCGACCCTCGTCGAGCGAGAGCCGCTCGAGCCGCTCAGCCATCGCGCGGCCGACCCCGCGGCCGCGCACCTCGGGCAGCACCTCGACGTGCAGCCACGCCGTATCGGCCGCATCACCGAGACGGAACTCGGCGATGCCCCGGCACACGATGCGCCCCTCGAGCCTCGCGACGAGCATCCTCATCGGTTCGAAATCCTGCTTGCGCCACCCCGGCAGCAGCTCCTCGGCCGGCCGCACGTCGTCGCGCGTGCCCGAGTCGTGCTCGTTGACAGCATTGCGCACGCCGATCGCGGCGACGAAGTCGGCGGCGTCAGGCACGTCGAGCCGCTCCGGAATGGACACCTCGGTGATCTCGACCCCACCCATGACGGCTCCTCGCTCGCAGGCCAGCCCGCCAGAATACGCCCGCGCCACCCGGTACGGTAGCCCTGACCGATCAGTCCGCGCGCCAGCCCGCGCGCCAGCAGCCGAGGGAGGGCAGCGTGCACCTCAAGTCGCTCACCCTCAAGGGCTTCAAGTCGTTCGCGCAGCCGACCACCTTCCAGTTCGAGCCGGGCGTGACGTGCGTCGTCGGCCCCAACGGCTCGGGCAAGTCGAACGTCGTCGACGCCCTCGCGTGGGTCATGGGCGAGCAGGGCGCGAAGACGTTGCGCGGCGGCACCATGTCTGACGTCATCTTCGCCGGGACGGCGACACGCGGCCCGCTCGGGCGCGCCGAAGTGCTCCTGACGATCGACAACTCCGATGGCATGCTCCCCATCGAGTACGCGGAGGTCACGATCTCGCGCACGCTGTTCCGCAACGGCGGCAGCGAGTACGCGATCAACGGTACGGCCTGCCGGCTGCTCGACGTGCAGGAGCTGCTGAGCGACAGCGGGCTCGGCCGCGAGATGCACGTGATCGTCGGGCAGGGCCAGCTCGACGCCGTGCTGCACGCGAGCCCCGAGGAGCGTCGCGGCTTCATCGAGGAGGCCGCGGGAATCCTCAAGCACCGCCGCCGCAAAGAGAAGACGGTGCGCAAGCTCGAGGGCATGCAGGCGAACCTGACCCGCCTCAACGACCTCGCCGGCGAGATTCGGCGCCAGCTGACGCCGCTGGGTCGCCAGGCCGAGATCGCCCGCGAAGCGCAGACGATCGCCGCGATCGTGCGGGATGCCCGGGCCAGACTCCTGGCCGACGAGGTCGTCGCCCTGCGCGAGAGCCTCGCCGATCACCAGCGCACCGAGTCGGAGCGCTCGAGCGAGCGGCTCGTGCTGCAGAGCCAGCTCGACCAGGCGCGCGTGCGCGTGCAGCGTCTCGAGGCCGAGCAGGTCGGTGACGCGGTCGACGGTGCGCGCCGCCTCGCTTTCGAGCTCGAGCAGGTGCAGGAACGCCTGCGCAGCCTCTACTCTCTCGCCCAGCAGAAGCTCACCCTGCTCAGTCAGCAGTCAGAGCTTCCGGGCCTGTCGTCGACCATCACGCAGGCACAGGTGGCGGAGGCCCGCGCTGAAGCGGAGTCGCTCGGCGCCGAGGTCGAGGCCGCCGAGCGCACGGTCGGCGAGGCGGCCGCCCGCACCGCGACGGCGCGCGCGGCGCTCGACGCCCTCGACGAGGAGATCGCCGCTCAGAGCGCCCTCGTCTCGCAGCACGACCTGCAGCTCGCCGCCCTCGCCGGCCGCGTCGAGGTCGCCCGCTCCACTCTCGCGGCGGCGCGCGGCGAGCTGCTGCGGCAGGAGTCGGCCCTCGAGGCGGCGCGCGAGCGGCAGTCGAGCACGCGCGCCGAGCTGGAGGCACTGCCCGCCCTCGAGGAGGCCACAGGCCGCGATGCTGAGCTCGACGCAGCCCTCGAGGCCGCCGACACCGCGGTCGCCGACACGACCGCGCGCATCGACGGCGAGCGGGATGCCCTGCACGCCCTCGAGCGGGAGCGCGATGCCCTCGCGGCCCGCGTCAGCGCGCTCTCGCAAGCGGTCGATGCGGGAGTCGGGGCATCCGGCCTCATCGGCACGAAGGGTGTGCGCGGCCTCGTCGCCGACCACCTGCAGGTGCGCAGCGGGTTCGAGGCGGCGATCGCCGCAGCGCTCGGCACGCTCGCGGAGGCGGCGCTCGCCGACGACCTCGACGCCGGCCTGCGGGCACTCGAGAGCGCGCGCGGCAGCGACGCCGGGCGTGTGGAGGTCGTGCTCGCCGAACTCTCGAGCGCGGGCTCCGGCGTGAGCGACCTCCCGGCCGGTACGGGGCTCACCCCCGCGGCCGACGTCGTCACCGCCCCCGCCGGCGTGCTCGACCTGCTCGCGCGCACCCTCATCGCCGACGACCTCGACGCCGCGCGCGCCGCGTGGCCCGCCCTCGAGAAGCGCGGCGACGGTGCGGCGACCGTGAGCGTCGTCACCCGGCAGGGCGAGGTGCTCACGCGCTCCGTGCTGCGCGGCGGGTCGGGCGAGGGCCGCAGTCGGCTCGAGCTCGCCGCCGAGCGCGACGCTGCCCGCGATCGGCTGAGCGACGTCACGACCGGCATCGAACGTGCGCGCTACACGCTTGACGAGTCCCGCAGCGCGCTCACCGAGGCGAAGGGGGCGGCCACCGCGGCGCTCGCCGCGGTGCGCGATCAGGATGCTCAGCGCGCGGCGCGCAGCGAGCAGGTCTCCCGTGCTCGCGCCCAAGCCGAGGCTGCCGAGGCGGAGGCCGCGCGCCTCACGACCGCCCTGGAGCGCGCCCAGGAGTCGGTCGCCGAGGCCGAGCGCGCGGTCGAGCGCTCCGAGGCTGAGCACGCGGACTTCGCCGGTCGCCCGCGCCCCATGCTCGATGCCTCCGCCCGCGACCAGCTGCTGAGCGACCTCGAGGCCGCGCGTGCCGCCGAGCTCGAGCGGCGCATCGAGCTCGAGACGGCGCGCGAGCGGGTGCGCGCCGCGCGCGACGGCGCCGAGCAGCTCGAGCGCCGCCGCCAGGCGGAGCGTGCCGCCGCCGATGAGGCCGCCCGCCGCGCCGTGCTGCGGCAGCGACAGGTCGAGCGTGCGACGCGCGTCGCCGCGTCCCTGCCCGCCGTGCTCGCCGTCGTCGACTCCTCGGTCGCCGAGGCGCGCGTCTCGCTCGCTCAGGCGGAGGCGCAGCGCACCGCACAGAACGAGGAGCTGCTCGAGCTGCGCCGCAGCGAGTCGGCCCTGCGCGAGCGGCTCGCGGGCATCACCGAGAACGTGCACGGTCTCGAGCTGCAGATCTACGAGAAGAAGCTGCACCTGGGCCAGCTGCTCGAGCGCGCGGGGGAGGAGCTCGGCCTCGTCGAGGAAGTCCTCGTGGATGAGTACGGCCCGCACGTACCCGTGCCCGATGACGACGCCCTCACCGCGGCCGCCCGAGCCGCGGCCGATGCGATCGCGGCCGAGGCCGCGGCGCGCGTCGACCCCGATCCCGATGCGCCCGAGATTGGCCGCGACCCCGGCCCCGAGCCCGATCCGACCACGGACGACGACGCGGCCCGCACCGCCGCACTCGTCGCCGACGCCGCCGCGCGCGCGTTCGCAACTCAGGCAGAAGCGACCGATGTGCCCGGTGCGCACGCACCTGAGCACGCAGAGCCTGAGTTGCGAACGGCAGAACCGAGCGGCAAGCCGTTCGACCGCGCCGAGCAGCAGACGCGCCTCGCGCGGGCGGAGCGCAAGCTCGGCCAGCTCGGCCGGGTGAACCCGCTCGCCCTCGAGGAGTTCGCCGCGCTCGAGCAGCGGCACAAGTTCCTCACCGAGCAGCTCACCGATCTCGCGAACACCCGCCGCGACCTGCTGACGATCATCGACGAGCTCGACGAGACGATGCAGCACATCTTCGCCTCCGCGTTCGCCGATACCCAGGCGGCCTTCGACACGGTGTTCCCGATCCTGTTCCCCGGCGGCACGGGCAGTCTGCACCTCACCGACCCCGAGAGCATGCTCACGACGGGCATCGAGGTGACCGTCAAGCCGGCCGGCAAGAAGATCGAGCGACTCAGCCTCCTGAGCGGCGGTGAGCGCTCCCTTGCCGCGGTCGCCCTGCTCATCGCGATCTTCAAGGCGCGGCCGAGCCCGTTCTACATCATGGACGAGGTGGAGGCAGCGCTCGACGACGCGAACCTCGGCCGGTTGCTCACGATCTTCCGCGACCTGAGAGCGGCATCCCAGCTCATCATCATCACGCACCAGAAGCGCACGATGGAGATCGCGGATGCTCTCTACGGGGTCAGCATGCGGCAGGACGGCGTGAGTGCCGTGGTCGGCCAGCGCGTGCAGAATCCGGACGAGCTCGCGAGCTGAGCCGCGGCCCCGCACGACCGCCCGACTGCGCTCGCGGCGAACGTTAGGGGTGCGACCGGCCCGATGCCAGGCATCGCCCGCTAGTCTGGGAAAGTTCGCCCCGACGACCTCAGGAGCCATTTCAGTGTCGACCACCACCTCGCAGCCGACCAACCGATCGCGCTCAGCCCTCAGCATCACGGCCATCGTCGTGGGTGTTCTCGTGGCGCTGTTCTTCGTCTTCGCGAACGTCTACACCGACGTCCTCTGGTTCGACCAGCTCGGGTACCTGCCCGTGCTCGCCACGCAGTGGATCGCCACGGGCGTCATGTTCCTCATCGGCTTCCTCGGCATGTTCCTGCCGGTGTGGGCGAGCCTGCAGATCGCCTACCGCTCGCGACCGGTCTACGCGAAGCTCAACTCGCAGCTCGACCGCTACCAGGAGGCCATCGAGCCGCTGCGCCGCGCCGCCATGATCGGCATCCCCGCCGTTCTCGGCCTCTTCGCCGGCGTCACGACCTCGGCGCAGTGGACCCAGGTGCTGCAGTTCTTCAACCGCACGCCCTTCGGCACGACAGATGCCCAGTTCGGCTTCGACATCGGGTTCTTCGTCTACGAGCTGCCCTTCTACCGCGGCATCATCGCCTTCGCTTCCGCAGCCGTCCTCCTCTCTCTGCTCGCGGCGCTCGCGACGAGCTACCTCTACGGCGCGCTGCGCGTCAACGGCCGTGAGATTCGCATCTCCCGCACCGCGCGCATCCAGCTCGCCCTCACGGGCGCCATCTACATCGCGCTGCAGGGCGTGAGCATCTGGTTCGACCAGTACGCGGCCGTCATCGATCCGAGCGAGGGCTTCCTGGCCGCCGGTGCGGGCTTCGCCGAGGTCAACGCCACCATTCCCAGCCGCGCGATCCTCGCCGGCATTGCCGCACTCGTCGCCGTGCTCTTCATCATCACGGCCATCATCGGGCGCTGGCGCCTGCCGATCGTCGGCACCGCCCTGCTGCTCGTGAGCGGCCTGCTCATCGGCAGCGTCTACCCGTGGATCGTGCAGCGCTTCCAGGTCGACCCGAGCGCGCGCACCATCGAGGCGCCGTTCATCGAGCGCAACATCGAGGCGACTCGAGCGGCCTATGGCGTCGACGAGCTCGTGGAGATCTCGTACGACGCTGAGACGGATGCGACCGAGGGTGCCCTCCGCGAGGATGCGGAGACGACGGCGAACATCCGCCTCATCGACCCGGCGCTCGTCACCGAAGCCTTCGCCCAGCTCGAGCAGTTCCGGCAGTACTACCAGTTCCCCGACTTCCTCGACGTCGACCGCTACGTGATCGACGGCCAAACGCAAGACACCGTGCTCTCCCTGCGCGAGTTGAACCCCGACGGTCAGACCTCGCAGAACTGGTACAACAACACGATCGTGTTCACGCACGGCTACGGCGTCGTCGCGGCCTACGGCAACCAGCGGGCCGACGACGGTCAGCCGTTGTTCCTCGAGTCGGGCATCCCCGTCGATGGTGCGCTCACCGAGGCGCTCGGCGAGTACGAGCCTCGTGTCTACTTCGGCGAGTTCTCGCCCCTGTACTCGATCGTCGGCGGTGGGGAGAACCTCGAGCTCGACTTCCCCTCCGACGGAGCGGGCGAGGATGAAGCGGGCAATGCAACGTACACCTTCGAGGGTGACGGCGGGCCCGCGCTGGACAACGTGTTCAAGCGCCTGTTGTACGCCATCAAGTTCCAGTCTGAGCAGATCTTCCTCTCCGAGGCCGTCACCGACGACTCGCAGATCCTCTACGACCGCGATCCTCTCGACCGCGTGCAGAAGGCTGCGCCGTACCTGCGACTCGACTCCGACCCGTACCCCGCGGTCGTGGACGGCGAGATCGTCTGGATCGTCGACGGTTACACGACGACGTCGAGCTACCCGTACTCGACCTCGGTGCCGCTCTCGGCCGCCGTCGCCGACACGTACACACCGTCGCCGCAGTTCCCGGTCGACGACATCAACTACATCCGCAACTCGGTCAAGGCGACCGTCAACGCCTACGACGGCGAGGTGACGCTCTACGCGTGGGATGAGGAGGACCCGATCCTGCAGACCTGGCAGAAGGTCTTCCCGACGACGCTGCGCTCGGTCGACGACATGAGCCAGCAACTCCTCGACCACGTGCGCTATCCCTCCGACCTGTTCAAGGTGCAGCGCAACATCCTCGGCGCGTATCACGTCACCGACCCGGGCTCGTTCTTCTCGACCGATGACGAGTGGGTTACGCCGAACGACCCGATCTCGTCCGCCGCCGCGCCGACGACGCAGCCGCCGTACTACTTGACGATGCAGGTTCCCGGCGAGGACGAGCCCGGCTTCACGCTGTACTCGACCTTCATCCCGCGCACCGCGAGCGACAACGAGCGCAACGTGCTGACGGGCTATCTCGCGGCGAACTCCGACCCCGGTGACGACTACGGCAAGCTCACGCTGCTGACCCTGCCCTCGCAGACGATTCCGGGCCCCGGCCAGGTGCAGAACCAGTTCAACTCCGATACCGAGGTCGCGAACCAGCTCGCGCTCCTGCAGCGCGGCGAGACTGAGGTGCTGCGCGGCAACCTGCTGACCCTCCCGGTCGGCGGCGGCTTCCTGTACGTGCAGCCGGTCTACGTGCAGTCGACGGGTGAGACGAGCTACCCGCTGCTGCGCAAGGTGCTCGTGTCGTTCGGTGACTCGATCGCCTTCGAGGACACGCTCGACCAGGCTCTCGATGCGCTCTTCGGCGGCGACTCGGGCGCCGACGCGGGTGATGGTGACGTCGACCCGACGCTGCCCGAGGTGGATCCCGAGGCACCGACCGACCCCGAGGCTCCCGAGGAGCCGACCGAGCCGACCACGCCGCCCGCAGGTGACCTGCAGGCCGCGCTCGAGGATGCCCGCCAGGCGCTCCAGGACCGTCAGGCGGCCTATGCGGCCAACGACCTCGTCGCGGCCGCTGAAGCCGACGAGCGGCTGCAGGACGCGATCGAGCGTGCGATCGCCCTGAGCGACTAGCCGCAGCGAGCAGTAGACGATACCGTCTGTCCCCCGAGCAGGGCTCCCGCGCTCGGGGGATGGCGGGCGCTCGCGGGCACTCCTAGGCTCGCTGAGCGAAGGGGGGGCTTGGAGGGAAGCCCATCGTGTCGGCACTACTCGCCGCAGCAGTGTTCATCGCCAGGCCGTTCATGCGACTGTGGGCGTCGTGGCGTCAGCAGGACCTCTCGTGGATGCCGCGCCCCGCGGGCGCGCCGCACGCCGTCGCTGACGGTCCCTCAGCCGACCGCGTGCTCATCATCGGCTCGGGCCCCGCCGTCGGCTGGGGCGTCGCCTCCCACGATCTCGCTCTCGCCGGCTCTCTCGCCCGCGCGCTGAGGACGATGACGGGGCGCGGCGTGATCGTCGACGTGATCGCGAACCCGGAGATGACGTCGGCGAATCTCGCGCCGATCATCGGGGGTGCGCGGCTGAGCGACTACGACGCGGTCGTGACGACGGTCGGCATCAACGACGCGCTCGCGGGCACATCTCCTCGAGTGTGGCGGCGCAACATCCGCCTTGCGCTCGAGATCTGGCGCAATCGGGTCGCTCAGGGCAATCTTCTGCTCCTGGTCGGGACGACCTCGATCACGTCCATCCCGACCTTCGTGGGGCGCGGTGGATGGTTCGCCGATCTGCTCGTGCGCCGTCTCAACGAGATCACCGACCGGTTGGCCGACCCGTTGCCCACCGCTCGCACTCTGCCGCTGCCGGCGGTGCCGAGCCCGGAGGGCGCCTCCGGCCGGCACACACCGGCCCACTACGCCGCCTGGGCTGCGGTCATCGCGCACGAGCTGGCACCCGCGCTCGATCTCGCGTTCTCCGAGCACGACTCGGTGGAGGGCCGCCGCCGCACCCGTGCGGTGGACCGCATGACGTCGGGTATCGCCGACGCTCCCGAGCTCGTGAAGCTGCTGCAGGGCGCGCAGGCCTCGCTCGACAAGATCGTCACGATGACGGCGGCGGCGATGAACGCCCCGACCGCTCTGCTGACGGTGCTCGGCCCCGATCGGCAGTGGCACGTGGCGCGCTACGGCATCGACCTCGAGGGCGTGCCGCTCGAGCAGTCCTTCTGCGCGATCGCGGTGCGCAACGAGGAGACGCTCATAGTTCCGGATGCTCCGCACGACCCGCGCTTCGCCACCAACCCGCTCGTCACCGACGTCGACGGCATCCGCTACTACGCGGGCATGCCGCTGCAGGATCCTCAGGGTCGGTACTTCGGGGCGCTGTGCGTCATTGACTCCCGACCCCGCAACATCACGACCCCGTCCGACCTCTCGGTACTGCGCAAGCTCGCGACGGCGGCGCAGAGCACCATCTGGGGTGCGATCTTCAGCGACGGCGGCCGGGTCGCGCACCCCGGGGTGCCGCAGGATGCCCCGACCTCGCCTGTCGATCTGCGCCGCGAACTTCTCGCGACACCGGCGTGAGCCGCGCCGACGGGGAGCGCGTGCCCCGGTGCCGGGCTCGATTCGACGGTGCCGAGGGCGACTGCTAGACTGGGGGCTTCGCCGCGGGGTGGAGCAGTTCGGTAGCTCGCTGGGCTCATAACCCAGAGGTCGTAGGTTCAAATCCTGCCCCCGCAACCATTGTCCTGTCGCAGGACATAGGAAACCTCCGAACCTACGGGTTCGGGGGTTTCTGTCTTTTCTGGGGGCCTTTCGGGCGACCCGTCGGCTGATAGTCGCGGCGGGTATCGATCGTGAGCTCGCGCAGGACTTCTCCGGTGGCGGCGTTGATGACGGTGACCTCGAGGTCGTTGACGAGCACGAGGACGTGGGTTCCTGAGTGGGTTCGGCTGATGCCGATGTGGTGCATTTGTCGCGCGTCAGAATGTTTGGCAGGGGTTGTTAGTTGCTGATGCAACGCCCCAGCTGAGAGGTCTGAATGTCATGAGTCGTCCCCCGACGATCCCCGCGGAGAAGAAGCTCCGCATTGTGTTGT
>Ga0316203_1000505_pt1 | contig 45735 bp, 53 predicted proteins | sample 6monrhotite_MG_FD_204940 | JGI IMG/M metagenome (GOLD analysis project Ga0316203, IMG submission 204940) | Microbial mat bacterial communities from mineral coupon in-situ incubated in ocean water Damariscotta River, Maine, United States -... | ecosystem: Environmental > Aquatic > Marine >... | reverse complement strand
GTTATAGTGCGCACTTTTTTTTCTTCAAATTCAGGGTCGCTTAACGCGGACAGGCTTATCATTAATCAGGAGTTAAGATTCATGGAGAAAAGAAAGTGTGTTGATTGTTCTGTGATGTTCGCGAAGAAGGTCGGGGTGCGTGGTAGATGGCCGAAGAGGTGTTACCCGTGCTTGGAGGTTTTCAAAAATTCACCGCGTCCAAGTGTTAAGAATATTGTCGGTCATATGTCCGGTTCGGTCTGCGTGGTTTGCACGATGCCATTTTCTTATGTGAGGAAGGGAGTCCGCCCCGTTAGCTTTTGCGAAGAGTGTAAGGCTGATAGGCTGAGAGGATTTGCCCGTCATTACGCATCAAAGCGGCGAGAAGACCCCTCTTATGTGAAGGCGAAGAGCGAGAGAACAAAGGAGCGCCGCAGGAATGGAGAGTTGAAAGAGCATGACAAAAGACATCAAAAGGCAAGGCGGGATCTTCTTGAGAAATTCCCGCTTTTGAAGGAGGCTGAGAGGAAAGTAAAGGCACGGAGAGTTAGAGAGCGCTACCAGAACGACCCCGAATTCCGAAAGAAACAACTATTCAGGATTAAGAGGCGCCAGAGCCTACGCAGGAATGGGCGCGTGGGCAAGGGCTTCAAAAGAAAGGACTTCAAGGAGATGTGCGCGTTCTTCGATGATCGCTGCGTTTGTTGTTTCGATGTCACGAAACTCACTGAGGACCACATCATCCCGCTGTCCAAAGGTGGCCCTGATTGTCTTGATAATATCCAGCCTCTTTGTCAGTTGTGCAATTCTAAGAAGAAGGACAAGACCAAGGACTACCGGACGATAGCCGCGAGGAAACTCGGCAAGGTCTGGGATCTTATTAGACTGAAGGAATCCGCGTGATTATCAAGGGTCTCAAGGGCATCGCTAAATATCTCGGGGTTAGTCGCCTTTCGACGGTTTCAGAGTGGAGGAAGAAGTTCATCGACTTCCCCGTTCGCAAAGTCGATGGTCGCGGGTTGGTCGCAGATTCAGACGAGCTTAAAGAGTGGGCGCTTCGTCACGGGAAGATCAAGCCAACGACGGCCGATGAGTTAAAGATCGTTGCCACGAAGCCTTTGAAAGATCCCGCGCAGATCATGCGGGAGATCAAGACCCAGGCCCGAGCGTTGAGGGGATTAGGAGACGACGACGCCGATGATTTCCTGGACATGGACGTCTTTAATTCTTACCCGGAACCAACGGGAGACGTTGAGGACGAGTTGAAGGCAGCTCGAAAGCTTCGCCATTATTACGAGCGGATCATCTTTAGTTACAAGTTGGACAAGTTGAGCGATCCGAAGATGGTCAAGGTCTTTCAGGATTTCGCGTCGGGGTTGACGAGGCAAATTGCCGTGATCGGGAGGCTCGAGGAGTCTTTGACCAAGCAGCGCATGAGGAACGGAAAACTCTTGGACGAGTTGACTGTGCTGGAATGGTCGAGGACGTTCGGGGATTATGTGGTGGAGGGATTTAACGACGTCGCTCGGGATTTGTTCGATGTGGTTGATGAGGAGGTCGGAGCTATTACGGCCGATCTTGATGTTGACGTGGCGCTGAATAGTGACAAGGTTTTGAAGTTGTTTGATAAACGGTTCTTGGCTGAGAGGACTAGGCTCGCGGAGGGTGCTGTGGGGTTGGTTAAGGACTTTCAGGATGCGCAGGTTGCGCGCTTGGGTGGAGAAGAAGACGTGACCAAGGAAGATGATGAGGGATACGAATGAGCCTTCTTCTCCAATCCGCCCAAGCGTTCAAGAATTCGATATCACCGCCGCCGGACATGCTTCCATCAGACTGGGGCCAAGCGCACTACGTCATCACTAAGGGGCCTGCTTCGGGTAAGACGTGGACGCCCAAGGAAGGCTGGGAGTTCCAAATAGGGATCCTAGACGGTTTGTTTGGCCCGCTTAAGCCAGGTGAGGAAGTCAGGGACGGCGTTCTCTTCAAGGGCGCGAAGTCTGGGATGAGCATGATCGCTGACTTAGGCTTGCATTACTGGGCAGGATTCAGAAGGAAGTCTGCCGCTTCTGTCAGCCCAAGGAAGCCCGACTCCAATGATAGGGCCGCTGAGTCTGAGAGAACGATTAGAGCGTCGAAGGAGTTGCGTCGAGTATTCCAGAAGACAAAGGGCAGGACAAAACAAGCCTTATACGGAGCCCAGTTAATTTTTCGGTCGGCTGAGACTGATAGGGATTTGGTCGACTGGGGGGCGATGGTCGTCGCTGGTGATGAAAAGGATCGTTGGGCGCAGCAGAACTTTAACGCTTCATCCATGATCGAAGAGCGTCAGGGAGGCTATCACGAGCGAATCAACGTGGAGTTATCGACGCCCACCGTGCCTGATTATGGAGTCCACAAAAGCTTTCTTGAATCTGACCAGAGATACTACAACGTCCCGTGTCCGATCTATGGGTGTGGGTTTGTTCAGGTCTTGAACTTTGAGCAGAACATCACATGGGACAAGGATTTGGAGACCATCGAGGACCGCGCGGACTCCGCGAAATTTATCTGCCAGAAGTGCGGGAAGTCTTGGAACAGAGCGGCACGATGCAGAGCCAACAAGCGCGGTATTTGGAAAAGCACCGACAAGACAAAGAAGAAAATAGGTTATTCCATTTCTCGGTTGTATGTCCCGACTGCGCTGGCCCGCGAATTCGTCAAGAAATGGCTGGAGGGAAAAACGGACGTCGGCGCGCTGCGCGAATTCTACAATCAAAAACTTGGACTCCCTTTCCTTGCGACAATTGGAGACCTGGACAGAGCCGCCATCGAGCGAGTCATCACCAACAAGATTTCATGGGGAGCCCCACCGCCGGGATATCATCGGGTTTTCGCTGGAATTGACGTGCAGGGCGATGAGGATCCGTTTGAGTTCTACTGGGAGTTGCGCGCATTCGACGAGTCAAACAACTGCGCCGTTTTTAAGTATGGAGTCTCGCGAGGGAATGACGAGATGGCTTCGGTCCTCAACGACGTCTATGCAGGCTTTAAGATAGAGCGAGCCCTGATAGACATCAGCGACGGACATCACCGCCATGCCGTTGAGGAGTTGTGCGCGGCCGTTGGTATTTTGGAGGCCGCAAAGTTCGACTGGAAGACCCAGGTGCATTTTCGGAGATTCCGCAGAGAGCAGAAAGGCCAGAAGAAAACGCACGGAATCGAGGGGTGGAGCATCAATAGGGAGTTAGCCCTTGACGACAACATGATCAGATTCTTTGAGCAGCGCGGGCGAGAACCGACCATCGGGATAGCGATGAACCCCGCGCCGGGGAGGCAGAAAGAGATGAAAGAGCATTACACAGGTTTGCGGAGATCCCGCGAGGAAGGACCGGATGGACCAATATATCAATACAAAAAGAAAAGAGCAGTTGGCGTCGATTATCCCTTTGCTGGCGCGCTTGCAGAAGTCGCGAGGCGAATCGGTGGTAGCACGAAACCAGGCCAAGGATCGTATGGACCGATTGAGACGATTAAGAAACACGCCCGCGTCAAAGCGAAGGAGGCAAAGGTAAGCGGTGGCAAGAGGGTCATGAATTCAGGGGTTCGAGTTATTGGGGGTAAGAATAAGCGAAGGTTCTGATATAATGAATGCGCGCCGCTGTAGCTTTTCGGGTTTTTGGTCTAGCGCTAGGCCATTTAAGAATCTGTCAGAGTGCCCTATAAGGGAATCCCTCGGGTCGATCCCGAGCGGTGGCGTTCCTAAGGGTGTAGTATCAATGGTAAAACGTGTGGTTCCATACCACTTCTAGGCGGTTCGATTCCGTTCGCCCTTGTGTTGGTTATTGATTATCTACTGTCATTGTTGAAGTCTCCGACAAAACCCGGTCCACCACGAGCCGGGTTTTACCTTGTACCCTCATAATTAATTCCGCCGTTTTTGCTTGACACGCTGTCGTTGTCGTCGTAGTCTCACCGATATATCGTTGTTATCACCGAAATATCAGTGGCGGATACGTGACGGATACACCAAATAACAGCAATCCAGCACCAAGACCGACCATGATCGGCCGTGCTCGTTCGTTTCTATCTCGGTTCTCGCGCAAGAAAGCCGAACTCGCCATTGATTTAAGCGACATGCAGAGCCAGGGCGAGGCCAGAGGCAAGAACGAGCCGCTATTAAAGCCAATGAAACGGCAGGCGTCGAGCGCGATCAATCAACACGGGCTTTTGGGAGTCATCGGCAACGGCGTATTTGACACCGATCGCTATGGGTTTAACTCGTTCCTCTCCGAAATCGGCCGATTTAACCCGGTTTATGTCGAGCCCTTCTTTCAGATCCTTATGCGACGTTCACCCATGCCGAGGATAGCGCTCATCATCCTTTCTTCGGCGTTGACAGAGCGTCAATATGTGGTTGAAGGAGCCTCCCCAGAGGTCGAGAAGTTCCACCAGGACTGGATCGACAAGGTGATGCCGCAGATCCTCCAGAGGGCGTCGAATGCTATTTGGTTCGGATGGCAACCGTTCGTTATAGATTGGGGCGTTGACGACGATGGCAACCTCTTGCCCATGAAATTCAATGACGTTGATCCTTTCTCTACTCAGGCGATTGAGCAGGAAGACACAAAAGCATTTTCGGGACTCCGCACAGAAGGAGCCACGTTTGGCTTAGACCGTTCGTTTAAGTTGACTTGGGAAGGGAATTATAATAATCACTATGGAGAAGGTCAGGCGCTAACTTGCTATAGCTCGTGGTGGAGCGCCTCCGTTTTGAATGTTTGGATGTGCAGGTACTTCGAAAGAAGTGTTGACCCTGTGCGCATCGCTTTCGCTAAAAACATCTCCGTCCCAACTGGGACCGTTGATGGAGCAGGCGCTCCGGTTCACGTAGACCTCACGGAACTTGTTGCTGAAGCTCTCGACGCAGCCCAAGGAGGAGCGAGCACCGCTTTCCCTATCGGTGAAGACGATGAGGAACTCGTTAAGATCGAGACTTTAGAGATGCCGGACCGATCCGACACGTTTCTAAAGGCCATCGCGTTTTATGAGCAGAAACAACTCTTATCAACGCTTGGGATGCCTGGGATTGGTATTAGCGGGACTGGTGGAGATGTCGCGGTCGATGCCCGAGTGGCTGAGAAGCTACAGATCAGAGTTCTAGAACACGCATCAAACATGCCCGTTGACGCGATGAATGAATACCTCATCGCAATGGTCCACAAGGCGAACAAACTACCTGGACCAGTGCCAACGCTCAAAGGCAAGGCTTTCAAGCGCGAGCAACAAGAAACACTTTTAGAGTTATTTAAAGCAGGGATGGCGCAACCTCTACCAGAGATTGGCGAGAACGGCCCGACTGGTAAAAGCTATCGCCTCGAAGATCTCATCCAGTGGGACAAGGTCGGGAAGTCTCTTGATCTGGCTATGCATGACATCGCAGAGGTCGCGAGGAAAGCGGAAGAGATGGAAGAGCAGGCGCCCGGCAAGGGAGGCCGACCCAAAGAGCCGCTGAACGAGGTCGATGTGAAATCAGGGAACAACGTGACCCGCTCGGAAGCACGAGCAGCCGGGAGGGATAGATGAGCGATACAAAAATAAAGCCCTTATATAAGGAAGTCGCGTTTACTGGAAACTTCGTCGACGTGGAAGGTCGTGAGGTTGAACTCACCGAAGACCTATTTCGCGCAGCAGTAGCAGGCACCGCCGAACTCATGGAAGCCGGATTTAACATCCGGGGATATTCCTCGCACTTTACCAGCGACTCCAAGGATGTTATGGGAACTTGGTCCACAGTCTTCGAGCAAGACGGCAAGGTCCACGGAGTCTTTCAGGCTATCGACGAGGATAACCGCAACCGAGCCAAGCAACTCGATACATCAATGGTGATCGAGGAAGGCATCGACATAGGAAACGGACGAGTTATTCCCGTTGCCCTGACACGAATCGATGTCGTCGGGCAAGGTGCCATCGTAGGGACACAATCATTTCGAGAGATGTTCTCTCGATTTCAAAGCAAAAGAAGCAAAGCCGGGGATTTTTCATCGAGGCGATGCCTTTATGCCGCAGCCCCAAAAACTCAGAAGAAAAGAGCAGTCATGAAAATGTCAATAGCTCGCGGTCTGGCAAAGGCGCTAGGTCTCGCGATTGATGAAGAAGTGGGCGAGGAAGTCTTGGAAGAGATGATCGTTCAAAAACTAGGCGTCGACGAAGCCCCCGAGGAAGAAAAAGAAGCCGCGATGGCGACCGCTCTTTCAAAGGCATTCATGCCCGAGGAAGACGACGACAAAAAAGCCGAGATGGCAGCGGAAGAGCCCGAGGAAAAGAAGGCCGAAATGATGACCGAAGACGACGAAGAGAAGAAGGCCGAAATGGCCCAACTCCAACGCCGCGTTGCATCTCTTGAAGATGACAAAATCGACGGTCTACTCTCCGGAGTTCCTGAAGAGAAGCGCGCTGGAATCAAGAAGCAGTTTGGCCGATTTCGCGCCAAAGCCGGTTTTGACTTGGCGTTGGAGTCGATCCAGGGGCAAGTGGACGCCTACAGCGAAGCATCGCCCGCCATTGCTTTGAGCGCTTTTCGTGCGACTGGCAAGACTCAGATCGCAGAACGCAAGAACGCGAAACCCCCCGAAGGCGAAAACCTGCTAGTAGCAGCCGCCCGCCGCAAGGGACTGATTAAAACAGAATCAACCAAGTGAGAGCCGAGAGGCAAAGGAAAGGTAAGGAACTATGAGTAAGCAAGCAGGACAAAACTCGGTCTCTCTCGTTGAGAATCAACCGTTCATTGATATTCGGAATGCCCGTATGGAAGGCGTTTCAATCGACGCGACAGCGCGGGACAGCGCGAACACTCCAACGACTCAGCTACGTCGGGGATTAGTTGTCGGATACGACAGCGCCGGAGCCAACTACATCGACGCTTCAGACGCCGCTGTTGATGCCCATACATATGGAAGTCACACCAGCGCAGAAGCTCCAGACGGTGACTGGGATGGAACAACCATCGCTTTCAGTGTCCCAGGCCAAGGAACTTTTACCCATACTTGGGGGTCTTTGGGCACGTCGATCTCAAACCTCGCCACCGCGATCCTCGACATCAACGGAACCAACGCCGGAGCTTTTGTTCTTGCGTCCGCGAGTGGAGCAAACCTCCTTTTGACAGCAATCCGCCCAGGCGTGACCTTGTCAATTACTCCAAGCCTTGCGACAGCATACGCAGGTGGAGCCGCAGAAGCCACGAGCGACGGAGCCCTTGTTAAATACGGCATCCTTCTCGACCCGATTGTTTCCATGTTCGGAATCGACGACGCAGCCGAGGACAAGAACGCAACCATTGTCACCGCGAATGCCATCGTTCGTTCTTCGGATCTACTCGAATTGACCACAGCCGCAAAGATTTACTTTGAGGCCAACGATATCAAGCTTGTTTGAGCAAGCTAGGAAAGGACCATAGGACATGTCAGCTTTAGACCTCCTTCTATCAGTCCCGAAGCTTGCCGAACTTGTCAAGCAACGGACACCCGCGAGCCAGCCGCTCCCATTCAATCAACTCTTCCGTCAAGGTGGAGTCGAGGAATGCGATGGCGATCGTGTTGTTTATGAAAAGCGCTTGTATGATCGTAAGCTTGCCGGAGCTCGCACCGTCGATTCCGAAGCTTTCGTGAAGAAGAATCCAAACCGAAAGATCGTTGATCAGGGTTTGATTCACTTGACGAGCAAACGGATCTTGACTCCAAAGCAGCTTTATTGGGGATCAGGACTCGGGATGCAACTCAGAAGCAACGCGGCATCGCATGTCGTTGATGCTGTTGAGCAAATCAAGGGCGAACTATTCCGAGGCGTCGAGTATTGCTGCACGGAATTACTCCAGACAGCCGCCGGTGTTGCTTTGACCGCAGCTAACACGGACTTCCCAAGTGGAGCCACCACAGTTAGCGACACGATGACCATCGACGGAAGCCTCCAAACTTTCGCGGCCGGTGCAGGTTGGAACGTTGCCTCAACAGGCATCATCTCAGGCACCAACCAACTCACAGACGCAATCCGCCAAATGGAAGCGAACGGACACAGTCCGCACCACTTCATTCACCAGCGGGCTCTTGCCAAGGCTTTGGTCAAAAATACTGAAGTTAAGGAATGGTTGACCACGAATGGCGGAGTCACCGTCGAATACTTCAAGCAGGCCATCAACGCCGCAGCACGTCGCCAAGGTGACGAGGACGCAGCGTTTACGCCTTCCGTTTGGAGTGGCATCGGTGGACTTCCATCGTGGTTGGACTGGGATCATGGCTACGAGAACAACGCGGGAACTTTTACCCGTTACATGGACTCGGACAAAGCCATCCTCCTTCCTCGCGAGCTTAACCGAGTTCTTGGATTCGCTGAAGGGTATTCGTTTATCCCGAACAACGTCCAAGTTTTTGGAAATGCAGAAGAGGGCGCAAATCTCTTTAGAGCCGAAAGAGGAATGCAAGTGTATGCCTACCGTAGCATCGACGACGTTGGAGCTATCCACATTGTCGGCCGCTACACTTTCTGTCCTTACGTTAAGGATGAATTCGGCGTTTTGACTATGACCGGCCTGGGAACTTGATCGAAAGGACTGATTTACTATGACTGCTATTTTAGCATCACAAATCGGTCTCCACGGTCTCCGTCCTTTGGACTACGCGGCAGATGGGGCTCTTTCACTAGAGCCTCAAGTCGCAGTCTTAGACGGAACCGCAGCGACCGCTCAAACGACATTAGCCGCGCCCGGAGCCGGGATGGTGGGCAAATATATCATCGCCTACGCCTCGAACGTTGACAACGCATGCGATGTAGATTTCACCGATGGATCAGGCGCTCGGACTATCACATTTGGCCAGATCAATGATGCCGTGATTTTTCTCGGTCTCAATGCCACGATGTGGATGGTCCTTCAGGCTCCTATGGGTGCGAGTTTTGCCCCGGCAATCACTCAGACTTACTCGACAGCAGACGCGACACACGCAGCGAGAACCGCCGCAGGACTGACGGATAACTCCGGTGGAACCGCGACAACCACGCTTGCAGATGTCACCGAGGCAAACAACGCAGGAAGCGCCGACCGTGTACCCACGGAAGACGCCATCGCAAGTTTAGCCGCTGAAATAGCGAGACTCACGGCCGATCAGGTCGACACCGCGCAGGTTTTGAACTCTGTCGTGGACGCATTGCAAGCCCAGGGTCTTTTAAGCTAATCGAAAACCTTTGAAGGAGAGCAAGACTATGGCGAAGAAGCCAGAACCTAAAAAACTCAGACTCGATGCTTTAGAGCTTGCCCTTCTCCAAAGGAACGTCATGGCGCGGGAACTCCGCGAAGTGAAGATATCAACGCTTGATATTCAGGTCGCGCAATTCGAGAAAGAGTTGCATGACTTGGTTATTGATCGCATTGGTGTCGATCTTCGCGCAGTTACTATCAACACCCAAACGGGCGAGATCACAAACACACCACAACAAAAGGTGGGTTGATATGGCTTGGCCGACAGCCTTAACCACCAACGCGGACATCATAAAATACGTCTTTGAACAAGGCATCACGAGGATGCTTGAAGGCGCGAATACCTATTCAGAGGTGCATAACGCCGTAGCGGACGAACTCAGGAATTGGGTGGAGTCAGATGGCGGGATAGCAGACGCCGACAAGATCACAAACACCGGGATCTATATCCCCGCAGCCGCTAATTATTTCGCGTCTAAGATCCTCGCAAACCGCGACGCAGAGCTCAGCTTAAGCTACTTCAAAGCCTACCGGAGACTCCGGAGAGAAGCACGGCCAAAACTCAGCGCTGAAATTGCATCGGGCGGAAAGATCGCAAAAGTCGTTGTGATAAACCAAGGTCGATCTCAATACACAGATAGACGGAGCGGATCAGTGTTTAAGGAATTCAGGGAGAACCCTTGATGGCAACGAGAGACGATCTCAAAGCTTTTCTTGTCACGGACATCCCTACGCAGATCACATCCGCGACAATCACAGCATATCAGGGCCAGATTGAACGCGTGAATTCCGACGACTTAGAGGCTCGCGTTCAATATCTATACCGCGAGAAAATCCGCAACGCGGCCGGATATCTTCGGCATCATGTCATGGTACACATCCTTTCAAATGGATGGGATACCAGCGAAGAGAATGTTTTAACAGATACCGTGGAAGATGTCGCGGATGAGATGGTCGACGATTACAATGGCAAGGTTTCGATTTTTGCCGCAGGACTCATAAGCGCACAGATAGCCAGAGCGAAGGCGAGGCGGGAGAGCCCACTTCAAACTCAGGCCAAACGTAAAAACCGGCGAGAAGCCTTTGTGAAACTAGAGATAGACGAATTCGAGGCTTGAAATGGCAGTAACACAAACGCAGATCAACACGATGCTCCAAAAGGTCGGCAAACTCTACAAAGAGGCATTGGTAGACTTCGGACGCGAGACCGCGACGAATAACGTCATCGCCTTGACCAACGACATCAAGAGCAATGTTGCGGGTGATTTCGGTCAAGACCTGTCCCAGCGAGCGGACGCATGGCGCCGGAGATTCGCATCCGTTGTATCCGGACCCGAATGGAAGCAACTCTTAGACCCGATCTGGCAGAACTTCCTACGTGATATTGCGGACAACAAGGGGAACTTGGACCCCACGAGTAATTTTGGAACGATTTATCAGACTTTCATCGATAACAATTTGCATCTTGTTTCTAGGGGCTTGACTTTCGATATTACGCCAACCGAGACAGGAACCGGAAGCGGAAACATTCACCGTCTGACGGTCGACCGTAACGACAAGACCATCGAGGGCGTTTATTCTCCTCTCTCGATTAGCTTTACTTGTGTGACGGACGAAAGCACCGGAGCAGAGCCAGGAGAGGAGGAGTTTGAGATATCCGCGCCAGTTGGAACGGATATTTTAGACCGGGGAACCGGAGTAACTTTCGATCCAGCGAATTCTATGTCTTCGAGGAATTCAGACGGTTCTTTCTTGTCCGACGCTTCTTTCCAGAGTGTGAACGCAGCGGACGCAGACCCAGCAGACTTAGGCGCATGGATTGACGGAGACGGGACGACAACGCCCGTTTATGGCTCCGCTAAATATGCATTGACCGCGACGAACACAGCGATGGAGAGCGTTGAGGAAGCAGCGAACGGCCAGGCGATTGCCTTAGAGATCAAGGGCAACCATGGCATCTATCAAGAATTAAACGACACGGATCTCTTCACGCCTTACTTCTTCACGATTCGAGTAAGACCAGGCGCGAGTCTTTCCGCTGGAAACCTCACGGTCACATGGGGAAGTAAGTCACAGATCTTTGATTTAACTGCGCTTTCGGCAGGCTCTTACAATATCATCTCACCAACGCTCGACAAAAACCTATGGGGTTATCAGTTCTCTACAGCCGCGCCAAAATTCAAGATCGTTATCGACTCCCTTGCTGGTGACACCGTAGAGATCGACAACGTGAGATTTGGCGCCATGGACTTCCACGCTGGAACGTATTACTTCATCGACGCTGACACGACGCAGTTTCTCGCGGGAGCCAACGAGAAGAAGTTCGTCTTTGTGGATACGGTCTCTTCGGACTCGATCCTTCAAGCCATGATCCATCTCGCTTATGGTCAGTATTTGCCGGGAGTCGCGGATGCCACGCAGATCACCGCCGCTGGAGGTCGGACGCTCACTTTCAACGACAACGGAGGAAGCGAAGACACCATCACTCTTTCCACTGGCGATGTGACGTCGGATGGCTATCAAGTCGGGATGCTCTTGACCGTAGCAGGGACTTCGAGCAATAACGGGACGTATACCTTGACCGCAGTAGCCGCAACGACTTTAACAGTGGCAACGGGTAGTTTTGCGGCCGAGGGGCCGCTCTCAGCGACCGCAACACTTGACTCGACCGCAGCTATCACCGACCCAGCCGCTTGATAACTTCTCCCATGGATAGAAAGGACGACGAACGATGGCTGCAACTTTAGACGATCTACTCGCCGTTCTTACAGAGATCCGTGAAGAGCTCTCCGACATGGCAAACGCTATAAACACCCAGAACAAGCTTTTAGAGACTCAGATTGATTCAACTGGAGGCTTGGGAGTCGGCGAATCCCCATCGGGTGGTGGAGACGGAAAGAAAGAATCAAAGGGCTCAGGATCGAAATCAGGAGGAGGCACAGCAAGCGAAGCCGCAAAGGTCACTGCTATGTCACCCGTGATGCGGAACGTGATGTCTATTTCGTCTCAATTCACAAGCCAAGCGACAAACCCTTTCACGCCGACGAGCGCGGCCGCATTATCGACAGCGATAAACGCAGGGCCTCAGAGCATTGGAGCAGCAACGGAAGCCTTGACCGGAAGCCAGTTAGCCGGTGAGAGTGCGCGACAGGGCGCGATGGCAGCGGTGAATCTTGCAGGCCCGCGAGAACTTCAATTTGTTGTCGATCAAACGACCAAAGATTTACAATCGACACTTTCGAGCCTCGCTGACCAAGGCATCGAGGTCAGCGACGACCAAGCCGCAGAGTTAGCCGGAGCATTCAAAGGAAGAGCAGAACGCAAGTCTAGAGCACTAAAGCAGGCAGCCGGAGCCGTTGATGACATCCTAGGGAGTTCGACAGATTCCGCAGCCAAAGGTATCGACCAAAAAACAGGCCAGGAAATGAACAGAACTCTGAAGGCGATCGAAGCCAACACAAGGTCAAGCATTGGAGGAGCAAACGCCCCCGACGCCGAGATGAGGGAATAAAGCATGAGCCAACGCGAGGCGCTAGCATACGGAGACCCTACGGATGGCGGGATTGTCATCGGTGGCTTCAATGCCGGTATTTATGACCTTTTGACATGGGACAAGGATGACAATCTTGAGTCGAGAACCGTCGTTTCTTCTTGGCAGATGCACAACACGACCGATGCTTTATTTGTAGCCAGGAAGGATGCCGCTTTTCGAGCACTCGGAGGCCAGCGCGGAAACCTTGGATTGACAGCAGGCACGGACAGAACCATCACCGCCGATGTTGTCACCGCCGCTCAATTCGTAACTTTGACAAGGACCGCTGGCGATAGTTTTGCGAGCACGGATGTCGGATTGCCCGTCCACTTGACGACCGCGACGACCGCATCGATTCAGATCACACGCTTTATTTCAACGTCATCGGTTGAATGCCGAGTTGTTGCAGGGTTCACGCCACCACCGACAGAATCAGGAATAACCGCGACCATCGGGGAAGTCATTATCCGGTGTGTCGATCAGGACGGAGCAAGCACCCCAGCGCCGTTAAAAGTCGGCGGGTTGTCGGCACGTTCAAGAGTCGGGAGAGATTTAGACGTTGAGGACGACCCGGATAGGAGGTTGTTCTCGTTCTCGGTTGTTTTTGAAAGACCAGCAGCAGAGGTAAGACTTGAGAGCGACAAGGCGCACCGACAGAATACAAAAGTCTCTAAGATGACGACCGAGACGGGATTGGCTCGGGTGACATTCTCTGGAACGGTCACCGCTGGGATGGACTCTGGGACGCCTAAGACCGCCGTTGCGATTTTGTCGACTGCTATTGACACTTGGATAGCAAACGAGCTGTTAGCTATCAGCGCGAGCGCGACTTTTGAACTAGTCGGAGCCAAGCCGGATTTCTACGACGACGAAAAGAACATCCTGATTTTCTCGCGCACTTACAGCGAGATGAACTTCCCCGACTTGGCAAGCGCGACGAATGACCCGAGAATCACAGGCGCCCAAGTCTTGATGTCGAGGCAATACCAGAACATCCACGGATTGAGCAGCGGGCGACAGCCTTATATCGTCAATCTCCAATATTCGGCAGGAGTCACCGCGACAGGAGCAAGCGCGACGGATTACACAGAGATAGACACTCTATGGGCGAAGACAATCAAACCGTATCTAGCCGGAAGGATTAAAGCTTTATTTGGAGGCGCCGTTGTCATTACAGGCGGGAGCGACCCAGTTATCGACCCCGTTTCTTCGAGGGTTTCCGCGAGCATCGTTTGCTTGATCTCTAAATCGGGATCGAACGTCTATGCTTACTCCCGGACGACCACGATGAGCCTAGACGAACGTTTCTCGATCGATGATATATGGGATGGCGTTGACTTTACCCATGTTTTATGGACAGCGGGACGGGCTTTGACGGGATCAGTCGAGGTTAAAGTGGTTCAGTTAGGAGAGCCGGAGAGGCTCAGGAAAGGGATAGATGCTCAGTTCGGTGGAGGGATACAGCTAAATGGAGGCGCTGTTTCTCTAGGTATGCCCAGCGCCAACATTCTCCAAGGATCATCTTCAGGTGGAAGCGCGAGCCAGACGGTTAGGGATTCAGGAAGTTCTTACACGACTTTCCCAGAACCCGGACAGCCTTCAAGATTCTTCCCAGGAGTCACAGGCGGGAAATGGATACCACTAAGACGCGCAGCCAACGAGACGCCTACATATTGGGGAAACGACCCGGACGGAGTAGGGAGCAAGGTTCAAGTGACGACGACCGCTTATAAGACGGACTTCATCTATTGCAAGTCTGGAACGAAGTTTGACCCCGCGATACCAAGGGCGACGACTGGTGGGGGTGCCTCTGGAGGCTTGAAATCAGTGGCTCCAAAGCCGGGAGAGGCTAGATAATGGCAAAACAGAAGTCTCTCAAGCCCTCAGTCCAGATCAACGGCATCGCGGCCACTTCAGGCAAAGAAGGACAGTTTTGGAATATCCGATCAGGCGCCTCGTCTCCCATCGTACCCCTTCTCGTTCACGATGACTTGAACAAGGCGCTAGAAACGATCGCGCCCCCGATATCCCTTTCGATTAAGGGAGTCCATCTTGAAGGTCCGAACGTCAAGCCTACAGATGTCACATTTCAAAACCTTTACTTGACCCGGCGGGAGTCGGTCGAGCGCGGACATCGTCATAAGTGGTATATCGCAGACTCGCGATGGTTCCTATCGAAGTTATGGGTCTTTTCTGACTTCTCCATGAGGCGTCCGATCAATGAATTTAAGGGCTTTGGAGTAGGCGGTCAAGAAGACTTCAACAGAACGCCCAAGTTCGCATGGATACCTCACACAAACAGAGCGACGAACTCATCCCCGAGCAATCCTCAATTCGCGAGCGGTGACACAGCGCCCGACAATCATAAGCCGTGGACAGCGAAACAAGCCGTTCTATGGATGCTGAATGGATTCTTTGATACGGAAACGGGCCGCGCTGATCCACCAGACAAGAAGGGGTGGAAACCTGCTTTTAAGGACAACGGAAAAGACAACGGCCGCAAGCTAGTCAACTTTCGCACGAATGCGCCATGGCCGATCGTGATGGGTAAGCTTCTTAAGCTAGCGCATACGGGGATGTATCCAGACCACAACGGGACATACCAACTCTATAGTTTGGACCCTAAAGACCTACCCGACAAGATCGGAGGCTATTCCGGAGGCGGAACACCGATCCTTCAGGACGGGAGCCGCTCAAGAGCTCGGAATGTGAGAGTCTATTTCAGAACAGAGCGCGAGATTCGTTTCGACTTCAAAGAGACATCGGACACGACCGCAGGAGCATCGGGCACTGGTACCGTCGCGAGGAATCAACTAGGCCAAGGTCAGCGAGATATAGACCTTAACCTTGAGAATGTTCTGATTTTACCCCAGGATGTCAAGGACTCATCGAGTGGTAAAACCTTCCAAAGAGGCGCGCCCGTCCCGATCCTAGAAGCTTTAAGACTTTGGAACCAAGACCCGGATAACCCACCGCCCGTCTTGCTGGACAGAAACGGAAGGCCAGGAGCGCGGCTTGTTTTCTCCCTCGATTTCCTGCGCAAAAACATCATGAGCCCAGCGCTCGCGACCAAGATGACGCTTCATCCAAGATTCGCAAACGACAGGGACCAAGTTTTCGCAGCTAGAGCATCCGCGCTCTATTCGTCCTATCGTAAGGTCTTCCGAATTCCGCCCGTATGGCTGGACATGATCGAGAACATCAGAGCGGAACGGACAGCGATTCAGGATGTGGTAAGCGGAAAACGAGCACCTAGCCCCGTATTCATGGATTACTTCCAGGAATACAGCGCCCGATTCTTTCACTACAAGAGCTCACCCAAGGATTTGAAAGCAGGAATAAACGTAAAGGGATGGGATGGTGCATTGTCCAACGTCTCAGACTTTAAGCGCTTGCCTTTGGATAAAGGGTCACCGAGCCCAGCCAGCATTTCCTTTGTCAACAAGAAGCAGGGCATTTTCAAGGTCAATTTCTTGCCGGACCTCTTCGGGAACACGATTCGATACTTCCCCGCGACTTTTGCGAGCGATAAAGTACCCGTGACTTTGCTGGGAGGAACTGCGCGAACTTATCTTCTATCCCAGATGGATTACTCTCCATTTTGGCGGTTCTCAACGATTTTAACGGTAACCCTACGCTCTCCAAACGATCACAGAAAGCTTTTCTTTTTTGACTACGGACAGACGAAGCCAGGTAAGAAATCAGCTCCATTCCTTCAGCGCCCCGGTAAATTGAACACAGAGACCGACGCGGCAGGCCCGAATCATGAGGTTTTGTTTTCATCGACCCATGCGGGTATAGCTTGGCTCGATCAAGATCAGGTCAACGACAAGGGCGAGGTATTAAATAAGGCATCCGTTGCTGAGGTCGTCAACAAGAACGGAGTTAAGCAGGTAGCCATCAGCGGGGGGAGCCTCACAAACCCAGCAGTTTTGGAAGATGCAGCAAATGATATCCTACGCGATGTAAAATTCAAACAAGCCGACCGTGTTGTGGGAACATTCGGAGGACCGGGGATCGACCTAGAACGGGACAAACCACGCGGCCAGATTGTTTCTGTTAACATCCAGCACGTTAACGGGCGGATTGAAGCTTTTCACGATGCCCGGCAGCCGCCAGTATCACCGCCCTTTTTTACTCTTATCCCTCAATCATCACAAAACTTTTTGTGGCGGATCGAAGGCGAGGACAACGGATAGATGCCATCCCCTATTTCGCCTTATGGCCTACTTCAACAATTCGTCTCCCCTTTTGATTTCACTGGGCGCACTCGGATAAACCAGCGCGAGCAGATGAGAGCAATGATCCTTAAGGACTTGGACATCGGCGCACAATTGCCCGAGCCCGAGTCGACGACATACTTCGAAGGCGCGCATTTCGTTCAAGACACGGACGCAAAGGCTAGGGCGGACTTAGGCGCAGTCCGGTTCTCTACGTCGGTCATGGTCGATCCTGAAGACAACAAGCAAGCAAAACTCGTTCGCAATGAAGACATAGATTTAGATGAGCGCTTCAAGCCTGTCCCAATCGACCCAGAAGCCTTCATTGTAGAATGCGATCCTGCCATCGGGTTAGCGACGCTTCCAGGGCGCTCTGGTATCAAGAAAGTCAGGACAGGGAAGGTCAACGCCCGCGGTATTTCGGCCAAGTTGCCCGGAGACCACCCAGGGATTCTAGTCAGAGGAAGCGAGGAGTTCAGTCAGCATCTCATCCTTCATCCGAGCTTTATGAATGTTCTGTTTGCGAGCACCGCCGGGGATCCTGGGAGTACACTCGTCGCTGACATTGACGACAAGGGCCGGATTGACAAAACGAGAGTCGGAGGCCTTGATACGGTTTTCCGAGTCGGCCCTGATTGGAAGAAGTATTGTCCCGTCGCCCTTGATTTCACGGCTGACGCTCGGAGCCCTTCTATTTCAAAGGGATTGTTCACATCGTCCGGATTGTTCGGGTTCAATTTAGGCGAGCCTCCTACCCACGCATACGCTGGAGAATCAGGCGGTGGAGTCAACGCAGCAGGAGCAGGCCAGGCCGACCGTCACAGAGTCGGAACGAACAAAGCCCTTGAGCATTTCGCGCAGGGTCACATTTGCGCGCACACGCCGATCTACGCGGACCCAGTAAGAGACGCGCCGGAAGAACTCCAAGCAAAAGCCTACGAGCAGGTCAACCAAAAGGGGAGTGTCCCATGGGAGGTCGAGAGGCGATATGATCCGACGTCTCAGCACGTTGGGTTAGGCGTTGGAGCGCTTCCAGTTGTCCATGCGGGATTGCTGCGCTGGCAGATGTTCTTGCCCCTTTTCATTGTAAAGCCGCCTCCAATTCCGTACCCTCCAAAAAAGCCAAAAGAACGGAAGCCAGTCGGAGACCCAAAAGGCAATCCTGATGGTGGATTCGTCCCGCCTCTATGGGTGCCAAACCCTCTCGGCGGTGACAAGATCATCATAAAGCCGAAGCCTGAGGGCGACTTTGAAATCCCGCCTTTTGACCCATTCAAGAACCCATTGAAGCCGATCACTCCTTCAGATCCTATTGACGGGAGCAAGACAGAGCCTCCAAAACCTTATGATCCATTTGGCGGCGATCCGGAGAGGGTTGTTTTGTCCGTCGGCGCGGCTTCGCGTGGAGTCAACGGCGGATCAAGTATCCCAACGGAAACAACCGAGGCGCCTAATAACGACTCAGTCATAGAGGCCAAGCATCTCACAGTTATTGTGCAAGGTATCATTGATCCTGATCTAGAGCTCGTTGAGGAACGCGTCTATTTCGGGGCGGCGACGAAACCTATCAAAAGTCGGTCTTCGGGCGGTGGCGATCCTTTCTCTTTCCAAGATTCGAGGACATCAACGGGGGGATGGGCTTCCCAGGAATTGCGTGGAGTTACTCGGGAACTCAAAGAGATCGCACGGGATCAAGACATCGCCGAGTCGCGAAAGCTCCGGATCAATAAAACTCTTCATGTCGTCTCAGAAATGGCCGCTCAGTCCATAGCTTTATTCCCACGCCATCTTTGCGCGAGGAAAGATTTTAGATATAACCCCGCAGCATCGCCCGAGGATTTAGAGCGGGAGTTATCGAAGGCCCCCGCTGTCGGACGAATCGAAGTTTTAGGACCTCAAAAGGGATCGACATGGAATTACACGAGCGAGCCCGGAGGCACGAGTCGATATAACTCAGGAACCGCGAGCGGTGCTCGGTGGTTGATGCCGCCAGAGTATGACACGGATTTCTTGAAGAAGGGAACGCTTCCATCTTCTTTCTCGACGACTTACATGGGGTTATGGGAATCACGGCTCGCCTTCGGCACACCAGACCTAGCAACTGGGGGCGTTAAGGACGGGTTTTCGAGATATTACAACGGCGAATCACTTTGTACCTATGAGCACGACTCCGCAGGAGCTCAAACTCTTCATTCATGCCTGAAGCCTGGAGGGACAATCGATGCTGTAGGATTCACAATTGGCGATGAGGCAATAACTTCATACAACACCGCAACCATCACAGGATCATTTGATTCCGACACATACGCGCCGGGATCTATTGGCACTATCTTATTTATCAACACGTCAGGCGGAACCCTAGAGGCCCAATTAAACGACCCCGCGCTTTTTGATGGCAAGTTTCTAATCTTGAAGGATTCAACGGGAAGTTTCTCGACAAATAATTTAACATTTGACCCCGGTTCAAATGAGCTAGATGGCACCACAGCGCCAGGACCAGCCATAGATGATTGGGAGTCTATCACACTGACCAGCAATGGCACGGATTGGTTCATCGTATGAGTTATTCTCCGAGGGGAAGCGCTGACTATTTGATTAAAGTGGCAGCAGGAGATGTTACTGGATCTTCGATAGTCCACAAGTTCGGCAAGAACACTGGCATCGGGACGACCTATGAACCTATTGCTATCAACGGTGTCTACCAGACCCCCCAGATTGCTAGCAAAGAGACGATTAGGGTCAAGGCCGGTGGTAACGTTGCCGACACCGCAGCAGGAGCGGGCGCCCGAGAAATAACGATCGAGGGGATCGGGTCTGAAGGTCAAATATTAACTGAGACTCTAGACACAGCGGGCGCGAGCGCTTCTTCTGCGAGCGGCGAAGCCTTCATCAGAGTATATCGCGCATACGTAAGCAAGTCTGGGACATACGCAACCGCTTCAGCAGGGAGCCACGTAGGGGATATCACACTAGAAGGCGCGTCGTCGGGAAACACTTACGCCGTGATTAAACTCAACAACTTCCCGAAGGGGCAAAGTGAGATAGGTGCCTATACGATCCCCAGCGGATACACGGGATACTTGCTATCTGCTTCCGGTTCCACTGACTCAAGCAAGGTAACCGAAATACTATTCTTCCAGAGAACGAGTATTCTTCAGACCGCCGCCCCTTACGACGCCATGAGGGTCGTATTCGAAGAACGGGTTGAGGGTGCAGAGTTCTCGGCACCCTTAAAAGCGCCAATAGCGTTCACGGGACCCTGTGACATTGGTTTCATGGCGAGGGTTACCACTGGCTCAGGTGTCGAGGTTGAAGTAGACTTTGAGTTGCTGTTAGTGCAGGATTGATTTTGCAGCTGTAACATTCGAGCACAGAGGATGACACCCCTGTAACATTTCGTGACAATGGGCGGGAAGAGAGAGAGTCAAAGATGAGCAGCACGGCGGATTTGAGAGCAGATACAGAACGGCGCACTGTTTGCAATACCGATCTGTTGAATGAGATTCGATCAATAAGAACAACGAGCAGGCACAGGCGCCGCGAATCTGAAAAACTCCGCGATGCTATTCGTCAGTCTTCGAAGGCTTGTGATGAAGAAACGGGGTCAGAAGATGGCGAGGTCTGACGAGGACAACCGAATGATTCTAGCAGCGCTCAAAGAAGTCAAAGAGGACAATAGAAACGCCGCCAACGATTCGAGAGAAACGAGGGAGGCGCTTGTGAAAGTCACGTCTGAGCAGGCAGCAAACAAAGCCGAGATTGAGCGAGCGCGAAAGCACAGAGAGACTCTTGAGCGCAGGGTTACGGTGATTGAGAGTCAAGCCCATGGTTCTGAAAAGGCGGGGAGCAATGTGATGCAGTATGTGTCGTTGCTGATTGCTTTGGGGGCTGGTGTTACGGGGTTGGTTTCGATTCTTAGATAGATGGGATCCTCTTAGCTCTATCCAAGCGCTCGCGTAACTGGTCTATGATAGCGTCTTGGTGTTTTATGTGGTCGATGAGGTCGGGGATGTCGGTGCGGGAATGGGCGATGAACTCGTTGTTTGCATCGATCAAATGGCGCTTGCTATTTCTCAATACCTTCCTGTTTGTCTGACCACAATAAGCCTGAGCCACGATGGGACCATCTTTGCCTATCGCCGTATCACTGGTAGACACCGAGGTGAAGCACGTCCTGAAGACCGTAAACCAAGGCCCCGGCGTAGCAGCATCACACCGCGCTTTAATCTCTGCAATCCGCTCGGGTGTCATGGGGTCGCTCATTCTTCCCCCCAATCGTCTTTCAACATCCCCAATGAAATAAGAATAAGGTTTGCCGTGCTGTATGGTCCGTGCAGGTCACCCTCAAACATAATCTCCATAGCATCCATAGGGTCTCTCATCCAGTGATTGCAAGCGGCGAGTGTTGAAGCCTGATCCTTTTCGCTCATGCTTGCGATCAAGTGTTTGACTGGGGATAGTAGGTCGCTCATGATCCATCACCCCCACCGCAAGCTATACCGCAGTCTTGACATCCGCAATGGTCGCAGGTCTTTGACGCCCTTTCCAAATCCCGCCCGTATTGGATTAGGGCGCGGACGAATGCCGGTTCAATGTATCGTGATAATGATAGCCTTGAGCCCTTTGCTTTTAGGTAATGCTTTCCGAATAAACCGCCATCAACGTGATTTAATTCCCACTTCTCCCCCGTCTCCGGGTCCGTCGCTGTGAACTTCTCTGGTAGTTTGGTCATGGATTCTCTTTTCAGATCCGGAACATCCTTGTCCATGATGACTTTTGCGTCCCTCATATTCGTAGTCATTTGTCTTCTCGCATATTCTCTGCTCATGTCGTGATGTCCTCTCATTCCTCTATCTAAAATATCCGGGTTCAAGACGGACCCTTGCACGACTCCTCAAAACACTCAATTCCTTCTCAAGCTGTCGGACTCTTTCGCTTTTGTTGGCTTCGATAGTCCTTAGAATCGATCTGATAGAGGAAGCCCACGAGAAGAATATGTTGGATACTTCTGATTCCTCTCTAGTCGTTGTGCCAGAGCTAAGGTCCCCAATTCTAGTCTTCATACGCGCTAAAACGAATAAACGTGGGCCACTTAGCATTTCTCTTACGGTCCAAGTATGGAATACCGTGCCACCATAGTCATCTCTATCAAAGTTTAACCAACCTGCTTTTGAATATGAGAACTCCATCCGATCCGTCGTGATGTAATATCGAGCGCAGAATCGAACGTCTCTCAACCCTTTGTATACGAAGTCGACCACTTGACCGTCACTCATGATGCCTCTCCAATTCCCGGCGCCGCTGCGCCTCATTCTCCAATAATTCAATCATCCTTGCCCCCGATAGCCAGCGCGAATCCTGAAAGGCCTGGAGCTTTTCTTGGAACTTTCGCTCAGTTTCTTTTGGTGTTTCAGCGAATGTCATTGCTCAAGCCTCCTTTGAACCATAATCAATCTCCATCTCTCAATACCCCCCAACACACAGATCGCACACACACGGGACCACAGCCGCCCACGCACTCCATGTGAGCAGCGCGGCGACGGTTATTAGTAGCAGTTTTCTCATCCTTATCGCCCCCCCTTAACCGCGACCGAAGCCGCGACGAGTTGAAACAACAGGAGCCTGAACCGGAGCCTTCTCCGAGTAGCTAGCAGCGCTGGAGTCTGAGGCAGGATTAACGAAGACCTTCTTTTGCGCGTCTGTGAGCTCTCCGAGATACGATGGCTTAATCCATTTCTTCGTTTCGTCTTTGTAGTCCGTCTTTTCGACGACCTTGGAGCGAGCGAAGCGACCGACCATAGCCAGAGCAACGTCTTCGAGTAGCATCCCGCGCTTGAGAGACACACCCATTTTAGAGAGTTGACCGAGGAACTTGCTACGGTCACGAGCAAAAGCATCGGAATCTCCCTTGTCACGAGGAATCCAGAGTTCGCTGTAAAACATGGTACCAGCGTATTCTGAAAAGGTTCCCTTGATGCTGATCTGCTTGGCTCCAGAATCAAACTCCTTGTATTCGGCGCCGGTGATTTGGATGACTTGGTAAGACCCCACAGCGGGATATTTCGGGCCGGTGTCTTCTTGTTCGTCGTAGTCGTTGTAGTCAAAATCCAGAGTGTTAGTCATTTCAATATCTCCATAGTAAATAGTCAGTGATCAGAGCAAGCCATCGACAGTCGAGGCTTTCTTTGCTCGGTGTTCATTCTTCATCTGTTCCAGAATCGCATCCGGATCAAAGTTGTTTTCAAGCCTCGCCTGGAGGAACGTCTTTCGTTCTAGGACACGGGCCCGGACTCCACAAGCTTTATTGATCAGCGAGGAAGGCGCGACCAGCGTACAGGATGACTTTGCGCGGGTGATCGCTGTGTAAAGCCATGACCGATCAAGCAACCTCATAGCAGACTTACCAGCCACGACGATCACATGAGGCGCTTCGGACCCTTGGAACTTGTGACAGGTCGCAGCATAGGCCAGCATAATGTCATCGACTTGCATCGGCTTCTGAATTATCCGACCGTCTCCAAAGTCAAAGACAGCCTTCTTCTCGGTCGTGCCGTTCTTGTTGGTGACTTCGGTGACCTTGAGGAACGTGCCCATTTCTCCATTCATGAGCGGGATGCTGGAATCGTTCTTGAGGTTCATGACTCTATCGTTTGTCGACAGGACATCCCCGCCTTTGCACGTTGCCTTTGTCGCCACTCCACGACCGTTTAACATCGGCTTGCACAGGCCATTGAAATCACGGTTAGATAAGATCTTTACGCCGGCGGACATCTCGCCTTTGTATCCGTTGGTCGCTGTTATGACTTGGATATCACGGCTCGGGATTCCCTTTAGCTGGAGCTCATGGATACATGACTGCACAGCGGCGCGGGCCTTTTGACCGTCGAGTGGCACGACGTTAAAGGAGTCGCATTGAATGTATCTGAGGTCGTCAGCTACTTTTGAGTGCTCGCGAGTGTTGACGATTTGAGACGCTTCTATGAGGCCGAGTTTGTCCGTTCTCATGATCTCTTCTAGGTGCACGACTTCGAGGAGTTGCGAGTTCGATATATCGATGTAAGGCTTGCCTGATCCGACCGGCGGGAGTTGATCAGAGTCGCCTACGAAGATACAGGATTGGTGATCTTTGAGCGTCCGGAGAAACGCGCCCATGAGCCGAAGATCGATCATAGAGCATTCGTCAACGATGATCGTAGCGTAGACTGAATAATCAGTACCGCCCTTGATCCTCCTAAGATAAGAGTGGATCGTTAAGGCTTGGTTCCCCGTCATCTCTTTTGCACGAGCAGCAGCGCGACCCGTAGGAGCGAGGATCAAGACTCTTTTGTTTCTGGCGCCGAGGCCGGAGATTATCGACTTGCAAACGTGAGTTTTTCCGCGGCCAGGACCTCCTTTTAGAATGAAAGTCCCTCCGGACATTGCTCGCTCATAGGCTTGTCTCTGGAGAGTGTTGAGCCCAGACATGATGTTTTGGTCAGAGTGATCAAATCGGACCTTGACTTCTTCGGAAGAGGCGCGGTTTCGAATGATCTCAGTGATATCCATTTCCGCGTTATAGGCTCCGGATGACATCGCAAAGGGCCCTTGGACCGTCAAACCAGGGTCATCCAGCGCAAACATTTCATGATAGGTTTGAGCGACCCCGGTTAATCGAGATCCAGATAGGAATAACTCAAGCGAAATCGCGAACGTATCACCGCGGCCACTCGGCGCTTCGATTCTCCGAAGGGCCTCCACTGTCCCTGCAACGATTCTATTAGGCGAGGACTTCTCCCAACCTAGATTGGAAACGGCGATCTTATCGGCTTTGTTCCAGCCAACGCCCGAGAGGTTTTCAATGAGAGCATACGGATTCTTGCGGATAATATCGGGAGCGTCGAACCCGTAATAGTCGAGAGCATCGAAACGATTGGCAGCGGATAGAGCTCCGTTTGCGCCGATCGTGGATAGTTCGAGTAGCACTTTCTCTGTCTTGATATGCTGTTGGAGCATCTCCGAGTAGGCTTTGGCCTGTTCTGGATTCCATCCCTTGACTGATTCAGCGACGAGATCAGGATCAGAGCGAAGAGTTTCGACCGCCTCTTTTTTGTATTTGCTCACGAGGTCTGTGATCTTCTTAGGACCGATCCCGAGCGAGGGGAGTTTGGACTCCTTGCGAGTGTTATTGATGATCGTGCGAATCCACATCAGATACCTATCAATACCCGCAAGATCAATGAGAGACTCAACGCGTTCAAGGCTCCCAGAGATAGCTTTTAGCTGTTTCTGGCCTTCCCATTTCGTTGTTATGGCTTGGAGTCTATATGGCAAGCCTTCCATGACGTGTGGACAGACTCCGGAGATGGCGAGTTCCCCCGGAAAGTCGAGGCTCTTGTTGTGGTCAGGATCGAGGACAGCCCGACACCGACCACGGAACCAGCCTGATTCTCTGGACTCGTGGATGGTCACTATCTCTACTGTGTAATGTGACGGTTTTTGCTTGTAGTCTGTGGACACTCTGGCCCCTTTCTGTCTTGGTTGTGGTGGCTTAGAAAGGGACGTTGACGACCGCGAGAGCCTTGCAGATGGCGTCATATTTAGCGTCAACGTCCGATTCGGGCTTCTCATCATAATCTTTGAGGAAGTCTTCCATAAACGACGGCCCGGTTTCAGAGGGCACTTTTCCCTGTTCGACTAAGGAAAACGCTGCGTCAAAGTTTATCTTTTTTATCACCCAACCGAAGAAGGTAAGGAACTGGATGGCGTCGACGCGTTGAGACATATCAGGAGACCATGCATCCCATGATTCGGCGCCGTAAAGGTAGGCCGTTGCTTCCATGATCTTCACGGGAGGAGTGCCATCTCCAAAATCATGTTCCAGGGGGATGTTGCAATCGCGCAGGGTTTTGACGATGCAGAGTTTGGAGACGTCAGCGACTGAGGATGATGGAGTTGGTGGAGCCTTTTTCTCAATAGGCTTGTCATAGGTCATCCCATAGTCAACGGCAGGATCAGGAGAGGCGGGCGCCGGTTTAGCGTCGAGGACCTCAGCGGCAGATGCGACGATCTCTATTTCTACATTTGAAGGAGCCGTATAAGTAGCAGTGGGGATTCCAACACGAGCATCCTTGACTTCCTCAACGTCCCAGCGCTCTTCCTTCGAGCAAATGCTGACATCAAACGCCCGCCTCAAACACATAGATTCAGCGCACTTAATCGCCATCTCAGGTCCGAAGGTTTTATTAGGCCCGTTGTAACGTCCCGTATACTCGAATGGGTGGCTCATGTCCTTACGATAAACCGCCATCGTCGCCCACCATCCGCCCTTCGGATCTTTACCTTGATCAACAACCTTGATGCCGTCAAGCTTGCCGGATTTGTGGGCGATATGGAGCAGGCCGTCCCGAGTGATGTATAAATTACCCTTCACAGGGATAACGTGTTTGAGCTCAAGACTGAAGCCGTAACGATTCGCCATCTTGAGAGCCACGATTTGCATCGCTGGGGAAGCCTTGCCGAGACCGCAGACTTCTAGCAAAGCCTTCTCGACTTCTCCAGGGGAGGCAGCGTTGAGCATCGCGGATTCTTCCTTAATGGGCGCCGGTAAGTTTGCCATGTTGTTTATTTCCGTCCTGATTAGCTGTTGAATTTTTGTGATTTTGTCGATTCGGTCTTTGATGATTGTGACTCGCGCAAGGATGATCGCTTGCCATTCGTCTAGTTGTTTAGACTCAACGGGATGTTTCTCTTCATAGAGCGGAGGATACGGCGCCTCTGGTTCTTCTGGCTTGCCAATACCATCTAAGAACTCCTTGAGACCTTCATTACTGCAACCATACGGCCACTCGCCCTTTGGTTCTTCTTTGGTCTCTTCCTTGGCAATATCAATGCCCATGCGCTCAAGTTCAAGGGTCTTGTTGATGTCGTCGTTCACTAGGTCTGGTAGTTTCTCTTCCTCGACCGATTCAACGACTTCCTCACCCTCCTCTATTTTAGGGTTCTGTTCACCCTTTGCCCAGTGGTTATTCAGGAATTTTAGGATCTCTGGAATGATCTCCGTTTCGTCTTTCGAGCGGTCCTTGACTTTGCCCAAAGGGAGCATGGAATGAGGCGCCAAGTCTTTCATTCCCGTTATTGCGGACGGGTTGACAGGGTCTCCATTAATCCTTTTCGGCTGGAGAATCTCGACTTCACACCCTGTTTTTTTAGGGGGATTGAAGACCATGAATACCGGGTTTTCTCCGGCATGATCGAAGGCAACACACGCCTTCCTTTTTTGGCGGGTCTTGCGGCTTCTCGGGAGGTATTGGGTTTTTGACGGCCCGAATGTTCGAATAGCTCCGCTGTAGCCTTCTGGCTCTTTTGTGAAGCCTCCGGAGGCACGGATAGCGACTGCTTTTTTTTCATGGACGAGCCATTGGTCGCGCATTTCGGCGGGGTCTTGGTCGTCGAAGAACCAGAAGCCGTAGCCTCTAGTCTGAATCATTTCAGAGATCAGGCCGTGATTTCCAGGACATTTGAAAGAGCAAAAGAACTGTGTGCCATATTCATCATCGTGACCGACAAGCGCAAGGAACAAATCCATATCATCAATGACCATGTGAGTCCGAGGATAGTCAGGTGGACAAGAGCCTTCCACCGACAATTCCATAGCAGCGATTCTCAGGAACATCGCCAGAAACTCCGGAGCGTCGTCCGCCCATAACACAGGGACACGGAATCTCGCATTCAGCGAGAACAGAGTATTGAGAGTCTTCGCCCATGTCACGCCACCGGGAGTCGTGTATTCCGCGAAATCAGAGTCTTTACCTTGAGCGAGGAACAGCGGCGCCTTGATCGACCCGAGGAATTTGAACTCCTTTTTGAGACGTTCGTATCCAGACGAGCATGATGAGAACAGATCGGTGGGGCCTCGTTCGGATAGCCATTTAGTCTCTACGCGGATGTCGGGATGATCGGTCTTGACATTCTGCGCGAAAGCATCGGAATAGTCGACTTCGAGCGCAAAATCTCCCCGGTGATTTCCCAACGACTTCTCGACAAAACCCGCATCAGGATTGAGCCGGAGCATAGCAGCGCGGAAGAGTTTTAGATTTCGTTCGGACTTCTCTTGAACGTCGATGATGACGTTGCCCGTAAATTCTGCGACCATCAAAGCAACTCCTCTAAGTCGGCCCGAGCCTCTTCGAGATTGAGACCATCCAGAAAGCGCCATGCAGAATCAACCCAGGACAGACAAAAGAAGATGCGCGAGTCGCCAGCGTGTTGCTTAAACAGAATCTTCTTAGTATTTGACTGCGCCGGGATCTCACGATCCAAAAGACCGAAGGCATCCTGATCGGAATAGACCAACGCCGGGAAAAGCTTAGAATCCCCGTTCGCCTGATACACCCGCATCCAGTACCGCGTCTTTGTCATTGTTGGCAGCTCCATATCAATCAATCCTCTCGATCACTCCGAGATCATTCCCGGGATTCATAAGCTATATTCTTTTTCTAAAACTTTCAACAATAAATTAATAAAAACTTGAAAACCCCTGATTTTTATATATAAGAGGTGTATGGAACATTAGAAATATATCGGGAATAGCCGGTTAGAGAGTGACGCTTAGATGAAATGGAAGAAGACAAAGAAAGACAAACCAAGGCAGAAGACACCAGAGGAGATGGACCGTGAGGTGTTCGCGTGGTCGCTTCCTGGGGATACTCAGACGGAGGGCGCTGACTTTCTCGGGTTGTCTGCGGCGGGTTTCAGCCTATGGATCAAGAATGGGAATTCGAGCAAGAGGGAGCGCATCCTTTTATCAGGATGGTCTATGTTGACCGACGAGCAGCGGGCTAAAGCTATGGGGGCGTGATGGATGTGGCTATACATACCAAAAAGACTATCAACATCATCTCGCTGTGCTCTGGAGTGGGAGGCTTGGACCTCGGCGTCCATAGAGCTCTCAGAAGACTCGGCTACAATCCTCGCACGGTCTGCTATGTGGAGGGAGAACTTTTCAGCGCCTCAACTTTGGTCAAAGCGATGGAAGCGGCTGAAATGGATGAGGCTCCTATATGGAGCAACGTTAAAACCTTCGAGAGCAAACCGTTTGTTGAGTCAATGGGTGTTGACTGTGTCATCGGGGGATTCCCTTGCCAACCGTTCTCAATCGCTGGCAAAAGGACAGGAAAAGACCACAAAAAGCATCTCTGGCCTGATGTGTTCCGAGTGCTTAAAGAATCAGGCGCAAGGTATGCTTTTTTCGAGAATGTCCCGGGACTCGTGCGGGCAGGATTGCGCGAGGTCATCGAAGACCTTTCCAGCATCGGGTTCAATGCTGAATGGGATATGTTCAGCGCGAGCGAGGAGGGAGCGATACATCAGCGCTCTCGGGTGTTCATCTTTGCCTACGCCAACAGCTCAAAGCTATGGAACGAGTCAGAACGGATGCCCAGGAGATGGGCGGAAGGAATACAAAGGGAAGGGGAAGATGAGTTTAGCCACAATGGCGCGGAAGAATCTTATCCCAACTCCCACGGGAAGAGATTGGAGGGGGGGAGGATCACCCGCAGACCTTGCGAGGAACAGCCCGAATCTGCCTTGCGTAGTCGCCCCTGGGAAGCAATTAAACCCGGAATTTGTCGAGGCTCTCATGGGATTCCCGATTGCGTGGACAGAATCCGCGCCCTAGGGAACGCAGTCGTACCTGCGACAAGTGAACGCGCTTTCATGGAATTGTTTCACAGAGCAATGAAAAGGGATTTATGAAAATATTAAATGATCTTCACAAATGCAGCAGATGCCTTGTCTATAAAGACAAATCATTATTCTATAGAAGCAGCGATAGAGAATGCGGCGTAAGGAGCCCCTGTCGAGATTGTCGTATTAATAAAACTCCACGTCCATCTTTGATGCAGTTGTTTCTTTCTAAATTCAGAAAAGAACCTTCTGGATGCTGGGTTTGGTTAGGAAGCTTGAACAATCGAAAATACGGAAAGATAAAGTTTCTTGGGAGGTGTATATCATCCCACAGGCTTTCTTGGGAGTTGCACAACAATAAAATAATACCCCATGGGATGTGCGTTCTTCACAGGTGTGACAACCCTCCATGCGTAAACCCCGATCACCTTTTCCTTGGGACTAACTCTGAAAACTCAAAGGACATGACCAATAAAAACAGACAAGCAAAAGGCATTAGGAATGGACAGTCGGTATTGACTGAAGATGCTGTTTTGGAGATTAGACGGCGCAGCAACGAAAGTTCTAGATCTCTTGGTCTTGAGTTTAATGTAAGCAAGACAACTATATTGAATATTATCAATAGAAAAAGATGGAGACACATTCCATAAGTCCAGCATGCGCGGAGCGAGCATTTACAGAACTTTTTGAGAGAGCTATGGGGGCGTGATATGAGCACAAGACCAATGATCCGAAGACCAAGAGCGCAAGCATTCAGAATCCGAGACATGCTAGCAGAGCAGATCGGACCAGCGAATAGAAACGACCCCATCATCCATGGATGTCTAAATCTTATCGACGCGGAGAGAGTCGGGACGACTGAGGGCCTTTGCATGGCTATCCGGTATTTGTCCGAGCAAAACGAACGATTGATGACTATGGCGATCAGAGCGGAGGCAGCGAAGCCAATTATAATGGAGATGGCTTTCAAAGACAGCGCCTATGCAAACGAGATGATTCATAAAGCCGTGGAGTTGGCAGCCCGCGTGAAATACCTAGAAATGCGCGTAATCGAGCAGCGCGAGACCATAGAGAGAATGAGGAGAGAGCAGCGATGAACGAATACAAGATCACAAAAGGCCAATGCACAGTATGCAAAATGGGCGACGAAGACGATGAAGACTATGAGGAGATCCTGGAAAACGGATTATGTGGAGGCTGTCGGGATTCACCATTTGGAAAGCTTCCACCATTGCCGGGGCAATTCCCGATGATCGAAATGGAGACCGGACCCCAGAGAGTTATCTATTGCCTATCGTGCAAAGGGGAGTCTTTTAAGGTGGGATCAGGAAGTTATCACACTTGCATCATGTGTGTTAAATGCGGATGGGAGAGGACGATTCATGATGGATAAGAGAAGACGACGCAAAACCAGACACACCAAACCCAAAGGGACGCATCCCATCGTTGTCCTCGCAGCTGCGCTTGTTGTTGCTGTGATCGGCGGGAGGATTCTTTGGGCGGTCTTTGTTATGGCTACGGTTTGAGGATTGCACCCGCGATTAAATCACCCCAAAAAGAGAACTCGATATGAAAACCAACGAAATCCACAACGCAGAATGCATCTCTTTCATATCTTCAATGCCCGATCAATCCGTGGACCTGGTACTATGTGACCCTCCATACGGGACCACAGCCTGCTCATGGGATTCCGTGATCCCTTTTGAGGATATGTGGAGAGAACTCTATAGAGTCACGAAGCCGGGCTCTATGATCGTAATGACATGCAGCCAGCCTTTCACGAGTGCTTTGGGCGCTTCAAACATCAAGAGCCTTAAGTATTCATGGGTCTGGGATAAGGTCGCGGCGACGGGTCACCTGAACGCCAAGGTGATGCCCATGAAAAGGCATGAGGATGTTTTGGTCTTCTCGAATGGGAGGGCGCGATATTGCCCGCAAGGGACGAAGGCCTTTAATAAGACTGTAAGGCGTGGGGCTGCTGCATACATTGGAAACCACCCCACAGAATCATTTCAAGAAAAGACTTCATACCCCCGCTCAATACTCCGTTTCAAAAAAGACAAAGGATTCCACCCGACTCAAAAGCCCGTGGCGCTCTTTGAATACCTCATCAAGACATACTCTAATGAAGGCGATACCGTCTTGGACTTTTGCTCTGGTAGTGGCACGACAGCCATCGCGTGTATCAACTCAGACCGTAAATATATATGCATTGAGAAAGACCCGGAATATTGGAGTAAGAGTTTAGACAGGGTAAAGAACCACGTCGGCGCTGATGTCAAAGACACGGTTTTTATTGAAGGTGATCAAACGAGAATGTTCTGATCATTAAATCAACCCAAAAAGAGACCCCAAAGGAAGAGGTAAGACAGCCTCGATAACTTTGGGGTTTCTTTATTGACTCTGCACGGCGAACCGTGCTAATCTTGATCCTTGACACAGGAGACTAGTATCTTAACCGTGTAGACAGGCATAGGTAAAGAGAAAACCTCCTAAAACTTTGAAGGAGGTCGCCGAACATGGCCGATCAAGACATTTGTGACTTTTGCGGGATCGATTCGGAGTGCTCTGGCATTCCAGATAAAGAACTCAATATTAAGAGATTCCAATTCGGCATCGAGCCGGAAAGATTCATGTGCAGACTTTGCGCGAATACGCTTGCAGGGAGTCGGCATCAATACCCTAAGCACTACGACGACTCGGCCACCATCAAGGTTATGGTTCAGCTTCAATGGCAGTCATACGCGATGATGAAGCAACTCCTTGACACCACCGCCCAAAATCATTCAGATGGATTGTCCAGTCAGGGGCAGTCATGAGCGCTACACAGAAAACACAATCATTTATCGACAGCATCCTCCCTTGGAACCATTCTGACGCACCCACTGCCAAGAAACTCCCTGGAGTCTTCGGCATCGTCACCGTCGAGAACCACAAGAACAGCAAACGAACGTGGATGCAAAGCCACCGTATGAACTTGCGAGGCGGCAAAGGGAGCGTCCAAGAACGTCTTCCACGTATCCTTAATAAATACGAAGGACAAGATGTCTACTTTGAGACAGGCCTTAAAAACCCTGACAAGATCAAGGCACGGACCAAGACCAACGACATCCGAGGGAAGCGCGGCACCGCTGATGAAGTCGCGGCGGTCCTTTTCTTTTCCCTCGATATTGACTGCGCCGCTGGAGATCACGCGAACGGGAATCTTCCACCGCGACATAAAGCCCTTGGTTTCCTGCGCTACGATTGCCCGTTTCAACCTTCTATGGTTGTTGACTCAGGCGGTGGATACCACGCTTATTGGCTCCTGAAGACTCCATATATTATTGAGACCAAGGACGAACAACGGAACATCGAAGCCTACAAGAAGGGCTTTCAAAGCTTTATTTCTGAGGAGTTCAAGCACCGCGGATGGCATTTGGATAACGTCTCTGACCTGTCCCGAGTTTTGCGCCTGCCAGGAACCTCAAACACAAAATACCCCGGCCACGTTGTTGACTTTGAGTTCTTTGATAATGAACCTTGGAACTTCGGAGACGTTCGCTTTTCTGTGTCAGACTTCGAACCCTTCAAGATCCTCGTCAAAGAACACGCCAGCTACGAAGGCGACAAATACAACCCGGACATCTCCATTAAGGGAACCGCGACCGGAAAAGCAAAGATCATCGACGCCATCCGTCAAGTCTGCGCCGAGGCTGGACAGATTCACCTGGATAAACGTCTTCCTTTGACGGGATGGCTCCTCCGCTCAGGCGTCGACGCATCGGATGTGTTCGACATTATCCTTGCTGGAACTTGCCACCACCGCGCAAGAATCGACGGAATCGAAAACGCCGAAGCCGTTGCAAGATCCTGCGTCGACGGAACCCTTGAGAAATTCGAGGCAGGAAAGCCGGTCACTGGATTCCCTAAACTCGCTGAGTCAATCGGAGAAGATAACGCCGCGAAGATCGGCGCCTTAGTATTCGAAGAATATCAAGAGCAAGAAGGGCGCGCTGAGCTCAAAGCCTTCATCGAAAAACTGAAGACCATCCGTTTCGACAACTCAGCCCACCTCGACGCCGAAAAGGCCAAAGCCACAGAACTCCAAGCCCGCCGCGCAAGCTTTAAGCAATCGTCACCCCGACTCCAAAGGATATTCCGCAAGTTTGCCGAGAAGAACGAAGAGCTCTGCTGGGATCTTATCCGGTGCTTCGAGGTCCAAGAAGTCTGCAATCTTCCCGCGGATTTATTCGAGGAAGCCTTCAAGGGCATGGGACTCGGTCCGGAATGGCTCGAAGACGCCAGAGCGAAACCCCTCAATCTCGAAGACAAGAAGGCCATTCGTAAAACGTCCCGCATGGCTTACCTTGCGCTCAAAAGCAACTTCTGGTCGATCCTAGAAGCCTTTGCCGAGTGTATCGCGCAACCCTTGCTCGATACGATCAGGCACCTCGAGGTCTTCCAATCGGTCCACATATCCGATAAGGGCTTCATGGAGTTTATCAAGTTCGCTTCCCCAAACTACGCCAACAAGATCGAGGGCTTGAACAACTGCGCCACGACGATACAAAAGAAGACCCTCGACGACGTGACTAGCGAGGACCACGGGAAAGAGATCTCCAAGCTTATACAGACGTGTCATTCCTCCAAGTGCTCAGGTTGCCAAGGCTTCTACATTCAACAGCAATATGGATACCTTAGAGACTCCAAAGACCTTTGGGTAAAGAAGATGCTCACGGTCCGCATCGCAGCGGAAGAAGACACGCCCGAGGCAACCGTAAAGGTCTGGAAGTCGATTGTTAAAAAGATGCGGGGATTTGAGTTTCGCGGAGCTGTTCACCCAACGTTTGATCCTCTCGGGATTAAAGCCGGACTCTTCTTTGTCATGGAAGACATCCCCGAGGCTAAACAAGCCCTTCGCAAAGCTTTCCCTGATTCCAAGATAGTATCCATGGACGGCAAGCAAGCCCTCCACGACTTTTCCTTCATGGTCAACCTAAGCGCGCTCCGAAACCGTGAAATGATCGTTCTCAAAGACGAGGCGCTCTCAACAAACAAGTGGCTCGGACGCGTTAAGTATGCTCGGAATACCGGAAGATGTGAAGGTTTCAAGTGGCGGTCGATGCGAGCCTGGCAGGAGTTCCGAACGCCAGCCGCTGAAGAGACAGCCGACACCAGGCCATGCAAGATCTCCTTAGTCGATATCCTATCCGGAGAAGTCTTCTATGAAGCCAGCAGTAAAGACCCCCCGCCGAACTTTTACGATTCTTGCAAGCTCAAGAACTCCAACGAAGTCATTCAAAGAGCCGAAGACGCTCGCATAATCGCGCAACTAGGCCAACTCAAAGGCGGCTTGATCGTCTCAAAGCGCCGCGCCATTCGAGAGTATCAAGCAGCCATGAAATCAGGCGCTGAGATCCTCGACACCATGATTTGCTGACATATTGATTCCGGCCGCCGGACTGTCTTTGCCCTTTGGGTTGAGCAGATAGAGATTCCACGCCTACTCTTTCGTGTTTTTGTCAAAGCATATTGACGCGGGGAGGTTTTTAGACTAAAGTGGAAATATGAGGCGTTTTTGGGGGCCTAAACGGGGCTTTTGGTTTGTGGTTTTTAGCTACTATTAACCTAGAAATACCTAATAGTAGCTTATTTCTACAAATGGCGTCTTTATTGACTTACAGAGCGATAAAATCAATACAGAAAAGGTGACAAGGTGACATTAACCAAGGACAAAAGAGAGGAGTTTGCAGCCACGGCTCTGGACTGGTTCCGACGAGTGGGGAGGCACCGTTTCAAATGTGGAGACCAGGACTTTCTGGAAAGCGCTGCTGGGATGGCTATCACCAGATCATTAGATACATCACCCATATCTTTGGATTGGTGTAAAAACAGAATCATCTGGGACGTTAAGGACGCCTTGAGAACTCGGCCAGGTTCGACGAGAGGGCGATTTCGTGGCAAGAGGTTCTTCAGCTTATTTAATGACGATGGTTTTGTTTATGAGCCCGCTTGCGATGGTGGGAGCGTTGAAGAGGGCGCGATAACGAAAGACTTATTGGATTTCGCTTCCCAGACGCACACAGAGAAAGAGATGAGGGTTTTGAGGGGCGTTATCCGAGGCGAGACACAACACGAGATTGGACGAGATCTTGGTATTTCTCGGTCTGCTGTCTGTCTTATCGCTGCTGGAATAAGGCGAAAGAACGCTAGCAGCAAGCATTTCCAATCATTATTCGAGGGCCTTAATAGAAGCTCGGTCGTTGAGTCTAGCCAATCCAAGGTATGCACTGAGTGTTCAATAGAGAGCCTGATTGGGAACTTCCACCGACAAAAGGGCGGAAAGTATGGGGTGAAGCCCATCTGTAAGGATTGCGCTTCTATCAAGAACAAGCGTCGTTATTATAAATCGAAAGAGAAAGCGAAGGTGAAATCATGAGCGCAATAGCATACGTGAGGATCACAGCCAAGGAGAGAGCCGCAGGCTACCCAAGCTTAAAAACTCAAGAGGCTTCCATTCGGGAGTTCGCAGAAAAGCACAACGTGAAGATATCCCAGGTCTTCTATGATGATCCAGTTGGAGTCTTGCCATCTAATAAACACAGAGGCGACGTCTGCTCTCAGAGCGGGTTGTTTGAGCTCCTATCGCAAACAACGAAAGACTGGTCTCTGGTCATATCCTCGACTCTCGACAGGATCAAGAGAGATGACACCAGCATGAACGCTATATCCGAGATCGAGTCTCAAGAGAAACGGTTTATTTCGATACATCAGAAACTAACCCCGATAGACGAGGCGTTTCTGATCCTCTGCTCAAGGAAGAATAGAAAGGTCAGGAAGAGGCGAATCTCTGAAGGTCTACCCGTCGCTGAGAGATTATTCCTAGGAAGGGTCAGAGGCGCGGAGAACGGATACCACCAAAGCGGCCCTGCACCATATGGTTATAGAAGGCCATCCAGGCGACGGGGAAGGCCAAAGCCACCGTTGGAGATACGAGAGGACGAAGCCGATATTGTGTCGACGATATTCCGATCATATCTAAAACTCAAGAGCATGCGGCGCGTGATAGAGCACCTAGGCAGCATAGGCTCAAGGACTCGAAGAGACAAAGAATGGTCGAGAGCTGGATTGTCTTGGATTTTAAAAAACGAGACTTATCTAGGCCGGGTGCACTTCGGCAAGATCAAAGCGAAGGGGAAGCACGAGGCCATCATATCGCCTATCATATTTAACAAGGCCCAGGCGCTCATGAGAAAGAACAACAAGAGAAATAGCAACTATCAACCAAGAGGGAGGCTCGTATGAAAGCCATCAAAAACAAGCTCCAAGGAAAGAAAACTTACGCCGTCGCAGCGCTCACAACGATTCTGATAATAATCGGGCACTTCCTCGAATGGGATAACGCGACGATAGAAAAGATCATCGGCGCGGGCGTGATGGGCGTCGGTGTTTTTATCAGGTCAGGGATTGCGTCTACTCTCGGTCTTGCGGAGCAGGCTGGGAAGGTCGCTGAGGTCCTCGAGGGGGTCGACGATGAAGCTTTAATCAAAGCCCGCGCCATTCAATCGGGGATCGAGGTCTTTAATAAGGCGCCGAGCTTGGAGGAGATCGAGAAGGTTTTGATCATGACACGAGACGTAGGCATGGACGAGGATCAGTTGAAGTTTGTAAAAGACAACGCGGCATCATGGCTCATGAAGATCGCAGCGGACCCGGAGGAGAAGGGATGAGCAGCGAAACATCACAGGATAGATACCACGTCCACACCGGGGATTGCTTGGAGGTCCTAAAGACTCTATCTGATGATTCTGTTGATTCCATGGTCACGGACCCGCCCGCCGGGATTTCTTTCATGGGTAAGAAATGGGACAGCGACAAAGGAGGCCCCGCGAAATGGAGAGCGTGGTTGTCTGAAGTCATGAAGGAGGCTCTTCGAGTCTTGAAACCGGGGGCGCATGGCCTTGTTTGGTCGATTCCTAGGACTTCGCACTGGACCGGGATGGCCTTGGAGAATGCGGGATTTGAGATCAGGGACGTTATCACGCATCATTTTGGAAGTGGATTTCCTAAGAATCACGATGTGAGTAAGGCTATAGATAAGGCGGCAGGGGTTGAGAGGGAGATCGTGGGCCGAAAAATAACAGGTAGAGCGCTTGGCGGAAGCAATTGGAAGGATGGCGATGCTAGTGGTCAAGAAGAGGTTGACATAACCGCCCCCGCCCCCGCTGCCGCGAAACAATGGGAAGGATGGGGAACCGCGCTTAAACCCAGTTCCGAATCATGGTGGCTGGTCCGTAAGCCGTTAGAAAAGAATCATTCGATAGCGCGGAATGTTATGAAGTGGGGAACGGGAGCGCTGAACGTTGATGGATGCCGGATTGGTGATGAAGAGATCACGACACATAACACAACTTTCCTCAAGGCATTAGGCGTTAAAAGACCTTGGCATGATAATCATGATAACTTTGACACAAAGCACAAAGGAAGATGGCCTCCAAACACTCTATTCACCCACGACGCCCGGTGTTCGGCAGTTTGTGTCGAGGGATGCCCGGTTGGAGAATTAGATGATCAGAGCGGGATTAGTAAGAGTTCTAGCTCCCCTAGATTGAACGCCAATACTGGTTGGTGCGTATCTTCAGAGGGCGGGAAGGCTATAGCATCACCTCACAACGACCAAGGCGGCGCTTCCCGATTCTTTCCCTGCTTCCGCTACCAGGCCAAACCGTCATCAACCGAGAAAGACGCCGGACTTGACGAACTCCCACTGAAGGCATCCCAGAAACTAAACCCCGGAGGTCTCCAAAACGAGCGAGACGCCAAAGCATCGGCAGCCATAGAATCACAAGGACTTGACGCACGAGGACGTACACTCATCCGCGATGACGGATCTAAAACACTAGTCGACCGATTCATCCCAGGACACCGCGCCAACAATCACCCCACGGTTAAGCCCATCGCGCTTATGGCATGGCTGTGTAGACTTATCACACCGACGAATGGCATCGTCCTAGATCCTTTCACGGGATCAGGAACCACGGGCTGCGGCGCCATGATCGAAGGATTCCGGTTTTGCGGGATTGAGATGAACCCGGAATTTGTGGAGATCGCAAAGCTCAGGATGGATTATTGGCAGCATCACGATTTAGACGAGGAACCAAAGAAGAAAGCGCCGGAAGATATAGCCGGTCAGATTCGAATGTTCTAATTGACACCAACCTAAGACCAAAGGAGGCCAACGACCATGGATTTATACATATCGGGACCGATGACAGGCTATCCAGAATTTAACAAGCCCGCGTTTGAAGAAGCCGCAGAATCAGCACTCAAGGACGGCAGATTTGATGTTGTAGTCAACCCAACAGCAGATCGGCCAAGGGGTCGTCAGTGGGTCGACTACATGAAGGCCGACCTCAAGGAACTCCTAGACTGCAACGCCATAGCAATGCTCAAAGGTTCCAAGAAATCAAAGGGAGCGCGATTGGAGTTTAAGATTGCTGAGGAACTGGGTTTTGAAATCTTCGTATTCAGCGAAGGCGTTTTTAAGACGGTTCCTTATCCGGGGGAGTTTTGAGCCAACAGAATCGCCAAGAAAAGACTTGAACGCTTGACACAACCGTGATAACCTGCGCGCTACGGTCGCTAAGAACGACAGATGATAGGGGCGCTCAAATGGAAAACCACCATCCTAGATTTCTTCACCTATTTATGGGATGGGCCCCGTGGAACGCCATGCGAGCGCCCCGATTACTCTATATCATGACCGCCTTGATCCTCTTCATCTCCACGGGTTGCTGCTCACACGTAGACCATAAGAAGCTAGCAACCTTCCCGACCCTCCGTAAGTCATACGAGGGCATCAAAACAAACCTCGAATCCTTCAAGATCACCGACGAGCAGAGCAACGAGCTCAGAGACCTCACCATCGAGGAATGCGAAGAAGGCATTAAACTCTGCCTCCAAGCCGAAAAGGGTGGTGAGTAATGGGCGAACTCAGAGCCGTCATCATCAGAGACATCAATGCCATCGTCGAATCCGACGAATACCAGAGCGACATGAAAGCAGAGGCTCAGAAGACTCTAGAGACTCTCAAGTCGTCCGCTGACAAATATCTCAATCAAACGGGCAAGATTGAACTCGACATAAAAGGCGCGCGCCTACTCCGTGCTGTATCCAAGCTCGAAGAGATGACCGATCGAGCAGACATCGCCCACCAACAAAAAATCATAGCGACGATCGAAAGAGCCTATGAGCTCCGGTTCACCCGCGCTCAAATAGCAGAGGCTCAGGAAGTCATAAAGGCTCAGAATGCCGTTGTGGGATTTCTTAAGTCATCCGCTGTAGACTTCGCGAAGATCGCGGCCAAGATCGCAATAAAACATGGTATCGCAGCGTTGAAAGAGGCTATCTGATGGGAATGACAGTAATTGGAGGCGGCGGTGGCGGCGGTGGTTCTTCACTACCACCGGGCGCTGATGTTGAGGTCGAGGCTGGTGGGGATCTTTTAACCGCGCTGGGCAGTGACAATACGGTCTACGTGAGCGGTGATATCAGCATCGTATCTAGCATAACCCTCGGGGCAGGGCAGAAGGTAATTTGGAAGCCAGGGATAACAGTCACTTTCACTTCTGATCTCACCACTACCGCAGGATTCATACTTAGCAGCTCTTACACATTAGAGATGGACGTCGCTGGGCATGTAAACTTTGTGGGTGCCCACACGGGAGCATTCATCAGCGGTGACGGCACCGGCAAGATTAATGCGCGAGGACAATACAAACTCAACGCGCCTGACTATCGAAACACGATTACGAGTATCAAGGGCTGGATTGAAGACATCGAATGGACGATGGACGACAATGCAGTATCACTAACGGGTATCAGCACTGACTATCTTAGGATTGGCAATCTTAGCCTTATTGGTGGAGGAACCGCTTGCCGATTCAGAATGACCCGTGTCTGGGCTAATATCGTAAGCATGTCTGGGACATACCGAGTTTATGCATCAACTCTGAAAAATAATTACGCATTCAGTTGTCGCGATTCTTACGCGGGCACCCTTTACAGGTACGGATCTAGTGACTGGGGCATCTTGTCGGATGGTGGGTTTATTTCTCACACCAGATGCGAGACAGCGAGCAATACTTATATAGGATCCATAGACCATGGTGTCATAGGCCAAGTATCAGGGACGAACGCGAGACTATTATCTGGTTCAGATGGTATCCGAAATGCGGTGATGGGGCCAGGTGCCTTTGAAGAGTTCACAGGGGAAACCTCGACGGTCGGCTACACATTTAACGGGGTAGGATTCTGGAATTCAACGACCCTTGAGAATCTTTCGCGGTCACGCTTCATAGGCGGAACATCTGGAAGCTCCATAACCTTAGCTTCTTCATTAAGTGACCTAGTATTTACTGACCATGAGTTCGGGTCGGCCGTGACATTCTCAGGGTTTGGTGACTCTATCCGATTCCTTGGCTGTAGTTTCCGTAGCTCTGAAACCGTCCCAAGCGGAGCGAAACTAGTCTTTGTAGGTTGCCGCTTCGCAAACTTCACTAACTCCTCTGGGTCGAGTTCAACTTTTACAGATTGTGAGTTCACGGGAACATTCACCAACAGTGACGGCACGAACTCACGATTCAAGGGTTGCCGGAACTCATCCGATGAAACATGGATGAACAATGACGGACGCATCGAGTTCAAAGCGACCAGCACGACAGACGCAACCAAGACCCAACTATTCATCGACGCTTCCGCTCTCCAGTTTCTCCTAGCATCTAATGACGTCGCTCATTGCGGTCTAAAAGTAACCTGTGTCAGAGATAATCAGGACGATGCAACTTTCTTTATTCCGACCTTTAATGCGAAGAATGACGGAGGGACAACGACTGTATCCGCGCCTGGAACACTCGCGGCTCTCACACCCGACGATTCACATGGAACGGGAAGTACGTTGACCGTCGATGTAGAAGCCGACGACACCAACGACGCGCCAGCAATCTATATCACAGCGAACGCTTCCGAAAATTGGGATACAGTCGCAATTTTAACTTACAGCGTAGTGAACAACTAAGGGGGCCTAATGGGAGCTTATGAGCAAAGTCTAGGTCTCGCGACAGTCAATGATTTGGCGTATTATGATGCAAACTTTCTAGTGTCTCAATACGACATGAACGACGCCAGCGGATCACCCCAAGACTCTATAGGGACAAACCATTTAACGGTTTCTGGCTCACCGACCTATAGCGCAACCGGAATAAATGGCGACGCTATAACAAAGCCAGCCACGACCTATTTCTATTTACAGTCAGCTAACCTTTGCCCCGATGCGACAGAGGATTTCTTCGTTCACTTCTTCTTTCAGACAACGACGAGCGGAACCAATAACCTATTCGCTTATCTAACGGCAACCGGATCAACAGCAAACCCGAATGTCTTCTTTCAGAGCAATGGTGATAATGAACTACGCGTGGTGGTGCAGAATGCCACAGTTTACGATTCTTGGGGATATCCAGGGATTGACAGAACAACGGGCGGTTTTCATTCCTATGGTATTGGGCGAAAAATACTAGACGATGGCACCGCTGAATATTCCGCCTATCTGAATGGCTTATTAGTCTCAATGGGATATCAAGCGACGCCTACAGACCTATCATCCAATTACTTCATCCTAGGACGCTCGGTGAGTTCAACGGGAGCAGCCGGAGAAGTCGACGAATGCCGCGTATATAGAGGCGTCGGCGCTATGCCGAATCAGGCATCCATCACAGAACTCGCGAATCTATACGCATAAGGAGCCAAGGCCATGACTATTACATTACAAGAAGAAATCAAAAAGCAAATTCGAGCGGGACACGGGCTAAGGTTCGACGCCGATGCGAACGCTGTATTCAGAGCAGTCGGACGCAAGGAAGCCCAAGCGGAAGAAGACGAAGACCGTTTAGGGGCTCTTGACTCAGCCGCATTGAAAGCCGGTGAGAATGCCGAACTATCAAAGGCATTGTTGGATGAACTCAAAGACCCCGGGGAACTCTCCGAAACCCCAACGGAAGCCGAGCAAGAAGCATTCGACGCCTATCAAGCGGCTCTCAAAGAACAAACCAACGAGCTCGCAAGTCACGAGAAGGTCAAGAGAGACCGTGAGAAACGAGCCCAAGACATCCGCGCATATCACAAGACGCTAGGCGAGCAGAAGATCCTGAACAGTGACCCAAAGAAGGAACTGCTCAAGGAACTCAATCGCTTCATTGAGCGCAACGTGGGCTCATCCGCTTGCGGTCGGTGTTGTGATCTCATTGATGCTTACTTAGCCAAGAACCCAACGGCAACCATTGTAAAAATCAAGAATTTTGAAACTTACGCCATAGTCATAGCCGATGCGAATGGTTCGGTGATTTGCCGTGCTCGCGTAGTCGTCTCGAAGAAATAAAAAAGGGAGTCATAACCATGGCAGACGGAGACACATTTACGATTGGATTCGGTCCCTTTGACGGGGCAACTCGCATTGCGATCGATAAAACCACAGCGACGACACACACGCTCATTGCGGCAGTCGCAGCTAAGCGCTTCCGAGTCCTTGACGTACAGATCATGCTTGAGGGCGCTGGTTCAACGGCTTATTTCCATGAAGAGAGCTCCACCGATTCTCTCTATGGAGACATCGAAGCCATCACGGGCTCCACAGCAACGGTTGTCGACTTCAGCGCCGAGGCGGGAGTCGAGACCATCACGGCAAACAAGGCATTCCAGATCACTTTGAGCGTCACGCTGCCGATCTCTGGTTATGTCGTTTATCAACTCATTGATTAGGGATATTCGGGGATATCAGGCGCTTTGCTGATATTCATATCAATAATTAACAAAAGTCTATTGATATATATCAATAATTCATATATATTCAGAGCCGGGGATTAAGTCTCCGGCTTTTTTACATTTGGCGACGACGAGGACGAAGATCATGGTGATGAAGGCTTCAGAGATAATAGGGTGCATGGTCATCAAAAACTCAATGGTTGATATTGAGCCTATGCCGGATTACATGAGCCTTGCAGGCGCTCGAGTCACTTTCTCAGTATCAGGATCTTTTAACTCAACACCAGATCAAGCGTTCTCAGTGCCCGATTCAAGGTCAAAGCTAGAAGAGATGACCGACCAGATGAAGAACGCCGGAAGACTTCTAGAAGAACTTGAAGAACTAGGATTCACAAAGCCCGGTCAACTCAAGGAATACATGAGAATTCAGCGCGAGCGATTAGAAAGAGCAAAGAGATGACAAAGCCTAAGAAGAAACGCGGGAGACCGCCAAAGGCAAAGCCACCGACACCATCAGAGGTCTCAGCTGTTATCAACGACGCACCCGATGAGAAGGCGCCAGAGCCAGCACGACGGGAGAGCTTCAATGTCCTTTACAGCGAGACGATCCCCCGTGCAAGATTCCGTGAGTGGCTCCTGCTAGCTCTCCATTCAGAGAAGGCGGAAGGCCGGGAGATGATCGGCTCGATTGAGAGCAATCATGTGGCGTTTGTGATGTTTGAGGCTAAGGCATGAACTCACGAAAGACCAGACACAGGCCAAGCGATCAAAAGACACACACAGGCAAGCAAAGGAAGCCAAAGCCAAGCCGTTCAAACGATCGCTTCATAGAAAACGCCCGCTGCCCCCATTGCAATCGGATCATGCCGAGCATCGCCCGCAGGCCCATGAATAAGGTTTTCTACGTAGGCCGCTGCCGATGCCTGGGAACGATTGGAGACGTTAAAACAAGGCTTAAGGAAGATGGTGGAGCATTCAATGAGCACTAAGGCAACGCGAGAGACACATTATCACGATGGGCTCTCCCTCAAGCTTAGGAGAGGATACATACCATACAGGTCAAAGCATGCATCATCACAGTCCTTCGATCTAATCGAGCGACCCACCACAACCCGCTGCTGCTATTCCCACGACGACATAAACAAAGACCATGGCCTTCACCACTGCGAGCACTTCAACCGGAAGTCGCACAAAGAATGCATGGTAGAGTTCGGATCGGATTGTGAGGAGTGCCAGGGAGATATCGGAGAGGACGAGGATGAGCCCGAAGAATGGGCGAGTATTGAAATCGGAGACGGAGACCCTATAGAATTCGCTCACCCCGATGAGTGCGTCGTGGATATCACGAAAACCAAAAGGAACTATGATGAGTTCAAGTTCTTATTAGGAGGGCTCTTCGGTTCTATGACAGCGCCCTTCCTTTTCTGGGCCATAGGGAAACTCCAAATGATAATCAAAGGACCGTATTGATGACAATCTACAACCAACGCACACCGTCAGGGAAGACCTACAGACTCAACAGCCTCAACGGCATCGAAGTCGAGTCATACATCTACGTACCATCAACACTCAACGAGGGCGCACCATGGACGATCAGAGAGATAATCATCGCACAACACGGACCATTCATAGCCGATGCGATAATCAAAGAACTCAAGATAGACACCAAGCGCATTGTCTTTGACCTGGACTTGTCAGGAGTCGACTTCGCGACGATGACAGGAGACGAGCTGTTGAAGTTCTGGGGGAGGTTTGGAGGATGAGAAACGACAACAGACCGCGCCCCACGAAATACGCCTACTCAGACGACGGCGAGACCTACACCGGAGAATTCGACACAATCCAAGAAGCCGCCGAAGAAGCAGCCTTTCACGAAGATGAAGACTGCACCATCTATGTAGGCGCGATGCTCCCTCAGACTTTCACCACCCATCTAGACCTTGAGTTCATCTTAGGCGACCGTCACAGAGAGAATGTATACGACGCCATAGGCGAGCCCTACAGCGACATCCCAACGCCCAGCAAAGAAGCACTCCAAGAGGTTCAAGCATTCCTTGAGAAGTGGGCGACGAGGCACAAACTCCAACCGTCATACTTTGGCATCGGCGCCGTTGTGGAATTTGAATATACAGACGGAGTATTGAAGAGGACGGAGGGATGACAACCAACACACCACAGTGTCATTACTAAACAGTGTAATCCGATCTTTCACAAAAAATGCAAGCAAAAAAACCTGCGTAATATTTTCGAGGAAAAAAGTAGAACGGCTTTTGAGGGGCCTAAACATTGCGACAGATAAGGGCCTTATTGAATTCCTATAT
>Ga0316203_1000504_pt1 | contig 45756 bp, 42 predicted proteins | sample 6monrhotite_MG_FD_204940 | JGI IMG/M metagenome (GOLD analysis project Ga0316203, IMG submission 204940) | Microbial mat bacterial communities from mineral coupon in-situ incubated in ocean water Damariscotta River, Maine, United States -... | ecosystem: Environmental > Aquatic > Marine >... | reverse complement strand
TTATTATATGACGGAAAGTCTTATTTTACCTGCGCGGCGAGAGCGTACATTTCCTCGACAAGTCAAACCTAGGCCACAACGATATGCTAGAAATAAAAAGGCCGTTCACCTTAAGTGAACGGCATTATCTGTGATGGATGGTTTTAAATGTGAATAACGTAGATCGCTGGTATAAAAATAGTCATAAATCTATTGCCAACCGTTTTTCCACACGAGGCTGTTTTTTAAATCGCGCCAATTAATTTTATATTCATTGTGAGATATAACGGCTTCAATGATGCATTCTTGTACATTTTGGTTTTCATCAAAAGTGACTTTAGTGATCATAAAGTGTTTTTCTTTGTTAGCGACTTCCACTTTAGTCCATTTGCTGTGAAGTAATACTTTAGGATGAAGTTTATTCATTGAAAAACTCAATAGCTTGTATTGATAAAGCGAAATCAGTTGCTTGTTTGTTGTTAATTAAAAATCCTATATGAGAAATGTTATTTGCATTTAATTTAGGGGAATTATCAATATTTTTTCCTCTAAATGTTGCTTGAAAATCAGCTAGATTAAAACGCAATATATCAACTTTATCAGCCGTGGTGATAAATTCTACTTTGTAAGCGATTTCATATTCCATTATTTTACTTTTTACCCTCAGTTGATAGCGATGACCATCCCCCTTAATTATTATTTGTACGGAGCTAATTGCTGATGTAAGCTTGGGTGATTTTGTATATACGCTGCTAAAACCACCATTATTTTCGGTAAAGATATGCCCTAAAAAATTAACGGCAACGTTTGTTTTATCTGTTATTAACGTATTATTATCTGACTCAATCTCAATATGACCATTAGATAATCCGCCCATAACTGAGTCGTTAATAATTTGCCAAGCCTCGATGTGTTGGTCAAAGGCAATACTAACCGATTTATATTCGCGCTTTAACGTGCGTATATTGTTACTCTTGTCTTGAGGGGTATCTGTATTAAATGCTGTCAAAACTAATCCTCTAAATAAAAGCGGTTGTGCTAACCCTTTTTCGTTTTAATCTCAGTGTAAATAGTATTCATCAATAAGTTAAATGCTTTAAGCGTTGCTTCTGTTTCATAATCATATAAAAAACGACTGTGAAAAAGCAGACTCATGGTCAGATCTTTATAAGCGATATAGCATGTATATCCATCTACATCATGCCAAGCTGACAGTTCACCAAAATAATATTTTCCTTGTCTTAATACACCATGAGAAATAATGTGGTTAAAAACATACAGGTGATTAGATAAATTCATAGCAATACTTCCACTCTTATATAAATTGTTAGCGGGTTATTAGTCCTTAATACGAAAGAATATCGCTAACGGTTCAATATACTTTCTCAAACAGATTATTTAGCAGGATGACATTAAAAATTTCTGGTAAAAAAAAGTTGCAAACTTAAACTTGAATTACCTTCAACTAAAGGGCTGTTTGTGATGTTTGCATCGAACCATAAATGTTCGATATTTAAACGTGTATACCCGCCCAAAAACAGAGGTGTCGATATTGAAAGCCCAAGCGCTATGTTTTGTGATTTTTGACCAAGGTAAGCTGTTCTTTGTGGATTAATTTCACTTTCTGAAACGCCATAGTAATAATTAACCATTCGGCTATCTAAAAAACTAACCGAGGCAGAAGGTTGGACAAAAACAGGGCCAAATCTATACATACGACTAACTGCTGACTTTATTTCATATCCGTTCGAGCGGTTTAAGATATCGAACATTGAAGAAATATTGATCTGCCAATCATCCTGTTTATAGGTTAAATCAATGCCCGCATCCATAGAGCTTTTTCTTTCTTTCATTCCTTGAAAAAAATCACTATCTGATGCGTTAAAACCTTGGAACCTTGGTGATAATTTTACTGAAACCTTTAGCTTATTAAATGTTTTTATTTTGTAGCTAATAAAGGGGCCAAATAGGGTTAAATTTTCACCTTGATAACCGATTAATGGCAAAAGCATAGTACGCTGGTTGTACCCTTTATAAATTTGATTGCTCGTGCTAAACCCCAAACCATATAAAAACCCCGTAATTTTAGTGGTTTTTTTACTCATCTTCACCGGTTCTTTTGCAACAGAGGATGATAATGGAAATATTATGACAAAAATGAATAGTAGCGTTTTATGAAAGATGGTGTTCATTTGGTTTTGATCACTAGAATGCAATTTATGTTATTGATACGTTTCAAATTAGCATTTAGTTCTTTTTTGTTTAAGATTTTTTGTGCTCTCTCTAATTTTAATGTGATGATCTCAACATATATATCGTAAATTTGTGAACTCTATTGTGTGGTTTAACGTATTATTTAGCGACAAGTTATTTAAATTTCAATCAAAGAGAACTTTGTTATGCGTATTTTTATTTTAAGCCTTTTTATTATCTTAATAACAGGTTGTAGCACCAATTATAGTAATCAGGTTGTTACTGGGAAAACATTCCCCTCTGTAAGTGGTCGTAATCTTGATAAGAAACAGGTTGATATTCCATCTGATTTTAAAGACGATTTCACCTTATTATTAGTGGGTTATAAACAAGATTCTCAATTTGATATCGATCGCTGGTTAATTGGTTTAGACATGACCGAAACACGTGTAAATGTTTATGAAATACCAACTATACAAGGATTATTTCCGCGCATGTTCAGCACCATGATCGATAACGGGATGCGGAAAGGTATTCCTAAAGAACTTTGGAAAGGGGTGATCACCGTTTATAAAGACGGTGATAAAGTTCAAGCATTCACAGGGAATGAACAACCTAACAATGCAAGGGTATTATTATTAAATAAAAGTGGCACTATTATCTATTTTTACGATAATGGATTTTCAGTATCAGCGTTGAAAAAATTAAGAAGTTTTTTACCTGTCATAAATTAGCGTTAATTATTACATCAGAAATCTCAAATTTTTATCGAGACTAAACGACTTTCGCAATAAAAGCACAAAAAGCGCACCTATTTGGTGCGTTTTTTTGTGCTTTTTTAAAATAAAAAGTATCAACATTAAAATCCCTAATAATTTCAGTTGGTTGCTTGGAATGTTGTTTTTTTGTTAGCTGGCATAAAAGTTGATTAAGTATATTAAGGCTAGCATGATTAGTGGTAAAAATAATGATAGAAGCTTTTATCGAAGAACATCAATTACCCGATGATTTTAAAAGGTTGGTAGAAGAGTATTACCAACCTTTAGTCAATCGAATTTTTAAACAATACACCTTAAATGCGCGTCCTTATTTTGTTGGCATTAACGGCTGTCAAGGGAGTGGTAAATCAACCTTATCTGCTTATATTGCTCAATATTTATTGAGCACATATTCATTAAATGTAGTGGTGATGTCGCTAGATGATTTTTATCTTCCTAAAAAAGACCGAAATAAGCTCGCTAAAGATATTCATCCTATGTTCGAAAAACGTGGGGTTCCGGGTACTCATAACACAAAATTATTAAACCATGTGCTTACCCAACTTAATGAGAAAAAATCGCCACTTTTAATTCCTAAATTTAACAAGGCAACAGACGAACCCTATCAAACAACAAAATGGAAAAATGTAGAACATCCTGTTGATATCGTGATCTTTGAAGGCTGGTGCTGGGGAGTACCTTCACAAGCAGAAATTCAACTTGTTGAACTTATAAATACATTAGAAAAGCAAAAAGATAGTGAAGGGATATGGCGAAGTTATGTTAATAATCAATTAGAAAAGCATTATCAACCACTTTATCAACTATTTGATTATTGGATTGCGTTACAAGCCCCTTCATTTGATTACGTGTACCGCTGGCGTTTAGAGCAAGAACAAAAGTTAGCATTAAAGCTAAAAAATACAGAAAAAAACACCGATCCGTTAGCGGTGATGAATACTGAACAAATTTTAGATTTTATACAATATTTTCAACGACTCACCGAACACGGTATTAAAACCTTACCGCTATTTGCAGATACCACTTTCTTTCTCGATGAAAATCGCCAGATTATGAAAGTTAAACAGAAAAAAAGTGTTAAAAATCATAAAGGTAATAAGTAATGATAGGTGCAGAGCAGACCATTATATTTAGTGATCTTGATGGTACTTTACTTGACCATTTTACTTATGACTATTCACCTGCACGATCAACTTTAGATCAACTTAAAGTGGCAAATATTCCAATTGTTTTATCAACCAGTAAAACGTTTGCAGAAGTGAATTTGTTGCAAAAAAAATTATCCACTAGTGGGCCTCTTATTATTGAGAACGGTGCAGCGATATACATCCCTAAAACCACTTTTACCGAACAGCCATTAGGGACTGAAGATAAAGGCGAATATTGGCTGAAATCATTTTGTTTACCGATAAAACATTGGCTTCATATTATAAATAATACACCTGAACGCTATAAAAAGTTTTATCGAGGTTTTTCATCTTTATCGACAGCAGCATTAGTCGAATTAACTGACTTAACTGAAGGCGATGCTGAATTAGCAAAGAAAAGACAATATGGCGAGCCTCTTTATTGGTTAGGTGATGATAATGCTAAGCAAGATTTTATAGCTCATCTTAAAAAATCTGGCGCGAGTATATTGCAAGGTGGGCGTTTTTTGCATGTTAGTGGTGATTGCAATAAAGGAAAGGCATTAACTTGGCTAGCTGAACAATACCAAGCAATATTGCCAGGTGAAAAAATAACCACCATTGCGTTAGGGGATGGTGAAAACGATAGTGCGATGCTAGAAGCTGCCACTATAGCTGTACAAGTTCGCTCACCGGTTCATCCATTTCCTTTGCTCAGTAAGCCCACAATGTTAATTCGAACAACACAGTTTGGTCCAGCAGGTTGGGCTGAAGCAATACAAAACCTATTATCTATTCAACTTTCATCTGGCTTAAAGTCTAATGCAATTAACCAAGAGGTAAACCATGGCTGATTTTTATCAAAATGGCGTAGTAACAACATTACATAATCTAGCTCAACGAGATCCTGCTGATATGGAAGCTGAATTATTAAAATTTTCAAAAATTAGACCACTAGGACTCATTTTACCTTCTTTATTTTCTGAACTCGAAGGTAAAGCTTTACCCGATATTATTAATAAAATAAAAGATGTGGAGTATTTATCACAAATTGTTATTGGGCTTGATAGAGCAGACCTAGAACAATATAAATATGCCTTATCGTTTTTTGGTCAATTAAATCAACATCATCGCGTACTTTGGAATGATGGTCCAAGGTTACAAGCACTTGATGCAAAACTACAAGCATTGGGGCTTGCACCAAAAGAATTAGGTAAGGGCAGAAATGTTTGGTATTGCATGGGATATATTCTTGCTTCAGGCAAAGTAGAATCTATTGCGCTGCATGATTGTGATATTTTAACGTATCAACGAGATTTACTCACTAAGCTACTCTACCCAGTAGCAAATCCGCTTTTTCATTATGATTTTTCAAAAGGCTATTACGCACGTATTGCCGATGGAAAAATTAATGGTAGGGTGTCTCGTTTATTAGTGACCCCTTTAATTAAAGCATTAAAGAAAACAGTTGGTCATTGTGATTATTTGGAATACATGGACAGTTTTTTATACCCACTTGCTGGTGAATTTTCTTTTAGAAAAGAAGTACTAAAAGATATTCGTATTCCGAGTGATTGGGGCTTAGAAATTGGTGTTCTGTCTGAAATGTACCGAAATTATTCGTCAAACCATATTTGTCAGGTAGACATTGCGGCTAATTATGATCATAAGCATCAAGACTTATCACTCGACAGTATAGACGGAGGATTATCAAAAATGTCGATTGATATTAGCAAAGCTTTTATCCGTAAATTAGCCACTCAAGGCGAAACATTCACACCAGAAAAATTTAGAACACTTAAAGCGACATATTACCGTATTGCGCTTGACTATGTTGAAACATATCGTAATGACGCCATTATGAATGGGTTATCGTTAGATCTTCATAACGAAGAAAAAGCGGTAGAGATGTTTGCTCAAAATATTTTAACTGCAGGTAACATCTTTTTAGAACAACCAATGGATACACCTTTTATGCCCTCTTGGAATCGAGTTATTAGTGCGGTTCCTGATATTTTGTCGCAACTTCAAGATGCGGTAGAACTCGATAATCAAGAGTTTCAAAATGAATTGCTTAAGGAGAAAAAATATGTCTAAAGGTTGTTCTATTCTTGAACAAAAGCTCATTCAACAACTAACCTTTATTTATCAAGATATTTTACTTGAACAGCCAATTGCTGAGCTTGCACAAACACTGATTGAAATGATGGAAATTGACGAAAAATCTGAATCTTCCGTGCCTTATCAAAATAACTGGAGTGAACGAGATATTTGTTTAATTACCTATGGTGATAGCATTATGGCAAAGAAAGAGGCGCCTTTACACACGTTAAAGCGCTTTCTGGACAATACCGTTAGTCAGCAAATAAATAGTGTCCATATATTGCCTTTTTTTCCTTACAGTTCTGATGATGGTTTTTCAGTAATGGATTACTCATCGGTTAATGAAGCACTGGGTTCGTGGGATGAAATTAAATCTATTGCCAGCGATTATAAATTAATGGCTGATATTGTTATTAACCACTGCTCTAGTCGCAGTGCGTGGTTTTCTAATTTTATAAGTTGCCAAGGAGAAGGGCATGATTTTTTCTTTACTGCCTTACCTGAAGATGATTTGTCTGATGTTGTCAGGCCACGTACTTCTCCATTATTACGCGAAGTGGATACGGCTAATGGAAAGAAGTTTGTGTGGTGCACCTTTAGTGATGATCAAGTCGATTTTGACTTTCGCAACCCCTCCGTATTAAAGGCTTTTGTCTCTACCATAAAACAATATTTAGATGCTGGCATAAGAATTTTTCGATTTGATGCCATTGCATTTTTATGGAAGGTAATTGGCACAACCTGTATTAATTTACCGCAAACACATGAGATTGTTAGGCTGCTACGTACGCTTATTGAAACAAAAGCCCCCGACGCTATTATTATCACCGAAACAAATGTTCCTAACACACAAAACTTAACCTATTTTGGTAATGCTAACGAAGCGCATGGTATTTATAATTTTTCATTACCGCCTTTATTAATTAATACGCTTCTTACCGGTAATTGCTTGTATTTAAAACGTTGGTTAATGAGTATGCCGCCTGCACAAGAAGGAACGATGTATTTTAATTTTATCGCCTCGCACGATGGGATAGGGCTGAGACCTGCTGAAGGGTTGTTAAGTGATCTTGAACTCCAAGAACTCACTGCGACTGTTGAAAACTTCGGCGGGAAAATTTCATGGCGTACTACCGAAAGTGGCGAACAAAAAGCGTATGAATTAAATATTGCACTTTATGACTTAATGCAAGGTACAACTAAAGGTAAAGATAAATGGAATTTTGAACGCTTTATTTGTGCGCATGCCATTATGTTTGCACTTGAAGGGTTGCCTGGGTTATATCTTCATAGTCTTCTAGGCACACAAAATGATTATCGAAAACTCGCGAATACTCATCACAATCGTTCTATTAATAGGCATCGTTGGCAAGAAAGTAAATTAATGAAAGCGTTGGCTGATACTTCATTACATCATGGTAGAGTGCTCGCTACATTAATGACATTGTTAGATATACGAATTAAGCAACCCGCTTTTCATCCCAATGCTACACAATTTACCTTGCATCTAGGTTTAGAGTTGTTTGGTTTTTGGCGTCAAAGTCAAAATAGAAAACAAAGTATTTTTTGCATCAGCAATATTACTGATCAACCCAAAATATTAATGCTTAATGAGCTTAATTTAATTGTGACAGAAAATTGGTACGAACTTATTACAAAGATTGAGATAACTAACATTACCGAGAGTCTTACGCTTAATCCTTATCAAACTGTTTGGATTACTAATATAAGGGAATAAATAACGACAGGGTGTTTGAATCATTTATCACTGATCATGTTTATTAACTAGCGTAGGTAATACAATGGAATGGGACAAAGTTTTACAGCAGAAGACACCTCTGTAACTCTTGGCGTTAAGGTAAGTGATCTGAATGTTCACTTAAATCCAACCTTAGATCTTACGCTCACTTTTCTTGAAGGCGACGGACCTTTAGGTAATGTTTTAGGTACTTTCTCTATTGATGGCGTTTTGGGCTATACACCAGTATGGAAAGATTTTGATTTAAGCTCTCTTTCTTTATCAATAGGCTCAAGTTATTCCTTTTTTGTGAGTTCAGTTGGAGGTCGAGGCGCTGTTACTCGAGTTGATGCCCTTACAGTGGTGGACGTGCATTTTTAGCAAGTGGAGCAAGCTATGGTGAATTAGGATTTCGTGTTACACCTAATGCAAATACCAATGTTCCAGAACCTACAACCATAGCTATATTGGGTTTAGGTCTTATCGGTTTAGGTGCACGTAGACTTAAAAAACAGTAAAAAATATTATTGATAAAATTAAAGCACCAAACTTACATTTGGTGCTTTTTTGTTTCTAACGTTTTATTTCAACAAGCGGTGTTAAAAATGCAAACAATACAGTTTAATTGAACGCTATTTAATAACATTGATTTTTGGTCTTTATTGCTCATGTTACTCGTCACCAATAAATATGAGTTACAATCATCCAATAAATTTCTCCTTGCTGAATTGCCTCCTCTCAAATGGCGCTATTTTATTGTGTGTTATTCTTGTAACCGTTAGTGCTACGTAAATATGTTTTAGCTAAATTATACGCTAATTCAAAACTAGCATTGGCTTTGGTATCATAATCTGGCACTACCCCTTCTTGTTCCCAATTTGAATTCGTTACAGGGTGTATAGGTATGGCAATGGGTAAATTTATACTAATGAATTCATTTACACGCAGCTTTTTAGAGATATAAGCAACCCCCATGGTTTTCTCTCCAACAACAACCGCTTTATCTAGGTGTTTGAGCGTATAGGTAAAAAATTCTCCGCTACCGGCAATAAATGCAGAAGTTAAGATGTACAGAGGAAAGTTGCTATTAAAATGACTATTGCTAATATTTTCAGATGACCATAAGCCTACTTTTTGAGTTTGTCTGTCATATAATATATCTCCTAACTTGCTTTTATCCGCGACAAAAAAGCTCATCATAAACTGGACAAGCGATAATGAATCACCTTCAGCGTCACGTAAGTCGATGATCATAGCATTTGTTTCTTTGAGATGATCAAATGCTTTTGCTGCCGCTAATTTTGCGTTAGGGTTTTCGTAAAAGTGATTCAATTTAACATACCCAATATTACCCGAAAGTATTTCTACTTTATCAAAGCCGAAATTATCTTTTGTTTGCTCTTGAGCTGATAAAGAATGACCGATAACAAGCGATGAATTTTCAGCAATAATATCGATGTACCCATCGCCACTAATACTGCGCATTAAAAGACCTGTTTGTTTAATAAATTCAGTAAATTTAATAGGCCGGTTAAATTCACTCGATGTTACTTTTTGCTGTAAAGCACTGATTAATAATTTCGTTTTTTCAGGGAAAATATAATTGGTGTCTAAAACAGTAATGATATTGTTAACCGTTCTTGTGATGTCTTGCTGAGTAAGTTTTTGTGTCACTTCAACAGTATGTGCTTGAGTGGCAAATATACTTATTATCAGCATAAGCAGCACTAATTTAATGTTTTTCATTATTCACCAATTTTATTATGCTTTCTGCATGTAGTTGTTAGCGCTGCTAATTTTGCGGGCAAACAATATACTTCTTCACTTTTCTATATTACGCGACTGAACTGTTTTTACTCCACTACAGACTAAGTATTAGTATCAATGCGATAAATAACATACCCATTGGTACCGCCAGTTATTTTGTCATAAAGACCCCTTGCCGGCTTATTGTCAAATTGTGTCTGCCAATATACATCTCGCCAACCATGCTCTTTTGCATGGTCGACCACCGCATTAATCAATAATTGACCAACCCCTTGTCCACGTGTTTCATCAAGTACAAATAAATCTTCTAAATAGCATTCAGGTTCTTTCTGCCATGTAGTGACTTGCGGTGAAAAATGTGCAAAACCTAATATATGACCGGTATTAAGATCTTTTGCAATAAGGCAATTTATTGGATTTTCCAAAGAATGAATTCTCTGCCAAAGCAGCTCTGTAAGCTCTGTTGAAAAGTCTTCAGACTTATAATAAATCAAATACTGACGCCATAAATATTGCCAAGATTTAGAATCATTTAGTGATACTTTATTAATTGCAATATTCATTTTATTAGTCATTCTTAATTCCTATTCTTATTCAAATTTGGATTGTTTTATCTTTGATACTCACATCAATATACATGTTTAATAAATAGCACTCACAGGGCTGTTAATGTTATTTTCATTAGGTTGAAAAGCTATTGAATGGCTTAGGGTCGTTAAGTCGTATCATGAACTATAAATGCACCAAAATCGACTGTTGATCTTTTTTGGTCATTTTATTAACCACTAATCTATATGAATTATCCATCATCCGCTCAATCTCCCCTTGTGGAATTGAGCCATCTAAAATAACACTATTCCATTGTGCTTTATTCATGTGATAGCCGGGGATCACAGATGGAAAGATATCGCGTAGTATCATTGCTTCGTTGGGGTCACACTTTAAATTCACCCAAAAATAGGTTTTTGCTACATCATTCGTTTGGGCACTTTTTGCTGTTTTTCCTAATGCAATGGTGGCGAACATTTTATTTTTAACGCGAAAAACTTTAATATCATCGCCAAAAGGATAGTAAAGCGAGGTTTCTGGTTTCAATAGCAAATATGTTTCTGCTTGTTGTTCATTCATAATTTAATCTAAAGGGAAATGAGACTATATTTTTATCATATTTTTTGCTTACTTTAGAGATTAGTTGATGACAATTTAATTAACAATGGCACAATACAGCTAATAATAAAATAAGGATTATCATGAAAGTAGTTATTACCTTAACTTTGCTGTTGGTTAGTTTTATTAGCCAAAGTACTGAGCAAGCAGAACAAATATTCCATCAACTTGCCCCTTCTCTTTATCAAATTCGTTTAATAGACAAAGCAAGTGAAGAAAAATCATCAATAGGCTCTGGTTTTCAAATTACCGACGATGGTTTAATTGCAACCAACTACCATGTTATTTCTGGTTTTGCTCAACATCCAACTAAATATAGATTGGAATATTTAGATAATAATGGCAACAAAGGCGCCTTAGAATTAAAAAGTGTTGATGTAATTAACGATTTAGCATTAGTTCAAAGAACGGTTACTGAAAAAATGCCTTATTTTAAAATTACAGAAAAGGAGCCGCTTAAAGGGGAAGAAATTTATTCGTTAGGTAATCCTCATGATCTTGGTATGATTGTTGTGCCAGGCACTTATAATGGTTTAAAAATAGAATCGTTTCATGATCGCATTCACTTTACCGGTTCAATAAACCCTGGCATGAGCGGTGGTCCAGTTGTAAATAGTTTAGCGCAAGTTGTTGGTATTAATGTAGCAACCTCGGGTAATCAAATTGGGTTTTTAGTACCTCACGATAAATTATTCACTCTGTTTAATCATTACCTAAAGAACCCACCTAAAAATATAGATACGCAAATATCTGAACAGCTTATTGGTAGTCAGAAAAAATTAATCAGCGCAATGTTATCAATACCATGGCAACAAAAAGCGTTAGGTAATGCAATGATCCCAATCATCGATGTGCCTTATATTCGTTGTTGGGGTGAATCAAATGCTGATAAAGCTGATGCTATTGCCTTACTCGCTGTTGCAAACTGTGCACTTGAAGAAAATACTTATATAAATGGCGGTTTTTTTACGGGTAGTGTTGATATGGAATTTAAATACATGAAAAGTAAAAAACTCAGTGATTTAAAATTTTATCATATATACCAACAACATATTTTACGTGCGGGGCCAGGTAATAAAGCAGGTAAAGATGATGTTACTGAGTATCAATGTCATCACGATTTAGTTAAACCAGATGCCGGAAATATGGATGATAAAGCGATTTTATGTACCCGCGCCTATAAGAAATTTCCGAAGTTATTCGACGTGTTATTTATCGCCGCTTCTATCGATAAAGGTGATCAATCTTTAATTAGTCACTTTACCCTCTCTGGTGTTACCCAAGAGTCAGCATTGGCATTTACGCAAAAATTCTTGGAGTCTGTATCATGGAAATAATTATTGAAGAAATTAACCGTGGTGAAAAACTGCTTAGCCGTCATCGTTTTTTAACCGATAACGTTACCATTGGTCGTGGTTACAGCAATGATATTATTTTGGCCGACCCTCATGTTTGTCCTGAGCATTTGTCATTGTCGTTTGTTGATGATCATTGGTTAGTTACCGATCAAAGTTCAATCAATGGTTCTTTTTTGGCAAATGGTAAACAAAATGCTGATCAACATAGAGTGCGTTCAGGCGATACTATTCGTGTTGGTAAAAGTTATATTCGTTTGGTGTTACCTGATCATCCTGTTGAAGATACCATGCCATTTAGCCCGTTTGAAAGCATTATCACCTTAATGAGAAACCCATTGGTGTTAGGCTTTAATATTTTATTATTTGCAGCAGTTGCTGGCATGATGTTTTATTTAAACCAACCCAAAGAGGTCAATTTTAATCAGTTTGTGGTACGCGGGGTTAGCGTTACGTTAATGTTTTCGCTATGGCCAATTTTAATATCACTGGTTTCTCATTTTAATAAGCATGAAGCGCGCATATTTACACAATTAGCCATAAGTTTTGCGATGTTTAATTTAATGTGGGTGAGTGATGTTTTTGAAAGTGTAGTTGCGTTTAATATGTCGAGTAATTGGTCGGTTGCTTCCTTAATTACTTTGCTGCCGATAGCGCTGGCTTTTATCTTAATCTGGTTAAACTGCTATATTGGTTTTCATATGAGTGCACGTCGTCGTAATATTATCGCCTTTTCAATTACGGCGTTATTATTTGGGGGGAGTTATATGTTGGAACTCAGTAAAAAACCTGAATTTACAACTAGACCAGGTTATGACGCAACTATTATGACCCCCACTTTTAAGTTTTCATCAAGTTCATCGGTTGATACATTTATTAGCGATAGCAGTAAATTATTTACCAAGGTTGAAAAAGTAGCGCAAGAAAAAGATTAAAAAATTCGCCTTGTCGGTATAACAAAAAGGGCTGATTGAACAATTCAATCAGCCCTTTTTAATACCTAATTTGGCATTAGTACATCACAGGATGTTATAAAGGGCGTGGAATAAACCCCACTGCATCATACACGCTAGTAATAACGTTACGGGCATGTGCAGATGCTTTTTCAGCACCTTCACGCATCACCTGTTCTAAAAACGCCTGATCATTACGATATTGATGATACTTTTCTTGAATAGGTTTAAGCATTGCAACTACCGCTTCGGCCGTTTCTGCTTTTAAATGGCCATACATTTTACCTTCGAATGTTGGCACTATTTCGCCAATTGGCTTACCTGTACAGCAAGACATTAGTGATAATAAATTAGACACGCCGGGTTTTTCATTAAAATCAAAATAAATACGCGCTTGTTCATCAGAGTCTGTTACGGCACGTTTAATTTTTTTGATGATTTTTTTCGGATCCTCTAACAAGCCAATAAAATTGCCGTCATTATTATCAGATTTAGACATTTTTTTAGTGGGCTCTAATAAGCTCATTACGCGTGCGCCATGCTCTGGGATATAAGGATCGGGTACCGTAAATACGTCGCCATGTAAATTATTAAAACGCGTTGCAATATCACGCGCTAATTCTAAATGTTGCTTTTGATCTTCACCTACAGGTACGCGATCTGCTCGATATAACAAAATATCTGCTGCCATTAATACCGGATAAGTAAATAAACCTGAATTCATATTGGCTTCAGATTTTTGTGATTTATCTTTATATTGGGTCATGCGGTTTAATTCACCCATTTGGGTGTAACAGTTTAACACCCAGCTTAACTGGCTATGCTCAGGCACATGCGATTGTATAAAAATAGTGCTTTTTTTGGGGTCAACACCGCACGCTAAATACAATGCTAAACCGTCTAAAGTCGCTTTCCGTAAATCTTCAGGTTTGGGGCGAACCGTAATGGCATGTTGATCTACTAACATATAGTAACATTCGTGATCATCTTGCATATTAACCCACTGTTTTAATGCGCCTAAATAGTTGCCAATAGTTAATTCGCCAGATGGCTGACAGCCACTTAATACAATAGGTTTGCTCATAATTTTCCTTCACTTATGCGCAATCGCGCATATCTTTATATTATTTAAAATGATTGGTTGTTCGTAAATTTACACTATTACAATTTTTTTACGCTGGCGAGTTGTGATCGCATTTGATCAATAACGTTTTTGTAGTCAGGTTGGGAAAATATAGCGGAACCAGCGACAAACATATCAGCACCAGCAGCAGCAATTTCAGCAATGTTATCAACTTTGACACCGCCATCTATTTCTAATCGTATATCTCGACCGCTAGCAATAATACTTTCTTTAACTAAGCGTAATTTATCTAAGGTTGTGGGGATAAATGATTGCCCACCAAAGCCGGGATTAACCGACATCAGTAAAATAACATCAAGTTTATCCATTACAAAATCTAAGCAGCTTAGCGGGGTTGCAGGATTAAGCACTAAGCCTGCCTTACAGCCGTGGTCTTTAATTAATTGCAAGGTTCTATCAATGTGATCACTACCTTCTGGATGAAACGTAATAATATCAGCGCCTGCTTTAGCAAAATCGGGGATCAAATTATCAACCGGTTTTACCATTAAATGCACATCAATAGGGGCGGTAATGCCGTAATCTCGCAAAGATTTACACACCATGGGGCCAAACGTTAAGTTGGGCACAAAATGATTATCCATTACATCAAAATGGACAACATCCGCGCCTGCTGAGATAACCTTAGCAACGTCGTCGCCCAAACGAGCAAAGTCAGCCGATAAAATTGATGGTGCAATTAAAAATGAAGACATAAGCAAACCTTATTAAATTTTGCGTTACTTTACCTAATCGTTAAGCATTATTGAAGTATAAACACTAAACATTACTATTTATTGTGGTTATATTTTTGCACTATTTTTGTTCATATTGCACCATCTGCAGACAAACCTTAATCTAAGAGTATTAAATTTAACAATCAACCCATTGAATAATAAGGATTATTATTTTTGTTTTTTTAGGCACCGACCTTGCAAAGTGTAAAATAATTAAAATAAACCACCCAAAGGGAAAAAAAATGAAAAATACATTTCGTTTAATCGCACTGAGTTCTGTTTTATCTGTTTCAGCTTTATCTGCTACCTCAGCATTTGCTGTTGATGGTCTGTCTGCTAATATCGGCGCAAGCAACAACTATTTGTGGCGTGGTGTAACGCAAACAAATAATAACGCTGCCATTTCAGGTGGTATTGATTATGAAAACAAGTCCGGATTTTATGTTGGCACCTGGGCATCTAATGCTAGTTGGGCTGAGAATATGACGTATGAACTTGATCTTTATGGTGGTTTTTCAGGTGATTTAGGTAATGGCTTTGGTTATGACTTAGGTTATATTTATTATAATTACGACAATGCGGCAAATTCAGATTTTAGTGAAGTGTATGCTCACCTTACCTATGGTGTATTCACTTTAGGTTATAACACTTTAGTTGATTCTGATGCAGGTGGAAGCTTTGCTGATGATACTTATATTACTGCTGATGCAGAATTTGAAGTGGCTGATGGATTATCACTAACCTTACATGCTGGGAATTATGATTTTAATGCCGGCGGAGATTATACAGAATATGGCGTAAGTTTAAGTAAATCAGGTTTTACATTCGGGCTTTCAGACACCGACATTGACGGAGCGGATGGTGATATCAATGTCAGTGTTTCTTACTCTGTTGATTTTGATTTATAAAAAATAAAATTGTAGGATTATGAATATTGTTCAGCTAAGTTGAGATATTACTGTTTTTATAATCCTCAGATTAATCTAAAAGTTATGTAACAATATTTTTAAAAGACACCTGAAATAATTCTCAGGTGTCTTTTTTATTTTTTTATTATTGCTATAATGCGAGCCCGAATTTCATTATTTAAATTTATTGTAGGTATAGGGAATAAAATGTCAAAATGGACAACGACAAAATTTAAATTCTTTGTGTTGGGGTTTGTTATTTCGTGTTTGAGCGGTGTTATATACTCAAAAACTGAATCAGCACAACATGACTTTTTTAGTGCGTGTATGGCTACAGACTCAGACTTGCCACTTAACCATATAAATCATCCTTGTCAGGCGAGTTATTTATCAAATCAAAGTTGGTGGTCGTGGTTTAAAGGTGATAGCCCTTCAGCGCACGCACATTTTTTAGATTTAGTCGAACTATTGCATCATACCTTGCTAAAAAATAATCTACCGTAAGCCATTTTAATCTGTTATTTTAGCTGCCTGATAAATAAACAAGTTGTGCAGATGAATCAACAGACACCTCAAAAAAACTCCTTCAAAGATACTCTGTCAAGTGTTGTCGCGGCTTTTACTGGTATTCAATCTGAAAAAAATCGTCAACGTGATTTTAGTGAAGGTAAATTTAGCCATTTTGTTATCGCTGCTCTGTTAGGTGTCGCTGTTTTTGTTACCGCCCTAATTGTGGTGGTTAATATAGTCCTACCCGATTAATTTTTTTCTTATCATACACACTGATGAAAAGTGATAATTATCATCATGTTGCCACAAACTGTAAATTGATTATTGGCTGGCGATGACATTTTCAGTAAGTGATTTTTAATTAGGGTAATAGTGCTATTATTTTGATTGTCTGTAATGTTAACTGATGAATTAAGTGCATAGACAAAACAAAACTCACTAGGGTTAATTATGATTGTTTCTGTATGCGTGTATGTCTTTACTTCCGTGTTATAAACCCCCATTTTGTGCATGATATTGAAATCTGTGATTGGGCTGTCTATTAATTTTCCCGAAGTTGCACAGCCACCATCAAAACTTGCCACTGCCAAAGGCGTTACGAGATTATCAAGCTGATTATTGTCGTGTGTGAGCTCAATGCCATCACCGGTTAAAAGGACTAAATTACGCCAATACCCCTTAAAATCTGAAAAATCACCATCTTCAACAACACTGGCAATACTTATGCGCCAATCAAAATCGTTTAACGTGCCACCATCACTAATCGCTAATTCAGTAGTGATGCCTTTACCATTTTTCCATGGAATTTGTTTAAATTGTGAAGGGGAGATAATGTTTAACATTGATGTACCTTGTAGTGTAAAAATTCTAAGGAGTTAGGCATCGCAAACAAAATTGTATCATGCTTGTTAAAAAGCCAAGAACCATGGGTATAATAGTTACTGCAATTTGTCTTTATCAATTTAAAACAAGCAAACAACAGGAAAACCATGACCATTAATTCAACCAGTTTACTACAACAAATTTTCGGATTTAATACTTTTCGCACTGGACAGCAAACGGTGGTTGATACTATTTTATCTGGTCGTAGTGCTGCGGCTATTTTTCCTACGGGCTCGGGTAAATCATTATGTTATCAATTGCCAGCGACACAATTACCACATTTAACGCTTGTGGTTTCACCTTTGCTGGCGTTAATGCAAGATCAACTCGAATTTTTAGCCAGTAAAGGCATTAATGCCGCCAGTATTGATTCCATGCAAACGCGTGAGCAAGCAACAGCGGTAATGAATGGTGTGCGCAGCGGCGAGATTAAAGTATTGATGATCTCGGTAGAGCGTTTAAACAATGAACGTTTTCGCCAGTTTTTAGCGCAAGTGCCTATTTCTTTACTGGTGGTTGATGAAGCCCACTGTATTTCTGAGTGGGGACACAATTTTCGCCCTGATTATTTAAAATTACCGCAGTATCAGCGTGCTTTTAATATACCACAAGTGTTGTTATTAACGGCAACAGCTACCACTAAAGTGATCAGTGACATGGGAAGAAAATTTGCCATTGCCGAGCAAGATATAACTCTTACAGGCTTTTATCGTGCTAATTTACATTTATCAGTGCAAGGGGTAAGTAGCGAACAAAAATTTAATGTACTCGGAACGTGGTTACAAGACAAATTAACGCAGTCAGGCATTATCTATGTAACGTTGCAACAAACAGCAGAGCAAATTGCACAACAACTGCAACGCCATAATATTAATGCGCAAGCCTATCATGCAGGGATGAAAAGTGAGCAACGTCAAACGATTCAACAACAGTATATGAATGGCGAAATCAAATTAATTGTTGCTACTATTGCTTTTGGTATGGGGATCGATAAAAGTGATATACGTTTTGTCGTCCACTATGATTTGCCTAAATCTATTGAAAACTACGCCCAAGAAATTGGTCGTGCCGGACGCGATGGTCAAATATCACAATGCTTGGTGCTGGCCAATCAAGATAACCTTAATGTGCTGGAAAACTTTGTTTATGGTGATACGCCAGAATTGTCCGCAATACGTTATGTGTTAACGCAAATAGCGGAGCAAACTGAGCAGGCCAATAGTCAATGGGAAGTTTTACTCAATAGTTTGTCGAGCGATTCTAATATCCGCTTATTAAGCTTAAAAACCTTATTAGTTTACTTAGAATTATTAAAAGTGATCAAACCAGCTTACAGTTATTTTGCGGAATATAAGTACAAGTTTTTACAGCCGCAAGCGCAAGTATTGGCAAATTTTGATGAAAACAGACAAATCTTTTTAACGGCGGTGTTTGCCTCGTCTGACACTGCGAAAATTTGGTCAACGGTTAATTTTGAGCGCCTAGAAAAAACTCATCCGAACGAGCGCGAACGCGCCTTAAAAGCACTGGATTATTTACACGAAAAGAATTGTATCGAATTACAAAGCACACAAATGACGCAAGTATACCAAGTTAACTTGACTCACTTAACTTCAGCAAAGGACATTGAACAGTTAAGCGAAAAGCTTTATCAACGCTTTAGTGATAAAGAAACCAGTGAAATTAACCGTATTCAACACTTATTGAGTTTTTTTACTAGCGATAGTTGCTTAAGCAAACAGTTATCAGAATATTTTGCCGATCACCAGTTAACGCAAAACTGTGGTCACTGTTCTGTGTGTTTAGGGCAGGTAGCACAATTACCGGCTCGACCAAATCTAGCGCCTTTATCGAGTTTTGAGTTTGATGGGCTGAGTAGTGAAATTGTCGCAAAGTTAGGAACACAGGCAAGTGCAACGCTGATCAGCCGCTTTTTCTGTGGCTTAACTACGCCACTCTTTACTAAATTAAGAGTGCGCAAAGTTAACGGTTTTGCGATGTTAGAAAATTATCGTTTTAGTGAAGTAAGGGCATGGGTCACACAAAATATCAGTGTTAAATACGAATAAAATTGGCCTGGTGATGCATTTTATTCAAGATGAAAGATTTTATATTTGCACCTGAGTAATACCCTTGATTTTATTAATTAAGTGATTGTGTTTGGTAAATATTCATGTCTACTTGTTGAATTTTACCAAACAATAATTGCATATTCATTATATCAAAATGTTCAACATTCGTAGTAATCAAAGTTGAAAGTGTTTTAGATTTTTCAGAGTAACTTTGAATCTTACCTTGATCATTTCTTGTAAACCAAATCCATAAATCTCCGCTTTTTTTCAAATTAAATTGTCGGCCATTAACTAATGTTTGGGCTGCTATTTGTGGAATGTTAACCAAGGTTGGTTGTGCGCCAAAAAACAACTGATTATCTTGATTAAGCCAAAGGGTGTTTTCACTAATAGGTTGATATTGAATAAACTGCCATTTCGGATCTTCAGGTAATACTTTTCCAGAGGTTAGCTGGTAATTATAAACACGCCATTGTTTATCTTTTTTAATGCTGTACGCAATACTTGTATTAGATTTGAATGAAAGCCCTTTAATTTCTGTTTGTGGGATCTTAAGTCGTTTAAATTGTCCTGTTGTTGCATTAATTAGATGAATTTCATTTAATGTTAGCCCGAGTAAATAGTTATCATCGGGTGACCAAATTAGATCAACATAATGTCGACTATCATTGAATAGTGTTAACTTTTTACGTTGATTATTATCCGTCGTCGTTAACCAAACTTCTTCTTTACCTGAAGCCAAGCCAATATAGGCAATAGTATTATTGTGGTGAGCAAATATGGCTAATTTTTCATCAACAGAATCATTTGCGATAATAGTGCTTTTTTGGGTTCTAATATCAATTTTTTCGATATTGTAGTTGGCTTTTCCGGATGCAAATAAATAATCGGTACCATTGCTATGTCGACTAGGGCTACTAATTTGTCGACTACCCGCGTAAACAACACGCTTATTTTGGCCCGTTAAATCATAACTGAGTAATTGATAAGCGGGATGCTCCCCCATTAGTACGACTCGTTGGCCATTATGACTCCATATACCGCAACAAATATAGGCATCTTGTTTAAACAATAAGGTGAGTTTGTCAGTGGTTAAATCAAGTGAATAAAAACCTTCCCATTGTTGTTTGTCTGGCGATGATATTAGTAATTTATTATCTGTGGGGTGCAAATCAAACTGACTATTACCCCCTAAAAATAGGTCAGGTTGGCTTAATTTTTTTTTCTTATTGGTTGTTAGGTTTATTTCAAATAACTCATAAGGACTATCACCACCTTCACTTTCGCTATAGATTAAATGTTCATTATCGTGAGTAAACGCTATTTTTCCATAGCTTCCTGCGGGGCAATTGTGAATTAATGTGGGTTTGCCTAGTTTTAAACCACTAATGCTGCGAATGTAATATTGACAGAGTTGCGGTGTCGCCACTAAATAGACAATCAATGTGCCATCATCACTCCAATTAGCCGGACCAACCCCCATTTTTTTTCCATGTAATATTTCGATAATGCGTTCGTCGGTGACATTTTTAATCATTAAATGCATACCATCATCTTTCGCTGACATATAGGTAACACGTGTACCATCAGGAGAAAAGGCGGGAAATATCTCGTCACCAGCATCCGTTGTGAGTGTTTTGGCATAAGTAGCAATTTCAGATGTGCTTGGTGTTTGTTGTTTAAAGGTTTTGACAGTGAATAGCGTGGCTAACATAATTAAAAGTGAAATGCTTAATAACCACAAAAATTTAGACATTGATGAATGATGAACTGATGGCGAAGTTTCTTGCTTAGCAATGACTATGTTGTTGATTGGTAGATTAGTCAATGCTTCAACATCTTGAGTTAAAATGCCTTCTGATATCGGTTTTATTTCAGCAATAAATTTATAGCCCTTTTTCGGAAAGGTAGCGATAAATTTTGGTTGTCTTACATCATCATTAAAAACCTTGCGCAGCTTAGTAATTAATTTACTCACCGTATTATCACTAACAAGCCGCCCTAGCCATACTTGATCTATAAGTACATCTTTACTAATAATTTGATTGCTGTGCTGACAAAAATAACTCAGTAATTCCACCATCATGGGCTCTAACTGTACAGCGTTAGTTTCTGATGTTAACGTTTGTTGTTGGTCGCAAAAAATAAATTGTGCTATTTGCCAGCGCATGCAAAAGCCCATAATTAAAATAAGTGGTTGGAAAATAGCATAGTTCACTGCGATGGTCATCAAAAGTCACGAAAAGTCACACGCTTTTCACGACTAATTATTCCATATTCTCTAGCATTATCTTCGTAGCAAACGATAACACCAATTTAAAATACATTAAGGCGAACTAATGTTCATAAAACAACCAAGGGTTGATAATTCAACCCCTTATTTATTACGTTATTTAGGTATAACATTATTAATAATACTCACTTTAGCTTTTTTATTTAATGTGAAAGCTGAAGAAGTTAAACCATTTACATTTACTACTCCCAGTTTATTAACGCAGGCGCCAATGAATAACAGTAACGATGCGTTACTGTTATTACAACGAGATGATTTTCATCTACAACTTACTCAGTTAGCCAAGCAGTTAAGTGTTGAGTCGATCAATCAAGAAAATATGTTTAATAAAGTGGCGCTACTTTCAATTTTAAGAAAGCACAAAGCATTGCTTGAAACCATTGCCCAGTATAAAAATGCGATTACCTATGTGTATTACAAGTTAGACAGCGAAACTCAACTGACCCTTAAAAACACAGAGCAAGTATTATTTGCTAAAACCTTAACGGCTGCATTTAGTCAGTCGTTAAGTAAACTCAATGATGAAGCCTTGTTTCAAATGAATAGTGCGTTAGGTTGGTCGGTATCAGGCGCACAAGATTACACGTTTAATGTATTTAAGCGCTACCGTAATTTGCCGAATCTTAACCTTAGCCAAGCAATCGATTTAATCGTTAATGCACATATATATGGTGTACTAGCCAGAGTGATCCCTGTTACCCAAAAATTATTAACGAAAGAAAATAACAACCGTTATATTATTGAACCTGACGTGTTAATTACCACACCTAAAAGTATTGAGTTATCAGCAACCATCGTTAGAAAAAGAAAGGTAACTACTAAGCTCCCTACAGCGTTGCAATTTACGATTTATGCTGATGAAAATGCACAGATTAAAACTGCTATTCATGCCGCAGCACACGGTTATGTGGGTATTGTAGCGAACTCAAGAGGTAAGCGTTCAAGTTCAAATAAAATTACTCCTTGGGAGCATGAAGGTGAAGATGCAACCAGCGTTATCGATTGGGCGAGCAAACAACCGTGGAGTAACGGTGATGTAGTTATGTATGGAGGAAGCTACAATGGCTTTACCCAATGGGCTGCTGCTAAATATATGCATCCTGCGTTAAAAGCTATTGCTCCTTATACTGCCGCAAGTTTGATCACCGGCTTACCCTATGAAAACAATATTGTGTTAACGGGTAATTATGAATGGGCATTTCATGTAACGAACAACAAAACTATGGATTACAGTGTATATAGCCAATGGAAAAAAAGTGAACAACTGGTAACAACATTATTTGAAAGTGGGCGGGCGACAAAGGATATAGATAAAATTGATGGCAAGCCTAATCCTTGGTTTCAAAAATGGCTAGAACATCCAAGTTTTGATCGTTATTATCAGGCGATGGTGCCTTATCAAACTGAATACGCTAAGATTAATATTCCTGTATTGACTATTACAGGCTATTTCGATGGAGGACAAATTTCAGCGCTAGATTATTTAAAGCGACATTATCAATACAATAAAAATGCCAACCATTCTTTATTAATTGGTCCGTATAATCATGGTACTGCCCAAGGTAAACCACGTTCACATCACAGTAATTATAAGCTTGATGAGGTTGCGCTAGAAAAAGACACGGAAGAAGTCGTCTTTGGCTGGTTTGATCATCTACTCTTTAAAAAATCTACTCCTAAGTTATTAACCGACAAAGTGAATTATCAATTGATGGGCAGCAATATGTGGCGTCATAGCCCATCATTAGAGCAATTGAATAAGCAAGCTAAAACCTTCTACCTTGCTACTGCTGCCAATAGTGATGGACATTACGCGTTGTTAACTAAGCCTGAAAAAAATAGCGCTTATGTTGCACAAACAGTAGATATGGCAGACAGAAGCACTGAATATAATCTTGCGCCTTGGCCGGTTATACAAGAACAACTTAACGAACCTAACGGATTGATTTTTATCACAGAGGCTTTTGAAAAACCGCAAGAGTTGGCTGGAGCTATTACGGGTTTTTTTGAAATTGCGGTTAACAAAAAAGATGTAGACATTGGCTATAACTTTTATGAAATGGACAAAGACGGTAAGGTTTTCCATCTAAACAACTATCGCAGCAGAGCAAGCTTTGCTAATGATATGAGTAAACGACACTTATTAACACCTAACCAAAAAACTACTATTCCTATTGTTAATGCTCGTATGACAGCCAAGCTGATAGAAAAAGGTAGTCGTCTGGTGATCGTGTTGAACGTAAATAAAAACAAAGAAGCGCAAGTAAATATGGGCTCAGGCAAAAATGTTAGTGACGAAACCATGGCTGATGCAGGTGAAAATCTCACCCTAAAATGGTTTAACGACAGTAAAATTAATATCCCATTAAAGCCTTGGCATGGTTAGTTTAATTTGCGTACTCTAAAATTACGGCCTTTCATTTTGCCCTCACTAATTTTTTTGAGGGCAATGTTGGCAACCGTTTGATGCACTGCGACATAAGCGCGTATTGGAAACATTTGAATTTTACCCACTTGATCGGCTGAAATGTTTTTGCCACCGGTAAGCGCGCCCAAAATATCGCCAGGTCGAAGTTTTTGCTTTTTACCGCCATCAATTTGTAGCGTTACCATCTTCGGTTTAACAATATCGTGGTTTAGCACGATTGCATCGGGCAAGTCTTCAACGTCAATGCTTTGCTCTAAATATTCTTCAAGGCGAATAACTTTATGTGCTTCTTTGTGACTGATAAGAGATAACGCAACGCCTGTTGCACCAGCGCGTCCTGTTCGACCAATACGGTGCACATGTATTTCAGGATCGTGGGCAATATGATAATTAATCACTGCATCAAGTGAGTCAATATCTAAACCACGTGCAGCGACATCAGTTGCTACTAAGATAGCGGCACTTTTATTGGCAAAGCGCACTAATGTTTGGTCTCTGTCTTTTTGTTCTAAATCACCATGTAAAGCTAAGGCGCTAAAACCATAGTTGTTTAATTCATTAGCTAACTCTTGGCATTCTATTTTAGTATTACAAAAAATAACCGTCGATTCACGTTGAAATTGTTGTAGTAGTAAACGTATTGCAAGTAAGCGTTCACTGTTATCATTAACCTGATAAAAGTGCTGATTAATGGTACTTTCTTGATGAGTAGATTCAACTTTTACTGTGATCGGGCTTTTCATAAAACGATCAGTAATTGGTTTTATTGATTCAGGAAAAGTCGCGCTAAATAATAATGTTTGGCGTTCTGTTGGGCATAATGAAAAAATTAAATCTATTGCGTCTTGAAAACCCATTTCTAACATTCTATCGGCTTCATCTAACACTAAGGTGGTTAAGTTATCGAGGATTAAACGTCCTTTTTTTAGATGATCTTCAATGCGTCCAGGAGTACCAACAATAATATGCGCACCATGCTCGAGCGAGCCAATTTGTGGTCCCATAGGTGTGCCCCCACAAAGAGTTAACACTTTGATATTGTGAATGCCACGGGCTAACCTTCGAATTTCTTTTGCTACTTGATCGGCTAACTCACGAGTCGGGCATAAAACAAGTGATTGCACGCGAAATTTTTTCACATCAAGCTTGTTTAACAAACCTAAGCCAAACGCCGCTGTTTTACCTGAGCCCGTTTTACCTTGACCGATCACATCTTTATTCTCAATAATGGCAGGCAAGCTTTGTGCTTGAATTGGCGTCATCTCGTTATAATCCATGGTGATTAAATTTTCGATGAGCGCTTTATTGAGTTTTAATGATGAAAATAATAAAGAGGTTGTAGGTGTTTGCACTATGATTGGCCTGAATGTTAAGAGGACGGATGATTTAAGACAATATTATAACAGAGTCTTATGGCAAGTTGATTATAATTGGTTAATAACGTTATTAACCCACTGGATAATACCGGCTTCTTGCATTGCACCAGCTTGACGAGCAATTTCCTTACCTTGATAAAAAACAGCAATAGTCGGAATACTACGAATATTAAATTGTTGTCCAATCTGTTGTTCTTGTTCCGTATTTACTTTGGCAAAGCGCACGTTAGGTTCCATTTTAGTTGCTGCACTGTGAAATGCTGGCGCCATCATTTTACAAGGACCACACCACGGCGCCCAAAAATCGATCACTAATGGCAATTGGTTATTTTGAATATGTTGAGTGAAATTTTTCTGATTTAATTCGATAGGAGATTGATTAAATAATACTTTTTTGCATTTGCCACATTTAGGCTGTTCATTAAGTCGAACATTAGGTACGCGATTCGTTGCCAAACAGTGTGGGCAAACAATATTACTAGATGACATAAAATTTTCCTAAAGTTAATATATTAGCAATAGCTTAAATATGGTGTCTGAGTTCATAATTTAAAGGGACAACTGTAATTATTTGATTTATTTTTTTGTTAGTAAATAACGTATGATGTAATTATATAATTTAAGTAGAGAAAAATTTTGAAAAAAATAGCTATTTTTGTTGATGTTCAAAATATTTATTACACCACACGCCAAGCGTATAAACGCCAATTTAATTATCGTAAATTTTGGCAATTGGTTAACCAACAAGGGGATATCGTACTCGCTAATGCCTATGCTATTGATAAAGGTGACGATCAACAAATTAAGTTTCAAGACGCACTTAAACACATTGGTTTTAACGTTAAATTAAAACCTTATATTCAACGTAGTGACGGTTCAGCAAAAGGCGATTGGGATGTTGGCATTGCCATTGATGTATTAACCGCAGCAAGAGAAGTTGATACTATTATTTTACTTTCGGGTGATGGTGATTTTGATTTATTGTTAGACCGAATTAGAGACGCCGATCAAGTAGAAGCACAAGTGTATGGCGTACCCATGTTAACGGCCAACTCCTTGGTGCAGGCCGCAACTAAATTTAACCCGATAGACGATGATTTATTGTTATGAACTTATTTTTTATAATGTCTGTTGTCGTAACATTTTCGCTAAATATCAAACAACCTATTAATTAACTGTAACGAATCTATTTATGTTTTCTGAAAAAAAATTAAAAACCATTTTTACTCCAAATGAGTGGCAAAAAGGACGTCGTTTATTTAATAAAAAACTAGTTAAAAATGCGGTGCGAGAAGGAAACATTATTCGTGGCGTAGTGGGAAGTGAATCTTATTGGACTGAACATTATGCTACGCGCATAGTTTATGATGAAAAAAATCAGCGAACAGAATCGTTATGTAATTGTTATGTAGGTTATGGCTGTAAACATGGTGCGGCATTAGCACAGCATTATTTAGAAAATAATGTTTTGCGTAGCGCTTCGAAAACTAAAATTGAAAGTTGGCTGAGTGGCTTCACTCAAACTAAAAAGTCATCGTCAGCTAAAGCGTTGCTCTATTTTTTAAAGGAAAATAGTTATGATTTACAGAATTATTTACAATTAACGGTTAAAAGCTCACGCAGAAAAACACGTGGCGGTTGGAGTAAATCGCTTACCTCTGAAAAGCTATCAAATTACTTAACTACACTCGAGTATGTTACCGATGAAGATAGCGAAATTATTGCCCAAATGAATAAGGGAAATAATTATCGTGACGAAATTAAAAGTTATGATTTATTTGCCAAAATAATCGCTACTGGGCGTTGTTATTGGCTTGAACATTATGATTTAGAAAAGCCGATCACGTTAGCTCCACCAATTAACGCAAGTTGGACGTGGACGCGATTAGAAAACAATTTACAAACCTTAACTTTAGTACTTGATGAGTCTTCAAACGACATTCAATTTATTAAATCGCAACCGATCACTTATCGTCATATGCCAAGCGATGCTATTGGCTTAGTCAATACCAATACACAATGTGATTTTGAAGAAAATTTATTAGCAAGCCCCACTTTTAGCGAAGAACAATTACCGTGGGTGATGAGTAAACTCGAGTTGTCGTTAGGTGAAGTAGCCGAAAAACTTCCCAAACCAAAACTAAAGCAAGTCATTGAATTAACTAAACCTGTGGTTCAATTACAACTAAGATCTCCGTACTCTAACAAACCTGAATTGTCATTCGCAAAGCTTGAATTTAATTATAATGATAATTTGATTTGCCCTACTGATAGCAATGCCGTGATCACTAAAGACAAACAAAATCAAAAAACACGTATTTATCGTGACTTAGCCTTTGAAGAAAAAGTAATAGCGTTATTAAAAAGTAAACATTTTAGTGAGTATGACCGTAATCATTATAATCGCGAGAAAGAGTATTTATTAAGTTTACAAGGCTCGTATTTTTGGCAGCGTTTTTTGCATAACACCGTACCTGAATTAAAAAAGCAGGGCTGGTTAATTACTCAAGACGATAATTTTTATTACCAACAGCTAACTACCGAGAATGTTTTTTCTGCTGAAGTTATTGAAGATGAAAGCGACAGTCATGATTTTTTCTCGCTGGCATTAAATTTAGATATTAATGGCAAAAAAATGCCCGCTTTTCCGATACTGCTTAGCGCGATTGAGCAGTTACCGAGTAAGTTATTGAGTAATGATCTTAAAAACAACTCCAACCAAGAAGAAATTGAACAACTAGCCAAAGTATTTGTTACCCTTGAGAATGGCGAATTTATTGCGCTTGACTATCAAAGCATTAAACCGCTATTAACGCAATTTGTTGAATTGTTTATGCCAAATCCACTGCGAGATGATGGCAGTTTACAGCTTTCGCGTTTTCAAGGACATCAAACCTTAAGTATGCTTGATGATCAAGGTTTAATAACCCAAGGTACTGAGCGTTTACGTAAACTTGCCGAAAAGTTGAAAAATTTTAAGCGAATAAAAGCGGTATCACCCGCTAAAAAATTGAATGCCGAATTAAGAGTGTATCAACAACAAGGGCTAAATTGGTTGCAGTTTCTGCGTGAATATCAGCTAAATGGTATTTTGGCAGACGATATGGGCTTAGGTAAAACTATTCAATCGCTCGCTCATTTACAACTTGAAAAACAGCAAAAACGACTCACTAAACCGTGCTTAATTATTGCGCCAACCAGCGTAGTATTTAACTGGGCGCAAGAAATTACCAAGTTTACCCCTGATCTTTCTTATGTCGTCGTCAACGGTAGTGACCGGCAGCAACATTTTGAAAATTTAAATAACTACGACGTAGTGATCACTAGCTATGCCTTAATTGTTAAAGATACTGAAATTTATCAAAAACTAAAATTTTATTATTTAATTTTAGATGAAGCACAATATATAAAAAATCCTAGAACTAAGCTTTATCAGGCGATTATCAGTTTAAAATCTGAACATAAATTATGTGTAACAGGTACACCGATGGAAAACCATTTAGGTGAGTTTTGGGCGCAATTTAACTTTTTATTGCCAGGCTTTTTAGGTGGACAAAAACAGTTTAACAAACTCTTTAAAAATCCGATTGAAAAGCACAGCGATCACGAACGAAAAGTATTGTTAAATCAGCGCATAAAGCCGTTTATTTTACGTCGTACCAAAGATAAAATTGCCACTGAATTACCCCCCAAAACTGAAATTGTACAAACCCTGCGCATTGAAGGTAAACAAGCACAATTATATGAATCGGTACGCTTAGCAATGGATGATCGCTTAAAAGACATTATTGCTAAAAAAGGCTTACAGCGTAGTCAAATTGAAATTTTGGACGCACTGCTAAAACTTCGCCAAGTGTGTAATCACCCACAATTATTGCCAATGGCGAGTGCAAAAAAAATCACTCAATCTGCTAAGTTAGACTTTTTAATGGATACCTTACCTGAATTGATTAGCGAAGGACGGAAAATTCTAATTTTTTCACAATTTACCAGTATGTTAGCTTTAATTGAAGCAGAGCTAGACATCGCTAATATTGCTTTTGTAAAACTGACAGGTGCTAGTAAAAATCGTCAACAATTAGTCGAAAAATTTCAAACAGGAGAGTTTCCAGTATTTCTTATTAGCTTAAAAGCCGGTGGCGTTGGTTTGAATTTAACCGCGGCTGATACCGTTATTCATTTTGATCCTTGGTGGAACCCTGCGGTAGAAAATCAAGCGACCGATCGTGCACACCGTATTGGACAAGACAAATCTGTGTTTGTCTATAAGTTGATTATTGAAAACTCAATCGAAGAGAAAATCCAGCAAATTCAAAAAACCAAAGCTGAACTTGCTAACTCTTTATTATCGGAAGAAGTCAGCGAAGGAAAACTAACCCTAACCAATGATGTGCTTTCTGCACTAATGGCACCGCTAAGCTAATGGATTTATTTTCTCAGACAAGTTCGCAACTCAGTAATTTACTTCATCAAGATGGCGAAGTTAATTATTATGGTGCGATAATGTCTGTCACTAAAGCAACTGATTATCTCGCAATCTTACTTAATGAAATTGCTTGGCAAAACGACCGCGCGGTTATCTATGGTAAAGAGAGCAACTATGGTAAAGAAATCATCACCAAACGAAAAATTGCTTGGTACGGTGAACAAGCATTTAATTATCGTTATTCAAATATCACTAAAACGGCGTTGCCGTGGACAAACACGTTACTCACGTTAAAAGCGTTAGTTGAGCAAGAAACAGGAGCAACCTTTAATGCGTGTTTACTTAATTTATATCATAATGGTAATGAAGGAATGGCGTGGCATAGCGATGATGAAACCGCACTAAAAAAGCGAGCAGCCATCGCCTCGCTTAGTTTAGGGGCAGAGCGAAAATTTGCCTTTAAACACAAACAAAGCCAAGTGACGCAATCACTGTATTTACAACATGGTAGTTTGTTGATAATGAAAGGCAATACACAAACGCATTGGTTACACCGCTTACCACCAACTAAAACCATACATACACCTAGAGTGAATTTAACCTTTCGGACAATGGTTTAAAAACTCAAGGATTTAACAATTTAGAGGTTATATGGAAATAATTTTAATTAGGCACGGTAAACCTACTGCGGCGGTTAACCCGAAATTAACGGCTACAGGTTTTGCAACATGGGTAAAAAATTACAATCAGGCTGATGTTGCAGAGAACAGTCACCCACCCGTTGATTTGAAAACGCAAATTGAACAGTATTATTTAGTGTCGAGTGATTTAAAACGTGCAATTCAATCGGCAGAGATATGCACCGGACAAATCCCTCAACAACAATTTAAATTATTACGTGAAATGGATATCCCTCGTTATAAACTCCCTTTTGTTCTAAAAGCATATACATGGTTAGTGTTAAATCGCTTTTTGTGGATGCTAGGTATGAAGGGTAAAATGGAGTCATTTAAAGACGCTAAAGAAAGGGTTGAAGAAGTAACCGAACAGTTGATAGATATAGCTTGTAGGCATGATAAAATAGTTGTTTTTGGGCACGGTTATAGCAATCGTTATATTCGTATTGCATTAAAAAAACGTGGTTGGATAATACAAGCAAAAGATAACAAGTTTTGGGGTAAAACCTGTTGTGTAAGATTAAAGTGATTTATTTTGCAAGCAAAAAAATAGCCCGTAACGGGCTAATGCCGATCAGTTAAGCTAAAAATAGCTTGAAAATTTGGCCAAAGAGATCAAAATCCGATGAATATTTTTCATCGGATTTTTTTATGCAAGTTTATCAAGCGTTAGACATTATTAACAACGTCAAACCCAATTAAGTTGAAACCCTCACAGATCTATTACCACTAGACTTAATCCATAAAGCTTACGCATTAACGGATACCGTTACCATTAGAACACGTAAGCTCACCTTAGAATCCATGTCGTGGTTGTTGGTGGGGATGGCCATTTATAATGATAAATCGATGGCTGATGTAGTGAATATGCTCGATATTGTTGACCGAGAGGGTAAGCCATTTATTTATTTGCTTTTTATATATGTTATTGCGTGTTCTATATTGTTGTGAGTTGTTGTATCAAAGTTGTTAATAGTGATTGGAACCAATTGATTTAAAACGGAAGGATTACCATCAATAATATTGTTGTGGTTATCAACTGTTATAGTATAAGGAACAGTAAACCAAGCTAATTTTATTGCACCATTTTCTAATGTATACTTTTGATTAGGACCTATAATTTTTGCCTTTATTTTTCTGTTCGGTAGTATGTATATAATACCCGTAACGCTAACATAAGTACTATCAGTTACAGGGGGTTGACCTATTATATATGCGTTAGCGTATGTTTTTAAACGCCAGACAAAATCATCACATGAGCTGACACAAGTAGAATTCACTACAATAGCTATGTCTGTTATATCTAATTGTGATCCAACGGATTGAATAGCTTTATAAGAACATGATTCGTCCGCCCTGCAAAAATCAGTGCGCTTAGGTAAATAAAATTGTTTTTTAATTAGATTGTTTTTAGTATCTAATTTTTGATACCAGTTCTCCGCAGCTTTGACACCATAAAAAATACTTTCTCGAAAAGCCTTGTTTTCCAACTCAATCGTATTTCTGTATTTTATCAAATTGTCATAAAAATTATGTTTAGTTAGTAATGATATAAAAGGCGTATTTTCACTACCACCTCTATTGTCCTGTACATCAATTATTAATTTGATTTTTGTTCTTGTTGATAGGTATAATCGTAATTTTTTAATATCATGGCATAATGTTCCATATTCAGCCTCACCTATGCAGTTATAGTCCTTTTCAGATGTGCCCCATTGAGCAAATTGAGATATTTTTAGTAGAACAATATTATCCTTGTTATTTAAAATACAAATGTTGGGGCTAGAGTATTGTAAATTCCATGTTGAAAAATTTTCTTTATATGAAGCACAGATTTGTTTTGTTTTTTTGTTTTTTTGTTTTTTTGCTATGTGAAAAAATAATGTTTCAGTCCATTTTTCTGAGTTTTCACTTTCCATTTGAATGGTTGATTTTATATTTAAGTCTATCAGGCCAAAACCTATTCTTTTTGTGAATTTATTTAAGCAAGCGACTTTGTGAATATATTCACATTCCAACTGTTCAAACTTATCGAAACGTTCTTTTATATTTATACCATTAATATATTTGATATGTTTTTTATTATAAAATGAGAAAAAATGAATTTCAGGGTATGTAAATCCAATTTTTAACCCTCTTTTGTTTATAGGGTTTTGATATAATAATCTACTATCATAAATATTAGGGTAAAGTTGGATATAAGAGTGCTTATTTGTAAAACCTTGTTGGATAGAATCCATAGCAAAAGCTAAATCAGCCAATGTATTTGCTTCTATTATTTTGTTAGTCATGAATTTTCTATATTCAAACCAAGAAACTGTTTTATAAGTATCACGCAGCTTTATTGCTGAAGCATCTAAACGCTCAATTTCATTAAATAGAATATTAGCAAAATTAAATTTGTTGATTTCTTCTATTTTTACTGGGCTAGCGTCACAGTACAACGAGAGTATGGATAAATAAATCACACCTATATTTATTATTATTTTTAAAAACTTATTCAAAAAAATCTCCTATATTATTAATCTTAGTTGAGGCTATTTCCCGCGGCTTGGGCGAGGTAGTTTATTTGAATTAATGTGCTGAATTCTAACTTATCCGTCCCTTTAAGCTATAAATAGGTTCAAGCAACCATTGTATTAAGCTGCGTTGTTCTAACATAATATCGGCTTCAAATAACATCCCACTTTTTAAATTAAAGCTTTTACCGTAGGCGCTCATTTGTTGTTGGCTGAGCGTAGCGCGCAAGCGATATACAGGTTCTTGTAAGGTGATCGGTAACTGTACTTTGTTAGGATTAATTAATGTTTGGTCTATTTGACTTATCTTGCTACTCATAAAACCAAAGCGTTGATAAGGAAAGGCATCAAAACGTAATTTTGCTATATTCCCTTGTTGTATAAAACCAGCAGAGCGTGTAGGTAATAGTAATTCAGCAATTAATTTAGCCCCTTTGGGAATTATGTGTAATAAAGGTTTGCTCCTAACTACGTTTTCACCTTCAACGACTTGAATACCTGTGATTAAACCTGCATTACTGGCAACAATGCTATAACGATAACTATTATTAGTTTGTGCTAATTGACGATTAATGTCAGCTTGTTGACGTTTTAATGTGCTTATTTGAAGTGCATACTTTTGTACAATGTTTTGCTGTTGAAATTTAATTTGGCTTATTTTATTTTGTTGCTGCAATAGTAAACGTTCAATACTTTGTTTGGCTTGTTGTGCGTCTAATAAACTTTGTTGTTGGCGCTGTTGCTCAGCTGTTGATAAGTAACCTTGCTTATTTAATTGATTAAATTGTTGTTGTTGATTTTGTCGTAAAGCTAACTTTTGTTTTGAAAATTGTTGCTGCTTAATTAAGGACTTTTTTTCAGCGCTTAAGATTAATAATTGTTGGGCTAAATTGTTTTTTTCAGTATTTTCTAATAATTTTTGTTGAGTTATTTCATTACTGATTAGTTGTGTTTGTTGCTCTAGTTGAGCCACTAGTTGACTGCTTAATTCGATACCAGAGTTGTTTTTTTGCGGGATAATAATGGTAGCAAGTAATTGATTTTTATTAACCTGTTCCCCCTCTTGGACGAAGAGTTCTTCAACAATACCACCTTGTTGGGCATAACTTTTTATTACCCCTTTATTAGGTTTTAAAAAGCCGCGAACCGTTTCTTTACGAGAATATTGTGCGTTAAAGAGAAAAACGATAATAAGTGTGGCAACTGCTACTAACAAGCTAACGGTTACTTTTAATGACAGTGGTTGTGCTAAACTAACCGTACCTGTTAAACGTTCACTCTGATGAGTGATAGCTTCCTTTCTAAATAAAGACATACTACGTCCCTGATCCTTTTGTTACTTTAAAGTATGAATACTGATCATTCGTTCAGCTAGCTAACATTTATTATTGTTGCTAAATACGAAACACGGTGTATTTTAGAAATAAAAATATATTTGTCAACTAATTCTTTACATAATTTTCACAAAAACAAAAACAAAAACAAAAACAAAAACAAAAACAAAGTGTTATGTTTTTCTGTAACTCTTATTTGATTAAATAATTTAACTTAACTCAATATAAAAATAATAATTTTACCTTTGATGGGATGGATAGATATTTAGAGATTATTTAAAAACGCAAAAAAAGTTAAAGTAGCAAAAGATAACAAGTTTTGGGGTAAAACCTGTTGCGTAAGATTAAAGTGATTTTTTTGCAAGCAAAAAAATAGCCCGTAACGGGCCATTTTACTTCTGTTGGAGAATTAAGGTTTAGTTGTTATTACCACTAAACCCTAATATCTACGTGTTGGCCCAAAGCTGATTCTGGGCTAGATGCTTGTGCAGGAGCCACTGACTGTAAAAGTTGACTGGTCAATTCTTTCTGCTGATTTTGAGATTGCTTTAACAAGTTAACATTCACTGCTTCCAGCGTTTGTTGTTGTGATTGCGCTCCCATTGCCGCACCGACACTGCTTAGACTCATAATAACTCCATGCTTTTAAGAAATAGATTATTTCCATGTACTTTATCGGCACCCAATAAGAAAAACTTTAGCGTTTTATGAGGATATCATTGCTGTTTTTATTAATATTACTTTTCTCTTTTTTGATACTAAGTGATTTGATTAATGTTTAAGGCTATGTTCCCTTTAGTTGTTGCTATATGTATAGTTGGTTGATTTTAAATCTTATTGTAGGTCGCTGCTTGCCGCGACAAGTTAAGCTTATTATGCTTTGTTGTGCCTCGTTTCACTCGTGACAACCTACAATAAATTTTATTTAGCACCCGTTGTGTACAACATAGCCATGTTTAAACTAAAAATTTTGTACTGTTATCTAGAGTGAAATAAATTTACGTTAGGTAAATAAAAGAGAAATAGGTATACTTTTACTATGAAGTCGATTTTTATAAAAATAGTGCTTTATCTGTGTGTTTTACCATTTTCTGTTTTAGCTCAGACAGGCTTAAAAGCAGACGAAAATTCGTCGGAAAAAGAAAAAATTATTCTGAAAGTAGCTATCTCAGAGGCGGGTTACTTTCCATTTGACTATAAAGAAAATGGAGAAATAAAAGGCTTTTCAGTTGATGTTCTCAATTATTTTAAAGCTAATTCAAAGTATGATTTTAAGTTTATAACTCTACCTTGGCCACGGGCACTTTATCTTGTTGCTCAAGGTAAAGTTGATCTTATACTTACTTTATTTAAAACAGCAAGACGTGAGCAGATATACCACTTTATCGACCCCTCTTATGGTAATGAAGTTAATCAATTGTTTACTTTAGTAGATAATAAATTTGAATTTAATGGTCAGTTGCAACAATTAACGCCTTATTCTATTGGCACCATAAGAGAGTATTCCTATGGAGACACTTTCGATCGGGCAAAGTATTTAAAGAAATTACCCGTCTTAACCGAAGGAGTGCTATTGAAATTGTTAATCGCGAAACGAATAGATATAGCCATTAGCAATCCATTAATTTTTAAAAATATAATTTTAAAAGAGAAAGCTGAATCTAAGGTAAAAGCCATAGAACCATACATAACCGTTACACCAGTATACATGGCTCTGACTAGAGCTAGAGAAGATTCTCAGGAAATAAAAAAAACACTTGGGCAACTTACTCAACAGTTAAAAGCGTCCGCCTATTACCAAACACTATTAAATAAATACCAATTAAATTTTAAATAACATACGCAAATTCAATCGTTTGTTATAAATGTTCACGTAGCATAATTTTTGTTCTGATTTTTATGAACAACCCGCTTATTTCATTATGATATAAAAAAGCTCTATCTATTCTTTTTTGTTTTGCACAATATTGTCTATGCTACGTCTATTATATTTCCACATTAATATGCGAAGTGATCACTATGTTGCCAGAGCAGCAAAAAATTAATAAAACTTTGATGGCTGGTGAACAGCAAAATTCAGTTCAAGCCTCGTTAGATGCAAGCCAATTAGCCCTGTTACAACAAGTGACTAGTAATTTTTCGTCATTACAGCTAGCTTGGGCTAGTGGTTATTTAGCAGCGAAAAGTGAACAAGGTGGTAGCGCTATTGCTGCGATACCACAAAACCAAGCAAAACCAGCCAGTACTCTAACTATTTTATTTGCTTCGCAAACAGGTAATGCAAAAGGTGTTGCTAAAAAATTAGCGGCGAGTGCAACCCAAGCTGGCATCAGTGTTAATTTAAAAAATGTTGCCGATTACAAAGCAAAGGCACTGAAAACCGAAACACATTTACTGATTGTTACCAGCACTAATGGTGAGGGTGAAGCACCTGATGATGCCTTAGAATTTCACGAATTTTTATTATCGAAAAAAGCGCCTAAATTACCCAACTTAAAATATAGTGTGCTTGCGTTGGGCGATAGTAGTTATGAATTTTTCTGCCAAACAGGTAAAGATTTTGATCAGCGTTTACAAGCGTTAGGTGCGCAACAAGTTAACGCTAGAGTGGATTGCGATGTTGATTACCAAGAACAAGCTACGGCGTGGTCGAGCACTATTATTGGGTTGTTAAAAGATGAATTAACGTCCGATAACACTCTAGATGACATGGCTAACATAGTTAATTTGCCCATTTTAGATACGGTAGAAATCGTTAGTGAGTTTGATAAAGACAACCCCTATAGCGCTGAATTATCCGTTAGTCAAAAAATTACCGGGCGAGACTCAAACAAAGATGTACGTCATATTGAAATTGATTTAGGTGCTTCTGGCTTAACTTATCAGCCCGGTGATGCACTGGGTGTGTATTTTGAAAATGATGAAAGCTTAGTGACCGAAATTCTTGCTCTTTTAGCGTTTTCGGGTGATGAAATTGTCCAAGTAGATGACAAAGAAATCGCCTTAAAACAAGCATTAATTAGTTATTTGGAACTAACTCAAACACCTGCATCGTTTATTCAATTTTGGGCAAGAGAAACGAAAAATGCTGATTTAATGACATTAATTCGTAATAAAAACGCCTTACGTGAATACGCAAATAATCATCAAGTGGTTGATATTATTGCCAATGCGCCAACCTCAATTGAAGCGCAGATTTTAGTCGACAATTTGCGTCATATTACACCGCGTTTATATTCAATTGCCTCAAGTCAAAGTGAGGTTGAAGACGAAGTTCATTTAACCATTGCCTTAGTTGAATATCAGCAAGGTGATAAAACACGCGCTGGTGCCGCTTCAAGCTTTTTAGGCAAACGCCTTGAGCAAGGCGGTAAGGTTAAGGTGTTTATTGAACACAATAATAACTTTAGATTACCGACAACAGCGAGTGCTCCGGTAATTATGATTGGCCCAGGTACAGGTGTTGCGCCTTTTAGAGCTTTTATGCAAGAACGTGAAGCACAAGCTGACAATGGCATTGAATTAGGTAAAAGCTGGATGTTTTTTGGCGATCAAACCTTTACGCAAGATTTCTTATATCAGGTTGAATGGCAAAATTATTTAAAATCTGGTGTGTTAACGAAAATGGATGTCGCTTTTTCACGCGATCAAGCTGAAAAAATTTACGTGCAAAACCGTTTGCAAGAAAACGCTGCAGAAGTTTATCAATGGCTCGAACAAGGCGCACATCTTTATATTTGTGGTGATGCTAATCGTATGGCGAAAGATGTTCATCAAACGCTCGTTGATATTGTGATTGAACAGGGCGGTAAAACGGCAGAACAAGCTGAAAGCTATTTAAAAGCAATGCGCAGCAATAAACGTTATCAAAAGGATGTTTACTAATGAATAACATTGTTGATAACAAGATTGATAACAAGATTGATAACAAAACAGCAGCCAAAATCGCAGTCGTTAAAACTCAGCAAACAAGTGAGAAAAGTAGCGTGAAAGAATACGAAATTGATCAAGCCATGGTAGTGCAAGGCAAGCATGCCGATAATGAGCGCTTAAAAATAGAAAGTAACTTTTTACGCGGCACCATTGCCGAAGATTTAAATGACCGAATTACGGGTGGTTTTACGCCAGATAATTTTCAATTAATTCGTGTACACGGTATGTATCAACAAGACGATCGCGACATTCGTGCCGAACGTCAAAAACAAAAGTTAGAACCATTGCATAATGTGATGTTGCGTGCGCGTATGCCCGGTGGTGTTATTACGCCCAACCAGTGGTTAACCATTGATAAGTTTGCTAAAGAGCATACTTCTTATGGCAGCATTCGCTTAACTACGCGGCAAACATTTCAATTTCATGGAGTTTTAAAACCTAACATTAAATTAATGCATCAAACGTTGCACAGTGTCGGTTTAGACTCGTTAGCGACTGCCGGTGATGTTAACCGTAACGTACTTTGTACGCCGAATCCGATTGAGTCAGAAATTCATCAGCAAGCTTATGGCTGGGCTAAAAAAATAAGTGAACACTTACTTCCAAAGTCTCGCGCTTATGCTGAAATTTGGTTAGATGAAGAAAAATTAGAAACTACCGAGGTTAATAAAAACAGTATTGAGCCTATTTTAGGCGCCAGTTATTTACCGCGTAAATTTAAAACCACGGTCGTTGTACCGCCACAAAATGACATTGATGTGCATGCTAATGATCTTAACTTTGTTGCGATCAGTGAAAATGGCAAATTAATTGGCTTTAATGTGCTTGTCGGTGGTGGCTTAGCGATGACACATGGTGACGAATCTACGTATCCGCGTCGTGCTGATGATTTTGGTTTTATCAGTATTGATGACACCTTGAACATTGCTGAAGCTGTTGTGACGACACAACGTGATTGGGGCAATCGAGTTAATCGTAAAAATGCGAAAACTAAATATACACTAGATCGCGTTGGTATTGAGGTTTTTAAAGCCGAAGTGGAAAAACGCGCAGGCGTTACGTTTGGTGATTCACGCCCTTATGAATTTACAGAGCGTGGCGATCGTATCGGTTGGGTTGAAGGTATTGACGGTAAGCATCATTTAACCGTGTTTATTGAAAACGGCCGTATTATTGATCATAAGGAGTCCGCTCTTGATGAAAAAAATTCAGTGGCAGATCAAACGAAGCAGTTAAAAACGGGCGTTGCTGAAATTGCCAAAATTCATCAAGGCGATTTCCGCATGACCGCGAATCAAAATTTAATTATTGCTGGTGTTGCCGAGCAAGACAAAGCACACATTGAAGCGTTAGCACGCCGATACGGCTTAATTAAAGACGCTGTTTCAGCGCAACGTATTGACTCAATGGCGTGTGTTGCCTTTCCAACGTGTCCGTTAGCTATGGCCGAAGCTGAACGTTTTTTACCGAACTTTGTTACGCAAGTTGAAGATGTATTAGCGAAGCATAATGTTGCCGATGAAAGCATCATTTTACGTGTTACGGGCTGTCCGAATGGTTGTGGTCGCGCGATGTTGGCCGAAGTCGGTTTAGTCGGTAAAGGCCCTGATCGTTATAATCTGTATTTAGGGGGCAATAAAGGCGGTACGCGTATCCCTAAAATTTATCAAGAAAACTTATCTAGTGCGGCCATTTTAGCTGAACTTGACGGCTTAATTGCACGTTGGGCAATTGAACGAAATGCTGATGAGGCCTTTGGCGATTTTGTTATTCGTGCAGGTATTGTTAGCGAAGTAAAAGTAAGTAAGCGAGATTTTTATGCCTAATGCCGCATTAATTACACAAACCAGTGCAACTGGACTGGTGAGAGGGGATCCGCAAAATAAGCGTATAAAAAACAACTTTCCTGCATCGCTGGCGAAATCTTCATGGTTAACTGAATGCAACAGTAAACTTGAAAGCAAAACACCTATCCAGCGCGTTGAGTGGGCGATGGAAAACTTGCCGAGCAATTTTGTTTTATCGTCAAGTTTTGGTATTCAATCTGCAGTAATGTTGCATATGATGACGCAAATTGATGCCAACATTCCGGTAATCTTAACCGATACCGGGCATTTATTTCCTGAAACCTACTGCTTTATTGATGAAATGGCAGAACGTTTAAAGCTAAATTTACATGTTTTTGGCGCTACGCAAAGTGCCTCTTGGCAGCAAGCCCGTTACGGTAATTTGTGGGAACAAGGTGTTGAAGAATTAAAGCTTTATAACCATATTAATAAAGTTGAACCGTTAGAGCGCGGTTTGTCTGAGTTAAATGCAGGTACGTGGTTTTCAGGTGTTCGCCGTCAACAGTCAGAACATCGTCAAAGCTTGTCGGTAGTAAGTACCTTACGTGGTCGCTTTAAGGTGCATCCTATTATTGATTGGAGCAATAAAGATATTTATCAATATTTAACCCAATTTGAATTACCTTATCATCCATTGTGGGAGCAAGGTTATGTCTCGGTTGGTGATGTTCATAGCACTAAACCATTAACTTTAGGTATGGACGAAGGGGATACCCGCTTTAATGGTATGCAGCGCGAATGTGGTTTGCACACTGATGGTGATGGTATTTAACCCATCTTTAAGACGCATTTAATAATACAATGCTATTCAATAAGTTAATTGTATTTATTTCTTAAAATACAAAATTACGCTCATTTGAGTGTTTTTTGTTTCTATTGTAGCTTTTCTACTGCTGTTGATATTTTTTATCAAAAAGACTCATGAATGTAATTAAGTGTGTTGGTTTTGATTGAATATTAGACAAAATTGATATGCTGTTAGCATGTTGAAATACAGTATATTTTTTACTTTTATCAACATGATTTTAACTTTATTTGGTAAAAATTATGACATTAATTTTTACATCTGCTCATTGTTTTTGTACAACCTTTTTCGTATTAACTGCCACTATTTATATGTCAGTTTATTTTTATGACATTTAAAATATGACTTAAATTTTGGAGAAAGAGTATGTTAAATCAAAAAGTAGTATTAATGAGCCTAGTATTATCAACTTTTGCATTATCGACGCAAGCACAAGATTTTTTAGCGGCCGATAATTCTAAATTTTCAAACTTATGTGTAACCGCTGTGTCTGGTAATCGTGTTGCAATGCATAATGAAATTAAAAATTCGGGATATAGCAAACAATTTATCGCGCGTAATCTACAGTGCAATGGTGAAAACATTGTCAGTTTCATTAGGCATAACGGGCGAAACAATGAAAATATGCTAAAAACAATTGGTGGTGGACGTGAAAAGGTTTCAATTACCGATTTGGCAATGAATATTGAAAATAATTAGTAACAATGCTGAATGTAACTTGAACGATAGATGTTACTGAGGATTTATTAACAAATATCCCCAGTAACATTTAATTATTTAACTGATAAATGTGCGATTACTTAGCGTCGGTACTACCAAAAATTTTATCGGCAGAGGCAGCAACAAAACCTGTATAAAGCTCACCATTTTTGGTTGGATAGCGTTTAGCAAACTCATAAAAACAGCTCGGAATTTCCACGGTTTTATCTGAAAATTTAACGGCTGCTTTATCTGCTAAGGTAGACGATTGCTCTAGCATGACAACCTCATCACCTTTGATCTCGCCACCAATTTTATTTAACGCGAAACCACTGGTTTTAATGGTATTGTTTACTGTTTTAATACAATCAAAGTTTTCTAAATGATTAATGCTTACCGTAAAGTGATTAGCGCGGTACCCCCAAGCTGCTAACCATGCAGCGTATTCGCTTTCTTTAAGCAATACTTGATAATCCGTAAAACTAATATCCCAAGGTTTGCCTGAATATAAAAAGTCGTATTTTGCAACAACGGCTTCATCAATACTATCCACTAATTTATGAATAATGGTTTGTGCGGCAGTTGATAGTTTTTCGACTAATAATTCACTAATAAATACTTTTGGCATAGTGCTATCGCTATGTTCAAAATGTTTTGCGTATAATTTTTTGGCTTCAAAATGATATTCACCACATTCCTGATACCCTAAAACGAGTAAATGTTCGGCTAATTTATCTAAGTTTACTTTAGCTAAATTAAACGTACGGTAGGCAACATGATCGTTAATTACATCATTTCCTGAACCCAGTAATTGATGTACTTTGTGTGCTGAAGGGGTTACTTCAAGATAGTGTTGCCAAATATTATTAAATAGCTCTGTTACTTTAGTCGTCATGAGACTTCCTTAAAATTCAAATAAATTGTTAAATAGGTTATTAATTAGGTTATTAAATAAAAATTACGTTTTTACTCTAAAATTTGCAAAAGGCAAAGCACTACAAAATTTCCAAATGAAAATTAAATCGAGTAATAAGTAATTTGTGGTATGGCTAAAAAATCAGATTTGATCGATAGATTTAAAAAAGTCAGGACGGCGCCCAACTAAGGTTAAAGGGGAAAGTGTTAAAAATTTAAATGCGTTCATTTTGCTTTAGTATCTAATTTTTAATGTCAGAAATTATCATAAATAACTTGGCGTAGTGGAGTCTACGCCAAGAACGGTTAATTTGGCTTTAAAATTTCAAGCCAGGGTTTAAAATGCTAGGCATAGCAACTTTATTCAGCTCAACCGATGCAACAGGGTATGCGCAGTAATCTGCCGCATAATAGGCGCTAGCTCTATGGTTACCGCTGGCGCCAATGCCACCAAATGGTGCAGCGCTACTGGCGCCAGTAATTGGGCGGTTCCAATTAACAATACCCGCACGAATGCGACGGAAGAAATGGTTATAATCTTCTTCACTATCACTTAATAAACCGGCGGATAAACCAAAGCTAGTATTATTGGCTTCGTCAATGGCAGCATCAAAATCGGTGTAACGGTACACCTTTAATAACGGACCAAAGTGTTCTTCATCAGAAATTGCGCCAATATTTGTTACATCAACAATACCGGGAGATATAAAGCCAGTACCAGCTTCTTTATGCTCCATCATCACTAATGAGATTGCGCCCATATCGAGTAACTGTTGCTGAGCAGCAACTAAGCCTAAAGCTGCTTTTTCAGAGATCATTGATCCTATAAAAGGTTGCTCTTCATCATCAAAATAACCAATGGTTAAGTTGTTCGTAACTTCAATTAAACGCGCTAAAATTGCATCGCCTTGTTCGCCTTGTTCAATAAATAAACGGCGAGAACAAGTACAACGTTGGCCTGTTGTAACAAAAGCAGATTGCACAATATCGTGCACAACGGCGTCAATATCACTAACATCTTTCACCATTAATGGGTTATTACCGCCCATTTCTAAGGCTAAAATTTTACCGGGCTGGCCGCCATATTGTTGGTGCAATAAATGCCCCGTAGCTGAGCTACCAGTAAAGAATAAGCCGTCGATACCTTTGTGACCCGCAAGAGCTTTACCGGTTTCAACTTCTCCTTGTACCATGTTCATAACACCTTTAGGTAAACCAGCCTGTAACCAAATTTTCAGAGTTTCTTCGGCAACTTTAGGCGTTAATTCACTTGGTTTGAAAATAACAGTATTCCCTGCGATTAAAGCAGGAATAATATGACCATTAGGTAAATGCCCAGGGAAATTATAAGGACCAAATACCGCAACAACACCATGAGGTTTATGACGTATAAATGCTTTTGCGCCTGGCATTGGATTTTCTTTAGTGCCGGTACGTTCATTATGTGCATGAATTGAGATGGCAACTTTAGCTTTCATTGCTGCAACTTCGGTACGCGTTTCCCATAATGGTTTGCCTGTTTCTTCTGCAATGGTAATAGCTAGGCTTTCATGGTTTTCAGCTAATAAATCACCAAAACGCGTTATAATAGCAATGCGTTTTTCTAGAGAAATAGTTGACCAGCTTTCAAATGCTTGGCGCGCACTTTTCACTGAAGCATCTACTTGTTCAGCGGTAGCACTTTTACCTTGCCAGATCAATTGGTTACGAGCTGGGTTTACTGAACTAACGTCATGGCCTAAACCAGCTTGCCATTGACCATCAATTAATTGAATATTTTGAGACATTTATTATTCCTCATTTATTGGAGTTTATGCTCCAACTTAAAACGCTTGTGTGTATAAAATTTATGTAACTAAAAAAACTAAGCTATATGGTGCAGCATAGTAACGGTATAATTTATTTTTTAACACCACATTTGCTGACATACTTCAAAATAAGAATTAGTTTTTAACTACGCGTAGCCAATCACCGGCCACCACCTGTAATGCTTCGGCAACTTCTGCACTGATCACTACTTGTTGCGCAGTCTCTCGTAATAATAACGGAGCTTGTGTTGCTCTGAAATTTTCTACTTGGGTATTACAAATAATATATTTTTCTTTAGAATTTTTATGCGAAGAGTCGCTTAAGATATCATCAATAATGACTTGGCATTTTTTACTTTGTTTGGCTGCTAAAATTTGATCGCGTTCAACCTCAACGGTTGGGCCCGCATCAAAAATATCAACATAACCACGACGAGCAAAGCCTTCAGCTTCAAGTAACCGTAAAGCGGGAACAGTATTTGTGTGTACTTTATTAATGACTTGTTGTGCTTCTTTGGTTAGCAAATTAACGTAAATAGGATATTTTGGCATTAATTCAGCAATAAAAACTTTTTTCCCAATACCGGTTAAATAATCGGCGGTCGGGAAGTCTATTGAGAAAAAATGTTCTTCGAGCCATGCCCAAAAAGGCGAGTTGCCATGCTCGTCAGAAACACCTCGCATTTCAGCAATAACTGTTTCGTCAAAACGCTCAGTGTGCTCAGCCATAAATAAGAAGCGAAAACGCGATAAAAAGCGACCATTACCATTTTTACGATGGCTTTCACCTAAAAATAATGTACAAATTTCAGTAACACCAGTGTAATCATTTGACAAGGTAAGTGTTTCAACCGTGTTGTATATGTTTAATTCACGAGAATTATGAACAACTTTACCTAGTCGATAGGTATAAAAAGCATCATCTAATCCTACCGCGGCTTCAATGCCACTGGTGCCAACCACTTCTCCCGTTTCAGTGTCTTCCATCACAAACAAGTAACCTTCATTACCGGGTTGAGTGACAGTGGTTTTGAATGATTGTTCAGAATGCGCAATGCGTTTTCTTAACAGTGCTTCATTTACTGGTAAAGACGTAAAACCGTGTCCTGATTCAATAGCCATACGGTGTAAGGCATTGTAATCACTTGCTTGAATAGGGCGTATTATGATCATATAGTTATCTCAGTAAATTGTTAATAGCTTGTCGAGGCAAGCATCGACCTACAATAACCTGCAGAGTAGGTTGGCACGAGCGTTGTAAGACTAAACTCGTACCATACTTCGGTGATTGCTACGATTAAGC
>Ga0316203_1000502_pt1 | contig 45908 bp, 40 predicted proteins | sample 6monrhotite_MG_FD_204940 | JGI IMG/M metagenome (GOLD analysis project Ga0316203, IMG submission 204940) | Microbial mat bacterial communities from mineral coupon in-situ incubated in ocean water Damariscotta River, Maine, United States -... | ecosystem: Environmental > Aquatic > Marine >... | reverse complement strand
CTAGAGCGGTTTCAATTTACTCTGGTTCATATCCGTCAGCTTTGAAGTAATTTCTGCAATCTTGTTGTGAAAAGGCATCAAGAGCACTTGCGATGGTATCCCATAGATCATCTATAGATCGTGCCGCTACTTTTCTGAGAATGGCTTTGAGTTTTGAGAACGCCATCTCGATGGGGTTGAAATCGGGTGAATATGACGGCAGATATAGTAACCTTGCTCCAACCGCCTCAATCGCCTGTCTGACACCAGAGACCTTGTGGGAAGGCAGGTTATCCATAATCGCAATGTCTCCCGGTTTTAGTTCCGGTACCAGCACCTGCTCGACATAGGCAAGGAAGGCGTCACCGTTCATCGGTCCATCAAGCAACATGGGTGCGGCAATGCCGGAAAGGCGCAACCCGGCGGTAAAGGTTGTTGTCTTCCAATGGCCGTGGGGAACGGCAGCGCGACAACGTTCGCCTCTCGGTGCACGTCCCCGCAGACGGGCCATCTTGGTCGAGGCTCCGGTCTCGTCTATAAAGACAAGCTTGTCTGGATCAAGTTCAGGCTGGTCGTTGAACCAATCCTGGCGGCGGGCGGCAACATCAGGCCGCTCTTGCTCCGCTGCATGCGCGGTTTTTTTTGAAGCTGAAACCACGTTTGTCGAGAAAATACCAGACCGTCGACGGACAGACAGATACCCTGCGTTTAGACCTAAGCGCCTCGGCAATCTCTTCCAGACTGATATCCGCCTGCTCCCGGATCAGGCCAAGAACAAAACCCGCATGATCGTCCAGTTTCGACCCTGGCGGTTTGCCCTGTTTACGTGCCGAGATCTCTCCTGTCTCAAGATAACGCCGATACCAAGTGCCTGCTGTGGATATGCCGATCCCAAACCGCGTCGCCGCCTTGCGCGTTGAAAGCCCATCCGAAATCACCTCAATAACCCGTATCCGTAGATCGTCGCTATAGCTGCGTGTCATAAAACCCCTCCTGCGAATCATCACTACAAGGGAATCACAGATACACTCAATTGGGAATCCATAATCGACTCTGTGTTTATTCAAACCGCTCTAGGCGCTGTCCTGTACGTCGTTCGATTTGTTCACTCTGCCGTATCTCATCGCCATTTGTCTCAGAGCTGGACCCGTACCGCTTTAATGGAGAGTGCCTTCTGTTAAGATTTGATATCAACAGGAGGAATACATGGGTATCAAAAGAACCCCGGAATTTCGCACCGAATCGGTTCGCCTTGCTTTAACCAGCGGTCTACCCCGACAGCAGGTCGCCGACGATTTGGGCATCGGCCTTTCAACATTGGGCAAATGGGTTGCCAGCCACAAACACATGGAATTAATGGCTGGTCCGCATGACGACAAGGACAGGGAGTTGGCCCGCCTTCGCAAAGAGAACAGGATATTGCGTGAGGAGCGCGATATCTTAAAAAAAGCGACGGCCCGCTGACCGGCAGGCGATGTTTACATCGCTGAGAGGTTTCTTCGCGCGCCAAAAATGATGCGGTTTCGTTTTATTGACGGGAAGAGGGCCTTTTATCCGGTTCACCGGTTATGCAAAGTCATGACTGTCAGCCAAAGTGGTTATTATGCTTGGGCTTCGCGTCCCCTTTCGGTGATGTGAACATCACCTGCCGGGCAGCGAGCCAGCCAGCGCCAGCGTGATGACATGGTGTTTCTGGCTCATATTCGCAGCCTGCACGTTCGTAACCACTGTGCCTATGGCCGTAAGCGAATGACCGAAGAACTCAAGGGGCAAGGCATCACCATTGGCGAACGCCGGGTTGGACGGTTGATGCTGGACAACGGTATTCACGTTGTGAGAAGCCGCACATTCAAACGTACCACAGACAGCAATCACAATCATAAAGTTGCCCCCAACCTGCTGGGTGGGGATTTTCAGGCAACCGCGCCGAACCGGAAATGGGCCGGTGACACCAGTTATCTGTGGACGTTCGAAGGTTGGCTGTACCTGGCTGTCATTATCGATCTGTTCTCGCGACGTGTCATCGGCTGGGCGGTCTGCGACAGGCTCAAGCGAGATTTACCCATTGAGGCCCTGAAACGGGCCATTGCACTGAGGCAGCCGCCACCAGGGGTGATTCATCACTCGGATTGTGGCTCGCAATATTGTTCCAATGACTATCAGACCCTTCTTGAAGACCACGACTTTCTCGTTTCAATGTCCGGCAAAGGAAATTGTTATGACAATGCTTGCGTTGAAACGTTCTTCAAATCACTGAAAGCAGAATTAATCTGGAGGAGCCAGTATGAGACCAGGGCACAGGCCCAAAACGACTTGTTCAACTACATCAACGGGTTTTATAATCCCCGTCGCCATCATTCATATTTGGGAAATATTAGCCCGGTGAAGTATGAAAGCATGGTCGCTTAAATGAGAGGGTATCTCTCAACTTTTCCGGTGCACGTCCAAAATTTCATTCAATCGGAGGGACGCTCATAGATGACAGTATCGTTTTACTCATTGTTGTTAAGATCGTTAAGGAAAGCCTCCAGGCTTGTAACAGCGTTAGCACCTTCTTCTGAAATATAGTGTGCATTTTGTTTGACGAAGACAAAGTCTTCCTCACGCCCAGCTATTTCCAGATCTGCCGCTAGCTGATGTAGTCGATGAGCTCCGAAAGTCGCCGCGCTACTCTTTAGGGCATGGGATTCTTCTTCTATGGCGGGCATATCCTTTGCTTCCGAGGCTTCGAGTATCGCTATAAACCGCTCTTTGGCGTGAGTGATAAAGGTTCCAATGAGATTTGGGAGCATGCTTGGGTCTGTATCTTCGCCAAGCTGAATGAGCGTAGCGTGGTCAATTGGAGGTCTCACTTCTTGATCAGCTTCTGTCGAAATAGATGTGACCGGTTCAGCCTCATCGGATATGTTGGGGACAGAGCCACTTAACCACTTTTGAGCCATTTCCAAAAGTTGAGCTTTGGACGCTGGTTTGGGTAGGTAATCGTCCATACCCGCAGAAAGGAGACTCTCGCGATCACCACGCATGACATGTGCCGTCATTGCAACAATAGGCGTTGTAACATTAGGGGCACTCGTTTGGCGAATTTCTTCAGTCGCCTCGACGCCTCCCATTTCCGGCATTCCGATATCCATAAGAATCAAATCGTAAGTGCGTTTTTCGCACGCAGCGACCGCTTCAAGTCCATTTGCAGCGACATCAACTTTAAGGCCCGCCTTTTGCAGCATCGTTTTCGCAATCATCTGATTGGCAGGATTGTCTTCAGCCAGCAAGACCCGGCCCTTGAGTTCATAAGACACATTTTCCATTGAAGGAGCGTCAGTGGTAATGTGTTCAGCTATCTCAGTCTCTGTTAGTTTTGGAAGGGTCAGGACAAACCAGAAACGACTGCCCTCATCGGGTGTGCTAACGAAATCGATCATGCCACCCATCATCTGAACCAAGCTCCGGGAAATCGCTAGACCTAAGCCGGTACCGCCGAATTTTTGAGTATAGGCAGGGTTAAGCGTTGTGAACTCGGCGAAAAGATCTCCGTGATACGCCGAATCAATACCAACACCAGTATCAGAAACTTCAAACTTCAGTGTGGTCGATTCGTCCGTTTCCTTTTCTGCAGAAACTGTGATGAAGACGCCGCCCTGATCGGTAAACTTGACCGCATTGCCGGTCAAATTAAGTAAAACCTGCCGGATACGACCTTCATCACCTTTCAGAAACCTGGGGGTGTCGGTTCCAATTACCGCATCGATTGCTATCCCCTTTTCAAAGGCCCGCGCCTTTAATACATCAGTGACAACTTCCACGAGTTGGGTAAGCTCAAACGGCACGTCTTCAAATTCGAGTTTTCCGGCTTCCATCTTGGAGAAGTCCAGAATGTCATTGAGAATGCCAAGCAATCCTTCAGCTGACTGACGCCCTGTCGTTGTATACCTGATCTGCTCCTCATTTAGTTTTGTGTCTGCAAGCAAACCCAGAGTGCCGAGAACACCATTGATAGGTGTGCGAATTTCATGACTCATCATCGCCAGAAATTGTGATTTTGTATGGTTTGCAACTTCTGCGTCTTCTTTGGCTTTTGTTAAATCTGCCTCAGCCTGGCGTCGTTCCGTGATATCTCGGATATAGGCAACAAAAATATCCCCGTCGGCCTCCTTCGAAACTGATATGGCAAGTTCGATCGGGAAAATAAAGCCGTCAGATCGTTGCGCCTCAATCTCGATACGGTTATTAATTACCGGGCCTTCACCAGTTTTAAGGAAATGGGCCATACCGTCGCAGTGGCCTTTCCGATATTTTTCTGGAACAATCAGTGCCGCCATTTCCTTACCCAATACGTCAACTCGTTTGTAGCCGAATGTTTCTTCGGCGGCAGGGTTAAATGCGATAATCTCTCCTCGGGTATTGATGGAAACAATGCAATCCATCGCGGTGTCAACGGTCGCGCGCATCCGCTCTTCGCTTTTCCGGAGCTCGAACTGACGTTGTTTCAATTCTGTGATATCAACTCGAAACCCAACGATCCCGCCATCCCGGGTTTTTCGTTCCTCAATCCGCAGCCAGCGCCCGTCAGGCAGTTCCTGTTCGACCGGTTCAGATGGATTAAGATGTTGCGTCATCCGAGCATCAACCCACTCGTCTAAACTTCCTTCCAGGTTTTCATATTGGCCGCGTCTCGCGCCTTCCCGGATGATATGCTCGAATGTAGCGCCAGGTTCCATTAAATCCGCGCTCGCGGCGTAAATGTCTTTGTAACGTTGATTGCAAATCACCAGCCGATCTTCGGAGTCGTAGATAACGAAGCCGTCAGACAGAGATTCGATTGCATCGATCAATTGTTCTCTGGCATTACTCAGCTCGATTTCGAAGTCGCGCCTTTCCGCATATAATGTTGCAAGTCGACCCGCTGACGCCCCCAGTTCGACAAGTTCCCGGGCAGCATGACGTGGCAAATTCGGGTGTCCCTCAGCTCTGCCAATCAGTGCGTTGTGAATTTGGTCATGAACCATAACAAGAGGCTTGCCAACCACGAACCGCATCACCACAACGAAAAATGAGGAAAGCAGGAGCATCCCCCCTGCTACGTACCCCTGTACAGAAAGAACGTGTCGTTCGACTTGACGATTTGCAGCGTTCAGATCCCACTGGGTCGTTACCAAGCCAAAGATTTCATTCTGAAAAACAATGTTCTCTTTCAGGACGACATGGTGTTTCGGGTGATCGTGAGTTCGCTTTGCCCAAGACGCAACTTTCCGTCCCGATTCATTAAAGACGTCGATAAAATGTATTTCCTCTATCGATTTAGCCGCTTGCCCAATGATGGTTTCTATTAAGGGGCGATCTTCGGTAATCATCGCATCAACCACAACTGCGGAAATCAGGGCTACGGTCTGCTTGTTGCGGGTTTCCATCTCCTCTCTCTGGAGTTCAGTTTCAAACCAGCGCACGGCCTCCCCTACAAGTAAACCAGATGCCAGCGTAATCGCTGCGACGGCAATTAATATTTGTCGTGATAATTTCCAGTGAGGCGTGGCCTTCCTCGAATTGTCGTTTGGACTGCTCGTTGGATTAGGATGCATATGGTCCTCCGAAGGAAGCAATGATGCAGAGAATGTCTGGTGCTGGCAATATCTCTCTGGCCATTTTGATACTCAATATGAACCGTTACGCGCAGATCCAAGCTTCTTGTTTCGTCCTGTTTCAATCAGGCGACCCAGACGTTAATCCAACGGGCAACTTGTCGGTTTCGAGGAAAAATGCCCAATTGTCCGATATGGCTGCTCTTGCATCGTCGTAATCAGCATCATGGCCTGGAAGGAAACAATCTTTTTTGATCAGGTCCAATACTTTGACTCCACGGAGATTAATAAGGGAGGTGCGGATGGCCTCCATCATTTCCGTGGATAGCCCGCTTCGCGCGACCCATGGTTTCGTTGTATTTGAGAATGATGATATTGTGCGAAGCGGCGCGCCGCTTTCTTTCAGATCCTTGTAAACCCACTCACTAACGGCACCAGCATCGAAGGAGCCATCTGCGACTGCTGCAGCGACTCGATCATGGCGGCCGAGATATTTGAATTTTGACAACATTTTCGCTGTGACTCCATTTTGAGCCAGAAATGCCTGAGGCATATATCGTCCTGTGGTAGAGTGTTCATCTCCAAATGCAAATGATCGACCATCAAAGTCCGAAAGAGACTGAATAGAGGATTTTTGGTGGACAATAATGACACTTTGGAACGTTTTCTTTTTGTGATCACCTTCAACTGAAATGACTTTTAGGTCACGGCGCGCAGCTTTTGCCATGACGTATGCGGCTTGTCCGTAACGACCAAAATCAACACGCCCTTTGGTTATGTCATCAATTGCTGCACGATAGCTTCTTGCTACACGCATTTTAATCTTAACCCGGTGCCCCAGTTCCGTTTCAAGCTTCCGTTCCAGCGCGTCCAGGATAGGACGTATTTTGCGTACTGTCGTGGTCGGTTTCTCGAAAGCGTAGGTACCAAAAACCAATGTGTCCAAAGCATGAGCTTTGTTCCCAAGGAGGAACGATGCGCAGAAAATAACGATTACAACATTCTTCAGTGATATATTCACGATGACAATCTCCTGAGAAAACAAATTCAGTTAAGCGGTTGCAAACAATCGATTGAGCCGTGTGCTCATTTCTGGAAGTTTCAGGGGCTTGGTGAAGTACCCGCTTGCACCTTTGGCCAAGGCCTTTTCCACGTCGGCCATCTTCGTTTTTGACGTCAACATAAATGTGGGAATCCATGTTGTTCGGCTGTCGCCCTTCAGCGATTCCAGAACCGATATTCCCGTCATTTTTGGCATCATCCAGTCAAGAAGAATGATATCCGGCTTTTTCTTCTGAGCGGCCTTGATCCCTTCGGCACCACCTCTTACCGTCATTACTTCGTAACCTTCTTTGATTGAGAAGCGAGCACTCAGGACCGCAAGAACTGCTGGATCATCGTCGATGATCAATATTTTGCGTTGTGTTGACATCTCTCGCTCCTCCTATCTACTACCTTTAACAGAGCAAATGGCATGCCAATGGCGTTAACACTGCCGTTTTGGTGCGAGTATTTATATTAACATGCTGAATTTATTTGTTTTTTCTGGATCGATAGTTGCTCTTAAAGCATGAGGTGGTTTTCCATACTCCCTAATTCTCGCAGAATGAGAATCAATTTGTGTGTTAAGTCGCGTTTTTGAAAAATCCGCATTTATGAGATCAACGCACCCTGTTTGCGTCACCTTCGAATCACCGAGAGGCCAATGAACAAGCTCAACAAACCGGACAATCTGCTAGACCCAATTTCAGGCGGCCTGAACGTCTTCTACTGCATTCAGTTCCGTCAGCAGTACGTTACCAGATCCATCATTATCGACATTCCCAAATGACTGCCCGTCAAAGATTGTGTCGGAATACTGAAAACGCCCAATGGCATTGCGGTAACCCGCCACCTCATCAATAATCAAACTGGATTGGCATTTTGACTCATGGCTCTCATAACGCCCCTCAGTTCTTAGGTGATAATATTTCTATATGACGCTGACCGCTGCAGAAGAGCTAAAACTCCAGACCAGTGGTTCTCGCGACATGCTCGTTGCGCCCCAAAATAACCGAGACTACGTACCAACTTATCCGCAAGAATAATGTGGGAGCATTGGAGGTTTTTTGTGGGGTTTGAAGAGTGTTTCATTTTATCGCGTCCTTTCAAGTTATGCCGCTTCTGCAGTGTTGAACATGGATTTCATGGTTCGCTTTAAACCGTCGCTGAGATCAATCTCCGCCTTGATACCGAGTATGCGCAAAGCCCGTTCGGGGTCACCCAGTGATACGCGGATATCTCCATTGCGTTGAGGTTGACGGTCTATTCGTAGAGGTTGTCGAGACAGACTTGAAATCGTTTGCGCCAGTTGGTTAAGGGTAACCATACGCCCAGTACAAACATTGACGACCTCATGCTGTCTGGTTATGCGTTTCATTCCAGCCATAAGAAACCGGACGACGTCACCGACATAAACGAAGTCTCTGCATTGGCCGCCGTCGCCAAAAACACTGATTTTTTCGCCACGAACAATACGGTCCAGGAAGATCGAAATCACTCCTGAGTAGGGAGAGGATGGGTCCTGACGCGGGCCATAGACGTTGAAGAAACGTAATCCGGTTGAAGTTACATCATGAACCAGTGATCCGACACGGGCGTGCAATTCACAAGCAAGTTTGTCTGCTCCGTAGGCGGTGAGAGGGCGCGGAATCTCCCGTTCCGTTAACGGCATGCTGGCGTTGTCACCATATATAGCTGCTGATGATGCGTAGACGACGGGTACGGGGGATCCGTTCTTGGCGGTTTTTGCTGCGTCGAAAACAGTGATCGTCCCGGTCAGGTTCACGCGATGGGTCTCTATCCAATCATGCAGTGAACGCTCAACTGAAGCGATTGCTGCCAGATGGAAACATCCGTCCACCCCTTCCATCATCTGTTTGACGAGGCGGGTGTCACAGATATCACCTACAATCAGTTGAGCTTTGGGATGGAGATTTTCTCGGCTCCCGGTTGATAGATCATCGATCACTCGAACGCTGTGACCCGCACAGATGAGTTCATCAACAAGATTTGAACCGATAAAGCCGCATCCGCCGGTAACCAAATAATTCGCCATGTCCATTCCTTTCCGTGAATAAGTTTCGGAAAGAGAAGAGCAACAAACCGGCCAAGTTTTGTTGTTCTATTAAGCTATTGAAACAAAATACTTTTCCCACGTATACGTCCAGTCTTCTGCGCTCTCAATTTGCAAAGCGAGAAACAAACTGAGAAATCAAACGATCCTGGCGCAGAAAAATCCTTCAATACAGCGATTTCATAAATGGCACACAGCTTGCGTTACATGTGGCACCATCAGGAGGATACTATGGATAAAGGCCCCGTATGGATATTACTCGATTCGTCTGGTATCGGCGGAATTGAAACTCATGTGACCTCACTTACGGCGGCACTACGAGCTCAATGCATTAATGCGGAGCTTGTGCTTTTGGACGATCACGGACTTCACCCGCTGGAAGATTTTTGGAGCGAGGTGGGCATTCCCGTCTTGAAAATCTGTGGTGGCCTCAGAGGGCTGTTTTTAAATCTGCTCAAGAAAAGACCCGCCCTGGTTCACACACATGGGTATAAGGCCGGCATTGTCGGGCGCTTGTTCTGCCGATTGCTTCGGGTCCCGGTTGTCAGCACTTTTCACGCAGGTGAGCCTGGGGTTGGCCGGGTCAAATTCTATAATATGGTCGACGTTCTTACCGGGTGTATGGCGGAAGCCATCGCGGTTAGTTCTTTGATTGCTCGACGCCTAAGGCATCGTGCCGATGTTATTCCAAATTTTGTCAACCTTCCGGACGATCATACGCCTGTTGGAAATTCGATCGCTTTTGTCGGACGCCTATCGCATGAGAAAGGACCTGACCGCTTCATTGAATTGGCCAAGGCTTTGCCAAAACACCAATTTAAAATTTTTGGTGACGGCCCCATGTTTGATACTTTGTCGAAGCGCGCCGCTGGCTCTGTCGTTTTTCACGGCGCTGTATCTACGATGCAACCTTATTGGAAGCATATCGGCCTGCTGTGTATTTCTTCTCGATACGAAGGCCTGCCCCTGGTCGCTTTGGAAGCCATGTCTCATGGTGTGCCCGTTGCCGCATTCGGGGTGGGCGCTTTGCCTGATGTGATCGATCACAGAGAAAATGGTTTTCTCGTACCTGAAGGCAATATGAAGGCTATGAAACTATGCCTCCAGGAATGGCATGACCTTGAAAATGGTAGGCGCGACGCGATGTCAAAATCAGCCCGCACTTGCATAAAGGACCACTATTCAAATGACGTCATTATCCCGCGCGTACTTGCAGTATATGGACGCGCGCTTCGACATGACCGGACCGATACAGGTCACAATTCAGATGTACGACCATCAGGTGCAATCTCATGACTGGGGCCATGCGAACCTCAAAAGCGCCAAATTTCCAACGATGGTTTATTTCAGGTCATGCCCCCCGGTTCGCCCAGGCTGGTATGGCACTGACAATTTGCATTTTGGTCGGATTTGTTTGGCTGCGGGTCGAGCATCCTTTGGTCGGGCCTGCACTGGCAATAATACCGTTAGCCGGATTGGTGGTTTTGAAACAACCGTTCCCATTTGTGTTGGGTTTTGTGATTTTTTCTTTCTTCCGTATCCATGAAGTTTTCCCTCAACTATATCCTTTGCGAATACCTCAAATGATGGCTGTCGGTGCGCTGGTCTCTTTAGCCTGGAGTCTATGGTCGGGGCAGCTAAAGGCCTATTGGTCGCGCGAGTTGAGTGTTTTTGCGTTGTTTTTCGGCCTGATATCAATCGGAGTATTTTTTGCCTCCAATCGTGGCGAAGCCTTGGCCAACTATACTGGGAATTATGTAAAAATCGCGGTTATGGTCGTCGCTATTTCTTGGCTGGCTGCCGGAATTAGCCAGCTTCGTCAAACATCACGTGCCATTATGATGTCTGGAATTTTGGTTGGCTTTGTCGCCCTCTTTAACAAAGCCAATGGAATCGGTCTGGTTGAAGGAACGCGGGTAACGATCGGCCGTGATATTGGTTCCATGCTTGGTGACCCAAATGACCTTGCACTCGTTCTTTTATTCCCCGCTGGGTTCGCCTTGTCTTACGTCTTGAACCGAGGTGTTGATTGGCCAACTCGGGTTTTGGCGTTGATCGCGTTTATTACCATCCTTTGCGCCGTCGTTGCGACGCAAAGTCGTGGCGGCCTTATCGGAATTGCCGCGGTGATGGGGGTTTTTGCTTACCGAAGAATTAAATCAAAAGCTTTGTTGGTGGTCGTTGCATCGGTTGCTCTGTTGACCCTATTTGTGCTTGCAGGTGTTGGTGATCGAGCCTCGGGAGGTGCCCATGAAGAAGGCATTGATGAATCTGCTATGGGGCGTCTATATGCCTGGGATGCGGCTATAAAGATGGCCATTCACAATCCAATAACTGGGGTTGGTCTTGATAATTTCGTACTCAATTACTGGATCTATAGCGATTTTTGGGATGGCAAAAACCACGCGGTCCACAGTACCTGGTTTGGTGTGTTGGCCGAAGCAGGATTTCTCGGGCTAATATTTTTCATCTCAATGATCATCGCCATATTTCGGTGTGTACTAAAATCGCTCTCTCAGTTGTCGCCGAGCTATGGGCTAAATGATACACCGACACACAATGAAGCATACACATTGGCGGAAGGGATTCTTGCCAGCCTTGTTGGGTTTTCGGTATCAGCAACATTCCTGACAATGGGTTTTACGTGGCCCATTTATATCCTGCTCGCGCTTTCAACTGCTATAGGGCGCCTTTCTTTGAAATTGCAAAAAGATGCCTCACAAAGTGTTTCGCAGAGTGAGAAATTCCCCACTTTTTGATTGTCTATGCTTTTAAAAACTCAATAAAATCAAGCAGTTGAGAAAACGTCACACTTGGCTCGATTTCTGCGAATGAAGTAGTGAATTTATACTGTTTCATTGGAGCCAAATATATGTGTGGGATTGTAGGTGTCGTAAATGGTCGTAATTCAGCTGAGCACCTGCTCGCTGGTTTGAAACAACTTGAGTACCGTGGATATGATTCTTCCGGAATCGCGGTCCTGGATAAAGCCCGGCTAAAAAGCCGCAAAGCCGTAGGGAAACTTGACCGACTGGCAGATGCGATGAGATTAGATCCAATTGATGGACCATTGGGAATAGCTCATACGCGCTGGGCTACTCACGGTGCTCCCAATGAAAAAAATGCGCATCCGCATCTCGTTGGAGGTGTCGGTGTCGTCCACAATGGCATTATTGAAAACTTCCGGGAGCTCCGGCAGGAACTCTGCGCTGAAGGGCACGTGTTTGAGAGTGAAACGGATACAGAAGTCGTACCGCACCTCATCCGCCATTATCTTGCACAAGGAATGAGTTCCGAAGCCGCGATCGAAAAGTCGATTGGCCGCCTTGATGGCTCCTACGCGCTCGGTATCCTCCTGCAAGGTGAACAAGAGCGCCTCTTTGCAGCCCGGCGCGGAAGCCCCCTTGCTGTGGGGTACGGTGACAAAGCGATGTATATTGCTTCAGATGGCATGGCATTGGCGCCCATGACTGACCGCGTAAGTTATCTTGAAGATGGCGATATCGCAGTATTGGATCATGGCGGCGTTGAAATCATCGATGAGGCCGGGCAAAAAGTGACACGAACAGTCACCAAAACCCACTTTTCTGCCGAAGACATCGGGAAAGCGGGTTATCGTCACTATATGCTCAAGGAAATAAACGAGCAGCCGACCATAATTCGGCGGATCATGAAGTCCTATGTCTCTACTTCGAGTGATGAGTTGAAGATACCGGATCTTCCGTTCGATTTCTCTGAGTTGCCCAGGCTGAGCATTGTTGCCTGCGGTACGTCGAGTTATGCGGGGCAGGTTGCACGATATTGGTTTGAACATATCGCGCGCCTTCCAGTTGACGTCGATATCGCGTCGGAATTCAGATACCGCAATGTTCCTCTGACTCCAGGTGGAGCCGCTCTCTTTATATCCCAGTCAGGCGAAACTGCAGATACCCTTGCTGCACTAAAGTATGCCAAATCGGAGGGGCAGCATATCATTAGTCTGGTTAACGTGCCTGAAAGCACGATGGCCCGTGAATCAGATGTCGTGCTAAAAACCTATGCCGGGCCTGAAATCGGCGTCGCATCGACAAAGGCGTTTATTGCGCAATTGACAACACTTGCAATTTTGGCCGTCAACGCCGGCCTTAAAAGAGAAACGCTTGACGTCGACGGCGCCAATAAATTGATCTCTGCCCTAAAGGCCCTGCCATCACAAATCGAACAAATACTTTCGAAAAGCACTACGATTGATGACATTGCCAAGCAGATATCCGGCGCCAGAAGCGCGTTGTTTCTAGGGCGTGGGACATCCTTTCCAATCGCGCTTGAAGGCGCGTTAAAACTCAAGGAAATTTCCTACATCCATGCTGAAGGGTTTGGTGCTGGTGAGTTAAAGCATGGCCCGATTGCATTGGTTGACGAAGACACCCCCGTTATCGCTTTAGCGCCAATGGACTCTCTTTTTGAAAAGTCCTGCTCAAACTTGCAAGAAGTCCGTGCACGAGGCGCAACTATCTATGCGGTCAGTGAAAAACGAGGTCTAGATGAACTGCGGGAAGATATTGCTGCAGGGATAGAAATTCCAGAAGCGGACCCTTTTGTCAGCCCTCTGCTTCAAGTTGTCGTGTTGCAGTTGTTGTCATATATGGTGGCTGTGCGCAAAGGCACCGATGTCGACCAACCACGTAATCTGGCGAAATCGGTGACCGTAGAATGAATCCCGGATTGATTGTTTTTGGCGAAGACTGGGGGCGGCATCCGAGTAGCACTCAACATCTGGTTCGTGAGCTCGCAAAGGACCGAGACGTGATTTGGGTAAATTCAATTGGCCTTCGCAGGCCCAGATTTACCCTCTCGGATGCCTCGCGGGTGGCGGTCAAGTTCGGAAGAATGTTGGGAGGGAAGGTGAAACGAGAAATAGTTTCAAAACCAGAAAGAATGACAATTGTCGAGCCGACGGTAATACCGTTACCGGGCAACCCCGTTGCAGCCAGTATTAATCGCAGAGTATTAGGCAGGAAATTGCAGTCGGTCATGAAGCAAAGGAACATGACGGAGCCCGTGTTATGGACATCCTTGCCAACCGCAGTGGACCTGCTGGGGTTATGTGGGGAAAAAGCGATCGTCTATTATTGTGGCGATGAATTTGGTGCTTTGGCGGGAGTTGATCACCGACCTGTACTGAAGTGCGAGCGTAAACTGGCTGACCGCGCAGATCTCATTTTGGCCGCTAGTGGCATTTTGGCCGATAAATTCGGCTCCCCAAAAACCAGATTGTTACCTCATGGTGTTGACATAAACCTATTCTCTACCCCCGCAGAACGTGCTGACGACCTGCCTGAAGCAGATAAAATTGCTGGATTTTACGGCAGTTTGTCAGAATGGCTGGATCAGGAGTTAATCGCAGCCTGCGCCAATAAATTCCCAAACTGGTCTTTCGTTTTTATTGGCGAGGAACGCACGGATGTGTCGCAGCTTCGCAGCCTGCCCAACGTTCATTTACTCGGTCCACGCTCACATGACCAGCTGCCCAGATACGTTCAGCACTGGAATGTATCAATGATGCCGTTCAAGGATAACGAGCAGATCCGAGCCTGCAATCCCCTGAAATTACGCGAATATTTAGCCGCTGGACGTCCGGTCGTTGCTACACCTTTCCCTGCATTAAAAGCGTATGGTGATCTGATTACATTGGGTTCTACAGCAGACGAATTTGTACGTGCAATTGAATCCGCATCTCGCGAACATCCGTCTATCGCGCAATTGCGGAAATTGTCTGTGCAAACAGAAAGCTGGTCCGCAAGAGCACAGAACGTTAGCTCACATCTCTCGGCGCTATAGGCGCTTCTCCTTTGTGTATCCTCCACTTATTTTGATTTCTCAATCTGCGAAGCACTTTGAATGGTGTCGTTCCTAATTACACAAAATTCCAAAATTTAACTCTGAAAAAAGAAAAATAATTGTTTTTTATCAGAGTCTTATGAAATTTTTAATATTTCTGAAAAGTTGGCCCATTAGTTGCTTTTATATCTGATGTAAACCCAACAATCATCAGGTTAGCTCATGCCCAATTGTGTAAAAATAATTTTTGTCATAGCGTTATCTTTATCAACATCTGGCTGTCTTCTGCCATCGGCACTGGGGCTACTCGTTCAACCTGTCAGCTACTTGGTTAAATTACAGTCCGATAACAATAAACCCGATTCCAATGCGCCCATGTCAGTATCAGAGATGCTCGCAATGGCCAGAGGAGATAATGTCTCTTCGAATCCATCAAGGTTTGATAGTTCTGACGGCCCAAATTCCTGTCGTAAAGATGGTCCAATTGCAGTTTCAGAGGTGCCCGCCAATGTCAGCGTGAGACCCCTCATTACCAAACAAGATGATTTCGTCAAAATAAGGGCTGGAGAGGCTCAATCATCGGTCTTGCTTTCAGCTTTTAATCGGGACCAGCTTGAGTTTCAGATCGAATTATCAGAGCCAAGCTCACGTGACGACGTAATTGAAGATATTCGTTCTAAACTATTAGAAACCTACCCGGATGCCACTCCAATACGGGTCGATGTCGGCATCCGTACATCGGGCACAAAGCTTGCCAAAAAATTAGAACAGTTCTTGTATGTTAGGGATATTTGCAAACGCTTGGGGCGGTTTTGCACCGTTGGTGATCTGAAAATCGACCCAGGACTCTCCCCGGGAACGCTGCGCTTTACGGCGACCGGCGGTCCAGACAATGCGTAACTTAATTCTTGCCAACAGCCTGTGTGTTCTCGCCGCTGCATGGCGGAGACGCTATCTGATTGTCATTCCTATCCTTTTGATGCCGGTTATCGGTAGTTTTGTGGGACTTTTGACGCCCAAAAAATATGAGACTTATACAACAATATTGATTCAGGAAGCGGCTAAGCAAAATCCGTTTCTAAAGGATTTGACAGTAGAAACGCTCCTTGGTGAACGTATGGCCGCCCTACAGGCACTCTTGCATAGTCGGCATATTCTTGGCTCTGTTGCACAGAAGATTGGTCTTATTGACCAGGATACACCAGGGGAGGAGGTCACCAGAAAGATTGCCAAATTGTCATCTTCTCTCACTGCGAAACTGGTCGGTGATGATTTGGTCAAAATATCATTCGAATCTGAAGATCCTTCAAAAATGGCGAAAATTTTGGGACTGGTTAGTCTTCGGTTTGTCGAACGAATCGTTGCTCCGCAGAGATCGTCAATTGTTGATTCCGAAAAGTTCCTGAGCGACGAATTAATCCGGCGAAAACTTGACCTGGAGGCGTCTGAAAAACGCCAGGAAGAGTATAAATCAAAGTTTGCCGGTGAACTTCCGGAACTGCACGTCAGTAACGTGATGCGCCTTGGCAAACTTCGCGAGAAACTTGCGGCCCGTAGGACAGAACTCGAAGGCGCACGGGCATCCTGGAAAGACCTGAAGGCACGAATCTTTAAAACCAATCCAGTAATCGGAAAAATTGAAGAGCGGATCGTCGATGTGGTGAGTGAACTGACAATTCTCCGCTCGCGCTATACCGATAACCATACCTTGGTACAGGCTTCACTGCGTAAACTAAAAAGCCTGAGAGAAGAGCGCGCGAAAACGTCAGCCCAGTCGAAACAACTGCAAGATGGCGACCTGGAGCGCCTCTGGAACATGGCCGCGAATCAGGTTGGCGATGTGCAGAACGGGCAGCCGCCGCTACTGATATCCCAGTTGGAACGCCTGCAGGAAAGTGAATCCCGAGTCAGCGATCTGAATAAGCAGATTGAAAGTCTGAAAACCGATCTGGCTGAACTGCAGGCCAAGGTAACCGGGTTTGGTAAGCATGAGCGCCGATTGGGCGAACTGGCGCGAGACACCTCGGTAAACAGAAAAATTTATGATGATTTGTCAGAACGCCATCAGATGGCTCGATTAACCGGAGCATTGGGCAAGGCCGAAGAAAAAGAACGGATCAAACTCATCGATCCGCCATTTATTCCAACAGCTCCATCAAATCTGCCTTTATGGGTGTACATGCTCCTTGGGCTGGTAAGTGGAGGAGCATTAGGGATCGGACTTGCGGTGCTTGCGGAAATTATGGACCTGACAATCCGATACCGGCGCCAACTTGAGAAAATTTCCGGGATTCCAGTACTAACTAGACTTCCCATCCTGCCGACTGAAGGGCTTTGCCCGCAGGACGGCGACGCTCAGCTCATCTTTAACGCAGAAACGGTCGGGTTGATCCCCATGGAGGTAAGTCATGCCTAGAAAAGTCGTATTGCAAATTGTGCAACACCTGCAACCGGGCGGGATCGAAACAATGGCGCTCGATCTGCTGGATCGTTCTTCATCTTGCATGGAGGTCCATATTCTTAGCCTAGAGGGATCAAAAGCTGAAGCTATTTTGTCCTGGCCAAGACTGGCGCCTTATGCGGACAGACTTCATTTCCTTGATAAACGGCCAAAGCTTGATTTTGGCGCTGTGGGTCGTCTGGTGACGTTGTTGAGGAAACTGAACGTTAACGCCATTCACACCCATCACATCGGTCCACTATTGTATGGTGGAATCGCCGCAAGGCTGACCGGAATTAGAACGGTCGTCCATACAGAACACGATGCATGGCATCTGCGCCACAATCGCCGCCGTCAAATACAGTCGATAATAGCAAAAATCGTCCAGCCGATTTTTATCGCTGACGCAGAGTTGGTGGCAACGGCCTTGAAGGGTTTTATCCCGGCGATTAAGCCGCAGATCATTCATAATGGCGTGGATACAGACAAGTTCAAGCCCGGTAATCAAGAAGATGCAAGGCGAAAGTTAGGTCTTCCACAGGGAGTGTCCGTTATTGGATGCGCGGCGCGGTTGGAACCTGTTAAGGGACACTGTCTGTTGCTGGATGCAATGATGTCTCTGCCGTCGTCAGTCCATCTCGCGTTGGCAGGTGACGGTAGCCTTCGGGCACAATTAGAAAAGATCACCAAATCCAAGGGATTAGATCGACGCGTTCATTTTCTTGGTGCAATCGACAATATGGAGGTCTTTCACCAGGCCCAGGATGTGTTCTGCCTTGCATCTGAACAAGAGGGGCTGCCCCTGTCTCCTCTTGAAGCACAGGCATCGGGTGCAGCGGCAGTTCTCACGGACGTCGGCGGATGCAAAGAGGCTATTTGTCCTGATGCCGGGTGGTTGGTATCTGAACGATCTCCATTGAAATTGGCGGAAGGCCTTACTGCGGCCCTAAACGATATTGGTCGGGCGGACCCGCGTGGTTTCGTTCTACAGCATCGAAACCTTCTTCAAACCGTTGGCGCTTATGAAGCGCTTTACGGACTGCACCACTGAAACAGGGAACCAACAATGGAAACATTTGTTCAGATATCATCAAGCGTACTGTGGATTATCGGCGCCCTGGTGATTTATCATCATCTTGGATTTCCCATGATCGTTAAGTGGCGGGGATCAAGAGTGGCGCATAGAGATGGCGCTCTAATGGCATCCCCTTTAAAGGAGTTGCCAACTCTCACCGTTTTCATGCCCGCATACAATGAAGCAGCGCACATTGCCCAGAAGCTTCGAAATCTGGCCGCTATGGATTATCCTGAAAACCTCTTTCGGGTCGTTGTCGTTTGCGATGGATGTACAGATGACACCGTTTCGATCGCCCGGGCTGTGGCCACTGAACCAAGTTTGGGTGGTTTAAGGGTTGAAATCATTGATGAGCCGATAAACCGTGGCAAAATAGCGGTGCTCAACCGATATCTGCCTACTATTCCTTCCGGAATAATTGCTCTCACAGACGTATCTGCCGAGCTATCACCAGACGCATTTCGAAAAGCGGCTTCATGTTTTGCGGATCAGACCATAGGCGTTGTTGCAGCAACTTATTGTCTTTCCAACACAGATAACGCCGGCGAAGCCGCATACTGGCGATATCAGGTGGCTAACAAAATAGGAGAGGCGGCGTTTGGCGCGCCATTGGGCGTGCACGGAGCACTTTATTTTATCCGCGCTGCGGCGTTTCAGAAACTAGAACCCGACACCATAAATGATGATTTCATAATTCCAATGAGGGCCGTCTGCAATGGCTGGCGCGCAATCTATAATTCTGAAATCGTTGCCATCGAGCGGGAAGTCGCCAGTTATCAAATCGATTTTAACCGCCGACGCAGAATATCAGCAGGAAACATTCAACAATTGATCCGCATGCCCAGGCTCTTGTCTCCACGCATGGGTGGTATTGCGTTCGCCTTTATTTCAGGAAAGGCATTACGAGCAGTGATGCCATTCCTGCTAATGATCTTTCTCGCAGGAGGCGCCGCTCTGAGCACCGTATCCGATCTGTGGAGCATTGTTCTCACATTTGAAATGCTGGCCATTGGCTTGGTGGTTTGGCGTCACTTTTTCATTCCAGCCGGCCGTTCAAGACTTCTCGACATTATCCATTACATCACCATCGGCCATTTGGCCGGCTTAATTGGTGGCATTGTTTATCTGATAAACCCCAATCGAATTCGCTGGATGCACAAAAAACAAGGAAAGGATTTTTCAGTTATGACAAAAATGAATTTTGAGACAAAAAGCACCGCATTTTCCAAACGCACTCTTGATATCTTATGTGCGCTAATTGGTTTGATCTCGTCGCTTCCGGTTATGGCCCTTGTCTGTCTGGCCATTAAACTGGATTCCAAAGGCCCTGTCATATTTCGACAGACTAGAGTCGGGCGCGCATGGCCTAATTATACTGAACTGTTTACGATGTATAAATTCCGAACAATGCAAGTCGACGCGGAAAAGAAGTCTGGGCCGGTTTGGGCAACCAAGGACGATCCTCGCATAACCAGTGTTGGTCGGTTTTTGCGCAAAACACGTCTCGACGAAATTCCTCAGTTAATCAATGTTCTGAAAGGCGAGATGTCTCTTGTTGGACCGCGACCGGAACGGCCCGGAATCTGCGACAAACTGGAAACTGCAATCCCATTTTACGCTGACCGCACCTACGGTGTTCGCCCTGGGATTACCGGTCTTGCCCAGGTCTTTCAAGGTTACGATGAGACGATCGAAGATGTCCGTTCCAAGGTCTCCTATGATCACGCATATGCCATGGCCGCGGGCACGTGGAAATCCTGGCTATTGCTTGATCTTGAAATACTCGCCCGGACAGTTGCCGTCGTGGCCTTTGGGCGAGGCCAATAGGTTCCCGCAAGGGTACATATCATCGCATTTCGTTTCTCAACTTGAGAAATCCTCATTTTGGCTGCGCGGGCAATGTGATCTGCCGAAACATCGTATCATAAGTTATTGATATAACATAATAATATTAAAATTAAGCCTCCATCATAACTGGCACTGCAATTGCGTAAGTAGAAGAGAAAGCTGTTTTCGCACATGTGAATGATGGAGGTCCCGATGTTAAGTATACAAAATGAACCCGGTGAAAGATTGATCATCTCCGTAGAAGGTGATTTTGACGCCGAGTTTTCCAAAGAGGCCCGGAGCAGCTTCGAAGAGATCGCAATTAACAGCACAGATGATGTCATAATCGACCTTTCCAAAACTAGATTTCTCGACTCATCCGGAATTGGCGCTGTGGTCTTTTTGTACAAGCGTCTACGTGCTCGCAACCAAAATCTTGAATTGATTGGTGTTGAAGGTCAGCCACGTGATTTGATCCAGATGTTACGTATTGACCGTGCGATTTCCGTCAGTGGTGCATTTTCTGGAACCTCATCGTGACCAAAACACGCGGAGCTTTGCGATCATTGGGCGTGCTTTTTTTATGCGCAAATTTGGTGACTGGTTGTGTGTGGCCGGACTATGGAACTGGCGGTACAGATGAAGCCTACGACTACTCGCGATTAAGCCGAGTGACCGCCAAATCCGCAACCACCGAAACAGATGAATACAAAATCGCGCAGGACATCGATAATTTTCGCCTAGAAATCGATTTGGCATGGAAATCGGTCGCAGGGAAATATCGTCCGGCAAAGCTGACTTTGATTGAAACCCAATGGGGTCGAGTCGCGAGAGAGTTTGCAGGCGACATGATTGCTGATGCAAAAAAAGATATTCACAAGCTCAAGGAAATGCTGCTGACTTTAAAAACTGACCTGCAGCACATCACACCTCAAAAGAGCCATGATCGTACTGATGCCCGGCAGGAGTGACCTAATGAAATACATTAAAATCCTATTCGCAATGTTCTTTTTTCTTATATCCGCAGAAGCCGCGGTGGCAGACGACCTGGAATTGCGGGCAGGAGATATCCTGACCATCAATCTCCCTGGTGAACCATCATTTGATCAACCTTTCCAAATTGATCGCCAAGGTCGACTGACCCTTCCGGAGGTCGGCACACTTGTCGTTTCTGGCCAAACCGTAAATGAAGCAGGCAATGCCGTGCGCGGTGCTCTTGGTGTGGTATTTCGTGATATCGACCGACTTCGAATTGCTCTCAAGGATCGTCGACTGTCGGTCTCCGTGCTTGGATATGTGAAAAACCCCGGACCAATTGATTTGCCTGGAAATGCAAAAGTACAGATGGCATTAACTGCCGCCGGCGGTTTGGCCGAGGGCGCACAACTGGACCAACTACAAATCAGGCGCGGTGGACGCGTTCTCAAATTTGATTATAAAAGGTATCTTGATACCGGTGATGACAGCATTATTCCGTTGCTGGAACCTCTTGATACGATTTTCGTTCCTGCATCCCCTCTCATCGGTAATATTCAGGTCGACTTCGATGCTAAGACGCTCACCGCAGCTGGGGATGCCGCCAATGACGGATCGTCAGTAAAAGTTTTTGGCGAAGTTCATCGCCCCGGACTATTTGGATTTAAGGCCGGGTCCAGCGTGGTTGATATGCTGATGCGGGCCGGTGGGGTAACGCGTTATGCAGGCGTAGAGCAGATCCGCATTGTTAGCAGCGGACAGCCTCGTCCCTTCAATCTTCGCGAATACCTGGATACAGGAAATCAGAATCTCATGCCGGCGCTGAATGCTGGAGATACGATCTTTGTTCCTCAGCGTTCAGAGCAAGTCAAAACCGGAGCCCGCACTGTTTATGTCATGGGTAACGTTTTTAAACCCGGTGCATTTGAAACCAAAGACGATGCTTCTTTAATGGATATCCTTGCCAACGCTGGTGGCCCGACACGATTTGCTGATACCCGGCAAATTCAGGTTCTTAAACAGGATGGAAATGTCATTAACTTTGATTTGCAAGGGTTCATGAACGCTAACGGGGCCATCCCAATGCCGGCAATTAATCCAGGTGATGCCATCTTGGTGCCGGAGAAAACGGATATGAACGAGAAATCGTGGCTAAGCATTTCGCCAAGCCGAGCGGTCCGCATCATCGGTGCCGTCGTGCGACCTGGTCGTTATGAATGGTCGAAAGAAATGTCGATCATAGACCTGATTGCTCATGCCGGTGGTCCCGTAGCCGCAGCGGATACAGCTCACATTCAAATATTGAAGGAACTGACGGGCGGCCGGGTCAAGCCAATGGAAATAGATTTTGACAAATTTCTAAAAACGGGTGGTCGCGTTTCTGATCTGCCCCCACTTGAAGCCGGAGATACCATCGTGGTTCCCGAGTTACCTCAAGATCCAAGCGACAATCGATCAAAATGGATCAGGCAAGCGAAAGAGCGTTCGATATACATTCTTGGTCAGGTTGGAGCCCCCGGACGATATGCTTTCAATGAGCAATTGACCTTTCTGGACATTCTTTCTGCCGCCAATGGCCCGCTGAAAACGGCTGACCTTCACAATATCCGCGTCACCCACCGAGGTGAAGACGGGGCGCGGGTAAGCAAGCTTAACCTAGCCTTGTATTTTGAAACTGGGGACGACTCCATTCTACCGAAGGTTCGTCCGGAGGATGTTATCTATGTCCCCGAACAGGACAGACAGTTTCTTGATAAAAAGAAAGAATCAACGATCCGCGTTTTGGGAGCAGTCAGTCGGCCAGGGCGATATGAATTTAACGATACAATGACAATCCTGGACCTGCTGGCAGAAGCTGGTGGGCCGACACCTCTCGCATATAGTGAACGTATTGTTGTCGTTAACCGTTCCAAATCTGAACCGCAGTCGAGCGCGTTCGATCTTGTTGGTTTTGCCCGGCAGGGCGATTTTACCAAACTACCCGTCCTACGGTCCGGCGATACTGTTTACGTGCCCAGTAAAGAAGAAAGTCCCATGTATACTCTTCGTACCGCACTGAAGGACGCCATATCGATTATCACAATCGGTTCATTGGCATTTGGCGGTTAAAACATGCAGATTCGAGGTTCCTAAATGATACCCTTCCCGATCCAGTTTGAAGAATTAGAGACAATATACTCCAGCACATTTGGCACGGATTATCATTCGGTGGCAGTCACTTCTGCTGAACGGGGAGAAGGTGTGTCTATGATCGCTTACGCGTTGGCTCGACGCGCTGCTGCGGCCGGGCGCAGAACGCTCTTAGTCGACTTGAACACCGCCAATCCAACAGTCGCCCGGCGATTAGGCCTGCAGGGAGAAGATTGGTCGCCAACGAACAAAAGCGTGATCGAGTCAATCATCGACCTCGAAGGATTGGAAATGTCAATTTTGTCTGCTCCTCAAAACGCCAAAAACATTCTTGAGATGCGTGAAGAGGGCAAGCTTCGCCAGGCATTGTCGGCGTGGCGCAAAGAATTTGACTGCATTGTTCTCGACACCTCCCCACTGACTCGAACAAATCAGGGCAACGTCATGCCAGATCTGGCAGCATCTTGTTGTGATAGTGCTGTTTTCGTTGTGCTCGCAGGACGAACTGCAGAGACCAAAGTGACAGAAGCCAGCCTTCGTTTGGAAAAGGTCGGCGCCAATATCGTCGGCGCGGTGATCAATGACCGTTATAACCCCAACCTAAAAGATGAACTTTGCAGGGAAACCCATCGCGCCGATAAGCTAATGCCAAAACTGATGGTAAACTTGCGGCGGTTTTTTCGGACCAATGCGTTTTTGATGCAGAAGATTTAGTGTGTTCGACGTTTCTGATCCGGGATTACCATAAAGGGGATTTAGGGTCATGTCCCAACAAGACATCATAACCAAAAAGAAATTTACCGAGCCAAATCTTATATGTGTGGATTGTATGCTCGCCGCAGCAAGGCTTGTATCACTCGACCAAGTGACTCCGTTCAAACATCGTCTGAGAATTTCTAACGATATAACTTGAGTTCTATATTCCTCCCAAAAAAGATGGCCGATATCCATCAGTGGACGGTCAGTGAGCACCTTGAATTTTGACTATAAGAATTCCGGGGCTCACTTTAAGGTTTGTTGCACCGCACATAAGGCTCGGGCACTTTTATTTTAGGGAAATTGCCTTATCGATTTGAAGTGACCTTAGTAACGAAAGAGGTTGCCCAGATACTCCGATAAGACACATGGGCAATTGTCTCGTTTTGGTTGCTCGATATATAGAGACCAGTAATCCTATCCCTGCACTGTCCATGAAAGTCGTTTTTGTGAGTTTAACTTGAACCTCGGAAACTTCATCAGTCAAAGCTGTTATACATATGCCTTTTAATTTTGGAACGTTTACAGAATCCAATGTTGTCGGAATACCAATATGCAGAACACCATCTGTAGATCGTTTAATATCAATTGCATTATCGTTATTTGTCATTGGTTTTCCTAATGACAATGACTGTTGCGTCGTCATGTAAGAAGTAATTGCTCCGCGACCGCGCGAACGAAAGCAATGCGTCAGCAATTTTCTGATCTGTCCAATTAGCCATTTCTGTAGGCGATGTGTCAAACAAGTCTGCCGGTTGTGTGATCATTGTCCGGCCTGCTTCGGAAATCCCATCGGTAAATAGAACAAGCCGCTCATTAATTGGTAATTGATGCTGAATTTCGGTGTATTCAGGTTCTTCCATCAATCCTAATAGAGGACCGGAGATTTCAAGATTTATGAAACCGTTCTGCGTCAAGATAAATGGTGGCGGGTGCCCCGCTGCCGCGAATGAAATTTTTCCGTCAGGGTACACCATCAAGGCCAATGCCGTTGCGAACGAATTCTTTAACAGACGATCTGATAAAAATAGATCCGACAGTTCGCTCAATAAAACTTTCGGGGATGCGTTTTTACTCAACGCTCGTATCGCGCCATAAGCATAGCCAGTGAATGCATGTGCAAAAAATTTTGCCTGCTCTCCATGCCCCATAATGTCGGCGAAAATGATCAGGTGCCCCTGTTCCAGTTCTCGCTCAATCAGGATATCACCGCCGCCAGCTGTCGCTGCTTCATGGGCCACCGCCGTCTGGAATCCGTTTGGATGATTTTGAAACCCAGGACGTAAGGCATCTGTAATTTCAACGTCTAAACGATCACCAATCGTATCTCGTAAATTCGCAGCACGTTTCATGACACGGCGGATTGTTGAAATCAGCTGCTGTTTGTCAATCGGCTTAGTCAGGTAATCGTCGATAGACAGTTCGGCGGCCATCTCACGGTTGGAAGGGGAATCTGCACCTGTAATAAAAATAAAGGGTACAGTGTTCATATTCCCGCCGTTCTGCAAGCTGCGACGAAACATATAACCGTCTATTCCCGGCATTCGAATATCTGAAATCACCAAATCGACGACATTTGTACTCAGATCTTGCAACGCTTTGTTGGCGTCTTGAAAACAGATTACTGAGAACGAGCCCTCAAGATAGGCTTTGATGACCTCTAGGAATACGGGGTCATCATCAATAATGGCAGCTTTTGGAAGATCTAGACTGCCAGACTGAAATGGCAATGTGAGGGTCAGTGTATTCCAGTTCTCATTTGATCTCGTTCCGGGTTCATATTTGAAATCAGGGAACTGAGAATGAACCAAATATAAGCCGCGTCCGTCTTCATTCAAATCCGCAATACTGGCCAGTTCCGCTTTTTCTCTGAAACCAGTAAAAGGTGGGCCATCGTCGGCAATTGTTAACCTCCATTGCGCCCGCAAACGATGCAACGTTACGCGAACATGTTTTGGAGCAGGGCGAGTATGTTTTTGCAGATTGGTGACAACTTCCGACATCGCCAGAAGAAACTTATTACTTTCGTTATCGCTCAACCCTGCACTGTTCATAACCGTCGAAAAGGCCGCTCGGAAATTCCGGGCAGCTTTCTCATTAGGGGCAAGTGTAACGGTGTGAATGAGTGGCATCAGATCGTCACAATCAAGCAGCTTCGGCAATCGTGTTTGCCAGTTTATCAGCAACGCCCTCGAGAATACTGATACTCTCCCCCTCCGCCATAACGCGGACCAAGGGTTCGGTTCCGCTTTTCCTGACCAATATGCGGCCGCTGGAGCCCAATGTGGTTTCTGCAGCCGAGATCGCAGTAACAACAGAATCCTGATCGAGCGGCAGTTCTGATTTGAGTGGAATGTTCCGCAAGACCTGAGGGTAGGGTTTGAAGACGTTGCAGATATCGCTCGCCCTTGCTTTTTTCTCGACTAGCGCCGTCAACACCTGCAGGCCAGCAACCAAGCCATCTCCAGTACAGGCATAATCTGCAAGTACAATATGGCCCGATTGTTCGCCTCCGAGATTGAGGTTGTTTTCCTGCATGCTTTTCACAACATGCCGATCTCCAACCGCCGTGCGGTGAAGGTCAATCCCAAGTTTGGCAAGATACTTTTCAAGGCCCATATTTGACATAACCGTTGCTGCAATACCGTTACCTTTGAGACGCCCTTGATCACGCCAATATCCGGCGATCAGAGCTAAAATCTGGTCGCCATCGATGACCTGGCCACGTTCATCGCAAACGATAATCCGATCGCCATCACCGTCCAGTGCAATTCCGATATCGGCCTCTTCCTGAATGACCCTACTTCGCATCGCTTTGGTATCCGTTGCACCGCACTGATGATTGATGTTGGTACCGTCAGGATTGATTCCCATTGGAATAACTTCGGCCCCGAGTTCCCAAAGAATTTCCGGGGCAACCTTATATGCTGCGCCGTTAGCACAATCGAGAACCACTTTGAGGCCATCAAGCTTCAAGCCTTTGGGAATAGTGTTTTTAACTGATTCTGTATAACGCCCGTGCGCACCCTCCAGTCGATTTGCCTGTCCTATCTTATCAGCCGGAATCGACCCCAGTATTGTTGGATCAATAACCAGTTTTTCGATTTTTTCTTCGGTTTCATCGCAGACTTTGCAACCGTTAGCGCGGAAGAACTTTATTCCGTTGTCGTGATACGGATTGTGAGACGCTGTAATCATGATGCCCAAATCCGCTCGCAAAGAATGTGTCAACATTGATACCGCCGGTGTTGGAAGCGGCCCCAATAATATGGGCATTGCTCCAACAGACACCAGACCAGCCGTTAGTGCTGATTCAACCATATACCCCGACAAACGGGTATCCTTACCAATGACGATACGAGGTGATCGGGCATTTTCACCCGCTACAAAACCGGCGGCTTTACCAATGGCCATCAAGGTTTCTGGTGACATCGCATTTTCATTTGCCAGACCGCGTATTCCGTCCGTTCCGAACAGGTTTTTCATGGATTTGATTTCCTTAAAGTGTCACTGGATTTGCGAAATCTCGGCGCGTTGGCTCCAATACGATTTCGGAACGCAATGCTGCCCAGAGGTTTGAAGGTTTCTTCGCCGCGTACCAAAGTCAGAGCTTGGGTGGGAACATCGTGGGTTATTGTGCTGCCCGCGCCGATAATTGCTTCAGCACCAATATCGACCGGGGCGACCAAGGCGGTGTTGGAACCGATAAAAGCTCCTGCTCCTATCTGTGTTCGATGTTTTGAATATCCATCATAATTGCAGGTGATGGTTCCCGCGCCAATATTGACGGATGGTCCCACTTCGGCATCCCCGATATAACTGAGATGGGGCACCTTGGTACCGCAGGAAATATTACTATTTTTGATTTCAACGAAATTGCCGATACGTGCAGACTCACCAATTCGACTGCCGGGCCGCAATCTGGCATAAGGGCCTATGATCGCGCCGAATGAGACGACTGATCCTTCCAGGTGGGAAAACGCACGGATTGTCGCTCCTGATTTTACATGCACGCCCGGTCCAAATACGACATGTGCCTCAATCGTTGAATCCGGTTCCAAAACAGTATCCCAGCTGAACATCACCGAAGCCGGATCTATCAATGTTACGCCATTGCGCATTGCCGTTTCGCGCATGCGGCTCTGGAATATGCCCTCTAACCGAGACAGTTCAAAACGGTCGTTGACGCCGTGGGTTTCCTGTTCATTTGTGGTGGCATAACCGCATGACCAACCCCGTGCCACCGCTGTGGATACCAGATCAGTAAGATAAAATTCACCGGCAGCGTTGTCATTATCGAGACAACCGAGCAATGGTCCAGCGCGGGACAGATCTATTGCCATTATCCCACTGTTGCACAGACTGATGTTCTTTTCGTCAACGGAGGCGTCTTTGGCCTCTACTATTCTCTGGAGACCTAAATTATTGTCTGTTACCAGACGGCCGTAACCCTCAGGGGTTTCCGTATTAAAAGCCAATACAGTCACCGTGTTTTTTTCGGAATGATGAACGATGAGGAGGTTCTCAAGTGTTTCCCCTTTGATCATGGGGGCGTCACCGAAAAGGATAAGGGCCGTTTCAGATGTTTCTTTCAAACCCTTTAGGGCATGCATCAGGGCGTCGCCTGTACCTTTTGGTGCTGGTTGAATTACTGTTTGGAACGGGGATACAAGCGCAGGGATGTGCCCATCATCAGGTGCGACAACAACAACTGTTTGTGCGGATTTGAGAGGGATAGTGGCATCCAGAACATGGCAAATCATAGGGCGCCCACCGATACAATGCATTGGTTTTGGTAGTTCCGAACGCATTCTGCTGCCTCTGCCCGCCGCGAGAACTATAACGTCTACATTTCCTGGCATAAATATCTCCACCTACGTTTTGACAACACTGGATAAGCAATAGGTGTGCCATATTAGTTTATTTTTAAGTTGTTGATTTTAAATGGTATATTTTTGCGGCTTGCTCCTCGATTTAAAAAACCGGTTTGTGGACTCGCAATATGATATGCAGACTGAAGGCGGACCTAGAGCGATGCAGGGAAAAGTCACCGACAATCAACTTCACATCCTGTAACTTTCGCTTCAGTCTGATACTCTAAACTTCACTCCTAAATTTGAGCTCTTTGGTGAGGTGAATAGATGGCTACTGCAAAAAATTCGAAATCCGTATTGCTGGTCGAAGATGATGGTGCCATCGCCGACGTTTATTCCGCCTATTTGAGCGTTGAGGGCTATGAGGTAACCCACGTGGAAACGGGGGCGGATGCGTTTGTTGTGTTGAAAAACCAGGTTCCCGATGCTGTGCTTCTTGACTTGAAGCTACCTGATATGAACGGCTTCGATATCCTGGAGAAAATTAACAAACAGCAAATACCGACTGGCGTCATCGTCGTTACAGGCGAAGGGTCCATGAAAACTGCCATCGACGCCATGAAACTGGGCGCCCGCGATTTTGTAGTAAAACCATGCGATAAAAACCGACTTCTCCTGACCGTTCAGAACGTGATCGAAAACCAACAGTTAAAGGAAATCGTTGAGACCTATCGCGATGAAATCGACCGCCATAGTTTTAACGGCTTTATTGGATCTTCGCTTTCCATGCAGGCGGTTTACAGAACCATTGAAAGTGCTGCTAAAAGTAAGGCCAGCGTATTTGTCACTGGAGAAAGCGGTACAGGAAAGGAAGTCTGTGCCGAGGCAATTCATCGAGGAAGTGACCGCAATAACAAGCCATTCGTTGCGCTCAACTGTGGAGCCATTCCAAAAGACCTGGTTGAAAGTGAAATTTTCGGCCACGTAAAAGGGGCTTTTACCGGAGCAGCCGCTGATCGAATAGGGTTGGCTGGTCAGGCAGACGGAGGCACATTGTTTCTTGATGAAATTTGCGAGATGGAGCTTTCATTACAGCCGAAATTACTCCGGTTTTTGCAGACAGGAACTTTTCAGCGCGTTGGTGCCAGTAAGTCCGAACATGTTGACGTTCGTATCATTTGTGCAACCAATCGAAATCCCTGGGTTGAAGTTTCAGAAGGACGGTTCCGCGAAGATTTATATTATCGTCTTCACGTGCTACCGATCGAGTTGCCGCCATTACGCGACCGAGATGCGGATGTTGTGGAGATCGCCAGCCATTTTCTGAGTGTGTATTCCCTGGAAGAAGGGAAATCCCTTAACACCTTTGCGCCAGAGGTAGAGGCTTCTATCCAGCAGTTCCCCTGGCCGGGAAATGTCAGGCAATTGCAAAATGTGATTCGCAATATCGTCGTACTCAATGACGGGGACATCGTCACCCCGGAAATGCTGCCGGCACCACTTGATGTTTCCGTGGAAGTTATGCGTGGGAACCGAATAAACACCGTGGTTCCGGTTGCCTCTCCGATTTTGAGTTCGACAGTTGCGACCAATGTCGATGAAATAAGACCTCTCGAAGATATCGAAACGGAGGCTATTCAGAGTGCCATCCGCCTATGTAACGGCAACATTCCAGAAGCTGCGTTCAAACTTGGAATTAGTGCGGCAACGATCTACCGAAAACGCATCAATTGGAAGGGTGAGTGATCGGGTCGAATTCAGCATGCACTACAAAATACAATCCACGGTCACCAATCCATTGTTTTTACCGTATGTATGCATACCGCGAAATTTCATACCGTGACGCTCTGGCAATACGCGATCCGTGACTTTTTCCTTGTAATTTGTTGTCGTCAAATCAATAACTTCGTTCAGAACCAATCCGTATCCATAACGTTTTCTGGAATCCTGGGATGGCCTGAAAAGTCGTCCTGACGACCACAAGAAAGGGCCGGCGGGACGAGCCGATGTTACATCAGAAATTACAGGATTTGAGGGATGTGGCGTCCAATCGCCCGTGAGCAAATCGTTGGAGTAATACACACACAGTTCGTCATAATCTGACACACCATTCTCTGCCACTGTGCCGAATAGCCACCACAACCCGTCATGCTCAACGACCGTTGCGTCGAAAAACCGTTGCCCCTTGACCAATGTCTTGAGTCGTTTCCAATTTCTCGGAAAATCTTCCGTTGTATATAAGTCAACACGTTCTGCATCCCCGCTTTCAGGTATCATATACCATTGCCCATCGTGCCTAAAAATCTGTGGATATGAGAGATGCCAGGGCTCGTCGAGGATGATTTCAGGTTTTGAACGCAAACCTTCCGGTCCAACTTCGGCAACGGCCAGTTTGCCGATATTCTCCCCATATTTCAGCTCTTCGAAGAACAGGTAATTCCGGCCCATATCCTCTGCTAGAAACGGATCGGCCCAAAACCGGTCACTTGGGGGTGACAGGAGTGTCATAGAGGCGATGTCAGGAAAATCTGATTCCGTATCGGCCTTGGAACCTAAAGCGATTGACCACGCCTGGTCATTCCGTTTCTGAACGCGTTGGATAACGCGTCGATAAGCTTGAGTGGCTGCGACAGAGATAATTTCAATGTTAGACAAAGGCGAGACTTTATCTATTTCAGATATGTGATCGCAATTCTGCGCACTTAACGCCCGCCCAATCATGTTAGATAATTTGAGAAAGTGTCGATGAATGCTGTGACTTAATGATATTTCTGATACTTGCGACACAGTCTTTGTCAGGATGTATTCATTACGGACGTTGCTGATGTCGGATAATGAGAGAGCGACGGAACCGCTTCTTGAGAGGAACTGTCGGGCCGCCATCGCAGGGATGCCATCGCTCCAGGTTTCGTTGATGGACCAGATACGGGCGTTGGAGTTTTGCCGGACCAGTTGGGCGACATTTTGTGGGACATCGCCTTCACAGATCAAGATGTCAGGCTGATACAGCTCTAGCCAAAGCACGAGTGATTCTTCGTTTCTTATGCCTACGCTGACCGGTTTAGAGCATTCAGATTCAGACAAAGCACCAATTTCAGCCGGGTTGTAGGCTCGACGTTCAAGATAGTTTAGCGGCATGCTGCACAGTTTTCGGAATATGCCGCCTTTGGACCCAAAGGTGCCAACAAGAAAACAATGAGATATCGAGCTGACGTCATGCATCTCTCGTAACAATTCTGTCGCGTGTTGAAGCCAGTAAGACCAACGATCATGTGAGGTTAAGAATGCAATTTTGGTGGCGGATTTATGCATGGCGAAGTCCTTTGCCAACGCGCTCCATTAACCTATCAAAAATCGGACCTAAACCGGGTAACGGATCTGAGATCGCAAACTCGTTCACACATAACCGACCCCTTAGTGCCAAGGTGAGAAGACTAGCCATACACTTGATCAATTTGAGAAAGGATTGACTGTTAAGTCGTAATTCGGGCTCCAACCAGACCCAATTTATATCTGTTCGATGACGGATTACGGGTTCTATTTGTTCTCCGCACATATCCCGATAATAGATCATCGGAAGATCGATCCCGGCCGATGTTAAGATACCATCACTCAACCCGAAGCGATGGTTCACTTCGATAACAAATAACTCACCGGTCTCCGCGTTTCGTTTGATATCAATTCCGGCCGGGCCAATAATGTTGAGCTTTTTTAGAACGCTCATTCCAAGTTGGGCGACGTCATCGGCACCTTCAGAGCTCAACAGCGTCTCGCTTCCCATACCTTCCTGCAGGGTTCTTAACTTGCGTCCAGTGAACGAGGCCAATATCTGGCCATCGGCGGCTCTGTAACCTACGTAATAATATAAATTCTTATCATCTCCCGGGACGAATTCCTGCACGGCCATTGCGCCGAAGGGGCGCATTTTATGTATTGTTGATTGCGCTAATGCCGGGTTGTCAAACCTGAGCACCTTCCGGTCGTTAGTGATTTGCATGGCCTCAGAATTCTGGGTCCAGTCAGTCTGCAACAATGGCTTTATTACGGTTTGCGTCGGCAGATGTTTCGGAGCGGTGCTTATTTCGCCGTCGATAAGCCATGTTTTGGGAATTCGTAATTCACTTTTTTCAAAAATCCGTTCGCTTTTTGACTTGTCGACGAGAATATTTATTAACTCATCATCAAGATAGGGGTAACGAACATAAGATCTAAGTTCTCTGCCATTTTCAGAGATGAAGGTCAGGAATGTATCGGCTGTAATGTAGAGGATTGGTTTTTCCCCGGCTCTGTCAGACAGCGCTTTAATTTCCTCTAACAATTCTGAACGACTGGTCCCCGGGCAAAATCGTTTGACATGACGTGATCGCAACGTCACGGCATTAGGGTTCTGGTCATGGCAATAGACAGTGATACCTCTATTGCCAAGACTGCGGGCAATTGATAGTGCGGCGTAGTGCCCTCCAAGAATTAGCGCCGAGGATTTGGTCATCATTTCATGCGACCCTTTCCCAAGAAGCTCCAATATGATCAGTTGGGTTTTCATCTATGTTTTTGATTACCTTTGCGGGGACTCCTCCCGCGAGAACTCCTGGCGGAATATCCTTTGTGACGACACTTCCCGCCGCGACAATGGAGCCTCTGCCAATGGTTACCCCTGCATTGACGATCACGCCGCGAGCAAGCCAGACATCATCCTCCAAAACAATGTCCCGCGCTTGTTGGTCAAGGTCAGGATCGCCATTCGCCCGGTCTTTGGCGTTGAGCGGATGTCCGGGGTATCCAGCTAACGTGCCTTGGCCGGCGATCCGCACATTGTTCCCGATGATGATGCGCGTGCCGACATAAAGTCCGCTGCCCCAGCCAATATCGACATTGTCGCCAATCAGCAGTTGAACGGGAACTGGTGCGGATGTTCGCCCGGTTACAGTAATCTGCGTGGAGATACGGCAGTCGTCACCGATTGAGATGTTCAGTGGACCCGTCAGGTACGGCAGACCCTTTCCGTAAAGGAAAAGCCGTTTTGGTCGATTACTTAACCAACATATGAAAATTGGTTTCCAATACAGTGCATTAATCACCCACAAGACTGCCAATGAGATCAAGCTGATCATCGCGTAAAGCGTTAAATGAATTGCCGGAACAGGCGGGAAATCCGGTCGCAATACACTTTTTGCAGCCCGGAATAGCGCACGTTTGGTTGGCGTATCTCGCTGTTTAATCCAGATTTTGATTTCATTTAGCGTCTTCATTATCAAATTCCCAATGTGAGGACCTACCAATAATTCTCGATTGCGTGACGGATTAATTTGATACGGAGCGATGCAATTGGTTGATGTTCCGTAAGCCCGAACTCTCCCGGTCGCCCCGGATACAGGAGAAGACCGTCTCCGTTTCCGCCAAAATTCCATGGGTCATTAAGCAGGTTGATCCCGAGACGAGTTAAGGGGTACCCCTCCGTCGCTTCATAATAGAGAGCGCCATCAACTCGCAGATCATTAAGTGTCTTGAAAAAATCGAACAACCTATTTGCTGGACGGTCGATCAGGAAGTCAGGAAGCTCCGTGTCAGGCCCAGGTTGTTTAGGGGTGTTGATATTGCTTCTTCGATTAGGTCCGCAAGACCCCATACAGGACGCGTAACTCCAGAGTTCCTTACCCTGATAATCGCCATGAGAAGCTTTGTTTGGTGAGATTAAATTGTTTAAAACTGGCGAGAAGATATCGACCAGTTCCTCAAGCCGTTCATCATAGTCTGCCGTGATCATTACCTTCACGCTTGGCGCGAACAGTTTGTATAACTTTAAGTGTTCGACCAAAGCTTGTGTAATCTCCGGTTCATCGATGCTGTAAACCCAGGCTTTTCCGGCTAGTTTTTCACGCCGAACTGTTGCTTCCAATGCGCGGAGGTAAGTGATTTGATCTTTGTATTGACTGGCACGAGGAAAACCAACATAGCCGGAATTTGAATAGGCCATGGTCGTTTGACGGAATGATAATCCCTGGTCTGACAGATGATCCAGATCCAGATAACCGTCGATGATTGGTGGTAAGCCAACCCAGTTCTGTATTGGTTGAATATGGTGATCTGCCAGGATTTGAGCATACTTATGGGCGAGTTCTCCTTCGCGCCGACAATATGTCATGCAGTGTCCGTTGATAAGATAGCTGTTCGTTGTTGCAACGTATAATGGGCGTTTCTGCGGCCCCAAAGCTCCGTTGATCTGGACGTTAACAGTGATAATTTCACCGCCAACATCAATTCTCGTAACTCCACCGATCCGTGGTTTCCATTCGACGAATACGTAACGTGACTCAGAGCATGCCGAGCCGTTTCGTGGTATCAAGGCTTCATAGAATGTTCCGGTACGGCCACCTTCTGAGCTGGGTGTGTCGATTTTTGTCGGATACATGACCCACAGATTAGCGTCCGTGTTTGAGACGCTAATCGGCGCGCAGCGGTTCATGCCTGTACGTATTATGGCAAAAGCGAACCCGCCACGTTTTACAGTCCGTTCGGTTTGGAGTTGCCAGTCGTTAGAAAACGCGACGCGCTCAATTGGATGAAGAACTGCAGCTCGATCAATCGCAACCTTTGGAGAAACTTCTTGGGTTGCCCATTTATTGGCCGCTTCCGTGTCTCTCAGGATATGGGAAACCGCGGCCACAACACACATAAGAGCGAAGGTTATCAAGACCACTTTCAATATCTGTTTTTTAATTAGCTCCATTTCTAGGTAGCTCTCGCGGGGCTCATATTTCGGCTATGGATAAGTTTTGAAAGTGGCAAAACCCCAAGAGCAGCAGCTAGGGGAATGAGCACGGCGGTTGTCATAATGCCAAGGGTGAGGTGTGCTGCGTTGTTATCGATCACTGTCATCCCGACACAGGAACAAGCTGTCACGATCGCGAGAAACCCTAACCGACTATAAGCATAAGGGATGGCTTTAACCCGATGGCCAATAATCAGATAGGCAAGCATTCGTGTACTCATCACAACTGACGTGACCGCTATGGCACCCCACGCGCCCCATATAGGAATTGCCAGGAAGTATCCACCGCAGGCAACTGACGCAGCAGTTCCATCGATTGCCAGTGGGGACAGGGTGTTGCTCTTGCTTAAACACCCGATGTCGAATAGTCGCACTACCGCGTTCATTGCCATTAGTGTTGCGAGAGCAGGCACGTAGATGATGGCGCCATGATAATCTTTCGGTGTCAGAAGCGTTATGATTGCTGGAGCAGCAGCGCTGACCAATAGGGTTGCTGTCAACGCCGCGACAACACCGAGCTCCGCCGCTCGAGCACACTTCATTAATCCGTTCTTTTCGTTTAAGGCGGCAAACCGTCTCGGCATCCACCACATCTCAAATGGATGGGTCAGGAACCCGGCGATCATGGCGAGCTTGGCGGCGAGCGCGAAGATTGCCATCTCGGCCGGTCCAATTGTTCCCGCAAGTATCCACCTTGGGAAACTATCCATCACGAAAGCCGCGATTCCCGCGCATACCAGCACACCTCCGAAGTGGCCGCATTTCGGGTACAGGGTGCGTTGGAAGTGTATGCCAACATCCTTGAAGTGGCTGACGCCTAAGATTAAAGCGAGTGCCACCATGCAAAGAAGACCAGAGAACAGTACTCCCTCGATACCGTACCCTAAGTATAATAATAGGGCGGAAAGTAGAGCCTGAATTAATGCGCACCCTGCGCTCGCCATGGTATATGCCAAGGCGCGGTCACTCATTCTCAACCAGGACATTGGCACCAGGATTATTCCAGAGAAAGCTAGGCTTCCGAGAATCAATCTCACCTGTGTTTCCGTGACACCTCCCGGCAACAGATCGGTTAGTAGTGATGCAGCGAGTTGGGTAATGCCCAAACTGAATAATCCGACAACAATTGCCAATCCGAAAATTCCGGCGGCAATTTTTTTCCGTGCGTTATTGTCGGACGCTTCACCTCCGAACCGAAAAAGGGATTCAGAAAGGCCGAAGGCAATCACAATGCTAAGCAGGTTCGCGAGAGTCTGCAGGACATCAAGTCGGCCATAATCGGCCGGGTCCAGAAAATGAGTAAAAACGGGCACCATCACCAACGACATGGCTTTAGTGAATACCAAGGCAGACCCATAGATCACCATCTGGTGGACGCTCACTGGAAATCTGGATATGAGACGTTGCATCAGCAGGGTTCCATTTTTCTAAGCCAACTTAGCTCGGTTTGATCGGGTTTTGGTTTGCTCTCCAGCGAACGCTTTCGAAGGCGGATCAACGTTACTTCGCCCTTTGAAAAAAAGCGCACGGCTGGCCCCGACACCCCGGCGCCTGGACTGGTATATCCCGTCATAGACCCGACATTCCAAAGCCCTGATGCCAATTCCCGATTGCGCATCAAGTGCGTAACCAAAGGTTTCCCCCCGGGAAGACAGACTTGGCCGCCATGCGTATGGCCGCAAAGGTAGAGAGAAAAACCTCCTTTTGCGGCTTCATGCGCCATTTCCGGAGAATGAACCAAAGCGATGCCAAAATCTCCATGCGTATCTGCTAGTACATCGGATGCATCTGCGGTGTAGAAACGATTTACATCATCTGCGCCGGCTATTCGAAGTCGTTGATCATTACGCTCAATAGCAACGTGTTCATTGGCCAACAAGCGAATGCCCAGCTTGTGTTCCAGCATTAACCCGAGTTTATGATCGTCATGATTGCCAAGTACGGCATAGGTGCCATCTGCCACATCAATCGAATTCATGAGTTTGGTCATCGGAGCAATGATCTGCTCACAGGGACCATCATTCGCGGCTCTGAAATCGCCGGTCATTACGCATATGTCTGCGGACAGCCCGTCGACGGCTCGAATGATTGCATCTTCAATTTCAGGGCTTTGGTCTATGTGAAGGTCCGTAAGGTGCAGGATTCTATACCCGTCGAATGCATCAGGTAGTTTGTCGAAAAATAGGTCCAGGTGTTTTACACGAATGTCTCTGGCATACTGATTCCCAATACTGAAAAGTCCGGTGGCTCTCAGAAGCAACTCAAATACACCGAGTGCTCGCTCAAACATTGAACTCGAATCATTTCGCGATATTCCAGTGGGAGAATATCGAAATTCGGATTCCTCCATGAGACGCCGTCGCTGTATCCAAAAGAGACGAGCGGCATTCTTTTCGACCGCTAGTGTTCGGTCATTTCGTTCAGGTCGGGCTATTCGACCATCACTGACTTTTTGATCAGAATGATACATTGGAAAGTCCAGTAACCGATTTACGATTAGGAGTCTCAGTGATGGCTCAGGTCATTCGCCAGAGCCTTGAAATCTTCTGTCCCCATTTCCAGATGGACAAGAATGTGGTCAATATCGGTGGCGCTGTCAGTCAGGAATAGAGGAAACTCATCAGTAGAATTGAAGTGCTCTGAACCGAGGTCATTTTCTGAAAAGTAAGCCATTTGTTTTCTCCTATCATGTTGAACTAACCGATAGGGAGCAAAGGACGTGCCATAAATTAAGTTGCTGATATAATTGTATTTTTCATTTCAGGGATTGGATAGGAAGGCTTTAAATTGCAGAATGCCTCGCATTTTGTGAAGGCGCTCTCTTCTTGTCTTAAATGGTAGGTTGAGAACTCAATCGGATTATTTGATAGATTCCCTGCTATCGATTTTGATATCCGTGTTCAGCAATAATATTTCCCTGTTATTTTTATAGGAAACTCCCGCTGAATGCGGCGTGATTCAAGATGTTCGGAAGATTATTCCCGTGAATTGGTGCCAAAATTGTAAAATTTCCCTGTAAATTCCCTGTTTATCAGGGAATTCGTTGGAGATGGATTCGCTCCAGACTGCGTCCACCACCACTCCCAGGGCAATCGACTGAACGGTTTCATGCTGTAATGACGTTCTGGAGGAAGTCCTCGTCCCAGGCGGCCATTTGCCGTTTTGATTTGAGGCTGTGTTTGCCTGGGGCTTTGCGCGGGAAGTTTGTCGCCATGTGTTTGATGGTGGTGAAGTTGGCGGGGGCATTTTTCTTTCGGATGCGGCATTCATCGTCTCTGAAGACCATGCCCAGGACCCAATGGAGGCTGTTCTATCGGCGGTTTCGCGCCGGGCAATTTCCTTTTGGCAGCCCCTCTCGATGATGTAACCATCATCTGCCGGGCAGTGGATGGCGTCGATACTGACGATGGCTCCTTTCAACTCCAACAGTTCAAGCAATTGGGGAATGGCCGTGATCTCGTTGGACTTGTCGTCCACCGCCCGCTGGCCCAGAACCATACGCTGGCGCGAACTTCAGGCCGAGACCATATGCACCGCCGCCTTCACACCCGCACGGTCGAAGAAACGCCGAAGCGTCTTGCCATCCACCGCCACCACGCCCTTGACGGTCTCTGTAAGCGCTGAAACCCAGGCTGTGAAACAGTGCTGGAACCGGGCCGCGTCAAGCGCCGCAAAGATCAGTCCCAACTGGTCATGGGACGGCGATCTCATGCAATTCCGCACCCGCTAAATTCACAAACGAAATGCAACACTCTGCACGAAGGTTTCTCAACATTCAATCCGCCACTTACAACACCTTCTACGTCCAGCGTCATTTACTCAACTGATTCACTTTCAAACAATATCGGGGCGAGGGTTTCGGTACGTGGGAATGTGCCTGTATGGTTGCTTAAAAGTCAACGACAAGAACCCTCTGTAATCTCCATGCAGTTAATGTGACAATGCCCCGAAAATATTGGTCCGCCTTGAAACCAGGCAGTTAACGTGGCCAGGTGGCGTCAAAGTTGACGATAAAATCAACGTCATTTCAGTGACGGTTAACAGGAGGATTAATGACTTCGTTTAATGTCGGAATGATAGGCCTCGGCGGCATGGGCCAGATGATGCTCGCCGATATGCATCTTCATAAAGAGTTCTCTGTTTCAATCATTTGGGATCATAATGAAGATGCCTGCGCCGCTTGCCTAGCTCAGTATCCTGGACTGCGCATCGCCAATGATGCCCGCGACTTGATCGATGATCCAACCATCAATCTTGTTTATGTGGCGAGTCCGCCGAATTCTCATCGGTCGTATTTTCTTGACGCTATAGCCGCCAACGTTCCAATGTTCTGTGAAAAGCCGTTTGGCGTTGATATTGATGAAAGTCAGGATCTGGTGAGGCGGATCGAAGATGCTGACCTTCCCCACATTATCAACTTCAATCATGGTAATGCACTGGGCAGCACACATATTGAAAACCAGTTCCGAAGCGGAGATATGGGAAGAGTTGTCGGGGTTGATACCTTCATTCATCTGACCCAGTGGCCGCGAGAATTCCAGAAAACAGCAACATGGTTAGGCGAGCGCAAACAGGGCGGGTTTACCCGAGAAATGCTGTCGCACTGGTTATACCTGACCCGCCGCTTGCTTGGTGACGGCTCAATCACATATGCCTGCGCAACATATCCCGAGGACGGAATTTCGTCAGAAACCCACCTTACCGCTGAACTCGATTTTGGCGGTGTACCGTTGTTTATCCGAGCGGCAACCGGGGGTGCGGGACCAGTGGGCACAGAATACACTGTTTGGGGAGACAGGAAATCCTACCGCCTTCATAGTGGCGGGCGGATCAGTTCCAGCGAAGGCGGTGCTTGGACTGAAGAATTTACGGACCTTGAGGATATTGGCATCAATGATCGTCAACGAACTCTTGATGGCGTTGTCAGCCGTTTAAACGGGGGATCCATAAACATGGCGAATGCTTCTGACGGATTCGCGGTGCAGAAAATGATTGAAGCGTTATTGATTGGCAGGAGGGCCTGAGACTATGAAACCATCAATTGCCTTTGTTGGTCTGGGTGTCATGGGGCATCGAATGCTGACCAACATGACCACACATGGCGGCTTCAACCTCGCATGGGCATGGGACCTCAACCCGGATTCCTGTCGGGCAGTTGAAGAGCAGTATGACGGGATCAGGATTGGTTCATCTGCCGAACAAGTCATCACGGCACCCGATGTCGATGTTGTATATATCGCCAGCCCGCCGCAATCACACAAAGAATACGCAACAGCCGCAGCCCGCGCCGGAAAAACGGTTTATTGCGAAAAGCCATTGGGTGTTAATGTCAATGATAGCCGCTCTCTGGTTGAGGATGTGGAATCCTCCGGGGTTCTCAATGCCGTCAACTTTCCCTTCGTCGATGCGCAAGCCGTCAACATGATAGAGGCAAAACTCGCGGATGGATCGGTTGGTGATGTAACCGGCGTCGATCTGCGGCTTCATTTTTCCAGTTGGCCACGCGGTTGGCAGCATTCTGCATCGTGGCTGTCTGAGCGCAAGGAAGGTGGATTTGTTCGAGAAGTCGGCTCTCACTACGTATTCCTGACCGAGAAGCTGTTCGGTCCGGCAACCCTGATTGACGCATCCGTCCGATATCAGAACGATCCGAAATTGTGTGAAACCCATTTTCTGGCTCGGCTGGATTGCGACGGCACGCCGATCTCCTTTGCGGGCGGTGCCAGTGGAATCGGGCCTGACCGGGTGGAGTATACTGTTTGGGGATCGAAATCGTCATACCGCTTGTGGGACTGGAACAAACTCCAATCGACAACGGGTGACGAGTGGACCAACGAACTTCAACACGTGGAAGACCCGCGTCAGGATGGTTATATGCGAGTGTTGAATAATTTTCTCGGGATGGTCAAAGGCGACGCACATACGATGGCGCCGCTGCGCGCCGCCCTGTCCGTTCAGGAGATTGTTGAGCAGATTCTGGACCGTTAATCCGGTTCAGGCGGCTAGAACGGTCTCCACAAGACGTGAGAAATAAGTCGCACCAACGGGAAGGATTTCGTCGTTGAAATCATAGTTGGGGTTGTGAACCATGCACGCACCTTCGCCGTCGCCATTACCGATGAACAGATAACACCCCGGAACTTTTTCCAACATGAAGGCGAAGTCCTCACCACCCATTACCGGGGGTGTGTCTGTCGTAACCCTGGAGTCGCCTGCGACCTCGGCAGCAATCTTCGCCGCAATAGCAGTTTCCGATACATGGTTGATCGTCGACGGGTAGCGGCGCAAATAGTCGAACTCGATTTCTGCGCCCAAAGCAGTTGCTACGCCATCGACAACCCGGCGCATGGAAGGTTCAAGCCAATCTCGAATTTCAGGCCTGAAACTACGGGTCGTCCCTTCCATGAACACCCCATCCGGAATGACATTGTTGGTATCTCCGCCATGGATTTGCGTGACGCTGATTACCGCCGATTCAATCGGGTCCATGTTACGGCTGGTGATGGTTTGCAGCGCCGTAACAATTTGCGATGCGACGACAATCGGGTCGACGCCCTGATGAGGCATGGCAGCGTGACAACCGCGCCCGCGCACTCTGATCTGGAAAGTATCGTAGGCGGCCATCAGCGGACCTGGACGAAGGTGAAAGGTTCCGGTGTCTTTTCCCGGCATGTTATGGACGCCGTATACGGATTCACACGGGAACTTATCGAACAAACCCTCCTCAATCATCACTCTGGCTCCGCCTTCGCCTTCCTCCGCTGGCTGGAAAATGAAATTGATGGTGCCCTTGAACTGACGTGTTTCTGAGAGGTACCTGGCCGCCCCCAGCAACATCGACGTATGCCCGTCATGACCGCACGCGTGCATTTTTCCATCGTGCTTCGAGCGATGATCAAATTCATTTGCTTCATGGATTGGTAAAGCATCCATATCGGCGCGAAGACCAATGGACGGGCCATCTCCGTTCTTTAGAACACCGACGACGCCGGTTTTCGCCAACCCGCGATGAACTTCTATACCAAAGCTTTCAAGCTCACGTGCGACAATGTCGGATGTTCGATTTTCTTCAAAGGCAATTTCAGGATGGGCATGAATATCGTGGCGCCATTCTTTCATTTGTTCGTGAAATTCCGCCACTCGATTAATGATAGGCATGCGTGAATACTCCTGTTGAGTTGGTCGATGGAAAATTCATCGACAAAGCGTTATCTGGTTGAGCCAGCTGCGTCATCAGCCGGTCGATCAGTATCTTGGGTGAAGAGATCGGCCATCATCTCTTCTTCCAGTTCTATTCCAAGGGCCTGGTTTATCTTGTTGAACATCCCTGTCAGGGCTATACGCATGGTTAGTTCTACGATCTGTTCGTTGGAAAAATGATTGCGCAGACGTTCAAACATTTCGTCACGTATTCCATAGGCCCGCTCGGATACCGCAATCGCGTAATCTCGGACCAGCAATTCCACATCGTTCAAATTCACGGGCTCTGCACTGGTGATATCTATGACCGAATCAGCATCAAGTCCAAGTTCGACCAGAATTGATGAATGGTGAATGACACAATATTCACAGCGATTGGCGTGACTTGCCGCAATAACGGCAATTTCCATCAAGCGGCGTGGAAAATTACCGGTTTCTCGTAAGGCCAAAGTCGTTTCGAAAATCTGCTTCATGCCTGTCGGACTATTGGCATAAACAGGGACTTGATTGCTGAAGGCGGGAAAAATTTCGCTAAGCCTGCGAAAATCATCCTGAAAGGCAACCGGCATATCTTCTGCTGTCACGCTGGGGACACGCGCCATTAAATTCTATCCTCTTCGCCCAACGGTAACGGGCACAAACTGTTCGACAACCTTTCTGCTGATCATGCCGCATCCCCACGCTCTTGCCGTGCGGGAGAATTTTTGCAAATCGCCTTAAATCCTCCCGTCACAAACGGGATAATTAGCTCGTAGATGCGACCATAATCGTTGCTGGAGAATTTACCTTCGGAAAGCGTGTCGATACGCCGATTGTCGGCACCCGCACTGTACATGGCCGACAAAACAAACTGGTATGCCCGATGAATGTGTTCTTCATCAATCTCCGGGGCCGCCCTGGTAAGGGCCTCCAGATAGTGCCTTGCGACGTCATTGTAGGCGTCGTTAAGCGTCGGCAGCACCTGCGGATCAAAGACAATCCTGCCGATAAGCGCTCCGTAATTTCTCCAGGCTTTAGTTTCGTCGTTTATCAGTCTTTCGAAATATGGATCGAGAAAAGCCCTTATCAGCGGTTCTATCTCCATGTTATCTTTGCCGACAACGCGCTGATATGTTTTCAATATGCTCATGCGCTCATCATTGAGTACCGCCGCGCGGCGGTCGATCACTTGCTTTAGCAAGCGGTCCTTGTTTTGGAAATGATACGTGATCTGGCTTATATGGACACCAGCCTGCTCGGCAATTTGTCGAAAAGTGACATCCACATAGCTACTCTTGCTGAACAATGATTCTCCAGCGTCAAGTATCAGGTTTTTTGTGTCGCGACGGCTCATGCTAAGACTGATCCATTATTAATTCCCATTGGAACTTCCGTTTTCATAGCGCAATAGAAAATGTAGATGTTCCATACACTTAATAATTTCTAATAACATGGATTGCAATTAGAACCAAATTTTTAGGAATCAGGCATTAAATGTTGACTCTTATTTTGGGAACATGATACCAAATTTGGCGTATAAAATAATAATGATATAAAAAATAGACTTTCGTCTTCAGTTCGAAACAATGCAACTGTTCAGTTCGAGATAATGCAACTGCAGTCTGGGTTAATCTAACCGGGCGCAGTTTCGCAAGGTTCTAGGGAGAAATCACGATTATGAAAATCAAACTGTTATCAACATTTGCGGCGGCGGCCACGGCTTTGGCCTTGACCGCATCACCGGTTTTTGCGGAGAACGTTATCCGCTGGGCCAGTCAGGGCGATGCGCTGACCTCTGATCCACACGCGGCGAACGAGTCTCCGACTCATTCAGCATCACGCAAAGTCTACGACGTCCTTTTTTATAACGACAAGGACATGAAGCTAACGCCTTGGCTGGCGACCGGGTTTAAGTTGATCAACCCGACTACTTGGGAATTTGCCTTACGGAAAGGCGTCCATTTCCATGATGGTTCAGATTTTACCGCCGTAGACGTCAAATTTTCGATTGAGCGAGCACTTTCGCCGACTTCAGATATCAAAAGCGATATCGGCAGCATTCAGGAAGTGAAGATCATTGATCCATACACCGTTCAATTCATCACGAAAGAACCAAACCCGATTTTGACCAACCAATTGACCAACGTCTTCATTATGTCGAAGGCTTGGTCAGAAAAACACAATGTCACTAAGCCGCAGGACCGTGCTGGCAAAGAAGAAACCTATGCGGTGCGCCATGCCATGGGCACCGGGCCATTCATAATGAAATTGCGTGAACCTGACATCAAAACCGTTTTGGTCAAAAACAAAGACTGGTGGGGCTTAAAATATTATCCACACAACGTTGATAAAATCATCTATACGCCGATTGCAAATCAGGCGACTCGTGTGGCTGCTTTACTATCTGGCGAACTAGACTTCGTCCTTGACCCACCATTGCAGGATCTGGACCGGATCAAAAACACCTCAGGCCTACATCTTGAGCAGACGGCCCAGGTGCGGACAATCTTCCTTGGTATGAACCAGGGAGTTAAAGAACTGCGCTCCTCAAACATCAAAGGTAAAAACCCACTCGCTGATCAGCGCGTACGCCAAGCTATGTACCAAGCCATCAACATTGAAGCGATTAAGAAAAAGGTCATGCGGGGATATTCTGTGCCTGCGGGCCTGATTACGCCTCCGGCTGTGCATGGATATACAGAGGAATTGAACAAACGCCGCCCATATGATGTTGCTGCTGCCAAAAAATTGTTGGCTGCTGCGGGATACGCAGATGGCTTCACAATTCAGCTGGATTGCCCTAACAACCGCTACATCAATGACGAGGGCATTTGTCAGGCTGTCGTTGGCATGCTCGGAAAGATCGGCATTAAAGTTACCCTGTCGGCGATTCCAAAGACGCTTCACTTCCCAAAAATCAAAAATCGGGAAACTGATTTTTACATGCTGGGTTGGGGCGTTCCTACCCTCGATTCACACTATGTCTTCAGCTTCCTGGTTAAAGGCCAGAAAAATGGCTGGAATGGTACTGGCTATGACGATCCAGAAACCAATGATCTGATTGCGAAGATCGAAAAAGAAATCGATTTTCCTAAACGCGATGAAATGATTGCAAAAGTCTGGCAGAAAATGCGTGATAACGTCCTCTACCTGCCACTGCATCATCAGGTTATCGTCTGGGCGATGAGCGACAAACTCGATATTCCGATCGTTGCAGATGACGGTGTGCGTTTCATCTACACAAAGTTCAAAAAGTAACTGACTGATCAATCAAAGTCCCCGGGCGTGCAGTAATCTCACGTCCGGGGGCTTGAATTTTTGCAAGAAAAATCATGATAGCTTATGTGGTTCAAAGAGCGTTGCAGGCGATAGCCGTAATGGTATTCGTCTCACTCGTGTCTTTCATGCTGTTTAATTTCGTTGGCGACCCTGTCGATAATATGGTTGGACAGG
>Ga0316203_1000501_pt1 | contig 46186 bp, 39 predicted proteins | sample 6monrhotite_MG_FD_204940 | JGI IMG/M metagenome (GOLD analysis project Ga0316203, IMG submission 204940) | Microbial mat bacterial communities from mineral coupon in-situ incubated in ocean water Damariscotta River, Maine, United States -... | ecosystem: Environmental > Aquatic > Marine >... | reverse complement strand
AGGATATTGGTCGTGCCAAGTACGTGGCTATCAACGATGATGAGGCACTACAAGCCTTCCACGATCTGACCCGTATCGAAGGCATCATTCCTGCGTTGGAATCCAGTCATGCGCTGGCTTATGTCACTAAGCTGGCACCCACCATGGACAAGGAACAAATCATCATTGTTAATCTTTCTGGTCGGGGTGATAAAGACATTCACACCGTAGCTGCGCTGGAAGGTATCGAGGTTTGATGGTCTTACCCGTAATAAACACAGAGCTCGCAGAGGCAAAGGACGATGATGAAAATTTCCTGTGCCTCTGCATTGAATCGGCGAATCTGACCAAAACCTGGATGCCGCTCAATTTATTGGATTGGAAATAACAACATGAGTCGTATCAAAAACTGTTTCGACAAACTAAAAACCGAGCATCGCAAGGCGCTGATCCCTTATGTGACAGCAGGTGATCCCGACCCCAGCGTTACCGTGCCGTTGATGCACACTATGGTCAACGCTGGTGCCAACATCATCGAACTCGGTGTGCCGTTTTCCGACCCCATGGCTGATGGCCCAGTGATTCAGCGTGCCGCTGAACGGGCGCTGGAACACCATGTTAGCCTGCGTGATGTACTGGCCATCGTGGCTGAATTCCGCCAGCAGGACAGTCACACCCCAGTGGTGCTTATGGGCTATCTTAATCCGGTGGAGGTGATGGGATACTCAGTATTTGCCGAGGCTGCTGCGCAAGCTGGTGTGGATGGAGTGCTCACCGTAGATCTGCCACCCGAAGAAGCCGACGAGCTGGTGGTTGCACTCAGGTCACAACAACTTGACCCTATTTTTCTGCTGGCTCCCACTTCGGACGATGAACGTATCAAACTCATTTGTGAGGTCGCCAAAGGCTACGTTTATTACGTCGCATTGAAAGGCGTCACTGGTGCAGGCAATCTTGATGTGCAGGCTGTGGCTAATAAACTGGAACAGATTCGTAAACACACTGATCTACCAGTAGGCGTTGGTTTTGGCATCAAGGACGCTGAATCTGCCACCGCTGTCGCCGCCGTGGCGGATGCCGTGGTGGTGGGGAGTGCCCTGGTGCAAAAAGTAGAGCAGGCCACAGGTCAACACGATAAAATAAACACAGAAATTGCTGAATTGCTGACGCGTATGCGGGCAGGGATGGATGTTTGACTCTTGTTAAAGCTTAAAAATATAGGAAATATTTTATGTTATTTGACTGGGATGAAGACAAGAGAGAAAAAACACTTATCAAAAGACGAATTGACTTCGTAGATGCTGCGCGAGTATTGGAGGACCCTAGACGACAAGAAAGGGTTGACTTTAGGCATAATTACGAGGAAAAAAAAATACAAACTATTGGGAAGGTTAGTTTTGGTATATTGCTGGTTGTTTATACCGAGAGAGTAAATGAAAATGACCAAGAAATCATTAGAATTATATCGGCAAGAAAAGCGAGCCGGAAAGAACGTACAGAATATGAGAATCATACTTTTCATTTAAGAAAAACATTATGAAAAAAACATATACACTTGAAGAATTAAAAAAAATGAAAAGCAAAACTGATGTTGATTTTTTTAAAAAAACGACTGAAAAAGATATTATGGAACAATCAATATCCGATCTTGATACGCCGTACCTAACGGATGAAGAAATTAAAGAGTTTGCAACACCGGAAGAGAGGAAACGTAAGGATGAGGGAAGAAAGTAAGAGCCCTAAAACTTTGGAAGAAATTAAAAAAGAAAAAGGGAAAACATGTTGGGCATATCTTATAGCGGAAGAAGGGCGCGCTAACAAAAAAAATCAGCGAACGCAAAAACCATGCCGATGATTTTGGCGTTATTCCTTTAGTTTGAAACGAAGTAGACAATGATGTGCCGCAGTGGTTGTTTGATGGGAAGTAGATATGGCTGATTTGTAGTGTTGGCAAACGTTGCCATGATGATGGTAGGCTGTATTAGTCCGATTGAAAATTCCCAGGCAAAGACATTTATAAAAACATATTGGTTGGTATTACGATCAATGTTTGTTTATCAAAGGTTCCTGTGACCTGTCCAGGAGTTAGGTTGTGACATTAGTTGATGTGGAAGCCGTGGAAAACACGATTTCGTTTCCAGGTATAAAGATCGTAGTAGAGTACCCCGGGATAGAGAGCTACAGGGAATAATACAATGAGATGTAAATATGGTGTTTTTAATTGGTTGCGTTACTCAATTACCTGTTCACAAGCAAGATAAATCTAGTGAAATTTATAAAAATAATATTAGCTCTCTTTCAAATAGTCAGATAAAGATTTGCTTATGAAATACTGATCTCGCGCCAGAGTGGCTGAAGGTATGGATATTTTGGCAAATGATATCTGAGGATAATAAACGAAATAAAAATGCGATAATTGTTTCTATTTGATTCTCCAATGAAAATGAACCCGCAATTTTTTACAATATTGCTAAATGATGTAGCTAGATTTAGGAAATAAGCATGAGCTGGCTAAAAAAATTAATCCCATCAAGAATCAGCACTCAGAGCGGCCAGAAAAAAGCTGTGCCCGAAGGCATTTGGGCCAAATGCACAGTGTGTAGTGCCGTATTGTACCGTGCAGAACTGGAACGCAACCTGGATGTTTGTCCCAAATGTGATCATCACATGCGTGTGGGTGCGCGTCGTCGCCTGGACATTTTTCTCGATGATGAACCTCGCGTGGAAATCGGTGCGGAAGTGACTCCGGTTGACGCGCTTAAATTTAGAGATGTTAAAAAATATAAAGACCGACTGATCCAAGCACAAAAAACCACGGGGGAGACGGATGCCCTGGTGAGCATGATGGGACAGGTACAGGGAGTACCGCTGGTGGCCGCGGCCTTTGAATTTAAGTTTATGGGCGGCTCCATGGGCTCGGTGGTGGGCGAGCGTTTTGTACGCGCAGTGAATACATCGCTGGAACATAATATTCCGCTGGTGTGTTTTTCGGCCAGTGGTGGCGCACGCATGCAAGAAGCACTGTTTTCGCTGATGCAGATGGCCAAGACCAGTGCGGCTCTGGCGAAACTCAGTAAACAAGGTATTCCATTTATTTCCGTGTTGACCGACCCCACTATGGGTGGCGTGTCGGCCAGTCTTGCCATGCTGGGTGATGTGCATGTAGCGGAGCCCAAGGCGTTGATCGGTTTTGCCGGGCCGAAGGTCATTGAGCAAACTGTGCGCCAAACTCTGCCGGAAGGTTTCCAGCGTAGCGAGTTTTTACAGGAAAAAGGTGCGGTAGACATGGTGATCGACCGGCGTGATTTGCGTGACCGTATTGCCAGTTTGTTGACCATGTTGACGGGGCAGCCTGCGCCTTAGAATAGCCGAGCAATAATTTTCCTATTTGGTGCTCAAATTTAGTGCGTATTCGTTACCAGTTAGAACAGTAGCTAATAGTAAGTCGTTGATAACCTGCCAAAGCAAAATAATACTTGGGAGTCAATTTCTACCATTACACGTAGATTCAAGCAAAAAGAGTAAGGAAAGATATTATGACCACGCCCACTAGCGTCATCTGAGATAAACAAAACAGAATGGATAAATGGCATGTCCACAATATTTTGCAATTCAAGTCAACATTTCATGTAATGCTTCAGGCGCGTTTTACGCACCAAAATTACTTTGTCGTTATCAATAATTTATGCTTGATAACCCATTATTGGTTCGTGGTGCATGGAATACTCTCTACCCGCCTAAAACTACAACCTTCTGTCCTTAGGCAGACCATCTTTCGGTGTTGAACTATGACCTTGTTAAATGATGACAATCAACTTTCTTCCAATGAAGATATCCACAAAGCACCAGGCGATAATCCATTGCTGAAACTTTGGAATTTACGCATTCTAGTTCGGCTCAATGTATTCAATCGGTTTTTTGAACGTTATGGTGGCTTTCATGATCAGGAGTTTTTGCATACTTTAGGGTTGTCTGAATTTCATCAGAAAGAAGGGGTTGAAAAAAAAGTAATATTTGAACGTGTGTGTGATGTACTAAAAACTTTAGAAAAGCAGATGCACGTTTCTCCAGGAGATATTTTTTCCGCGAATATTGCGGTCCTGCAAAAATCGTTAAACTTGACACAATGTGAAATCGATATATTACGATTTGTGATTGTATCAAATTCGTCCATGGGTTTTAGTCAGTTGGTCGAAATGCTTGGAGAAATGAATAGTGAACAGATTAAGCATACGTTGTCAGTTATTCTGAATATTTCCCATAATGATATTGAAAATGCTGTTCGTAGCAATGGTACGTTAATATCTTCGGGGCTATTGCGCATGGATACCAATGGCTCATACATGCGCTCATTGCATCATTGCTTTGATGTCCCGCACAGCATCAAATTTGCCTTGACACAGGAGCAAAATAACCCCAGAGCAATATTGCAATGTTTTTTCAAAATAGTGGATCAGTCGCATTTATCGATTGAGGATTTCCCCCATTTAAAAATCGATATTGATTTATTGTCATGTTATTTGCAGTCAGCAGGAACGACTGGTATCTCGGGAGTTAACGTGTTGATATACGGTGAGCCTGGTACCGGGAAAACGGAATTGGTGAAAACTTTGAGCCAATACTGCGATTTCCAGTTATACGAAATCACCATGCAAGATATGGAAGGTAACCCTATTGATGGAAAAGATCGCTTTTCCGCTTATCAGTTGACACAGAAAATGTTAGCAAATAAGGAAAAGTCTGCCATTTTGTTTGATGAAATAGAAGACGTTTTTCCCGATGTGAATTTCAGCCCATTTGGTCATGTAACGCGCCCCGACTTTAAAAAAGCCTGGGTTCATCAATTGCTGGAGGAAAACTCAATCCCTGCATTCTGGTTGTGTAATAGTGTGGTGCAGCTGGATGACTCAGTGTTGCGTCGTTTTGATTTCGTCTTGAATTTACGCTCTCCTACACGCAATATCCGTCGGCATATTCTTGATAAATACCTTGGCCACTTGGGATTGAGTGAGACATGGTTGGCGCAAATGGCTGAACACGAGCATCTGGTGCCAGCACATGCTGAGAGTGCCGCCAAAATTGCGGCCCACCTGAATACTGAAAACACCAAGGAGCTGGAGAAGAGCCTGGAAAGAATTATTGGTAATAAGCTACAGGTCATGGGGTTGTCTCGTAAGCCTCGCACGGTTGTCCGTCGTGAAACCCGCTATAACCTTGAGTATTTGAATCCGGACCAGGATCTAAAAGCGTTAACCAAAGGGCTGCAACAAAACCACCAGGCGCGTATTTGTCTGTATGGTGCACCGGGCACCGGAAAAACTGCTTTTGCACATTATGTTGCGGAACAATTGGACAAGCCTCTGCTTAAAAAACAAGCCTCAGACATTCTTAGCAAGTGGGTGGGTGAAGCAGAAAAAAATATCGCAGCCATGTTTGATGAAGCTGAAGTTGATGACATGGTGCTTCTTGTTGATGAAGTGGACAGTTTTCTCCTGGACCGTGGTTCCTCTCAAAATTCATGGGAAATCACTCAGGTTAATGAGCTATTGGTCCAAATGGAAAGCTTCAATGGCGTGTTCATCGCTTCTACGAATTTACTGAATCTTGTGGACGCCGCTTCGTTACGCCGTTTTGATCTGAAGATAAAATTTGATTATATGAAGCCCAAGCAAGCGTGGACATTGTTTCTGCAAGTGCTGGAGGAACATGGTTGTAATATCAACGATGAAAGGGAGCAATACAAAACAAATTTGACGCGACTTGATAATCTCACCCCTGGGGATTTCGCGACGGTTGTGCGTCAATCCCGAAGTCTGAATAAAACGATTCATCCACGTTATTTATTGAACGCACTGGAAAAAGAATGCAAAGCCAAGCCGGGGGCTGGGAAATCTATCGGGTTCATGGGCTCGTAGCCCGTGTTTTATTTTTAAATGCGCTTTAACACCCTGAAAGACTGGTTAACCTGGCAGGAAACTTTGCACCCTGTAGAGATTGATCTGGGACTGGAACGGGTGAGTACTGTTCTGGCTCGACTCAAGCTTGCTCAGCCTGATTTTACTTTAGTTACGGTGGCTGGAACCAATGGCAAAGGCTCCAGTGTGGCGATGCTGGAGGCTATTTTACTTGCGGCCGGTTATCGCATCGGCAGTTATACCTCACCACATCTATTGCGCTACAACGAGCGCATCAAACTTGCTGGCAAGCCGGTCGATGATGCGATGTTGTGTGCATCTTTCGAACGCATTGATCAAGCTCGTAAGGATGTTCGTTTGACTTATTTTGAGTTTGGCACTCTTGCCGCTATCGATATTCTGCACTGTGCCGGAGTGGATGTAGCGATCCTTGAAGTGGGTCTGGGCGGACGGTTGGATGCAGTGAATGTATTGGATGCCGATGTGGCATTGCTCACTGCCATCGATGTGGATCATGTGGACTGGCTAGGCAGTGACCGTGAGACTATTGCGCGTGAGAAAGCGGGTATATTGCGTACGGGGCGGCCAGCAGTGTGTGCAGACTTGAAGCCACCAGCTTCGTTGTTGGCAACGGCGGAATCGTTGGGTGTGTCGCTGTCTTTGTTAGGGAAAGACTTCTTTGTTGAGAGACTTGCTGAAAAGCCTGATGGGCAAAAAGCTGACCGCTGGAGCTGGAGCAATTCACAGCACCGTTTTGAGGGTTTGCCCTTGCCAGCTTTACCCGGTGATTTTCAATTGTACAATGCAGCGGGTGTGTTAGCGGTTTTATCTTCTCTGAAGGCGGATTTTCCTGTGGCTGCTGAGACCATTGCGCAAGGCTTGCAATCAGTGTCGTTACCGGGGCGCTTTCAAATTATACCGGGCGTGCCGTTACAGATTTTCGATGTGGCCCACAATGCTCAAAGTGCGCAGGCGCTGGCCAATAATCTGCAGTGTCAGGATTGCCGGGGCCGCACGTTTGCCGTGTTGGGTATGCTGGGGGATAAGGATATTGATTCCGTGGTGGCGCAGCTATGCTCCGTAGTGGACCATTGGTATCTCTCACCTTTACCCGTGCCTCGTTCGGCCCCGGTCGCGCGATTACAAGCCGCGTTGCTGGCGGGGGCAGCGAAAACCTCGGCCAGTAATGCCTCGATAGACATTTTTGATGATGTTACGACAGCCTATCAGGCAGCGTTGGCGGCTAGCACGGCAGAGGACCGTATTGTGGTGACCGGCTCATTTTATACAGTGGCGGCGGTACTGGATGAGGCAGTATAATCACCCTTGGTTTCGCAGTTGACTGCTTAGAGGATATGCTGACATGTTGATGAGTACCATGTTTTATGGGTATGGAAAGTTCACTTGCCGGGTGATCGCTTATCCATGGCCCCGTCTTTATTGCACCTTGTCAGTCACAAAGTTCAACACCCCTTAAGCCGTGCAACCGCAGATTTTAGGATTACGCTTCATCGGGTACCGAGGTATTGGCATTTTGTGAATATTCAACTCAAGCAGCGATTAATAGGCGCAGTAGTGTTGGTGGCGCTGGCGGTGATTTTTATCCCTATGTTGTTATCAGGCAGAGGTGATCTTGGTGGTAGTATTGACGGCAGCAATATTCCTCCTGAACCGGACTTCCGTTTTCCACCCGTACCTACAGCTCCCAAGGCGCCGCCAGTGGCAGCCGCACCTGTGGTACCTCTGGGCGATGAAGTTGAACTTCCTGTTGAGCCTGACAAACCTGCGCCGGCAAAAAATACAGTGAAAACACCGGTAAAACCGGTGCCATCGATTGCAGAAAAGACCGCTCCTACCGAACCCGGACAGCTCAGTGGTTGGGTGGTACAAGTGGGTAGTTTCTCGGCGCGCAACAATGCGCAAGCATTGCGCGATAAGTTGCGTGAGCAGGGGCATGCCAGTTTTATGGAATCGATTAAGGGTGCGTCCGGCCGTGTGTATCGGGTGCGTGTGGGGCCGGAATTAAGCAAGGCTGCGGCAGATAAGCTGCGCCAGCGGCTGGCTAAAGAGTCGGGTTTGAAAGGGCTGGTGCAGGTCTACCCATGAGGAGTCTGGTGCAATTATGATTTGGGTCGATATAGTCATTCCCGGTGTCATCATTATCTCCGCGTTGTTTAGCCTGATGCGAGGCTTTGTGCGAGAAGCGTTATCACTGTTAGGCTGGCTGACTGCCTTTTGGATTGCCTTGACCTTCGCTAAGGACTTTGCCGATTTGTTGTTGACCGGCATTTCCGCTCCCTCAGTACGCGTGGTGGTGTCATTCACCATCCTGTTTGTAGTGACACTGGTGATTGCGGCACTGATCAATCGTCTGGCGGGCTCGCTGGTGGCAAAGACGGGGCTGACCAGTACAGATCGCATGATCGGCATGGTTTTTGGCGTTGCACGTGGCGTGGTGCTGGTGGCAGTGCTGGTATTATTGGCGAGCATGACGACCATTCCCCAGGATCCCTGGTGGCAGGCGTCGGCACTGATCGATGTGTTTCATAAATTGGCGCTGTGGTTGCGGTACACTGTAGCACCGGAACTGATGAGTGGGGCTATTCCTGCTGGTTAACCCTGACAAATGGGACAGTGATTAGATAATGAAGGTTTTGATGAGGTATTTTGCATGTGCGGTATAATTGGCATCGTTGGAACGGAAAACGTTAACCAGAATTTGTACGATGGATTAACCGTTTTGCAGCACCGAGGTCAGGATGCGGCGGGCATCGTCACCTGTGACAAGCGACGCCTGTATTTACGCAAGGATAATGGTCTGGTGCGTGATGTGTTTCGTACCCGGCACATGAGGGGTTTGCAGGGCAGCATGGGCATCGGCCATGTGCGTTATCCTACGGCAGGTTGTTTTTCCTCAGCAGAGGCGCAACCGTTTTATGTTAATTCACCGTTTGGTATCTCTCTGGCACACAATGGTAATCTTACCAATGCTGCCGAGTTGAAACGTGACCTGTTCCGTGCTGATCGTCGGCATATTAATACCGATTCTGATTCCGAAGTGCTGCTCAACGTGTTCGCTCATGAGTTACAACACGAAGGCAAACTGACTCTGGATGCCAATGATATTTTTGAAGCAGTGGCTGCCGTGCATCGTCGTTGCAAGGGGGCGTATGCTGTAGTGGCGATGATTACCGGTTACGGCATTGTTGGTTTTCGAGATCCACACGGTATTCGCCCTGTCGTGTTTGGCAAACGCGAAACACCACGAGGTAATGAATACGTGATTGCCTCGGAAAGTGTTGCTGTGGATTCATTAGGTTTTCATTTGATGCGTGACATTGCGCCGGGTGAGGCTGTATTTGTCGACATCAATGGTAAGCTCAGCACGCGGCAGTGTGCGAAAAAACCGGAAACTAGTCCCTGTATTTTTGAGCATGTGTATTTTGCGCGACCGGATTCTATTATTGACGGTATCTCCGTTTACAAGGCGCGACTGCGTATGGGCGAGGTACTGGCGAAGAAAATTTTACGAACCTATCCGCAACACGATATTGATGTGGTGATTCCAATCCCTGATACCAGTCGTACCTCGGCGCTACAACTGTCTTACCAACTGGGCGCGGTATATCGAGAAGGATTTATCAAAAACCGTTACATTGGCCGTACTTTTATTATGCCAGGGCAAAAGCAACGCAAAAAATCCGTGCGGCAAAAACTCAATGCTATTGAACTGGAGTTTAAAGGTAAAAATGTACTGCTGGTGGATGACTCCATTGTGCGAGGTACCACTTCAAAGCAGATTATTCAGATGGCACGGGAAGCTGGCGCCAACAAAGTATATTTTGCTTCAGCAGCACCGCCAGTGCGTTTTCCCAATGTGTATGGTATTGATATGCCATCGGTGAATGAGTTGGTGGGACATGGTCGAGATGACAAACAAATTGCCGAAGTGATTGGTGCAGACTGGTTAGTCTATCAGGATTTGGATGACTTAATTGAGGCCACTCGCCATGGTAACCCGGAGGTAAAGGGCTTTGATACCTCTGTATTTGATGGTAAATATATCACGGGTGATATAACCCCGGACTATCTGGACTTTATCGAAGGCAAGCGTAGTGATGGCGCACGTGAAAACATAGATGATGATGATAATGCAGTGATTGAGTTACATAATACGGCTTAGGAATACGCACGTGATAATTCCTGTGTTTTGCATCCGTCTTCGTCGGTTCTTCAATCACAAAAACTCGAAATAGAATGACTATTCCTGTGCTTTTGTTCAATCAGAACAAACGATACGCACTAAATTTGGGCGCTAAATAGGGAAGTTATTACATGCACGTTCTTTAAGGGGAAAGCGAAAAGCTTGACGAGGTTGGCTGGTTTTACTAGTCTTTACCCCAACGCGCCGATTTGAGAATCAGCTTGCGGGCGCGAAATAAATACGGCTAAAGCGAGGTGATGAGTTTAATGACCTGCTTTAGCGATGGCTGAGCGGGTTTTTTTATGCCCGCAGAGTGATGATGAATACTTATTTTGACAATGTAAGAAAAGTGCGAGGCAACTAATGTCACATGATACGGAAAAACAATACGGATTTGATACTCTGGCAGTACGGGCTGGGCATGAACGTACCAATGAAGGTGAGCAGGGTGAAGCTATCTTTACCACCTCCAGTTATGTGTACAATAGCGCAGCGCAAGCTGCAGCACGTTTTTCGGGTGACGAGCCGGGTAATATCTATTCACGTTTTACCAACCCTACTGTACGCACCTTTGAAAAACGTTTGGCTGCACTGGAAGGGGGAGAGCGTTGTGTTGCCACAGCATCCGGTATGGGTGCAATTCTGACAACCTGTTTGGGACTGTTGACGGCGGGTGATCACATTGTTTCATCACATGCTATTTTTGGTTCTACGGTAGTGTTGTTTAATAATATTCTGGCACGATTTGGTGTGGAAACCTCCTATGTGCCATTAACAGACTTATCTGCGTGGGAAGCGGCGATACGCCCAGAAACTCAACTTCTGTTTCTGGAAACCCCATCAAATCCGATAACAGAAGTTGCGGATATTCGGGCATTGGCAGACTTGGCTCATGCCCATGGTTGCCAGTTAGTAGTAGACAATTGTTTTTGTACACCGGCGTTACAAAAACCACTGGCGTTAGGTGCAGATATTGTCGTTCATTCGGCGACTAAATATCTGGATGGCCAAGGGCGTTGCATTGGTGGCGCTATCGTTGGCACTGAAGAATGTGTGAGCGGGGATATTCACGGTGTGCTACGTACCGGCGGCACTTGCATGAGTCCATTTAATGCCTGGGTGTTTTTAAAAGGACTGGAAACGTTGCGCATTCGCATGGAGGCACACAGCCGTAATGCACAGACATTGGCAGAATGGTTAGAACAACAACCGGCCGTTGCTCGGGTGAACTACCCTGGCTTGCCCTCACATCCCCAACACGAGCTGGCTGCACGACAGCAAAATGGTTTTGGTGGTGTACTATCTTTTGAAGTGAAAGGTGGCCAAGCAGCAGCATGGCAGGTGATTGATAACACTCACCTGATATCAATCACCGCAAACCTGGGAGATACTAAAAGCACGATTACCCATCCGGCCACTACGACACATGGCCGTGTTGATCCTGCATTGCGTGCCCAGGCAGGCATTAGTGATGGCTTGGTGCGTGTTGCGGTAGGGCTGGAAGCGATTACGGATATTCAGGCTGATTTGGAACGTGGCCTGAATAAGTTGTTGGTTAACACCCCTTAGTGTGTAGTGATGCGCAACTTGGTTGCTTGTGCCATATCTGTATTACCAATCTCTTTGTACAATATGGCAAGTTCGGTCAAGACGACCTCTAATGCGGATTGTGTATCGTTTTCACCATCATCGAGTATTTCGGCGGCTTTTTTATAAAGTGGTAAGGCTTGTGCAAAAAGTGCAGTTTTTCGCTGCGAAATGTCTGTCGGGACAGAAGAGTTGTTGGCTGGCATGATACTGGTTTCAAAAGATGTTTGATTCTGTTCTTCGATACGGGCCTGGGTGTGATAAATGCTGGCCAGGGTATACATCAGCAGCGCTAGTTGCGGGTCTGATGAACCCAGCACATGTTGCGCAATATTCAGAGCCTCTTCGTAGGCATGACTGGCCGGGCTATACTCACCTTGTTCGAGATAGCTTGTACCCAGGTTAATGAGTGTTTGCGCAACCTCTTCATGCTGAGCACCAAAAATAGATTTCTTGAAAATGAGCATGCGCTGCAGGATGTTGGTGGCCTTTTTGTGCTTGCCTTGCGCGTTGTAAATACCACTTAAGTTGCTGAGTGCGTTACCCACATAAGGATGCATAGGGCCCAGGCTTGCTGACCATGAGCTGATTGCTCGCTGATAAAAAGTCGCTGCTTGTTCATATTTGTGCTGGTTTTCATATAGTACGGCTAGGTTGTAAGTTGATTGTGCAATTGAAGGATCATCTGTATTGAAGGCATTTTTACGAATTTTCAGAGCTTGTTGATGATATTTTTCGGATAGTTCAGGGCGTTGTGATTCAAAATAGACGTTGCCGAGATTTGTCATGATAACTGCGAGGTCAGGATGCTCTAAACCGAGTTGTTTTTCAAGAATAAGCAATGCTTGTTGTAAATGGTCTTCTGCTTCGTTTAAGTTGCCTAACGTATGTCTGATGATGCCAAGTTTTAATAATGCATCAGCTGTATTAATATTGTTTAGACCAAAATTTTTATCGGCGATATCGTAGGCACGTTGCGCGACAAAAAGCGCATTTTGATAGTCGTCATTTTCATAGTATGTGATGAAGTGGTTGGTCAAATTGACCCAAATAACTTCAGCCAATTCTGTTGTTTCATGGAAAGAACGTATACTTTTTTTCTGCTCTGTCGTTGAGTCGAGTGCTGGATTGACAGAGGCAAAGACGATGCTTGGTGTCAGTAGAAAAAGACTAAAATAAAATACGTATTGTTTCGTCCGCAGATGAATAGAAATTAGGTGGGTATATTTTTTCCAATAGTTGTGCATTTTTTCGTGTCTTTACATCCTGGTTACAACGTGTCTCATGTGACTTACCCAGCAATTTTGTACGACGTTGTGAAACGCATCGCTTATCACGCATATCGACCAACGTAAGAAGCGCTTTAAGTTTTTGTGGTTGAATACAGTATAAAATTAAATGGGTATTGCTGATGTGAAACAGGGCAGTGTGACAGGCTACATACAGTCATATTTGAAGTGAAAAATTATTTTTTATTTATCAATAGGATAGGGCGACACTCTCAGCGAGTGACAAAAACCAGTCAGGGATTGATGGTGGTTTAGATACCTGAGTGTTGAGGGTTTGATTCCCCATATTATATTGCGGAAATATTGATTTTTTTACTGTGTTTTTCCAGCTGCAGAGAGTTTTTCTTGAAGTCTGGCAAGGCTGGTTTTTGTACGCAGTACGAGGGCATTAGCGTTCTGTTGTTTAGCAATCGTTAACGATTTATTCAAATATTGCTTCGCAAGACTATAATTGTCGACATCGTTTGCCATGGCAAAATCGCCCTTGATACGCAGCAGTTCTGCGGTGAAAAATCCCTCGCCGGTAAAAGCGGTTTCCCTCAGTGCAGACTCAACGGTCTGTCGTGCCTTGTTGGTTTCTCCTGCGTTATGCAAAAGTTCTGCCAGGATGGCCTGAAAATAAGAGCGGGCGAGTCGGTTACCGGATTTTTCATAATCATGTAGTGCTTGTTGGAAACGTTCACAAATACTGTTCGCTGGTTGTTCTGTTGATTCCGACCATGCTTTCAACATGTGGCCAGTGGCTGCCCAAAACGAAAAACCATAGGTCTCACTTAGCGCAATTTGTGCATTTGCGTAAGAGTAAGTGGCTTTGTGGTCACCACAAAGCTGGGACAGCGTTCCCATAAAATGCAGAGCGTAAGCCTGACTGAATGGATGTGCAAGACGTTTGGCCAGGTTCAATGCAGCCTGACCGCGTATTAATGCCAGATCCGTTTGTCCAAGTAACCATAAAACACATGCGGCATTGGCAAGGGAGGCAACCTGCGCATTCTGACTGTAGGCAACCAGTGTTGCGTGTGGGAGAGACTGTCCGGCTTGTGGGTCGATATGAAGTTCAAGGTTTTGTAATGCTTCAGAAAAATTCCCTTTCCAAAATAATGTAGTACCAAGTGTGCGTTTTGCTTCCAGTAAAAATTCCGGGATACTGGATTGTGTTGCATATTGTTGTAATTCATTCGCCAGCTTGTGGGCTTTTTCCAACTCAGCGCGAACAATGTAAAACTCCCATAAACCACATAAAACAGGGAATACCGTATTGGTATCTGTTATATTGCGGCACAGACTGTAGGCGCGGGCATAAGCCTTTTCTGCTTCGGGTGCGGCATAACCTTTACTCATCATGATGGCTAGGCCTCGTGTGGTTTGTAATGCAAGTTCATGCATATTTAACTGAGGTGAACTGGGCATTTTCTTAAGTAAGGCAAGTCCTTTATTAAGGTGTTCGACGGCTTCGATATTGGCGGAATGCCGAATGGCATAATTTCCTGCAGATAACCAGTAATGCAAAGCATCTTCATTGTTACCAGCCTCAGTACAATGATGGGCAAGAATCTCTGGATTGTCGGCAACAAGCTGCGGGAATTTTTCTTTGATGAGTGTGGAAATACGCTGATGGTATTTTTGGCGTGTGCGCTTTAATAATGATTGATAAGCGGCTTCTCTCACTAGAGCGTGTTGAAAACGGTAGTGTGCTTTTGGTGGTTTACCACTCTGGATGAATAATTCGGCATTAATAAGTCGGCCCATACTGGATTGCAGGTTAGGTTCATTTTGCAGAGTGGCTGCATGTAATAATTCGTAAGTAAATTCACGCCCCAGCGTGGCACTCAGTTGTGCCAGTTCTTTATCATCACCGAGGTTATCCAGGCGTGACATCAGCGAGTCTTGCAGTGTGCTGGGGATTTCCAGTTGAGACATATTATGGCTGAGTTCAAAATGCTCTTCTTTTTCTACCAGTAATGAAGAACGTAGCACGGCCTTAGTGAGTTCTTCGACAAAAAAGGGAATGCCATCTGTTTTATTGATGATTTCAATAAACACTTCCGCAGGCAGTGTTTTTCCCCGACATAATTGCCTGACCATACTGCCAGATTGTTTTTGAGTGAGACGGTTGAGTGTAATTTGTGTCAAGCCGGGAAGGTTTTTCCAGGGTGGTGTGAAGTTGCTACGAAAGGTAATAAGGGCAAAGATATTGGTTAGCCTGGGTTGCTCAATGAGTAATGACAGTAATTCAATAGTAGAAGGATCTATCCATTGCAAGTCTTCCACGACCAGTAAAACAAAGCGTTGTTGTGCAACGGCCTGAAAAACATCGATAAGAACATCGAAAGTTTGCTGTTTCTTTTGTTGTGGCGTGGAGTTTGTTTCAGCAACAATTTTTCCAGGAGATGAGATTGACAGTAGCTCAGCTAAAACAGGGGTAACTATTTTGGATTCCATACCCAGAGTGGCAATGGTTTTTTCGATACGTGAAATCTGTTTTTGTGGGCTATCGCCTTCGGTCAAGCCAATGATGCGCCGTATCATATCCATAACAGGGAAAAGAAAGCTGTTTTTGTAATAGAGATCACCATAACAATCCAGAAAAAGACTATTTTCTTTTTCGCTTTTTTTACAAACCATTTGTACCATGCATGTTTTTCCCAGCCCGGGTTCACCGCTGAGTAGAACAACTTGCCTAACGCCCTTATATGCCTGGTTGAGCCTTTCTATTAACAGGCTGGTTTCCTGGTCTCGCCCAACTAACATGGCACAAGCAGGGTGTCCGCTTTCAATGAATCTGTTTTTATTACTGCGAGCTTGCTGTACTTGCAAAAGTGTAAAAGAGTGTGAGAAACCTTTCAAAGTATGGGTGCCCAGTGTTTGACATTCAAAACGCCGATTTAGCAATTGGTGTGTACAGCTACTGATGACCACCGTATTTTCACTGGCATAACCTTGGATTCGTGCTGCAATATTGGGCGTTTCGCCCAGTGCCATTGAACGTTTATCGCCACCACCAATTTCACCGACAACCACTAAGCCTGTGTGAATGCCAATCCGTACGGCAAGCCGAACATCATCACCTTGTTGCGAGGGATATCTATTTTCTGGAATATGTTTAACAAGTTCTAATGCCGCGAAGGCGGCACGTTGTGCATCATCTTCATGTGCGTGAGGATAGCCAAAATAAACCAGTATGCCATCGCCAAGGTATTGTGCGATGTAACCATCATAGCTACTGATAATTTCATTGCAGCTGTCGCGGTAGTCACGCATGATGTCGCGTAGTTCTTCTGGGTCAATACGTTCGGAGAGAGCAGAGGAGCCGACGATGTCACAAAACAGTACGGTGAGTTGACGGCGTTCTGCATTTTGTTCTTTGGGCGTATGTGTTTGCGTAGTGGAACGGCTTTCAGTATTTTTTGTTTTGCTCAAGCGGGTGGCACATTGTCCGCAGAACTCAAAATCAAATGGGTTACTAAAATTGCAACTGGGACAAGTGGTATTTAGCGGTGTGGCACATTGGCCACAAAATCGCATATTCCCGGGGTTTTCGTAACCACATTTTTCGCAAAGCATGGCAGAATCATCCTTGTTGATTTTTCCATTTATGCAGAATGTGGAGGAAAGGATACGCATCCCTCCTATGTTCAGCAAGGTGAATGGATAAAAATAATGCAGGATAGAAAGTATGAGTTTGGCTCGTAAACACCTTTTTCAAATTTATCAAGCCGCACTGGCAGCAGTACAGGGGGAGTTTTGTGTGCGACGGGCATTAGTGAGCCATGATTCGGACAGGCCTGCCGCTGTGATTGCCATTGGTAAGGCTGCATCAAGCATGATGCTGGGTGCGATAACCGCTCTGCGAGATACCTTTGATGAGGGGCTGTTGATCACTAAAGCAGGATATTGTGATAAAGAACTGCAAGGCATGAAAAATATTCAGTGTTTGGAATCCGCACATCCCGTACCGGATCAGCGCAGTTTATGCGCGGGCCAAACACTGTTGGAATTTATAGCGTCGCAGCCAGTGCAGCATGATTTTATATTTTTGATTTCCGGTGGTGCTTCTTCACTGGTTGAGGTGTTGCCAGATGGATTGTATCTGGAAGATTTGCAGCAGATAAATAACTGGCTGTTGGGTAGTGGCTGGAATATTACGGCGATGAATCGTGTGCGCAAGTCACTGTCGTGTATTAAAGGAGGGCGTTTGGCACAGAAGCTTGCTGGGCGTCATGTCAGTTGCCTGATGATTTCTGATGTGCCGGATAATCTGCCACAGGTGATTGGTTCGGGTTTTTTGAGTCCGGATGTTACCGATGAACCACAGTCTGAAGATATGCCGGTGTGGATCAAAAGACTACCCAAGGCACCACCTGCCCCTTTGTTGGGTGACGCCTGTTTTAATACGATTGATATTTGTATTGTTGCAAAACTTGATGATGCTATGCAGGCTGCAAAAAAGATGGCAACGATCTTAGGGTATGAAGTTTATCTGCATGAAAATTTAATAACCTGCGATGCGCAGCTTGCAGGGCAGCAGTTAGCTCGCACATTATGCGATGGTGGGTCCGGTATGCATATCTGGGGAGGAGAGACAACAGTGCGTCTGCCAGATAATCCTGGACGTGGAGGGCGTAATCAACAACTGGCGTTGGCAGCAGCGATAGAGTTGAGCGGTGTAGAAGAGTGTTATTTTTTAGCTGCAGGCACAGATGGCTGTGATGGGCCGACACAGGTTGCCGGTGCTTTGGTGGATGGACATACGCTTCAGTGTGGCATACAAGCTGGGTTTGATGTGCAACAGACATTAGTCAACGCAAATGCAGGTGATTTTTTAGAAACCAGTGATGACTTGATTATCACCGGGCCCACAGGTACCAATGTGATGGATTTAATCCTGGCTATCAAATTGCCGGCGGCATGAATCCAATACTATTTTGAATACATTAATGACTGATATCGTAGCATTGCCTTATCGACATTCTGTGGTGCGTGATCTTGCCTGGGTGATGGCTTCCCCCTGTCTATTACAAACTGCCCAAGAAGGACAGGTATTGGTGACGGATGACTGGTGTCGACATGTTTACGCAACACATGAAAATCATCTGCATGAATTGGATGAAAACCCGATGCCTTTATTAGATGCATTATCGAAATGCAAAAGCCACCGTCTGGGTATTTATTTTGAGTGTCTTTTACGCTATTGGTTGCAGGCTATTCTCTGTGTGCAGCAACTGCATCACAATGTGCCTGTCTTTCAACCGCAAAAAACAGGTGGAAAACGCACTCTGGGAGAGTTTGATTTTTTGTTTCGGTGTGATGAAGAGAAACCGGCACAACACTGGGAGGCCACGGTAAAATTCTACTTACAAAAAACAGATGATGAAGGTCAGCCTTGCTGGGTTGGGCCAGGTGATCGAGATCGCTTCGATATAAAATTGGATCGTTTGTTTCAACACCAGCTTAAATTGGCAAATTTTCCTGAGGCGCAAGAGTGTTTAATGCGTATGAACGTTGAGTCGGTTCAATCTTCTGCTTTTATCAGGGGCTATCTGTTTTATCCGCTTGACGAAGCAGGGAAGATTGAAACATTCCATACTGCCGCTCTGGCGCCCTATGCGCTTTCTGCCCATCATCACAGGGGTTGGTGGCTATACTGGAAAAAAGTGCCGATACCTACTACGACTACTGATGTGCGCTGGGTGGTTTTGCCCAAACTTCGTTGGCTCTCACCGGTGTGTTATGGGCAGGAAGAAGAAACATTGATGGATACAAATGCATTGGCAGTGTATTGCGAAATGCACTTTGCGCATCAGGACACCCCCCTGCTGCTGGTGGAATTAAGTTGGCAATCCACCGCCTGGTTGGAGGTCTCTCGGGGTTTTTTGTTGGCATCTACCTGAAATATTTAAAGAAATTTTGCTATTTTCCGATAGTTTTAGGTGAGAGTGTGATGTGTTTCACAAAAACAGTGTGTATCCAGTCACAGGTGCGCGTGTTTGTGTAGACGATATACATAACTGTAGTAGAAAAGCGTGGCAGGGAACCGAGATTTTATCATGAGTACCCGCCCGGAATGATGTAACAGGGGGTAAAAAATGAAGTTTTTGTCTAAATTGGATCCAATGACGGTATTAGTGTTGGTTGTAATATTTGGGGTGGTTATCACCATGTCGGCTCAGGTTGCGAGCCAAACGCCAGCCAGTAAAGCAACAGCACAAGTCGTGCCGATTGATTCGGCAGCTCAGGTGCCTCTCAGAAGCCATTCAAACGAATCCTGATTACTTGTTTATTGGGCTGCAATTAGCAGTTGTAATCAATATTGGTTGAAAATGCATCCGTTAAGATGTGTGGTCGTTTGATTCGTTTTCTTGAATTTTCCATTATCTTGTTTTAGCTTTGTACGTTCGTTGCAAGGCTTGCGAATTCATTTTTGATAAGTGCGATATACTTGCATATCTCATTAACGATTAGTCTGTAGTTATTAGCCCATGAAATGGGAGTATTTTTCCGGCATCAATACACACCAGTGTAAAAGGGATGTATAGTTTTCCAGCTGAGCGAAAAAATAACCGAGACCCTCATGGGTAACGTGAACAAAGGTGTATATGGTAAATAAACGATCCGAGTGGATTGTTCAAGTTGTGAATATCTGGATGATGATGATTTTGTCAGCCTTTGTTGCTGTGTGCGTGGCAGAGCCGCAAGATGAACGTAAGTCTGCACGTCAGGTTGTGTTGCAGGGTATTCTTGGCAGCAAGGTATTGTTGATGGTGGATGGTCAACGACAAATGATGTCAGTTAAAGATACGATGAAACAGGGAGTGCGTGTGTTACGTATCGCAGAAGAGCAGGTGGACGTGGAAGTTGATGGCAAGCGTCGTCGTTTACGACTGGGGGATAGCCATTCAGTGACAAGCCAGTACAAGGTGCGTGAAAGCACCGAAGTTATTATTTCCAAAGACAACAATGGCATGTATTCCACTGTGGGCAGTATCAATGGGTTACCCATTTCGTTTTTGGTGGATACGGGGGCAACCTCTGTTGCCATGAGCGCACAACATGCCAAACGTTTGGCCATTGATTTTCGGGTGGCTGGCGAACCGACTTTTGTGGGTACTGCATCGGGAGTGAGCAAGGCGTATCGGGTGACACTGGACAAGGTTACCGTCGGAGATATCACCCAACACAATGTGAGGGCGGTAGTTATTGACGGGAATTTCCCGATGAAAGTCTTGTTGGGAATGTCATTTTTGGGGCAGCTGGAAATTCAGCGTGAGGGCAATGTCATGCGCTTGAAGAAAAAATTCTAACTGATCACAGGTATCCGTACAGCAAAAAGTTTGCTTGTTTCCCGTCACTGCACACATCACCCAACATGCTGACAGCGTAGCAAGCTATGTCGTCATGTTTTTTTCAATCAGCGCATAAGCCGAATGATTATGGATGGACTCAAAGTTTTCTGATTCCACCACATAGGCGGTAATGCGCGAATCCTGGTTCATATGAGCAGCGATATCACGCACCATGTCTTCCACAAACTTTGGATTGTCGTAAGCACGTTCGGTCACATATTTTTCATCCGGGCGCTTTAACAGACCGTACAGTTCGCAGGAGGCAATGGATTCCACAGCATCAATGATATCTTCAATCCAGACGAATTCACGTGTCTTGATGGTTACTGTAACGTGTGAACGTTGGTTGTGTGCTCCGCGGTCGGAGATTTTCTTTGAGCAAGGGCACAGGCTGGTGACGGGCACCACCACTTTGAGTGTCGTTTCGTGTTGATTGCCGTTGCTGGCCCCCAAAAAAGTCACATCATAATCCAGCAGACTTTGTACGCCGGATACTGGGGCAGTTTTGTTGACGAAGTAGGGGAAGTTCATTTCAATGTGGCCGGATTCAGCTTCCAGGCGCTCAGTCATTTCTGTCAGCATATCTTTGAAGGACTGTACTGAAATTTCACGTTCGTGCTGATTGAGAATTTCCACAAAGCGTGACATGTGTGTGCCCTTGAAATTGTGCGGCAGGTTTACATACATGTTAAAGCTGGCGATAGTGTGCTGGTCACCGCCGGAGCGATCACGAATGCGCACTGGGTGACGGATGTCTTTGATACCGACTTTGTTAATGGGTAGGTGGCGGGTATCTTCCGAGTTTTGTACATCGGCAATGGTGGAATCAGTCACGAGCTTTCCTTTTTACAGTTTGAGTCTTCAGCTTTTTATTCATCAGTAAAACGCACACAGGCACGCTCGGTTTCCCACAAGGTAATCGCTTTGACGCGAACCTGTTTATCGTTAAGAGATGAAGACAGACCACTAAAAATAAATGCGGCAATGTTTTCCGCGGTGGGATTAATTTCGTCGAAGGGTTCAATTTCGTTGAGATAACGATGATCGAGCACGTCGGTCAATTCACGTACCTGCTGACGTATTTTTTTGAAATCGATGGCCATGCCGACGTTATTCAACTGGTTGGCTTCTACTTCAGCTTCTACTTTCCAGTTATGTCCATGCATGCGCGAGCAGGCTCCGGGGTAATCACGTAGAGTGTGGGCGGAGGCAAAATCACTGACAACTTTGAGGGTGTACTTCGCAGGCATGGGATCGGTGGGGTTGGTGTGAGTGATGGGTCGATTAGTTAAACAAAAACGTCAATAAGCTATAAGTTGAGTAAAATACTAAGTTATTGGGCGTTATTTGGCAATACGCGTTTGTAGGTTGCTGCGTGCAAGCCGGTTGGTAATGGTATTTTCGATGCCCTTGGCATCCAGGCCGCACTGCTTAAGCAGTGCGCCATGTTCGCCGTGTTCGACAAAATGATCTGGCAACCCTAGGTTGTGTATTGCCACAGTGGCACCGTGTGCAGCCAGGCATTCGTTCACCCCGCTACCTGCACCGCCTACCACGGCATTTTCTTCCACGGTTACAATCAGTTCGTGTTGTTCGGCCATTTCCAGTATCAGGCCTTCGTCCAGCGGTTTGACAAAACGCATGTTTACCACCGTGGCGCCCAGCGCCTCACCCGCTGTGATGGCTGGGGTTACCATGCTGCCAAAGGTGAGGATGGCCACGCGGGCACCGCTGAGCCGCACTTCAGCTTTTCCCAGTGGCAGGGTTTCAAAATCTTGTGCGGGTTGTGTGCCAGGGCCGAAGCCGCGCGGATAACGCACGGCGCTGGGGCCGTTATGCTGGTAGCCGGTGCTGAGCATTTTGCGACATTCGGCTTCGTCTGCCGGGGCCATCACTAGCAGATTGGGGATACAACGTAGGTAGCTGAGATCGAAGCTGCCTGCATGAGTGGGGCCATCGGCACCCACCAGTCCGGCACGGTCGATAGCAAACATCACAGGTAGGTTCTGGATGGCGACGTCGTGGATCAGTTGGTCGTAGGCGCGTTGCAGGAAGGTGGAATAAATTGCCACCACGGGTTTGAGGCCATCGCAGGCCATGCCTGCGGCCAGGGTGATCGCATGCTGTTCGGCAATGCCGACATCCAGGTATTGTTTCGGGAATTGTTCAGAAAATGCCACCATGCCGGAACCTTCGCGCATGGCAGGGGTGATGCCCATGAGTTTTTTGTCCTGCGCAGCCATATCGCAGAGCCAGTTGCCAAATACCTGTGTGTACGTGGGACCCGTGTTTTTATTCGCAGATGCGCTGCCACTGGATAGTGGTTCGCCGGTATCGGGGTCGTAGCAGCCCACACCGTGGAAGGCGCAGGGGTCTTCCTCCGCAGGTGTAAAACCTTTACCCTTTTTGGTCACGATGTGCAGAAATTGTGGACCTTTCTGTGATTTCAGATTACTCAGGGTTTTCACCAGAGAGTCCACGTCGTGCCCATTGATGGGACCGATGTAGTTGAAACCCAGTTCTTCAAACAATGTGCCGGGGATCACCATGCCCTTGGCATGTTCTTCCACACGCTGAGCCAGTTCCCACATGTTGGGGATTTGGCTTAGCATCTTTTTCGAGCCTTCGCGGGCGGCGAGATAGAGCTTGCCAGAGAGGATGCGTGCCAGGTAGTTGGATAGGCCACCCACGTTGGGGGAGATGGACATATCGTTGTCGTTGAGGATTACCAGCAGGTTGGCGTCCAGCGAACCGGCGTGATTCAGGGCTTCAAAGGCCATGCCTGCGGTCATGGCACCATCGCCAATGATGGCAACCACTTTGTTGCTGTCCGTGTTTTCGTCACTCGTCTGTTGTGCGGCAATGGCCATGCCTAGCGCGGCGCTGATGGAGGTGCTGGAATGCCCGACCCCAAAGGTGTCGTAAGGACTTTCGCTGCGCTTGGGAAAACCGGAAATGCCGTTTTGCTGGCGTATACTGTGCATTTGTTCGCGGCGGCCGGTAAGAATTTTGTGAGGGTAGCTCTGGTGACCTACGTCCCACACCAGTTTGTCCTGCGGGGTATTGAACACATAGTGCAGGGCGACAGTCAGTTCCACAGTGCCCAGACCGGAGGAGAGGTGCCCTCCTGTCTGGCCCACGCTTTGAATCAGGAAGGTGCGCAGCTCGTCCGCCAGCTCTTTGAGCTGGTCGACGTCCAATGGGCGGATGTCGCTGGGGCTGTTGATACTTTCCAGTATTGGAAAGGCGCATGATTCGGACATTGCTTGTTTTGGAATCCGGTACATAGGTTGGAGTGACAAAGGAGCCCCAACAATAGGTTGCCTGCTTCCTTTTTGCAGGTTGGTATTTCTTTGTCACTTCAATCTGCAAAGTAGAAAGAAGGAAACGATTATATCAGCTTTGTCGGTGGATGATGTAGTCCGCGATGTCGCGTAGTGGCTGGGCTACTTTACCCCAGCCAGTCAGGCTGTCAATGGCTTCCTGATGCAGCTCATCCGTACGGTGCTTGGCTTTGGTCATGCCCAGCAGGGCAGGATAGGTCGCTTTGTCGCGGGCCTGGTCAGACCCCTGAGGTTTGCCCAGGGTTTGTGTATCGCCTTCCACGTCGAGGATATCGTCGCGGATCTGGAAGGCCAGCCCCATACATTTGGCGAAGTGATCCAGTTTTTCCAGTTGCACTGTTTCGATATCGGGCTGACTTAATGCACCCAGTTGGACACTGGCGCGGATTAATGCTCCGGTTTTGTGGATGTGCATGTTTTCCAATTCGACGAGATTCATCGTTTGTCCCGCGCCTTCGGCGGCGAGATCCATGGCCTGGCCGCCCGCCATGCCTCGCGAACCACTGGCCAGGGCCAGGGTTTCCACCATTTTCAAGCGCAGAGAGGGTTTGTCCACCATGCCTGGGTCGTGAGCCAGGATGTAAAACGCCAGAGACTGCAAGGCGTCACCAGCAAGAATCGCCGTCGCCTCGTTGAACTGGATGTGACAGGTGGGTTTGCCACGGCGCAATTCGTCGTTGTCCATGGCGGGCAGGTCATCGTGGATTAGCGAATAGACGTGAATCAATTCCAGTGCGCAGGCTGGACCATCAAGTGTTGCAGGGGATACACCGAGCATTTGTCCAGTGAGATATACCAGCAACGGGCGCACGCGCTTGCCACCGTCAAGACTGGCGTAGCGCATAGCATCATGCAGTAATGCAGGGTTTACATGGGTCGTAGGCAGCCAGTGTTGCAGCGCCTTTTCGGTGCGGACCTGATAGGTTTCAAGCAAGGAAGTCAGTGACATGGCGTTGGGACAGATAAAAGAACAAAGGGGAAAGAGAAAAAGGACACCGATGACATCTATTCTGCCTTGGTTTTAAAAGCATCCGGCTCGCCGTCTTTTTTCAGTAGGATTTCTATTTTTTGCTCGGCTTCGGCCAACGCTGTTTGGCAACTGCGGGTGAGTTCGATGCCGCGCTCGAAGTCTTTCAGTGAATCTTCCAGTGAAGATTCGCCATTTTCCATGCGTTCCACCAGGGTTTCGAGTTCTTCTAGTGCCGTTTCAAAATCGAGTGTTTTTTGTTTCTTTTGAGCCATGTTTTTGAACTACGTGGTTTCCGTCTTTTGTGGGTGGCCGGTACGTTAACGCAGGGTCTCCGGCTGGGTCAATTCTGGTTGGGTCAAATAGGGGGTGAAAAAAACGATTTTTTCAGTTTGGTTTCAGCCTGGGGGCGTAGCTTATCACTCAGTAAAGGTAAAACTGACAAACGCAAAGGAAACTGACATGAATACGTCCATTACAAGATTTGACGATGACACCACCGATTCCCAAGGAGGGCAGGCCCAACAAAAACAGGCCACCGTGTGGGACCCATTGGTTCGCATATTCCATTGGTCGTTGGTGAGTGCCTTTTTTATCGCTTATTTCACCGAAGATGATCTGCTGGATCTGCATGTTTACGCCGGTTATCTCATTGGTGGCTTGCTGGTTTTCCGCTTGATCTGGGGTTTTGTGGGCAACCATCACGCACGTTTTGCTGATTTTGTAAAACGTCCCAGCGAGGTGTGGGGCTATGTGAAATCCATTGTTGCACAACATCCGCGACGCTACCTGGGGCACAACCCTGCTGGTGGCGCCATGGCCATCGCCCTGTTGTTATCGCTGGTATTGGTCACGATAAGCGGTATTGCTCTTTATGGAATCGAAGAATCTGCCGGACCACTAGCCACGAGCCTGTCTGGGACAGGTGAGTTCTGGGAGGACGTGGTGGAAGAAACGCATGAATTCTTTGCCAACGCCACGCTGGCATTGGTGTTCTTCCATGTGCTGGGTGTGTTGATAGCAAGCCTTCAACACAAGGAAAATTTGGTGAAATCCATGGTGAATGGTCGTAAACCCATTGACGAAGGAGATGTCGCATGAAAACGGGTGGTGAAATGTTACGTAAGGGGTTGCTTATTTTGTTGGTCACTGTGCCACTGGCCAGTCAGGCATCTGTGGTGGATGAGCAGCTTGCTGGTTATCAAGCCAGTGGAGCAGGGCCGTTCAATGTACAAAAAGGCGAGCAGTTGTGGCAGCAGGAAGTGATGAATGCGAAAGACGGTCGTGCCCGCAGTTGCACCACTTGTCATGGTAATGATTTGCGTAGCACCGGCAAACATATCAAGACCGGTAAGGTTATCGAGCCTCTCAGTCCGGCAGTCAATGCTGAACGCCTGAGCAGCGTTAAAAAAATCCGTAAATGGTTTAAACGTAATTGTAAATGGACCTGGGGGCGTGAATGCACACCGCAGGAAAAAGGCGATTTGCTGAGCTTTATGCGCAATCAATAGTTTGAAATCAATCAATGTTGAAATGTAAAGGTGATTATCATGGACAATAGTAAAAGCAAAACCTGGAGTATCGTACTGACAATGGGCTTCACGTTGGGTTTGATCGGCATTAGTGGGATGGTGCTCAGTGATGACGATGAGTACGAAGGCAATGATCGATGGAATCAATCCCGGTTGGATGTGGCACCAGTGGACAATGTTTTTTACAAAGAGGAGTGTGGTTCTTGTCATTTTCCTTATCAACCGGGCTTGTTGCCTGCTCGCTCCTGGCAGCGGCTGATGGGTGAGCTGGAAAATCACTTTGCTGAAAATGCAGAATTGGAGGCTGCCGATGCCCAACAGCTCACGGCTTATCTTACAGAGAATGCGGCGGATACATCTGATTATAAGCGGTCACGTGGTATCAGCCGTTCATTGGCTAAAGATGATGTCCCATTGCGTATTAGCACAACACGTTATTTCAAACGTAAACATCATGAATTGCCTGATCGCATGGTGAAAGATAATCCTGAAGTACGTTCGTTCAGCAATTGTGAGCTTTGCCATAAGCGAGCAGCGCAAGGGTCTTATGATGAGCATCAAGTGAAAGTGCCGGGTTATGGGGCTTGGGAAGATTGAGTCTGCTCAGGAATGGAAATTGAATAACTTATTTTGGGTTTGTGGTGAAGACGAGTCAGGTGCGTTGAATGATACGCGGTGTTGTTAACGCAGAGGTACAGAGGACGTAGAGAAAACCATTTGAGTAATGCTCGTTACTACAGTAGGTTCAACGGGTTAACCTAGATTGAAAGAAGGTATTTGAATGAGGCGTTTATTGATTGTGGTGTCGCTGGTGGGGTTGTCAGGCCTGTTTGTGCTGACTCCCGGATTGAGCGATGAGGACCATCAACAGGCCCGACGTTTAAAAGAACTGGGGGAAATTCTGCCGTTGGAACACATCATCAAGGCTGCCAAAGCCAGGCAGCCTGGTCGGGTGATTGAAGTTGAGCTGGAAAATAAAGAGGGACGCCATGTTTATGAAGTAGAGTTGTTGAATGAGCGTGGTGAAGTCTGGGAACTCTATTTTGATGCGGCCACTGGCGAATTGATCAAACGTGAGCGGGAGGACTGATGAGGTTATTGCTGGTTGAGGATGACGAGACCCTGGCCGCAGGTCTCAAGCAGGATTTGTCTCGTGCAGGCTTTGCTGTCGATGTGGCGCATGATGGCGTTGACGGAGAATTCATGGGCAATGAGGTGGAATACGATATGGTGATTCTTGACCTGGGCCTGCCAAAGAAACCGGGGCTGGACGTATTGACTGACTGGCGCAAACAAAAAAACACTGTGCCGGTGATTGTGCTTACTGCGCGGGATGCCTGGAATGAACGGGTTGATGGACTGCGTGCTGGTGCTGATGATTATCTGGGCAAACCTTTCCATGTAGAAGAATTGCTGGCGCGCATTGACGCGATGATTCGCCGTCGTGGCGGGCGTGCCGATGCCTCACTGGAAATAGCAGGTTTGGTGCTGGACGAAGCACGCCAACAGGTGATGGATGCGACAGGCATCAGCCATTCATTGACAGGCACAGAATTTCGCTTGCTGCGCTATTTTATGAATCATCCTGGCAAAGTGTTATCCAAAAGCAAACTGACAGAACATGTTTACGAAGATGATGCTGATCGTGACAGTAATGTCATCGAGGTTTATGTACGACGGTTGCGTGACAAGCTGGGTAATGAACGAATTCGTACCCGACGCGGACAGGGTTATGTTTTTGTCGGTAAAAGTGGAGACAAAATTTGAATTCGGTACAGCAACGCTTGCAACTGGGGCTGGCGTTCAGTGTCGTGTTGTTGATGCTATTGTTGTGGTGGCTGGTGGCGGGTGCGATTGAAAAATTTGGTGAAGAGTTTGTGCAATCACGGCTGGAACACGATGCCGATAGTTTGTTATCCGCCTTGCAAGTGAATGAAAGCGGTGTGGTGCAGTTAACACCGGGGCGTATGACAAGCATCTACAAACAGCCTTTTTCCGGGCATTATTTTATGGTGTTGAGTGAAGATAAAATACTCTATTCCCGCTCATTGTGGGATGAGTCCCTGGTTGTGTCGCGATTGCCCAAGGGAGTGAAACGCCAGTGGAATGCACAGGGTCCGGCGGGGCAGATATTGCGAGTGTGGGCGGGCGGATTTCAGAAGCAGGGGCACCATTTCACGCTTGCTGTTGCGGAAGATTTGACGCCGTTGTCGGAAAGCCTAGTACGCTTTAACTGGTATTTTGCTGGTTTGTCGTTGTTGACACTATTGGTATTGCTCGGTGTACAGCATTACGTTGTACGTCGATCTTTTCGTCCATTAGAACAAATTTTACACGAGGTTAAAAACCTGCAACAGGGGGCGGTGGGTGAGTTGAGTGAAGATGTGCCTGCCGAGGTGAGACCGCTGGTGCGCGAAGTTAATCACCTGATGCGCCTGCTGGGTGAAAGGTTACAACGTTCGCGCAACGCACTGGGTAATCTCGCCCATGCCCTCAAAGGCCCGTTGAGCCAGCTTGGCCAACAGGAAAATGTGCGCGCATTGCCAGATCTATCGGCCAGCCTGAATCAGCAGACTGACAGCATTCGGCAACTTATGGATCGCGAACTGAAACGTGCCCGGCTCATGGGGCAGGGTGCGCCTGGTGTACGTTTTGCGCCACAGGAAGAGATGCCGGTATTGATGGATGTGTTGCAGCGTATGTTTGCGGTTAGGGATGGGCAGGAAACATCCCTGGATATTCATTGGCAGGCGCCGGACGTGGTTTTTATTTTTGATCGTGACGACATGCTGGAATTGATCGGTAATTTACTGGATAACGCCTGCAAGTGGGCCAAACATCAGGTGTACTGTGAATTACAGGGTGATGAACATTATTTACAGTTAGTGGTAGAAGATGATGGTCCGGGATGCAGTGATGAAGAAATCAAACGGTTGATTACGCGGGGAGTGCGCATTGATGAAGCTGCACCTGGTCATGGACTGGGTCTGGCGATTGTGCGTGACGTGGTGGAAATTTATGGCGGTAAGTTAACGCTGGAACGGTCTTCGACACTGGGTGGTTTACGGGTGTCGGTGTGTTTAGAAAATCGTGCAGAGTGAATGACTCAGGGTAAACTCTCGTGGCGTTTGAAATTTTAGGGAGACTGTAACCAACGCTGTGTAACTGCCCGAATTAACGTTTATACATAATCAATCAAGCGGTCTGCAAATTCAATCATAAATCGATTGAGGGATTTTCCAATTCCGAATGAGCATTGTCCATGTCAGTGCGTTTGTGCAAAAGCAAAAGTGCTTCACGAAAAGCCTGATGTTAACCTGTCGCAGCCTCATCGGCATTTTCTCTGTACATGCAGATGCTATTACCATCACGCTTTGCAGAGTACATGGCGGTATCGGCATGGCTAATTAATTCATTAATGTCAGTACCATGGTCTGGGTAAAGTGCTATGCCTATGCTTGCTCCGGCGCAGATTTTTTCACCTTCGTTGTTCATAATAATGCTTTCCTCGAAAGTAGACATTATTTTTTTCGGAACGACATCGGGTGACTCCCGGGCAACGGTTGGTAAGACAAAGGCAAATTCATCACCACCGAGCCGGGCAATGGTGTCACTGTCTCGTAAGATTTTCTGGATGCGATCTGCCACGGTTTTAAGTACATAGTCCCCGCTCAAATGTCCCCATTGATCATTGATTTCTTTGAATTTATTGAGATCCATTATCACCACTGCAAATGGAGTTTTGTTGCGCATGGCCAGCTTGATAGCTTGTTCCAGTCGGTCATGGAATAGGATGCGATTGGGTAAACCCGTTAGCGGATCATGCAAGGAAGCATGTTTGAGTTGGTTATTGCTGCTGGCCAGCTCGGCATTTTTTATTTCCAGTTCAGTGAGTAAATCGTTGAGTTGCAAAGTACGTTGCTGTACTTCCTGTTCCAGATTATTGACATAATTTCTGGCATATTCACCTAGATTCCATTTTTTAATCAGGCTTAATGCCATTTGTTGTACAGCGACGGCATCAAACGGTTTGCGCAGAAATAATAATTTGTCGCTGCTGCCCAGTTTTTCGACAATGTTATCCCAGGTGTAATCGGAATAGGCAGTACATAACACCATCTCGACATAGGGGTGCTTTAACCAGATACGGCTAATGGTTTCGATACCATCCCAACCCGGTGGCATGCGTACATCCATAAAAACCAGTGCATAGGGTCGATTTTCCTGTGCTGCCTTGTTCACCATGGCCAGTGCCTCCTGGCCTTGCAATGCAGAATCAACCTCATATTTTAAAACGTCATCAGGAGTTTTGTTTTTGGGCTTTTTTTCGTCATCGTCAAACAGTTCGGCCTCCAGGTCATCCAGCGCGGCGTAATCTTCATTTTTCTCATGAATGAGAACCTTGCGGAAATCCTCATGAATAGATTCATTGTCATCAACAATCAGAATACGTGTGTTGTGTTCCATCATGGCTCCTTGAATGATGTCTTTAGTCTTGAATGTATGGATTAAGCCGCGTTATTCATAGGTAATATGACAGTAAAACAGGCACCTTTCTGAATACCTTCACTGTCGACATTCAAGGCACCTTTCATTTCGGTCATAGCATTGGCGCAGGTATGCAGGCCAAAGCCGTGCCCAGTTTCTTTTGTGGTAAAACCATGGCTGAAAATTTTGGTGAGTTGTTCTTCGTTTATGCCGCAGCCATTGTCTTTTATCTTCAGGTAAACAGCGGTGTCGTTGGCCATGCCGGTTTCAATGAGCATTTCCTTCGGTTTGTTGAATTGATCGTTATCATTCATAGCCTCTTTGGCATTTTTGATCAGGTTGGTAATCACCTGTAGTAGTTTGGATTTTTGTCCGGTACATGCTGGGGTGTTGGCGAATTGTGTATTCAGTTTGACACCCCATTTTTTGAGCGATGCATCCTGAATTTTCAGGGCATCTTCAACCAGTGCAGGCAGGTTGAGTTGTTCGTTGTGGAAACCGGATTTGGCATAGGTTTGCTGAGTGCTGATGACTTCTTTCATCATCGTGGTTTTGACAATCAATTCTTTGGATTCTTCTTGAATGCTGCTGATTTCAGCGTTCAATACCTTGCCTATTTTGATAAAATATTCGGGCAGTTTTTTGCCTCGGGCATCCCGGATGAGGAATTCGTTCATGTCGTCGTAGTTTTTCAGCAACATGTCACAGGCCTTTAACAGACCGGTGATTTTACTGCTGCCCGAGATGCGATAAATTTCTTCGCTGGCCAGATTGACGCTGTTGAGAATATTGCCAATGTTATGTAACACACCAGTAGCCATGTCGGCCATGCCAGATTTGTGTGCGGCATCAACCAGTTGGTTTTGGGCATCAGCCAGGGTTTGTTCATTGTCTTTGCGGCTGGTGATGTCACGCACGATACAAACACGCATGCGTTTGTCGCCAACCAACATGCTGGATACCATAATTTCCATAGGGAAGCTGCTGCCGTCGGAGCGAAGCCCCAGGTATTCTTTGGGTTGCTGGTTATTGCTTTGTTGTCCTGATTCTACAAAATGGTCAACGTCATAACCGTCGGACAACGATGTGCTGTGCAGGCCAATGGCTTCATCGTTCCTCAGTGCAAAAATCGTCATGGCTGCTGGGTTCAGTGACTCAATAGCACCGGATTCATCCAGCACAAGGATGCCCTCGCCAATATTATCGAGAACGGCGCGAATTTTTATTTCACTTTCTTCGAGATCCCGGGTGCGTTCATTGACACGGTTTTCCAGATCCTGATTCAGAGTTTGCAGTTCATTCAACATCTGTTGTTCGTTCATCGCGGCCAGACGCAGGTGATTGACCATGGTGTTAAAAGAGATGCCCAGCTGCCCGATTTCATCTTTGCTGGTTACCATCACTTCGGCGTTAAGGTCACCCTCGGCCACTTGGCCAGCGGCATTCATCAGGCGCTGGATCGGTGGCACAATGTTGTGGATAAAACGGAATGCCAATAGTATGCCGGTAAGCAGCGCGAGAGCCATGCTGATAATGGCCGAGATACGAATTTGATACAATGCATGGGTCAGTTCCTGGGCGCTGTCGAGTGCGGCATTGAGTAGTTCATCGGCAGTGCCTTCGAAGAGGGTTTGCAACTGATTGGTGACGGGTTGTACCTGAGTTCGCAGTAAGTGAGTGTCGGCCCGCCAAGCGTCAGTTTCAAATATTTCCAGCACTGTCGGAAGTCTTGCAAAATAAGAAGTATGGACTTCATTCATCTCTTCGATTTCACCGAAACCGGGGGTGACCTCCAGCTGGTTCAGTTTTACCATCAGGGCGTTGATGCGTTCCTTGAAGTTATTGAAATTGACTAGGGTTTCTTTGTTCTGGGCTGTGATATAGAGGTTGAGTGCTCCCATCATCCGCACCCAGTTGTACCGTAGCTCCTGTAGAATGAGCGAGGCTTGCGCGATTCGAGGATCACCAGAAACGATGTCATCGCTGGCCAGCAGGATGTTGATGTTGCCCAGAAAATGGATGGCCAGCGGGTTCAGTGTTTCCCCTGCCAACAGTAGGCCACGGTTGTTCAGGTTGTTGTCGTGCAGCGCGAACAATGCTTTTGCATATTCTCGATATTGCTGGAGTAGAGTCTGGGATGTGTGCAATGTGCCATCGAGTTCCAGGTTTTGGAAAATCTCCTGCTGGCGAGCACTGTCCAGACGGACAGCGATGTCGTTGGTAATCTGTTTGAACGCTGTTTTGTGCTCAACTTCTTTCGTTAACAAATAACCGTTTAGTGAGGCAATAGCCTGATTAAGACTTTGCGACAGGCGTTGAAAGTAGTTAGCCGCGGGTTGGCGCTCTTCAAGCGCGGATGTTGCGGTGCGTTGGATGCTGTCAAGTTTTAACAGGGTAATGCTCATGCCCATCGCCATGAGCAGGATCAGGCTAGCGAAACCGACACTGATTTTCCGGCGGACACTCCAGTTGCGTGGATGGAGGTTGTTAATAGCAGGAGGCGATGTGTTTGGGGTGGTCATGTGTTTGGCTTGATGGGTGAGGGTTATTTAATCTAAGTGCTTCAATTTTATATTAATAACGGAAAATCTCAGGGGAACTTGAGTGAACAATGGGGTTGCCATGTGTCATAAAATGAGCGGTGGCCGGCTTTGCTCCTTAGTTGTTTTGGGGTCTCGCCTCATTCGTCTTTGGCAGGTAGACTGCGCCATTCTGTGGAGATTTTTCAGGAGTCCGAATTGAGCAGTCAGCATGAGCAGTAAGTACGATGCCGCTTCCATCGAGGTATTAAGCGGCCTGGAACCCGTGCGTAAGCGCCCCGGGATGTATACTCAAACTGAGCGTCCCAACCATCTGGCTCAGGAAGTGATTGACAATAGTGTTGATGAGGCCATTGCGGGTCATGCCAGCACAATTGACGTTATTTTGAGCAAAGATGGCTCTTTGCAAGTGAGTGACAATGGCCGGGGTATGCCGGTGGACATTCACCCCAACGAGGGTATTCCCGGCGTGGAGGTGATACTGACCAAGCTGCACGCCGGTGGTAAATTCTCCAATAAAAACTACGAATTCTCCGGTGGCCTGCACGGCGTGGGTGTGTCTGTGGTCAACGCCCTGTCGAAACACCTCGAAGTGTGGGTACGGCGCGGCGGCAAGGAATACAACATTGCTTTTGCCGATGGCAACAAAATCTCCGACCTCGAAGAAACAGGCACGGTAGGCAAGCGTAACACCGGCACCACATTGCGCTTTTGGCCTGACCCCAAATTTTTTGATTCAAACAAATTTTCCGTGCCACGGCTCAAACATGTATTGCGTGCCAAGGCTGTGTTATGCCCCGGCCTGAAAGTCAGCTTCTACGACGAAAAGACCGACGAAACCAACGAATGGTGTTATGAAGATGGCCTGCGTGACTACCTGATAGCCGAGCTGCAAGGCCAGCCGACCCTGCCGGAAGACCCCTTCATGGGCAGCTTTGCAGGCAATGCTGAGGCGGCTGATTGGGCTGTGTTGTGGTTACCTGAAGGCGGTGAATCCGTCAGTGAAAGTTACGTCAACCTAGTGCCCACCGCGCAGGGCGGCACCCACGTCAACGGTTTGCGCACGGGGCTTACCGAGGCCATGCGTGAATTTTGTGAATTTCGTAATTTGTTGCCACGCGGTGTCAAGCTGGCCCCGGACGATGTGTGGGATAAGGTAAGTTACATTCTCTCAGTGAAAATGGCCGACCCTGCCTTTTCCGGCCAGACCAAGGAGCGTCTGTCCTCCCGGGAATGTGCGCCGTTTGTTTCCGGTGTGGTGAAAGATTCGTTCAGTCTGTGGCTTAACCAGCACACGGAACAGGGCGAAGCTATCGCGGAACTGGCCATTGCCAACGCGCAAAGCCGCTTGCGAGCGGGTAAAAAAGTTGTGCGTAAAAAAATCACACAAGGCCCGGCTTTACCCGGCAAACTGGCGGACTGTTCCAGTTCTGATCCTGCACAGTCTGAACTGTTTCTAGTGGAAGGTGATTCCGCTGGTGGTTCTGCCAAGCAGGCGCGCGATAAGGAATTTCAGGCCATCATGCCCTTGCGTGGCAAAATTCTGAACACCTGGGAAGTGGATGCTGGTGAAGTGCTGGGTTCGCAGGAAGTGCATGACATCGCCGTGGCCATCGGCGTTGATCCCGGTTCCGACAAACTTGAAAATTTGCGCTACAAAAAAATCTGCGTACTGGCTGATGCCGATTCTGATGGAGCCCATATTGCCACGCTACTTTGTGCGCTGTTTCTGCGCCATTTTCACCCGTTAGTGCAAGCGGGCAATGTGTACATTGCGATGCCACCGTTATATCGCATTGATATTGGCAAAGAGGTCTATTATGCGTTAGATGATGCCGAGAAACAGGGGATTGTGGATCGCATTGCTGCGGAAAAACTGCGTGGAAAAATCAATGTGCAGCGCTTTAAGGGGCTGGGTGAAATGAACCCCAAACAATTGCGAGAGACAACATTGGCACCGGATACCCGTAGGCTGGTACAACTGACGATTGAATCAGGTGACAACACCCATCAGATGATGGATATGTTGTTGGCGAAGAAACGCGCACCAGATCGCAAAACATGGTTAGAGAAGAAAGGGAATTTGGCAGAGGTTTGAGTTGGGTAGGGTGTTGTTAGCTGAGTAGGTTGGGGTGAGGAACGAACCCCAACAAGCGGTGTTACGCGCAATCCTCCAAACAGAAAGAGGATAACGAATTGCAATATCGACGGACTGATATCGCGGGTGGAACTTATTTTTTCACTGTAAATTTGGCAGAACGGAAACGCAGGTTATTGATTGATCAGTCAGATGTATTACGTAAGGTAATTAGGCAAGTCAAACAAAATCATCCATTTATCATTGATGCCATGGTTGTGCTTCCTGATCATTTGCATATGTTGTGGACTTTGCCGCAGGGAGATTGTGACTATCCGACACGCTTGATGTTGATTAAGACGGGCTTTTCTAGATTGATTGAAAAAGGCGAATATCGTAGTGCCAGTCGGCAAGCAAAGGGTGAACGAGGAATTTGGCAGCGACGATATTGGGAACACTTGATTCGAGATGAGCGAGATTATGCCAATCATGTGGATTACATTCATTACAATCCGGTGAAGCACGGACATGTGGAACGGGCCTCAACTTGGCAATATTCGAGTATTCATCGGTACATTCGGGCCGGGTTGATGGAGCGGGACTGGGGTGGACGTAAGGGTGGTATGCCTGAGAGTGGTGTATTTGGTGAGCGTTGATGGATTTGTTGGGGTTCGTACCTCACCCCAACCTACGGGCTACGGACTGACGCGGACAATGTTTCAATTTTAAGCCAAAAGCTTGACTTGCTTCAAATTCAAGCGAAAAAAATTATTTCAAAATCGATCACATATGAAACCATGTCGGGTGTTGTCGATCATTCAAGCCATACAACTTAACCGGTGGGCAATGCTCACCCTACGAAACATAGAGCAATGACAGAAACAACCGAACTAAATTACGAAGGCGTAGAACAACAACCTCTCAGCATCTTCACTGAGAACGCCTATCTCAATTACTCCATGTACGTCATCATGGATCGCGCCTTGCCACATATTGGCGATGGTTTGAAACCCGTGCAACGGCGCATCATCTACGCGATGTCCGAACTAGGCTTGAAAGCCGGGGCCAAGTATAAAAAATCTGCGCGTACCGTGGGTGATGTGCTGGGCAAGTTCCATCCGCATGGCGATTCAGCCTGTTACGAAGCGATGGTGTTGATGGCTCAGCCGTTTTCCTATCGTTATCCACTGGTGGATGGGCAGGGTAACTGGGGTGCACCGGATGATCCCAAATCATTCGCGGCGATGCGTTATACCGAGTCGCGGCTGGCGAAATATTCGGAGTTGCTGTTGTCCGAGGTGGGGTCGGGCACAGTGGATTGGGTACCGAACTTTGACGCGACGCTGGAAGAGCCGTCAGTGTTACCGGCGCGGGTGCCGAATCTGTTGCTGAACGGCACGACCGGTATTGCGGTGGGTATGGCGACGGATATTCCGCCACATAACCTGCGTGAAGTCGTGAATGCCTGTGTACATTTGCTGGATGCACCCAAGGCGACGCTGGCGGATATTTGTGAGTTTGTGCAGGGACCAGATTATCCCACAGATGCAGAGATTATTACGCCCCGTAATGAATTGATCGCTATGTATGAAAAGGGCGGCGGTTCGGTGCGCATGCGTGCGGTGTGGGAAAAAGAAGACGGCGCGGTGGTGGTAACGGCGCTGCCACATCAGGTTTCTGGTAATAAAGTGTTGGAACAGATCGCTGCGCAGATGAATGCGAAGAAATTGCCTATGGTGGAGGATTTACGCGATGAATCCGATCATGAAAACCCGACCCGTTTGGTGATCGTACCGCGTTCCAATCGCATCGACCTTAATGCGCTAATGGCACATTTGTTTGCGACGACGGATCTTGAACGGACTTACCGCGTTAACATGAACATCATCGGCCTTGATGGCAAACCGCAGGTGAAAGACTTGCGTACCTTGCTCAAGGAATGGCTGCTGTTCCGTACCGACACTGTGCGTCGTCGCTTGGAATATCGCTTGGCAAAAGTGAAGCGTCGCCTGCATTTGTTAGATGGTTTGCTCATTGCGTTTCTTAACCTCGATGAAGTGATCCGCATTATTCGCACCGAGGATGAACCTAAAGCGGTGTTGATAAAACGCTTCAAGCTCACTGAGGAGCAGGCGGACTACATCCTTGATACCAAGCTGCGTCAGTTAGCTCGTTTGGAAGAAATGAAAATCCGCGCCGATCAGGAAGAATTGGCGGCAGAACGTGACAAACTGGAAAAAACATTAGGTTCGAAGACGCGTTTGAAAACGCTGGTGCGTAAGGAGCTGGTTGCTGATGCGGAAGAATACGGTGACGATCGACGCTCCCCCATTGTTGAACGAGGTGCGGCGCAGGCACTGGATGAAACCGCATTGATCAGTGCCGACCCTGTCACGATTGTGTTGTCGGAGAAAGGTTGGATTCGCGCGGCCAAAGGTCATGATGTGGATGCCGATGGCCTTAATTACAAAGCCGGTGATGGCTTTAAAGCGGCAGCCTGTGGACGCAGTAATCAGCAGGTCGTGTTTTTGGATGCCAGTGGGCGTTCGTATTCCATTGCGTCGCATACGTTGCCATCGGCACGCGGACAGGGTGAGCCGCTCACTGGTCGTGTGACTCCACCTGATGCTGCTGGTTTTGTTGATGTACTTGCGGGCAAAGGCAGTGATTTGTATTTGCTGTCCAGTGACGCGGGGTATGGTTTTGTCACCCGGTTGGAAAATATGTACGCCAAAAATAAATCGGGTAAGGCTTTGTTGAAATTACCCAAAGGTGCGCGAGTATTGCAAGCCTGTGCAGTCAACGATGTCGCCAGTGATCGTATTGTGGCGATAACCACTGAAGGCCGTATGTTGGTTATTCCATTACGAGAGTTGCCGGAGATGGCCAGAGGTAAGGGCAACAAGATTATTGGTATTCCCTCTGCGCGGGTCGTGACCCGTGAAGAATATGTGATAGGGGTTGCGGTTATTGCTGCGGGCGGTAGTTTGACCATTTATTCTGGCAAGCGTCATTTAACACTTAAATCCAAGGATATCGAACATTACGGAGGTGAGCGTGGCCGTCGTGGTTCCAAGTTGCCGCGTGGTTTTCAGCGGGTGGACAACATTTCTGCTAATTGTGCAGCAAATGCTGAGGCCGGAGTGGTTGAAAAATAGCGATGACAATTGATTGGATGCAATGGTGGAATCGCCTGCCGTATATGGGTACAAAGGGCGAAAAGGTTGTGTCACGGGTTATCCCATTAAAATTGGATGTGCCGATGATGCGTACATACAATCGGCACACGCAAGAGAAACTACAGTCACCACCAGACAGTTGGAAAGACCTGAACAAGTATCCGACGGAGTTGTTGCGCGAAATTGATCGTTATTTACAGCGTGTCAATACAGAGAAAATTCGTAACAGCAAACGTATGGCTTGGATTGAACATGCCTTGCAATATGCCTGTCCGGCTATGCGAAAAATCTATTCTGAACACTACAAATCCGAAGCATTACCGGAATCACATGATCGACGTGAAGGATTGGTGGCGGCGATTAATGTATGCAGCCAATTAGCCGTGGGTTACAAGCGTCAGCTGAATGAAGATTTTTCTTTATCTGATAGCCGCTATGCCCGAGTACGTCCTCGAGTGCGCCATCATGCCTTGCGTGTTTTGGAATTATTGCGTATGGAACAACGTTTACGTGCCATGCGATATCAAACATTATCAGAAAAAAATTGGCAGGATTGCAATCAGATATATTTTGCCCTTTCCCAATGCGAGGATATTGATGAACAACGGTTGGCGCTAAACTGTTTACAGTTGTTGCTGGATACCTCAGCCAATGAAGGGACGCGCCGGATACCGATGATGACATCATTAAACTTGGTTTATCTATCGATACAGTTTAATGGTTTGTTTAACATCAATGCTTTGTTATGCCAAAAATTGCATGTGGTTGATGCGCAAATCGCAAACGTCATCGATTCGATTACCATTATTCCAGATCATGGAAAAGCATTAGGGCGTGGGAAATTGTTAATTTATTATGGGCAGGATCGTCCACCGTATTTTAAACGTCAGGATGAGGTACAGCGAAAAAAACAGCTTGCATGGTTAAAAGCACACGATGAATTTCGTCCCGAGGGTGCGCTTTCGTCAGAATACAAAACAAGAGCTGTCATCGTTGATATTTCACCATTGGATGCAATATTGGTGAAAGAGCACCAGCGACTGCTGGTACGATTTGAGTCGCAGGGCTTCATCGAGGGCATGAAAAAAAAGAAGGCAAAAAATAAATACAATACGGTTACCGATCAGGATGATTTAGCCAATTTGCTGACTATTGATGCGATGTGTGATGGTTTGCAACTGAAACAGCGCAAGGAAGAAAGAGAATATATTCTGGGTCAAAAAATATTGTATGTGTACAGTGGATTTATGTCCGTTTATAAATTGCTGGTGGATATGGCCACAGAAAAAAATGATGAAAACCATAACTTGGTAATCGACAGTGATTTACGTGAAGCATTGGCAGGGCGTTCAGCGTTAATTGCTGCCGATTTACAGGATAACGAGTTTGGCCAATGGTTTGTGGTCGACAAAAGTGAGGGCGGGGTTCACATTAAAACGCGAGAGAGTGAGTTCACTACAGCTTTGTTTATTGGCCAGGTAGTGGCATTTGCTTATTCGCGTGAAGAGCTTGCCAAGCCGACGCTGGGTTATGTGGTGCGCCTGCGCCGCAATATCAGCAAAGAAATCGAAGTGACTCTTCGTATTTTATCAAAAGCCGCTATTGCTACAGCCGTGCAAAATGAATTTTTAAGTCAAAATGATATGGCTTTGCCTGCCATTGTGCTTGAGGGTGATGCCACAGTTGGACGGCGTCTGATGTTACACCACAGTCATCGCTTGTCATCGGGAACCCTGATAAAGACTGAACAGGATCAGCAGCAAACAGAAATTATTTCCGAGATACTGAAAATTCAGCGGGAGTTTGTGGTTTATTCGCTGCTGGAAAAATCGTAGTCCAGTGATGTTTCCGGTTGTTGCAAATAGTACCCCTGAATAAAATTGACACCATGCTGCCATAATACGGCCAGACAGGCAGGGTCTTGCACATGTTCGGCAATCGTCAATATATTGTTAGCGCGCCCAGCTTCGGCAACTTGCTGTATGATTTTTTGACTTTCTTCACTGGCCACATTGTTGATATGGCTGCCATCAATTTTCAGGTATTTCAGTTCCAAATGTTTCAGGTAGGTGAGGTCACTTGATTCTTTACCTGCGTGGTCGAGCCCCATATTGCAGTGTAGTTGCTTGAGTCCATCGGAGAAGACTTTGGCGGCCTTGATATTTTCCAGGGCAGTTTGTTCGTTGATTTCAAATACTAGGTTGTTACCCTGCAAGCGCGCGGCTTGCAATAATTTGCTAATCCATACGAGCAGGCCTGGGTCGCGTAATGAGTCGGCAGAGATCTTGATGAAAAACTGAATTTCTTTGCCGACTTTTCGCTTGTCCAAAATGGCCTTGGCGGCATTTTTAATCACCCATTTATCAATTTCTTGCATGAGTCCTGCTTGTTCGGCGGCTTTAAGAAAGTCGCCGGGCATAATGATGGAGTCGTCCTGGTCTTTTAAACGCAGCAAAACTTCATAACGTTCGCCTGGTTCGGCATGCAGGCTGACGATAGGTTGATAGAGCAGTACGAAACGATTATTTTTAAGGGCAAGTCCTAGCAACGTGGTGATGCGTTTGTCAGCCTCCAGACTGGCCAAGGCATCTTCTTCGGAAAATATATGTATTTGGTTGCCACCTTTTTCCTTGGCAGCATTGCAAGCCACTTCTGTTTGAGATATGGCTTTTTTGGCATCGGTCGTGGTTTCGGTAATGGTTGAAATACCAATACTAAAGGTCGTGGTAACGGCTTTTTTTTCTACTTCAAATATTTTTTCAGCTAGCCCTTTACACAGTTTTCCAGCCAGTTTTTCGACTTGTTTTTGTTGTTGGCCAGAAAGGATGACGGAAAAAATAGTGCCGGCATAGCGGGCGATGTCGATGTTGTCCTCAGGGAGAGTTTCCTGGAGATATTGAGCAATGTCAGATAATACCAAGTCACTTTCGGCGATGCCAAGCGTGTCTTTGATGTTCTTGAAATTGTCTGGCTCAATATACAGTAATGCAAATTTTTCTTCATTTTTGCAGGCAAGGCTGACAGCATCTTCTACTTTTTCCATGAAATATTGGTTGTTGTACAGTCCGGTCAATAAATCCTGCTGGCGAAGTTGTTCGATTTCTTTTTCGAGTGCTTTGTTGTTGCTTTTACGGTGAATCATTACCTGAGTGCAGGCTTCACCATCAATGCTGGCGCGTGAAAACTCCATAGTGGCAGGAAATACTTCACCATCTTCACGCGCAGCTTGATATTCGAGCGCACCCTCTGGTGGTTGGTTATTATTGATGCCACGCAATACGTCTTTAAAGTTCTGTTGTTCACCCGGGGTAATAAGGTCCATGATAGGTACGCTTCTCAGGTCTTCAATATTTTCATACCCGAAAATATCCTGATAGCTTTGGTTGGCATAGATGTGCATACCTTCATGGATATAAGCAATAGGGTCTCGCGAGCTATCGATCAGCACACGGTTACGTTTTTCACTTTCATGATAGAGGCTTTTGCAGCGACGGTGTTCGCGACGTTCACGGAGATTGTTTATTTCTCTTTCTATGACCAGTAGTAAATGTTCTTGTACTTTGTCGGAAACAACATTAGTGGCACCGGCTTTCAACAGCTCAATGGTGATCGTATCGTCAGTTTCGTGGCCAAAAACAATGCCGGGAATATCACTACTACTTTTTTTTATGATGGAAAGTGCCTGTGTAGCCGAGAGGGTGCCAGCATGTTGAGCAGCAAGTAGCAAATCCCAACTTTGACTCTTTAGTGCTTCTTGCAGGTCTTCGGTATCCTCGATGTATTTGTAACGAATAGCGTAACCCGCATTTCTTAATACACTGGCCAGTGCTTCTGCCTCGTTGGCAGATTTTTCCAGAATGAGAGGGCGGATGACATTGTCATTATCCAAAAGTGGCTCCTAAAATTATTAGTGTTATTGGGCTGGCCGAACGAACCCGGGGTGTTTTGAATCCGGTTATTTTCCAAGAAAGTGCTGTTAAATCAGTGTCCATACGGTATCAAATTCATCATCTGTTTCAGTATTGGCAGATGTTTGTGTTTTTTCCGGGATATTTTCAAGTACGGTAAATTCAAATTGGGAGAATACACCAGTGGATTCCAGTTGTTTAGTGAGTTTGATGAGTGTGCAGCGTCCGTGAGTGTTGGCGATTAATTGATCGTCGGTTTGGTGCCAAGCGTGTGTAATCAGTGTGGCAGGCTGATCGATGCCGGACAAGCGAGGCAATATTAGGCTGCGCTGATATTTTTCTGCAGTGTCATCTTTGGCAATACTGGAAAGCGCAATGGTATCGGCACAGGGCGCCAGCTTTTGGATACCAAGTTCAAGTCCATTTTTCCAGTTTTTTATGCGACGGATAATACCAATGCTGAGTTGTGTACTGCTCGTAGCAATATTGTCACGGATGCCGACCAGTTCACCCACCTGGACTTTTTGTGAATCTTTTTCGTAGGCCAGATAGCCCAGCAGACAATATCCACCGGCACTTTCATTGACGCCTTTACAGGGTAGCGGGGCGTGTGCATATAGGGACGTTTTGTCCTGAATTTCGTCTCCTTTGGGTTCCAACGTGTACGTGGGGTTGTTCGCTCGGAAGGTGAAATCCGGATCCCAGATATCCGGCGTATGGTCATCCAGATTGCTGATACCAAACACGGGAGTGCTGGTGTAATGGGCACGCTCATCCAGCACAAAATCATCAATGTCTCCTATTGAAACAGGATTATCTGACTGTAGGGCGTCTGTGGCTGTGGGGCAGCTTGTTGTTGGGTCTTTCAGCAGAGGGCGAATGACTTCATCAATGTAATGATGAGTTGCGCTAAGGCCGAGGGTGATGGCTATTTCGTTGTTTTTTGAGGTGCGAGGAAAAGTGCGGTGCGATTTTCCACCCCAAGTGACGAGCAGACGTTTTTGTACATCAGGGGAAATTGTTGTAACACCATTGTCACCCGTCAGCATGGAGTTACTCATGGCTTGTGCCAGTTCGCTGGTATCTATGGTACGGCAGAAAATAGGGTCGACGGTACCACTATCGCGGAAATAACCGGGGGCGGCATCACTGTTCATGTTGATATTAAAAACGTAGCTGTCATCCAGAATGTCGCCGTAGGGGTGGATGTGAGCATTGCCTCCCCAGGTTTCCAGTGCCTTGTATACGGCTTCAGTGACGTGTTGGCGCAGGCGATAGGGACCGGCCAGGGCCAGTAGCAGGATTTGTTTATAAATGTCAGAGATAGTGCTGTCTAACACGACATCAGGTGTAGCATGATCTTTGATTAATGTGACGTGCAACTGATGATTTTCTGCATACAAATACAGGTGATGTACTTGAAGCCAGACATTTTCTGGATGCTGGATGTAAATCTGGTATGCGCATAGCAGCACATTGCTGAGGTAATGAATAGCGCGATGCAGGCAGATGCCCAGGGTTTTGTTGTTCAGGCGTGAAAAAGTTTTGCTCAGTTTGCCTTGAATGATGGCCTTGTATCCAATGGCCATTTCCGAATTCAGTTGAATAGCCAGCTCGGCAATTTTTTGATTTTTGGGAGAAAGCGGCAGGTTCTGGTTAATGTAGTGCGTTTTTAACACTTCGGTAATTTGGTAAACCGGCTTACGTAAAAGCTCCATGGATTTATAACGGTCGTGTTCCGATATGCTCAGGCGATTTATCTCACGCAGGGCCGCATAAATATGGCGTGCGCTTTCGCCGATGTTGGCCATCGGTAGCGAGGCAATCCAGGCTTCGACCTGTTTCGGACGAGGGTCGAACGAGCCCGAAGTGGGTTTGCTTTGTTCCGGGATGTTCAGTAATCCCTCAGACATGTTGCTTGCCACGTGTACTCCTGCTTATTTTGGGTCAAACAATAGTGTTGATTCATCAGGCGTATTAAAAATGATGTATCGATGAATTCCTCTGCTCAGAGAGTATACGATGCTGCGGCCAAAACACCACACTGATGCCCTTTTTCAAGGGGCTCTGTTGTTATTTCGGCAAAGAACGGGTGCGCTTTAGCTAGGCGAACAAGTAATATTCTTGGTGGCACGGGGTGTTTTTCGTTAAGGGATTAAGTCAAATGGTTGATAGGGGTCTTGTAGGGTTCTCCGGCAATTTCACGCACCAGTTGTGGGACTAAAAACCCAGGCAACTGCTGGCGAACCTCATTCATGAGTGACACGGCCATGCTTTCGGGCACATCAAAATGTTTTGCACCCTGCACACGATCCAGCAGATGCAGATAATAAGGCAGCACGTTGCTGGCAAATAAAGACTCACTGAGCGCACACTGTGCGTTAACGCTGTCGTTTACGTCTTTCAGCAGTACAGCCTGATTGAGTAAGGTAACGCCGATATGGTGTAGCTTGTTGAGTGCGTGCTGTACGTCATGACTTAATTCATTGGCGTGGTTGCAGTGGGTGACCAATACGCTTTGCCAGGGTAGGGTGGACAGCCAGCGTAGAAAATCGTCGTCAATGCGTTCGGGGAGCACGATGGGCATGCGGGTGTGAATGCGCAGTCGTTGCAGATGAGGAATGCCGCGTAGAGTGTTACTGATTTCGCTCAGCCGTTCTGTGCTGAGCGACAGCGGATCTCCACCACTGAGAATGACCTCTGTGATTTCCGGGCGGGCCGCGATGTACTCGGCTGCAGCCGTCCACTGGTGGTCATCGGGCCGGTTTTTTGCGTAGGGGAAGTGTCGCCGGAAACAGTAACGACAATGGATGGGGCAGGCGCCAGTGGTGATCAACAACACCCGACCGTGGTATTTGTGCAGAAGGCCGGGCCGGGTTGTCGCGGTTGCGTCACCCACCGGGTCGCGCAGAAAACCGGGCTGGATGGCCGCCTCTAACTGACGTGGCAGCACTTGCAGCAGCAAAGGGTCTGCTGGGTCTCCTGGTTGCATGCGTGCCACATAACTACGAGGCACGCGCAGAGGGAACGTTTGCTGCGGGTCGATACCTCCGGGAATTTCATCGGCGTTGAGTCCCACCGCAGCCAGCAATTCAAAAGGGTCTTTAATGGCGCGTGCCAGCTCTCTTTGCCAAAGGCTGTTTTCTGCGGATTCGTCGTCAGCTGACTGACAAAGGCTGATAGTAAGCGGTATCATGCGTCGTCTTTCGGAGATGGGCTCTCCATGGAAAAAAACGGTATGTTCCCAGATTGAGGTAAAAATGGCTAATTACGCAACCAATGAATTTAAGAATGGCCTGAAGGTCATGGTGGATAATGATCCCTGCTCGATGATCGATGTCGATATGGTGAAACCGGGCAAAGGCCAGGCTTTCACACGCGTTAAATTGCGCAACCTGATTTCCGGGCGCGTGGTGGAGCGCACCTACAAATCCGGCGAATCCCTGCCTGGGGCTGATGTGATGGATACTGACATGCAGTACCTCTACAACGATGGCGAGTTTTGGTATTTCATGCATCCTGAAAGTTTCGAACAGGTGGCTGCTGATGCTGCCGCTGTGGGTGATCAGAACAAGTGGCTGAAAGAACAGGATATGTGCGAAGTGACTACCTGGAATGATCGCCCCATCGCTATTACTACGCCCAATTTTGTCGAGTTACGCATCACCGAGACTGATCCTGGTCTCAAGGGGGATACTGCCCAGGGTGGTATCAAACCCGCAACGTTGGAGACCGGTGCCGTGGTGCGTGTGCCATTGTTTATCGAGACCGACGAGATGATTAAAGTGGATACGCGCAATGGTGAATACGTGGGCCGGGTGAAAAACTAGGGAT
>Ga0316203_1000500_pt1 | contig 46210 bp, 39 predicted proteins | sample 6monrhotite_MG_FD_204940 | JGI IMG/M metagenome (GOLD analysis project Ga0316203, IMG submission 204940) | Microbial mat bacterial communities from mineral coupon in-situ incubated in ocean water Damariscotta River, Maine, United States -... | ecosystem: Environmental > Aquatic > Marine >... | reverse complement strand
TAGCTCTGTACATTCCTGACGAAATTCAGGGCTGAACCTTGGTCGTTTTATTGTCATTTCAATTTCTCCATCAATCTGAACATTATATTTGCTCTTAATTGATGGCCAAATTTACTTAGCCACTACACTCACGCTATGGTAGTAAACGTTATTTCTAGACCTATGATTTATGTATTCTTAACACTTATGTTTTTATGGTGATTCATAACACATGCATGACAAATACATGCCTTGCTCTTTACCTCAGAGGGAACCATTGCAAGTAGTTCGCTGGTGAATTTTATTGAAGGATCGTTGCACCAACAAGATTTACATTCACTTTTATTAGATAGGTTTTCGCAAGAGTTTTCACCGCCGCACAAAGGACAAACAAGCGGGTTAACTGTTTCTTCTTTTTGACTCAATCTATTGCTCCTAACTAGTGGCTTATATGCTACGTGAGGCTTTCGCGCACTTGGTTTAAATCACGGCCATGAGACTTACTGCATAGGCTGGAACTTCGAAGGATCCTGCTTGGACATATGTTCATAGGTTGCCCAGCGAAGATCCACTGATTCCTGTGCCAGCTCCATCAACCGCTCGGCTTCTTCCGGATTGCTTTTCTGCAAGAGCTTATAACGCATTTCAGTATAAGCATAATCTGCTACTGTCATGGTTGGCGTTGGTGAATCCAAAATAAACGGCTTCTTACCAGCTTTACGCAGCGCCGGATTATAACGAATCAAAGGCCAATAGCCGGAAGCCACCGCCATATCCTGCTGATGTAAGCCTTGAGTCATATCAATGCCATGTGCAATACAATGGCTGTAAGCCAAAATGATAGATGGGCCATCAAAATCTTCAGCTTCACGCATCGCCTGTAGCGTCTGCTGCGGATTTCCACCCATGGCAACACGTGCCACATAGACATTACCATAAGAGATGGCTTGCAACGCTAAATCCTTCTTGCCCACTGCTTTGCCTGCTGAGGCAAATTTTGCCACCGCACCGATAGGTGTAGATTTAGAAGCCTGACCACCCGTATTAGAATAAACCTCAGTATCAAGCACCAATACATTAATATTGCGACCTGATGCCAGCGCATGATCAAGTCCAGATGAGCCAATATCATAAGCCCAGCCATCGCCGCCCACCAACCACACACTGCGGCGCACTAGATGATCGACAATGGTTAACAGATTCTTCGCTCTTGGATCATCAAGCTCTTTTAAGCGTCGTTTCAATAATTCCACCCGCTCGCGTTGCTGCCCGATCTCGGAGCCAATACGTTGATCCGAATGAATCAGAGCATCAACCAAAACATCATCATGCAATTGTGCCGCAAGCTGACGCAAAGTCTGCTTGGCCATATGCAAGTGATGATCAGCTGCTAGGCGCATACCCAGACCAAATTCAGCATTATCTTCAAACAACGAATTTGACCATGCAGGGCCACGGCCATCAGCATTCTTCGCCCATGGTGTGGATGGCAAATTACCACCGTAAATCGATGAACAACCTGTTGCATTCGCCACCAACAGACGCGGGCCAAACAGCTGAGTCAGAAGCTTAACATATGGCGTTTCACCACAACCAGCGCAAGCACCAGAAAACTCAAACAAAGGCTCAAGGAACTGAACACCACGCACCGATGAATAATCGATGGCAGATCGATCATTATATGGAATGGTTTCAAAGAACGCGACATCCTTTTTACTCTGCTCAAGCAGTGCTGCCTTATCCGTCATATTAATCGCTTTACGACTCTTATCTTCCGGATCAAAAGCAGGACAGGCATTCACACACATTTCGCAACCTGTACAATCTTCCGAATAGATCTGAAGTGTATAACGGGTTTCTGGAAAACCTCGTGCCGCAACTTCAGAGGATGGGAACTTATCATCCGCCTCTTCAAGCAAGGCTTCGTTGTAGAACTTGGCGCGAATCACACTGTGTGGGCAGACATAACTGCAATTGCCACACTGAATACAAAGATCCGATTCCCATTCAGGCACAAAATCAGAGACATTGCGCTTCTCCCACTGCGCCGTACCAGATGGATATGTGCCATCCACAGGAATCATGCTCACCGGTAGATCATCACCAAAGCCTGCCATCATTGGGGCGGTCACTTTCTGGACAAATTCCGGTGCCTGAGGCGGAACCACGGCTGCCATTTCACGCGCATTGCTGGTCAAGCCTGGCACACTCACCTCATAAAGGTGATCCAATGCGGCATCCACCGCTTTAAAGTTTTGCTCAACGATATCCATACCTTTGCGGGCATAGGTCTTCTCAATGGCAATTTTAATCTGAGTAATAGCCTCATCGCGTGGTAATACGCCCGAAAGCGCAAAGAAGCAGGTTTGCATGATGGTATTGATACGACGCCCCATGCCTGCACTTCGGGCAACCGTAGAAGCATCAATCACATAAAATTTAATCGCTTTATCAATGATGGCCTGTTGAACCAGACCCGGTAGCTCCTGCCAAACTTTATCTACAGACACGGGGCTGTTTAACAAGAAAACCGACCCCTGCGCCGCCCAACGCAACATATCCACCTGATCGATAAAATTAAACTTGTGGCAGGCAATAAAATTAGCCGATTGAATTAAATATGGGGCACGAATTCGATCCGGACCAAAACGCAAGTGCGAAGTAGTCTGAGAGCCAGCCTTTTTTGAGTCATATACAAAATAACCTTGGCAATGCAACGACGTATTCTCACCAATAATCTTGATACTGTTTTTATTGGCCGAGACCGTACCATCGGAACCCAGACCAAAAAACAGCGCACGGGTGACATTTTCCGGCTCAATATTAAAGCTGTGATCCACTTCCAGACTGCTATGGGTCACATCATCATTAATACCAATAGTGAAGTGATTTTTCGGTTTATCTTTTAACAGCTCTTGATAAATGGATTTCACCATCGCAGGTGTAAACTCTTTGGAAGATAGGCCATAGCGGCCACCAATCATCTTCGGTAACGCAGCAAGATCACCATTGTTATAGGCCTCAGCCAAAGAGCTAACAATATCCTGATAAAGCGGTTCACCACTTGCACCTGGCTCTTTGGTACGATCAAGCACAGCAATGGATTTTACCGTTACGGGTAATCTTTCAAGCAGATGTTTTAAGCTAAATGGACGAAACAGGTGCACATTGATCAAACCATATTTTGCACCCTGTGCATTGAGCACTTTTATCGTCTCTTCAATTACTTCAGCTGCTGAACCCATAACTACAATTAACTGCTCAGCATCATCTACTCCGTAGTAGTCAAATAATTTATAATGACGCCCTGTCAGTGCCGCTAGCTCATCCATGGTCTCCTGAATAATGCCCGGAACGGCATCATAAAATGGATTTACAGATTCACGACCCTGAAAATAGACATCGGGATTTTGCGCTGTACCACGAATAAAAGGATTATCTGGGTTTAAGGCACGGTTACGATGAGCATAGACTAGGTCATCATTGATCATGGCGCGAATCTGCTCATCTGGAATCACACTGATTTTATTGATCTCATGTGAGGTTCGGAAACCATCAAAAAAGTTAATAAACGGCACACGCGCTTTCAATGTTGCAGCATGGCAAATCAGTGCTGCATCATGAGCCTCCTGTACCGAGCTTGAAGCAAAAATAGCAAAACCTGTTGTACGTGTGGCCATTACATCCTGGTGGTCACCAAAAATAGAGAGTGCCTGTGCCGCCAATGAACGGGCTGCAACATGAAACACAGTGGCAGTTAGTTCACCGGCGATCTTATACATATTTGGAAGCATCAACATCAGCCCCTGTGATGCGGTAAAAGTAGTGGTCAATGCCCCTGTTTGTAAGGCTCCGTGGGCAGTACCAGCAGCACCACCTTCAGACTGCATTTCAATCACATCTGGAATCTGTTCCCAAATATTATGTTTACCATGAGCCGACCACTCATCACACAACTCCGCCATATTCGAGGATGGCGTAATCGGATAAATCGAACAGACTTCACTAACACGATAAGCAATATGTGCTACGCCTGTGCCACCATCCATGGTTACCATCTTTGCTTTCTTTAGGTCTTGTTTTGTGTTGTTTATATCAGACATATTATTCCTGCCCAGCTTGAATAGTAGCTTCTTTAAACATCTCAATGGCATGACACGGACACTGTTCAGAACAGGCCGCACAACCTGTACATTTGTCATAATCATATTCGTAACGATTACCTTTACCCAACTTGATGATGGCATCTTCAGGGCATGCAGCCAAACAACCATCACACTCAAAACAGTTGCCGCAAGAGAGGCAGCGCTTGGCTTCAAATTGTGCTTCTTTTTCATTCAATCCCTGCAAAATTTCATCGAAACTGCTGGTACGCTGTACTGCCGAAATTTCACCCTGCTCCATCTGTGGCGCTTCGGTACGGTACCATAGATGCAGCTTCTCATGCGTTACTATCGGATGTTTTTCTGCAGGTTGATAGACTTCACCACGCAGCCAGCCATCGATATATTTTGCAGCTTTCTTGCCATGACCAGTAGCTATGGTCACCGAGCGCTCCGAAGGCACCATATCTCCACCCGCAAACACGCCTTCCGCACCAGTCATCATATGTTCATTCACAGTGACTGTGCCATCTTGATTAATTTCAATGCCTTCAAGATTTTTCAAAAATCCAGTATCGGTATCCTGACCCACAGCCATAATCAGCGAGTCCGCCTCCAGTTCTTCAATTTTACCTGTGGGTTGCGGACGACCATTCTCATCAATCTCCATCACTTCAACCTTAAAGGTGGTGGCATCTATCTCTTTGATGGTGCGTAGCCAGTTGATCTTCACGCCCTCTTCCATTGCCTCATCGGCCTCAAAATCATGCGCCGCCATATTGGCACGATCACGGCGGTAAATAATCACCGCCTCTTCGGCTCCTAGGCGTTTGGCCGTACGTGCAGCATCCATGGCAGTGTTACCGCCTCCATAAATAGCCACTTTACGACCCAACTTTATATCTTCGCCATTTTCCACGCTGCGCAAAAAACTTACCGCATCGAGCATTTTTCCGGCATCACGACTAGGGATATCAATTTTCTTACCTATATGAGCACCAATGGCAATAAACACGGCATCAAAATCACCGGCATCTTTTTCAGCCTGCACATCTTCCACACGATGATTCAACGTGAATATCACCCCCATATCTTTCACACGTTTAATCTCAGCTTGTAGTTCATGGCGTGGCATGCGATAGGCAGGAATACCAAAGTGAATCATACCGCCCATCACAGGCCCGGCTTCACGGATCTCAACCTGATGACTCAAACGGGTAAGATGATAGGCTGCCGACAAACCACTTGGGCCACCACCAATCACCAGTACTTTTTTACCACTCGGAATTGCGTCATATTCAGGTTTCCAGCCCTTCTCCATAGCCAAATCACCAAGAAAACGCTCCACAGCATGGATACTCACTTCCTGATCAGTATAGGCGCGATTACAGGCCGTTTCACAAGGGTGGTAACAAACACGGCCATGAATGGCAGGGAACGGGTTATTTTCAAGTAATTTCTGCCAAGCTTTCTCGTACTCACCAGCTTGTGCCAAATCAAGCCATGCCTGAATATCCTCTCCAGCTGGACAGGCATGATTACATGGTGGTAAAAAATCCATGTACACTGGGCGTCGGCTGCGCGATGCGCCTGTCCCCGCTGCATGGCTAATTACATCTAGTGTGTTGGTCATATCTTTCGTTGCCATCGGGACTCCCTTTTGAACACGTCGGATCGATGTTTGAAAAAACTACAATCCCACAAAAGTTAACGTAAATAGTATTCCAATATAAAAACTATTCGGAGCAGTGCCTCTATCTCACTTTTTTAGAAAACAACATATTAAAATCATTTGTCGCTCTCTATCCACATAGCCTAAACTGCTGCGGCAGATTAAATTCGTCAAACCATTATAGGTATTCCGCAATGATTCAACAACCTGTTTCAGTATATGCAAGAGTAACAAACTATATGCTTGCAAAAAACAATGATGCCTCCAGCGTATCGTTTAGAATGAACGTTAAAAAACAAGAGAGTGTGCCCCCCCCCGTTTCAGATATATTAAGGCAATGGTATGTTTACATGATTCGTTGCAAAAGCGGGATGCTTTACACGGGCATTACCACCGATGTAGAGCGTCGCTTCACGCAGCATCAAACAGGGAAAGGAGCAAAGTTTCTTCGCGGCAAAGCGCCTTTGTCACTTGTCTACAGTGCAAAGGTTGGCACACATTCTCAAGCACTTAAGCTTGAGTTAAATATAAAAAAATGGTCTAAATCAAAGAAAGAAGCTCTTATATCCGATGCTACAAAACAGGCTTTGTAATTCAACACCCCTCTTTACATGCTTTGATTATCAAATCACTTTTTGTTATCTTTCAGTAACCATCACTTGCATTTCACCTCTTTGAAGGAGCTTTATCATGTCTGAGTGCCTATTTTGTAAAATTATTGCTGGAGAGATACCATCGGATAAAGTATATGAAGATGCCGATGTCCTTGCTTTTAATGATATTCACCCCAAAACGCCCGTCCATGTATTGGTCATTCCCAAAACGCATATTCCAACCTTGGCAGATGTTGAGAGTCCCGCCTTACTTGGCTCGCTGATGACCAAAGTAAATCATATTGCCAATGATGTATTAAAGCTCGAAACGGGTTACCGGATTGTCATCAATGTTCGTGAAGGCGGTGGTCAAGAAGTGTTTCACCTCCATGTCCACATTCTTGGCGGCAAAAAACTCCCTTTTTAATACGACTAAAAATCATGGCTAAAAAAACTATTCGGACACGTTCAAAACTCACTGATATTCATCATAACCTAGCTGAAATCCTAGGCATAGAGCGCTTGGATCAACTGGTTGGTCTATCCCGTTTACGGAGGCTATGGCCAGATGTGGTTGGGCCTATGTTAGCGCAACGCACCGAACCCATTGAGTTAAAACCCAGCAGCGATGGTAGTAGTACACTAGTGATTGCAGTCAGTCACTCCACCATGGCACAGCAAATTATCTTCCTGCGTGATGACATCCGGAAATCCTGCTTTGAACAAGCTCGCATAGGGCGTATCGCCAAAATATTCACCCGTGTGCAAGCTGTGGCTGGCATTCAGCCTGATAAAAGCAAGCCCGAAGCAAAGCCTGTTAGCCTACAACAAAAAAAACAGCTTGCATCTGAACTGCAAAGCATCAAAGATCGACCACTTCGCCACGCCATGTTTGAAGCAAGGCTTGCACAATTACGTTACACTATTGGAGAAACATCATGAAAAAACTTTTAGCTTTTAGCATGCTCACCATATTTTGTTTGGTTATTTCTAATGTTAATCATGCCGAAGCCAAACGTTTTGGCGGTGGTTCCAGCTTTGGTAAAAGTTTTAATAAAAGAAGTGCTGCACCCGCACCTCGTATGTCACAGAAAAAACAAGCCACTCCAAGTAAGCAGGGAGCATCTCGCGGTGGTATGATGGGTATGCTTGGCGGACTAGCACTGGGTGGACTTTTGGGGGCGATGTTCTTTGGTGGTGCTTTTGATGGTATTAATTTCTTCGATATTTTTATTATTGGAGCAATTATCTTTGGTTTTATTTGGTTTATGCGCCGGAAAATGCAAGCCAATCCAGAGCCATATGCCTACGCAGGACAACAACCAAATCAACAAAACAATCCCACACAACCTGATTTATTCACATCTTCAGAAACCGCTTCACAAGTCTCTGGTCACATGTTGCGCCCTGATATTGATGAAGCACACTTTATCCCTGCTGCCAAAGGTATTTTTATACGCATGCAAGCCGCATGGGATAAAAAAGACATTCAAGATATTCGTTCTTTTTGCACAAGCGAAATAGCAGATAAAATCGAAGCTGATATGCAAGCATTAGGCAAAGAGCAAACCCGTACTGAGGTAGGTATGCTCGAAGCAAGTATTATTGATACATGGGTTGAATCCGATGATGAATGGGCTGCTATTCAATTCCATGCTATGCTTAAAGAGGAAACATTGACGAACACAGCTCAACCTATCGAGTCACACGCCCATGAAATGAATGAAACATGGATTTTTCGCCATGCACCCAACAGCGATGATCCAACATGGTATCTAGCTGGTATTCAACAAACAGGTTCATAAATCACCAAGTTACTCTCGCGCCAGACTTGCACTATAACATGGTAGCTATTTTGCAGCTTTTGTTAGGGCATGAATCAAGCGAGCACCCGATTTCGGAGCAAGCGCTTTACGGCGCAATAAAATATCTCTAGGGCTCAATTGTTTACCATAATAGGCGTGATTATATGATTCTAACACGTTGATTTTCGCGCCTTCTAACGAAACACCAGCAAACAAACCACGGCTCCGTGAATACGACAAAATCTCTGCTTTCAGGCTGACATCGGTCGAAGCTTCTGCCCTGCGACCAACAGGGCCTGCTGCAATAGCTGCATCAGCTCCTAATGTAAACTCACTATTCATCAGCGATTTCAGACCCCGCTGAGTACGAATCAAGAGTATCAAGTCCGTTGATTGCGCACCAATTTGCCAGCCTATAGATGCAGCACCAATGGAATAAAAAGCAGGAGCTGACCATGTATTGTTCTTTGGGTTATGTCTAAGAATCACACCTCGCCCATATTTACCACCCAATACAAACCCTGCTTTCATCACACCGGGAAAAACCGCTACTCCGGCGACCTTACGCAACAAGCTTGGGGGAATACCTTCATCAGGCTTCCTCATAATATCTACGATTACATCCCGTGCTTCACCCACTTTATCCTGTGCTTTAACCTTATCGCCAGCATAGCCTTGAAAAGGAAGCAGAACACATATCAACATCAAGCAAATCATCATATATATTTTTCTCATAACAATCTCCATACCTATTACTCTAGACCATAAATAAGGCATGTGTTGTTTCAAGATTAAAAACGCTATGCTTGCCCTATGACTGTTGACTCTACCTCCCCCGATCTTTCAGCCTCTTTTGCTGGACTAACTCTACAAACACCACTGGTTTTACTCTCAGGCTGTGTCGGTTTTGGTGAGGAATACACCCGTATTGAAGGATTTAATAACAGCGATGTTGGCGCGGTTATTCTTAAAGGAACCACGCGTGAGCCACGCATGGGGAATGCCCCACATCGTGTTTATGAGACCCCTTCTGGCATGCTCAATGCCATTGGCTTGCAAAACCCTGGTACGCGCTATGTGATTGATGAAATCCTGCCCTCACTTCCACATCATGAAACCCAATTTTGGGCCAATGCCAATGGCTCTTCATTGGAAGATTATGCCGAAGTTGCGGCCATGTATGACGATTCACCCGTAACCGCCATTGAGATCAACATTTCTTGCCCGAATGTCAAAGAAGGTGGCGTGCATTTCGGCAATGACCCTGTGATGGCAGCTAAAGTAGTCGCAGCCATGCGTCCGATGACTAGCAAACCGTTAATTACCAAACTATCCCCCAACAATGCCGATATTGCAGAAACTGCACGCTTGGTCATTGAGGCGGGTAGCGATGGGCTTTCTGTGATCAATACTTTGGTTGGTATGGCTGTGGATATTGAAAAGCGTGCCCCCATCATAGGCAATGTCTCAGGCGGGTTATCAGGGCCTGCGATTAAACCCGTCGCACTTTGGAAAATTCATCAAACCCGTGCTGTTTCTGCCAAACATAACATCCCCATCTTAGGGCAAGGTGGTCTTACCACACCCAATGATGCAATTGAATTTGCTATCACTGGTGCTGATGCACTTGGACTTGGTACTGGCTTGTTTTATGACCCATTAATTTGCGGAAAAGTCTGTGATGGCTTACGCGACTACCTCATACGCCATGATATGCAGTCATACCGTGAACTTGTGGGAAGTTTACAATCATAAACCCCGTAAAAACATATATGAAAGCAGTCATTTTGTTTTTCATTATATGCCTGCCAAGTATCACATCAGCAGGCACATTATCACTAATTGGAGAAGAACGTTGGGTAACCGTTTCCAAAGTTTATGATGGTGACACCTTTAAAACACGCAGCGGCGAAAAAATCCGCCTGCTAGGATTAAACACCCCAGAAACCCGCCATAGAGATGAACCTGGACAAGTCGGTGGCAAAGAAGCCAAAGAAGCACTAAAGCATCTTATTCTAGGCAAACAGGTTCGCCTTCGTTTTGATAAAGAGAAAAAAGATCGTTACAAGCGTACACTCGCGCAGGTATGGATGCATGATGGTTTATGGGTGAATGCCTGGCTCCTAAAAAACGGATACGCTCATGTGTACACATTTGAACCCAATGTTCGCTGGGCGAAGAAACTATTAAAAGAAGAACGTATTGCCCGCACGCAAAAATTAGGCATTTGGAACACATCACGTTTTAAGTCACTCAAGGCTCAGCGTGTATCAGGGGAAAACATTGGTCAGTTTCGTATTGTTCAAGGTAAGGTTACTCAGATAACAGATATAAAAGGCTGGCGCTTTAGGATGGGAAAACTAAATGTAAGTATTCCAAAATCTTATAGAAAAAACTTTAGAAGCTCTCCTCAATTGAAGAAAGGCCAAAGTATCATCGTTCGCGGTAAAATTCGTATATCTAGAAAAGATAGATTATTCTTATCATTATACTCTCCCGCTGATTTGCAGTTAAGTGAAGGGCATTAAATATCTCTGCCTATGCAACCAACCCAAGGAAGACTCATGCCAGTTATACCTTCTTTCAGTAGGAAAAGGTGTGTCACCTGAAATGCGGGTAGTCCACTTCTTTTTTTATAAGTCCTACCAATAACGATTCTATAAAAGAGCCTAAAGTTTTTTAAAAAACTTTAGGCTCTTCAAGCAAGGTTTCAGCTGCTAGCTAACGCACGCACAAGTTGAATGTAATAACATCATCCGCAATAGCTACCTTATGTACAGAAAGCTCTGGCGCTGCCCCTAACTGTAGGAAAACCCTACTGTAAAACCCTTCAAGTAATGCCAAGCTCCACGCCTCCGCTGATTCACCCAAAGCCGCTTTCAAAGGAGAAAAGTAATGTTCTATCTTAACAACATCCCTTTCCTCAGAAAATTTCACCCAGCCCCAGTCACTCTCCTTCCAGACGTCATTAATCACCGCTTCAACATCATCTAGCGTTTCCAACTGAAGATCTGGGAACCCTTGAGCCATACGCTCTCCAGCACCCCGCATCAAGACAATCAACTGCTCTTGTTCTAGCAGGCTCTCAAGTTCACGGGCAATCGAATACAAGCATGTTTCCCATTTCCGAGACCTCTGTTGGTATGCAACATATTCTTTTATTGTCATTGTATTAATACCTCTAGGTTAAAGAAAAAATTATGGTTCTAGACTAACAGGGCTATTTATTTTTAAGTAGTATGATTTCAGTGCACCTAGGCTTAAGTGCTCCAAACATACTGCATTAACGCTTATATACCCTGGTCATAGAAAGGATGTAACTGATCAATTCTAAAACTGGGCAACTTTGTCAGACCATCAAAGCGATAATGCATATAGACACCTAAATTTATTTGGTTGTAATTTCTTGCATTATCAAAGCCAAGGTTTCCACCAACTGATAGGTTTCGTGTCAACACATACTCACTAGCTGCATCAATACCAAGTAAAAAACCTGACGTATTTGCACCTGGGTAAAGCCTTCCAGAAGCAGCCTGTAACTGTGGGTTATTGGGATAATATGCCACGCTATCCTCTTGAAACATATGCAAGCCTAAATAACCCGAAATTTTATAACTTAAGGCCCCACTGACATCACTGAAATTTACAGGAATACTAATCGCCGTATACTGTTGTGGGCTAAAATAGCCTCCGTGACCCAAGGTATAATATTGCAGGTTCTTTGAATACCCCAACAGCGATAAGTTTATACCCGCGCGAAATGTTGTATCACCTTCTTGGAAAAAAGTTCCATAACTACCAATAGCTAGATTATGAACATTATTTTGTAAAACTTTCTGACCCGTCAAGCGACCATATTCAAGCTTACCGTATATGCCGACACCACTCTTCGAAGCATAGGTAAGATCTGCGGAAATAGCACTTTTTACAACACCTCCCCATATCTGATTACTCGCAGGATCACGTGTGCCAGCATATGATAAAAAACTATCTGTAATTGAGCGACGTGATAGCCCAACATCAAACTGAAGTTCATCTATAGCTGTATGATATGCAATGCCTCCGATAAAATTAGTAACAGAAAATCCTAGTGGAGATACCCCCATATCTGCCTTCAGTCCTCCAATTTCATAGGCCGCTTGCAAAGCCACACCTAGGCTTCGCTGCTCTAGTACTCTATTTTGAGGGAGAATAGCTGCCACATCATTACTACCAAACCGTCGCGCCAAATTCACATTCCTCATGTTTACTTCACCGGAACTCAAAAGCACTGGTGTCATTTTTAAATGCAATGTATTGCCAAAAGGCCGGAGGCGTAGCTTGATAGGTACTTCAATATTATTCAACTGGCTAAGCCCTCGCTCACCCTGTCTATCTCTCACATGAAGCCCTGTCGAAAGAACCGTTGAAAGCCCTGAGCGAACCTCGGAAATTTCGCGGTTGATTTCATCATTTTCTGAGAGCCTATCATAAGCTAGAGCACTGGGCACAGATGTTGAAGCTCTAGCCGAGGTAAAACCCACACGTTTATTCCTTTGGACAACCTTCCTTGATTTATACTTTTGTTGCGGAAAAGCATCTGTAAAATGCAATTCAAAATTTTGACCACGTAATCTCTGCTTTTTCATAGCAGTAAAAGGTTTTTGAAAGCTTCTTTGTAAAGGAGGCTGTGAAATATACTCACCCTGACCTGCACTTGAAACTTCATCAGAAGCAAAAGGGTTCCGCAAACGAGGAGCCTTTTGAATTGCCGGTGATTGAATATCACCAGATCTATTTTGAATATATTTCAATCTTTGTAGTTCTTTCACTTTTTCAAAAGCTTTTAATGCATTTCTATCATTTCCTCTGGCACGCTCTAAGCGGCCTTGCATCATATAAAATCGTTCCTGTTCTGGCTCAAGAGTCATTCCTCGATTAATAAGCTGCTCGGCTAGTTTAAAGTCTTTGATACTGGTTGCGCTATACGCAGCTGCTTCAATTGCATTTTTATTATCAGGCTCTTTCTGTAAAATATCATTGTAAATACTCAATGCCTCACGGTCACGTTTAGCATCATGATAAATCCTAGCAAGTGCTAACATCACTTCTGTATCACTTGGTTCATGCCCTAAATACGGCTCAAGGCTATTCCATGCAGCAGCAAAGTCTTTATTTAGTCGCGCCTGATCACTATGACGAATCGCCTGCCCTCGACCTAACTGATCAAGTGACTGTTGTTGCTTCTCACTCATTTCAGCTCGTTTTGCCAGTAGATGTTTTAACCAAATATCGGCTTCTGCACCTTCACGTGCAGTGATTAATATAGATACATACACTAACTTTGCATCATAATCGTTCTCTGGTGCGGCATGAATCATTTGTCGCCCAATACGCAAAGCCTTGAATGGTTTTCCAATCGTTGCCCATGCATTCGCCAGCGCTGTTAAATTCGTAAGGTCTGAAAGCATATTTTTTGTATTAATAGCATCAAGTATGACCGCCGCATCATCATTCCGCCCTTCTTTTGCTAATAATAATGCCTGACTAAGCTTCTTTTGAATTTCAATTTTATGGCTCAAAACCAACATGTCTTTAGACATCCGCTCATCACTTATACCCTGCAAAGCATCTTCTGCATCATTCCAACGACCCGCTTCTGCATCCAGTTGGGCTTTCATATAACGAGCTTCAGTCATATTTGGATATAATCGTATCAGTCCATTTAACAATGATAGAGACTGCTCTTTCTGACCTGACAAGCGGTACATGTTAGCCAAATCAAGACGTGCCCACACATTGTCAGGGTTGACGACAACATTTTTCTCCAAGGCTGCCAATGCTCGCTGTGAAAGGTGCAGGATATCTTTCTTCTGATCATATCGGCTATACGCCTCCATAAACAACTGCGAGTTTCCTTGCTTGCCTGGATATGTTTCCAACAAATTCAGCGCTAACTCAATTCCCCCTATCGCATTTCCTTTGACCTTCAGCTGTGTTAACGCAAACCGTGCTGGATAATAATCAGGTGCAAGCAGTAATAATGATTCCAAACTTTGTATCGCTTGAGGATTATCACCTTTACTAATCTGTAACCTCGCCAAAGCCATTCGTCCTTCAGGTTCTTGAGGTAATATTTTCACTGCTTTTACCAACTTCTTTTTCGCAGCCGATAGCTTACCTTTATTCACATCTACTTTAGCCCGTTCAAGAAGACCCCAATATTGAGCATTATATAATGCTTTATTCCAACGTTGATCAGCGTATTTATTTAGTTTCACCGCAGATTTAAGATGTTTCTCAGCCTTAGAGAATTGTTTTTGTTTAAGTAATGCAACGCCCAACCCACCATGTACATCGGCATCATTTTTGTGTTTTTTTAGCAAGGCTGTAAACAAGTCTACTGCCTTTGCTGTAGAGCCTTGATTCAATTCCTGAAAAGCTTGCTGCTTGATTAAATCAGCCTGCTTTACTTTTGGTGGTAGTTTTGCCTTAGCAATTAATGCAGATACGCCTCTATCACGACCAACTTCTTTCAAATATGCCTCATATGCTGGAATACTTTCCAGCTTTACAGGTAACCAAAATAAAGCCTTACGCCACACAGCAACGGTTTTTTTTGTAGATCTTTTATTCAAAACTTGCGACTCAAGCATCGCAATACCACGCATTCGTGTCGCTTTTCGATAGGTTAGATGTTTGGCCAATGCCAGTGCATATTTTTTATTCCCTGGAAACTGCGTAACTAAACTCTCCAGTCCTCTCCGTGAAAAACTCCAGTATCTCGAAAGTGACGCTGCCGTTTGATAGTATTCATATGCCTGCTCACCCTTAGGCTTCTTTTTTGCATATAATTTCTGATAAAGTCTCACAGAATTTTCAAACTGCCCCTTACTTGCAGCAGCTCTAGCCTGCTCTATGAGCCTAATTTTCTTTGGATTTACAGCTAGGGCACGCTCAATTTTTTTAATACTTTGATGTCGAGGTGCTACGTGGCGAAGGCGCTTAAGGTATGCGAGGGCTTCTTTTCGATTGCCTGCTCGCGCTTCAAGCATGGCTATCTTGGCCAACGCTTTTGCGTGACTTGGGTTTGCCAAAAGTAATTTTTCTAGGGATTTCCTAGCTTTATACACATCACCGGATTCTTGCCAAAAAACACTTTGATTAAGCAGCTGATTTTCAGCACTTTTATTTATTGCAAATGCTAACTCTGGATTTAAAGCTAAACCTGCAAACAACAATGCACTTACAATAGCAGCACTAAATTTCATGACCATGGTACCTGTAACTCCCCTGCTAGCCCAAAAGAAAAAGCACCTGCTTCCCAGCCATAAGAAAACATAGCAAGGCTGTTGTTATAGTACAAAGGTGTTATTCCTAGTAAACATTTTTTCATTTTCGATTTCAACCATTTAGATTCTTCCTGATATGCACTGGAAAAATTTTCGGACTTCAAAAGTGGTAATACTGCGGCCGCAAAGCCTACAGGAAATGATCTCGCCGCTCGGCGAGTTAGCAAATTCACCTCTGCAGGTATATGTCCACCATTTTCTAAATATTTTGTAATACCAGATAAATGTGGGACAATATTACTTCTCAAAGGCTCATCACCATCCAGCATTCCAGCCCATAAATAAACACGAATCGCATCATAACTCATCATAGAGCTATCATCTAAATACAATCTTTCCTTATTGCGCTCGTACATGATCCAATCTGGTATCAACCCCTTAACACTATATCTAGCAACCATCTTTTCCGTACTATCCAACATAGAGGCCCAAGGCCCAGTGGGTTTGTAAATAGAAAAGAATCGTAATAATTGAACCGGTGTATAACTCAGGTTTAAACGCCACACCAAATCATTTGCAAGTGTGTTTTTAGTCGTTGCCAAAAGCACCGAGCCTACCGCTGGAATTTCAACTGTTTCATATTGTTCCACATTGCCAAGCACGGCCTCACCCAACGATTTAAACTTTGCAACATGCCAAAGTCTCCCCGCCTGAATCAACGTGTATGCCAGCCATAAATCTGCATCACTGGCTGGGTTAACATCATTCACCCCCCATTGGCCTTTTTCATTCTTCCCCCACAACCACGATGGGAGATTCTTGGAAAGGTCCCCTTTTGCAAGGTTATTTTCCGTCCATTTCAAAATAGCCTCAAATTTCCTTTTGTCATTGGCCACCAAAGCGAAAAAAAGTGCGTAAGCTTGTGCTTCTGAAGTCGTTCGATTTTTTTGACTATATTCAACCACCCTACCATCTTGCTGAATAAATTGCTTTGCATAGCTCGCCCACCAATCACAACTTTGAGCTGCAACGGGCGGGCTACCTGCACCTGAACAACCTGATAGTACAATAAACAACAGTAAGGTAGGCAATAAGACACGCCAGCGGATCATATACAAGGCCCCTACTTGCTTACAAGTTTATCTTTACTACCAGCTCTTAACCTGCGTTTGGCTCTATTACGCATCAATACATAAACCGCAGCCGCTAACACAAGCATACCAAATATACTTAATAGGAATAATGCCCACGGAGAGTTTGAACAATACCAGCGTAACCATGTCCAAAAAGGCAGGTCTCCAGCATAGTATGACTCTGCAAAGTGGAAAGGCAAAACACTATCCGCTTTATGTTTCGATAAAATATTACCTGAGTAAAAACCTGAACTTATTTTATTCTCTTTGTTTTTGGCTACAGTTTTTTTACCTTTCAACACATACATCTCAGATGTTTCAGTCTTTTCAAGTAGAAATATCGTGTCAGCATACACTTTTTTCAAAGCTGGATTCCCTACAATATTATCTGCCACGTCTTTCAGACTTCTATCTCCAGCAGCAGTAACAACAATAATACTGCGCCCCTCTTCCCACGGTGATTCAAAACCTGTAATCACACCCAAGTTCCCACCTGAAGACAAAATTAACTCGCCTCCTTGTTCAAAATCACGTTCTCTTTTACTACCAGTAAAGATGTTTTTAGTATATTGCATCATACTGAGGTCCTTAAGCTTTAAACGACCATCACTCACATCAATCGGCATAAATTCTGACAATCTACTAAATAAATTTTCTGATTTAAGTGAACCAATCATTAAGATATCGCGATCGCTGTATTTTTCGATGGCATTTATATGATCAACTGCAACCCGGATCACTGGATAGCCAGTTGCTCTTCCCATCATACCCATCAGTTCAAGAAAAGCATAAATCGAATCATTGTCGACCTTATTTGCAAAAATAACCGCCGTCTCCGCCAAGTCCGCTACACGCGTGAATGGAAAACCAGCATTGCTGAAAAGCCCAATATTGGGCATTTTTGTAAAGTGGGGAACATTACTAATATCGATACTTGAATCAGGCTCAATACGGCCTCGAAAATATTTACCAGGCACCTCACGGCATTTGCCTACCGCATCCTCAAGGTAATATTGAAACTGAAATTGATTATCAAAACCAAACCATGCAGAGGGTAATACAAAGTCCTCTTCTGAAACAACTTCACGTCCTAGCCACTCCTCTGCTGTTTTTTCCATCCAATCAGTTGGTGACTTATCAATCGCAGCACCTTCTAATGCAACCGATTCAATAAACTTATTGTTAAAATTAATATTAAATCGCGCATTCCCATCCAATGGCGGCGAGCTATAACGATAACGCAACGCTATATCAGCACCAAAATTCCCCCAGTCAAACAAATCAGGTGGAAATTTAAAACCAACACGTATGGTATCAGGTCTACCTCCTTCCACCTGCAAAGCACCTGATTCCACAAGTTCTCCAAAAGAAACAGCTCTGTCACTTACCAACCAGTGTGGAGCATCATATGGCTTACGTAGCGGAGGCATCTCTACATCCAATACTTGGGCATTTGAACCAGATAGGGCAAGCTTCCCTAAAGATAGTGCAATTGCAGCTTCCAAGAGTTCATTTGTGTCACGCCCCATCACCAGTAAAAGGTGTCCAAGTGGGTCGTGAGGGTTACTTCGAACAGCAACCTTCGCTCCATTCATATCCCCTATATCTAAGCCTTTAATATCAGAATTATCGGTAATGAAAACCACAGCATTTCCACGTTCTGGTAACTGACCACGCAATACAGGGAACTCCGCTCCCCGGTAGTCTGCATGTTTTCCAAACCAGGAAGCCACAACACCTGCTGCCTTCACACTACCCAAGTTTGCATCTCCAGCAAACACCATCGGCAAGACCAGTGTACTTTTATCATGACTGTCAAAAAACGGCTCTGGAAGTCGCGCCAAGTCATTTTTAACATCCATTTTCTGCGCTTTCAATGTCAAAGTGGAAAGGTTACTGATAACTGCCCAGAGGCTTGTATGGTTTGGGTATTCACACTCTGTAATAGTATAGTGTCCGATAAGTTGAAATGAGATAGTGTTGTACTCTGTCAGCCTGTATGGATTTAAGTCTAGCTTAATTGATCCTTGTGCTGGAAATTTTTTGCCAACTGGAAAGCTTGCAACCGTATAACCATTCAACAAAACATTAATTTGACTAATTTTATCCAGCAACGCTGGCGAATAACTATATTGCACATTCAATTTAGCCCCCGTAATGACTTCATCATTGCGAACACCAAAACTCACACTTTGCCTACCATCAACGCCCAGAATGCGAAGGTCTTCATCAGCCCCAAGCATTTTTAACGTATATATCCGACTTGCAGCCCCTTTTTCACTTACAAAAGATGTAGATAACGAGCTTTCATTTACCACAGCGGCCTCGACACTCTGTGGTAAAGAAGTCATGGTAGCTGCTGTTATGATGAGCAGGCCTGCACCCATATCTCGACTTCTTTTCCAGAACCTACTCTTCAATAAACTTAGCATATTCTTCATTCCTTCTCCGCCTGGCAAAGTGCTGGCAGTAATTTTCTTTGTTCCTTCAAAACCTTTATAAAGCACCGTTAACAGTGATTTTAAAGGCTTATCATCTTCTCGTTCATCCGCCCAGTTACGCCATGAACTCGGGCGGCAAAACAATACTTCGATGAGGTCTCTTTCCTTTTCTAAGGCCATACCCTCAAAAGAGATACAGTAACGATCATCAAACACATGCGCTATTTCACCTTCAAAAACGTATTCCTGTTCTTTCGAAAACAATACTACATTAACATGGCTACCAAGCGGAAAATCTTTACCTGTGGTTTTTTTAAATGAAAGCCCACCTTCAGACATATCAATCGTCTGTGTACGTAATGTATGGCCGCTTGCAAAGCGTAACATACCTGTCAAAGAAACCGGCACCCGATGATTCAAGCGTACTTGTTTCGTTTCCATACAGACGCCCAAAGCAGCTGCAAGAATCATAATGTTATACACTGTCCATATTAGGTTAAGAACCAACGTTTGTACTTCGCTAGCATCACCCACAAAAAGCCGTACAATGCCAACAATTAATCCAACAATATCAAGGCCAAGCATCACGACAAGAGGTTTAGCAATATCTTTGTCAAAATATTCTCTCTCAACTAGCCCCCCTTTTTCAGTCACATTAAATTTACCAAGCTTGGGGTTTATTAATGCCATCAATGTTGGGCGCAAAAGATAGGGAGACATAACTGTTTCATACACTTCCGCCCAAAAAGAGTGTCTTACATGCCCCTGAATTCGTGAGTTCGTGAGTGTACTCAACATCAGATGGGGCAATACAAATGCCGCAATCATTAGTGCTGAAGCATTGATAATGTGTAAATCAAGAAATAAATATCCCAGAGGCGCTGTTAAAAAAATAATTCTAGGTAACCCATAAAAAAAGTGAAACATCCCATTGAAATAACACAAACGCTGACCTAATTCGAGGCCTTTCTTAAACAAGGGGTTGTCTGTACGGAAAATTTGCGCCATACCGCGACCCCACCGGATACGTTGGCCAACATGTGCTGAAACACTTTCAGTCGCAAGACCTCCTGCTTGAGCAATCGAACAAAAAGCACTGTGATAACCCAGCGAATGAAGCTTCAGTGCTGTATGAGCATCCTCTGTTACCGTTTCAACTGCAATCCCTCCAACTTCAAGCAGCATATCACGACGAATAAGCGCACATGAGCCACAGAAAAATGCTGCATTCCAAAAATCATTTCCCCCCTGCAACAAACCATAAAAAAGTTCCCCTTCATTTGGCACTTTGCGAAAGGTATTTAGGTTGCGCTCGAAAGGGTCAGGCGAATAAAAATGATGCGGTGTCTGCACCAATGCAAGCTTTTCATCCGCCATAAAAAAGCCCATATTCAATTTAAGAAAAGTGCTGGAGGGAATATGGTCACAATCAAAGATAGCAATATAATCCCCGTCAGTTTGGGGGAGTGCTGCGTTTATATTACCTGCCTTTGCATGATTGTTATCAGTACGCGTGATATGCGTAATACCTACTTCCGCACAAAATTCTCCGAATTCTTCACGCCTGCCATCGTCCAAAAGATAAATATTTAATTTATCTTTTGGCCAATCCAAGTTCATCGCTCCCAAAACTGTTGGGCGCACTACTTTCAACGGTTCATTATAACTTGGGATATAAATATCAACTGTTGGCCAATCTTCCATATCCTTTGGCAGCTTAACTGGCATGCGATCCAATGGCCAGATGGTTTGAAAATAACCCAAAAGAAGTACAGTAAAAGCGTACAATTCCGCGGCTATAAGCCCCGAAGCAAAGAAAATTTGTAGTGTCGATTCATATACGAGAGATTCTGTTAAGCGCCAGTAGATATAGCGTGTCGATATAAGTATGGAAAGCGCAACTAGTAAAATTGTAAATACGCGATGTTTTTTTCCTTTGATTAGCATAGCAAAGCAATATACTAATAGGCCAAAAATTGCCTGCTGCTCTAGATTCATTGGCACAGAAGCTACAAAAAACAGTGTGCACACACCAACCACAATAAAAACAGCTTTCTGCCATGGCGAAAGCGTGCCCTGCTCCAAAAAGCCTAGCACATTCGCTTTCATGTGCGTATTTCACCCCACTCTTGCCCTGCATTGAGAGAAAGAAAACCACTACTTATCAGCCAGCCTGCCAATTCAGAAAACTCCGCATGTGCCTGTGAATCAGAGTCATAGTCCTGTAAAAGTTTTTGGTGAGCCAATGCTTCTCTCACACTAGCATCATAATGAATAATTATAGGAGCTACTTTATCACCATAGGCGTCACGCATCACTGACAACACACCACGATCAAGCTCTCTCGTTTCATTGTAATTCACAACCAAAAATAATACTTTTTTAGCCACTAAAAGATTCGGATTCAACTCTTGAATTAATCCTTCCATTGTACCAATTGTCGCAAAAGAAGCCCCATCAGGGTTCAAAATAACAAGCAAGTAGTCTGCGGCCACAATGGCTTGCGTAGAGTACACATCACTGCCTGGCGGCGTATCAATCACAACCAGCGCATCTTGGTTGAAATTTTTGTCTAACCAGCCTTTAAGTAAAGAAGGCTGCTTTCGTAGTGATTCCTTAAAGTTGACTCGTACTGGGAACTCCATCATACCATGCGGATAAACAGACACCCCAGAGTCGTCACTAATCCCTTCGTCGCGCCATTCTTTGGTTGACGCACAATGACTAATTCCGCTCGTTTTATGAGGGTCAACACCAAAGTGCAAACGCAGTGCATTTTGATCGTCCATATCAATAGCATGCACATCTAAACCAGCGGTTGCCAAATGTGCTGCCAAATTCGACGCCACGGTTGTTTTTCCCACACCACCTTTGTAGGATACAATAGCTAACTTCATCATTTAAAACGTTTAAATACGGAGCCAGATCTCGTATTCAAAGAGGGTCGCTGATCATCTTTCGTTTCTTCTATGCCAGCATTAGCAATACGCGAAAAAACTGAGGCTAACGAAGCCTTAGCAACTTGCTTTTGGCTTCCCTTGCCAAGAAATATCGGGGTCAAGGCTGGCTTATCAGCTGGCGCGGCTTCTTTCAGACTAGGACTTACACGCTTATCTCTCCCTTTAAATATACCAGACTTCAAAGGCTCTATAGCTTCCTTTCCAACATCATTTGCTGGTTTCGTCGCATACATCGATAATAAAGGCCACTTGTCTTTATGCTCATTTATTTTTTCTTTTTCTCTAACGCCGCGCGTTGCTTTATCTTCAAGCTTTGCCGCAATCGCATCCACATCATGATTATAAAAATTCATATGCCCTCTCGCCTCACTTCAAACTTTCACTGACCAAATAAGCTTAGCTTAGCCCAACGTATCCGCAAGCTATTATAAAACAAACAACCAATAGCGGCTTGCACTATATAAAAAAAATAACGTGAGTTGCATGCTATATTTGAATCCCCAACTTGGAATCAAGCATTTTAAAAATTTTTCCCATAATACATATACAGTTATATATATAAAGTCTTAATTAAAAAGCTAAGTTAGGCGCTTCCGTTTTAGTACTTACTGGAGCCACGAACAATAGTAGACTATACACCCTCTCCTAGTGATAAAAGTCACCTCACTTATTTTCACAGGCGACGGACTTAAAATACAAATACACCAGCGATTGAGATGAAGGCACTACCGTGGGAAAACATTACGAACACTTAAGACGCCTCTGAACAACCCCTTCAAATAGTACTAAATTTCATTTTCCAGTATTTAAGGGTTTAAAATAGATCAACTTAATTTTTCAGAAACCGAATATTCAAATAAAAAGCCCCCCCCCCTCTCGTCATGAGCGTTTTCTTGTACGGATGGAAGATCTTACTCCCTAGTCAGCACTGGAATCTAGGCTTTTACCTCATTAATCCAAAGGTCTGAATGGGTTCCCTCCGTATCCACTTGGCATAATTTTTCGAGCACATTGTATGCAGTTGTTTTATAATCTTTCACACTCGATGATGGAGGATTCCCTGTATGAAATGAAATCTATGCGGCACTTTGCAGGCTTAAAGTTAACTCAGAATATAGGTTAACCCCCTGTATTCTACATGAAAAACGGTGGTTAAAAGCTTCTTTAGACTAAAATCGCCTGCTTTTAGCCTTTGGACGTAGAAATCAGGAGTTATTCAGAGTTACCCTAGATGTTCAATAATGAGTTGTGAAAGTCTGATGTTGCGCCAGCGCGTGCCTACTTTACGGAAGTTATTTTCGTTTTCTTTGACCCATTGCAGCAACTCTGTTTTGTACTGCATAGTTTTTGTTTTGAGTAAACAGACTTTTTTGTCCTTAATAAGGACTTTGTAAGCGAACCCTGATTTTCTTTTTAGCTTGGTGATTGTAGCCACGAAAGTCACCTTCAAAATGAGATAGACAGGGTACAAATAAGGATTAGCGCCTTACTTGTACCCTGCGCGGTTAGCATCTCACCTTTCGGCGGGCTGCTAAAAACGAAAAGGCAACGTTTTCAACAGTTCTAAATGGTGGCGCTTCAGGGATGCGAATTTAACGAACCCTTAAGTCACCATAACATACTGAAAACAATAAGTTTTTCAAGCATGTTAAAATTTAGTGGCGCTCAATATTCACCGTTTTTGTACAAGCAAATCATACCAAGAAAAAGCAGCAAGTGCCAGGCACTTGCCACAGTTAGCGTTGTTCCTTTGCTTCGCAATCAAAAGGGCAAGCGTAGTCAGCCTCTTTTGGTAAGCCCATTAATCTTTTGCAGATAGGTTTAGCTGCAATACAACCTTGGTCATCACACTTTGTAATCGCTTGAGCAATCTCTAACAATGCTAAAGGGTGGAATGGTTTGATAAGTCTATGGCAAATTAGATTACTGTTAGGATAAGGGTTCAAATCAAAGCCAGAAATAACAACAATCTTTTGATTCGGATGCTTTCTTTGAATTTTATCAATTAACTCATGCCCATTCATTTCAGGCATAGATAAATCAGTAAAAATACATGTAGGAAACGCAAGCTTATGGGTAAGTAATTGGTTAAGATATTCAAGAGGATTGGTAAAATAGGCGACTTCAAACCCCGCAGATTTTAAAACCTCTGCATTCAGTTCACACAACATAATGTCATCATCAACAATATGAAACATATTGCCCCCTCATCGATATAGACTTCGGTATAATAGCAGATAAATTAAAATAGTGTGAAAAAAAGAATCGTAACCACACAGGCCGCCGCCGCTCGCTCCGCAGGGGCGGAAATGATAGGGAGCCTCTGGCTCTTTAAAATTGCTACAAAATAGAACCTTTTATATTTCATAACACTGAAAATATGTTACGATTTAAGATAAACAAGAAAAATATCGGATTCCTTATATTTCATAACACATAAAAACGTTGCAAAATATATCATTTTTCTATTTCATAACGATTTAATAACATAACAACGTTATGTTATATAAATTGTAACACAACGGCGTTATGTTATTAAATACACCTTAAAGCATTGATATATATAGTAAATAATTCTTGACAAACCCCTTCATGTCCATTATACTATACATTCATAACGAATATAACGGAGTTACAAAATGATAGAAAAATCTAACGCTGGCAGGAAAAAAGAATACCCAAATCAAGCGGCACGTCAAAAAGCATACCGAGAGCGCAAAAAAACTGCTAAAAACTCTGCTGAAATCAGATTACTTATGCCAAAAGCCGTTAAAACACGCATGGAGCGCATTGCAACACATCAAGAATGCTCTAGTGCTGAATTATTAGAGCGGTTATTAAACCAAGAAGAAGACCGGATTATGAATGCACTGTTACGCAACAACCAGTCTCTTAAAGACTACCTTGGATTGGATGACAAAAATGCCCGCTGCAATTGAAAAGCAAACCAGAAGTCAGAGGTCTATAGTAGTGCCTATGCAGCCAGAACAAAAATTAGAGCTTGAAGCTATCGCCAAGGAAAATGGTTTACCCGCTTCTGGATTGTGTCGAATGATTCTCACTAGATTTCTAAACGAAAGAAAGCATGACTAAAATAATAATTAGAAATGACGGTGATTATAACCGCACTATGAAGCTACTTAATTATGCGCTTGAAATAGCAAGTGATGACCACCTTGACCCATTACATCAGTTAATAAAAATTATGGCTTTAGAAGTTGAGCGATATGAAGACACTATGCCTGAAGTCGTTGAATGGCACAAAAAAATTGAATCCATGTAATAAGGAGCCAGAGGCTCCCTATCATTTCCGGCTCTGCGGAGCGGCGGCGAGTCGCTGTGTGCGTAAGCCTACTATTTTGGCCCTTTGTGTTTTGTAGTTGTATTATTGCCATTGCTTGCTCTAACGCCTTGCCTCTCCGCCTGCTCACTGGCTGAAACTATGTTAAATCTGCTCTTGGTAGCTGTTCGGTCTAAATAATCGTCAAGGTTTGAAGAATGGCGGCCATCTACGTTGGGAGAAGTGTTTTTAAGGACTTCTTTAATGCCTTCGTTATCAAGCCCACGGCTTGCTAAATCTCTTGCTACCATGATATCCGCTCTCGACATATCCGGTTCGGGGTACTGGCTTTCAATCCATGCATATTTAGCCGTTGCGAAAGTTACATCAGAAGGCTCTATATTAGCCCTTGAGCCACTTTCAAAGCCTTTGATGGACTCTTCCATTATTGCCTTCTTACGCAAGCCTGAGAACAGTTTAATTGGTTCGTGGTTTCGTGCGCTTTCAGACACAGAAGAATCAACAGGCTTAACAAAAGAGCTGCGTAACTTTTCAAGCTGCTCTTTTGCATAATCACAAACGGTATCAATTGCTTTATGTATTGTAACAAACGGCCTGAATCCATTATCTTGCTGGTGTTTTTCTTTCATGTTTTGAAATCCAGCAAGCCTGAAAGGATGAATCTGGCCTGTTATTTTTTCATCACCGTAACGGTTGTTCAGAGCTTTGAAAAAGGCGTTTAGCTCAGCCTTAGTGTAATCACCTTTATTTGTTTTAATAACGCCTTGGTAGTTGTTTGGTGAACTCTCAGTGATGGTTGAAAACGTGTAGCCCTCAGTTTGCACTGCTTCTAAAGATTTCGGTGTCATGTCATCAACGAAAAAGAAATCATGTTTTGAAGAAATCGGAGTAATGAAAATATTCCGGCCTTCTTTGTAGTTCTTCACATTGAGCATTCGAATGATTGAAGGGGCTTTGATTTCGTCTTGGCTATATAAATGCTCTTCGGCGTTTTTCCTTTGGTTTAAAGTGAACGTAGAGTTTTTTTCATGCATTAATGTAACTCTGTATTCCTCGGCTCCTAACGCATTTAATTGCTCAGTTACTTTATGAGTAATTGCCTTTTCCTGATTAGATTGAGTAATACCTCTTTCTCTTTGCTCAACCATAGCGCATTTGATTTCTGCTTGAGTATCAACTGAGTCAGATAAAAATTGTTTGATAGTTGCTTTTACTTCATCAGTAGAGAAGTTATCTTGAAGATACGCAAGACTCTGATTGTAATCAAAACCCTCAGTATCCATCAAAAAATCAATAGCATTTTTATGCTTTTTTGGATTGATAGCATCAGCATATCCAGTTGAGTCGGCAACTAATGAAACTGGTATTTTTCTTAGCTCTGCTATTTCCTCTTTCGACAATTTATCTTTTAACATTGCGACCTCATTTTCTAATGCATTAACTTTATCTCTCAATCCGGTGACAGTTCCCTTAGCTTTATATGCAACAGAAGCCATACGTTCGCTTCTGAGGGCCTCAACTTCTTTTTGCGACACATACCCCTCAAGCTCTTCAACATGTCCTCTAGCCTTCCTCACAATTTCTTTCGCCCAAGCTTCAACGGGGTCTCCCCCCATAGCAAGAGCCTTGGCTTTTTCAATCTTTGAAAGTTCCGGCATTTGTTTGAATTTTGGAACAACTGGTCTTTTAGCCGAAGGGTCGGCATTTTCTAATGCTCTATGCTGCCTTGGTGTAGTGTGAACTTTAAAAGCATTTTTATCTCCACGCTCTAGCCCCAATTCCTGCATAGCTTCTGCATATTCAGTTTGAAGCATTCCTAGTTTTGTCATTTCAGAGTCATTTGCTTTTCTTGCTGCGACAATGGTTTTCATATCATCACCAAAAACGTGATTATAAGAAATGCGAGTTACTTCCTTTTCACCGTGCCTAAACTTTTTTGTATACGTTGCTTTTGCGGCAATGATGCAGTGAAAATGAGGAGACTTTTCATCAAGGTGAAGCTCACAAGAGACTAGAGCATCACCGTACTTTTTTTTCAGCCACTCAACATTTGTTTCAATCCATTTTTCAGTTCCTTCTTTTCCGACTTCATCAAAGTATTCCTTGTTAGCAGTTAACACCATTTCAACGCCTACTTTTGTAGCACGCTTATTCGACAATTTATACTTGCCCACAATGCCTTCCATATCTGCAACAAAGTCACCAGAACCAACTATGCGGCGGTTTAAATGAGAACGTGTTTCATCAACATGCTCCTCGCTAAATTCTCTTAAATTATGCGCTTGAATTGATTTCAGATTGTCCAGTGTGATTGGTTCTATTCTAGCTGATACTGCGTATGCCATGATACACTCCACATGGGCGATACTTAGAAAAGTATCTCATGCATAACTCAAGGGATTGCTTGTATTTTGAGTTAACGAGTGCGGCATCTATTATCCGCTAGTTCCAGTTTTAAATCATGGTCGGATATTCTCTTGCCCCGCAGGGCGAAACAGTAGTTTAAATAAGCGGAGCGTTTAAACTGCGATAGTGAGTGTATCGAAGTTTAAAAGCCCCCTAAAAAAATGCATTATCAACAAGAAAAATAATGCACAATTTAGCCCCTATATTTTAAATGTTCATTTCTTCTGCAAGTTTTTTCAAATCTGATTCTTTCCAATCCTCAGACGCTCCGGCCATCATATGAGCAAACTCATAGTATTGAATTAAAAAGAAAATCTCTTGTCCTTTTTTATCAAGCTTGAATAGATTCACTTCACAATTTTGACGCTCATTTTTATTAATCAAAGCATTAACTAAAATCTCTGTAGAGCCAGAATGACGATGATTTCTAGCTCTGTCTTTGAAGTCGTTTAAAATTTCGTCCTTGTTGCATACAAGAGCCTTAAAAAAGCTATCGGTAGCGTGACCGTGGGTTGGTGTTTTATAAAGTTCCATTTTATTCTTCTCCATCTTTAATTTTAACTTCGTTCTCTACAATACGCTTACCGTCTTCTGTATATGTGACTTTCATAGTAATGTATTCAACTTGAAGTTCGTGCATTTCAAACCACTTTTTTCGGGCGAAGTAATCTGGATTTAGCATGTATTCATTCCATGAAACACGTTTCATAAGTCCAGCTTTTATAATTGCATTAATTGTATTTGTTAGTGTGCTTCCAGTTTCTTTGATACCAATTATTTTACATATGCTTTTTCTTTTTCTTGGAGAAAGAGTTACATAGTTTTCGAAGTCTACAAGCTTAATAAGCTGCAATAATAAGTCTTTCGATTTTCCTTTTAAGTTGTGCAAGGCGATAATATCGTTGATATACAATTTTATGAACGGCGGTTCAGCACCGACTGAGAATTCTTCACGTTTAGTTTCAGTCGTAGTGTTTCCATCTGCATCAGTAACAGTTTGGTGGATTTCTCTATATAAACTCTTTCTCTTTACCGCTTTCTTTTTAGCCATTTCACTATCCTCGATGTATAATACTCACTATGATAATGAATAGTATACACTAAATTCAGTGATAAAGTCAAGTTATTTGTATTTACTTTCTCATCGTAGTAGTGAAAAAAAGCAAAAAACATTTAAAACACACCCCACTGTATCAATGAGAAGGTGTCACTATGCCAGTGAATACAGCTCACTTTATCAGTGGGTAAAAAACATCGAATTTGTTGCAAAATAAGGTGTTTTTAGGGCGGCTCTCTAATATGGTCTTATTTTTTTGTTACTTTTTATTAGCGTTTGCTAATACATTCACCCTTTTCTGTTTAATTCTTTATGTACTCTTATATCTAATTGCTTCAACAGCATCTTGCAATAGCTTAACGTTAAAACCTTTCCCATACCTTCCAAACGTTTCCCCTTGCTGAGAATGCCCAAGAATTCCAGCGATGACTTCTTTAGTAATTGTTGCCGAAAGGGATTTCATCAGATTGTCTGCAACAGTATGCCTGAAACAATGAAAGCTCTTGCCACTAATTCCTGATTTTGTTTCTATAAAATATTTTGAATCTTTGCTACTGTTGTAAGACCAATCATGGTCTTCATGATATTTCCATGAAAACAAAAACTCTTCACGTTTTCGACTTGCAACATATTCAAGCAATCCATTTTCAATTAATGCACTATGAACAGGTACAAGACGCTCTGAGCCGCTCGTCTTGCAGTCTTTAAGCTCATGATTTTTATTTATATCAATAACCCATATATCATCTTCTTGCCTCAAGTCTTGTGGCTGTAACTGGCAAATCTCTCCAAGGCGCATGCCTGTGTATGCTCCAATCCACAAAAGCCAGTATAAGTCAGGTTTATTCGTTAAATCCTTCTCACTTTTGTTAAGTATTTTCTCTATCTCTTCTGAACTAAATGGCTGTCTCTTATCTCTTGCATGCTCTAAATCTTTAATTCTTTTTCCATGTGCAAAGTTTTCTTTCATGTACCCGTGATTTACTGCGTATTTAAAAGCCAATCCAACACGCCCTAAGTATTTATTAACTGAATGGGCGCTCATCATTTTTTTACCTGAATGATTAAGTTTAGAAATCTGCTTAGCTGTTAATTTGGGGTACATTTTTTTTGCATTCGCAGGGATGTACCTTTCAATAGTTTCAACAAAATTAGTCATCATTGGATGGTCAATGCCTGCAACTGAAGGGTCGTCATATAATTCCATGAACATACTTAAGATTGCTTCATCTTGTTTTTTTGTTTTAGAATTTAACTTTGCATGATGCAAATACTTAACAACAAGTTCACTAAAGCGCATACCCGATTGTTTAGTAGGCTCTGCAATTATAACTCCATTGCTTTCAGTGAAACCAAATCCTAGCCGTTCTAAAATAGCTAAATCACCTTCAGGGTTGGTCGGGTCAGTCTTTAACCCCTCGATTTTTACACTGCCGTCACTACTTTTTGTTATCGAGCTTATTTCAAGTTTTCTAATCATAGTACCATCCCGACATGCAAATATTTCAGCAACAGTAGTATTAAGTTTGTTGTGCAGCAATATTGCTTCTGCTTTGTTAGACGTTTTAAGAGATACCTTGATTTCACGCTTGCCGATAACCAAACGTAGCGCAGCCGGAATGCTGCGGCGGAAGTAGTAGTATGGTGAATTATTGTGTCTGTATAGATACGGTGCTTTCTTGGATGCTTTAAAAAGCAAAACGCCCTCCCCATTTTTGTACTAATGTTTTGTACAAAAATGGTGGAGAGCGTCTTTTTATCACTGTAAGCCCTTGATAAATAAAGGATTTACATAAAATGGTGGCGCTTCAGGGACTCGAACCCCGGACACCCGGATTATGATTCCGGTGCTCTAACCAGCTGAGCTAAAGCGCCTTGTGTAATGGCGCGCATTGTAAGGCCTGTTATGCGTTCGTCAATCGCTTCTTTTCAAGGGCTGCTTGTCCTGCCATCATGCAGCTCTTTATACACTGAGGGGAAGTTGTGAATACTGAAACAGAATCCACCAATCATTCCAAGCCTATGCGCATCTTATCGGGCATGCGCCCTACAGGTCGCTTACACCTTGGGCATTACAAAGGCGTACTTGAAAACTGGCTAAATTTACAAGGAAAAGAACAATGCTTCTTTTTTGCTGCGGATTGGCATGCGCTCACCACCGATTATGCCAACCCTGAAATTGTTAAAGACACCATTTGGGACATGATCATTGATTGGCTTGCTGTCGGCATTGATCCTGAGAAAAGTGTGTTATTCATTCAATCTGAAATACCTGAACATGCTGAATTACACTTATTATTCTCATTTATGACCCCACTTTCTTGGCTGGAACGCGTGCCTACCTATAAAGACCAAATTGAACAATTGCGCGAAAAAGATTTAGGAACATATGGTTTTTTAGGCTACCCTTTACTGCAATCTGCCGATATTTTAATGTACCGTGCTGATGCTGTGCCCGTTGGTGAGGATCAAGTACCACACATTGAGCTGACTCGCGAAGTTGCACGCCGATTTAATCATTTGTATCGCAAAGGTATCCCTCCGCTCTTTCCTGAACCTAAATCATTGCTTATGCCCGCATCTAAACTACCTGGCCTAGATGGTCGCAAGATGAGTAAATCCTATGGCAATACGATTGAACTGTCTGAAACATGGAAAAGCACAGAAAAGAAAATCAAACAAATGCCAACCGATCCTGCTCGCGTGTTAAGAACAGATGCTGGTACACCTGAAAAATGTCCGGTATGGGATTTCCATAAGGTTTATTCAAGCGAAGAAGAAAGAGCGTGGGTACAAGAAGGCTGCACAACAGCTGGCATTGGTTGTGTCGACTGCAAAGGCTGCCTACTCAAGCATCTCGAAGAAGAGTTGCAACCCATACGTGACCGCCGTACTGCCATTGCAGCACGCCCTGATGATGTTCGTGATATTGTCAGAGCGGGTAATGAAAAAGCACGCATTGAAGCCCAGCGAACTATGGAGAAGGTGCGTAAAACACTCAAAATGGGTTATCGCGTTTAAGTATGGACAATACGGTAGAGGCTGAGATTCAGCAGCTCCATCTCGCAGGTATGGAGACAGCCCTACCAAATTTACCTCCAGTTCAACTGGATGCGTTTGAAGGTCCATTGGATATTTTATTACATTTAATTCGCAAGCAAAAAATGGATGTTTTTGATATCCCTATGGCGACCATTACATCACAGTATTTGAATATTATTGATTCAAACAAAAATTTGGATGTAGATGTTGCAGGTGAATATTTGGTCATGGCGAGCACCTTGATGCAACTAAAAAGTCGCATGTTACTTCCGCGCCAAGAAGTCGATGAAGAGGGCAACGAAATTGATCCACGTGATGCACTCGTAGCGCAGCTTATTGCCTATGAACACTATCGCATGTTGGCAGAAGAGTTGGATGAATTCCCTCGTATGCAGCGGGATGTATTCAAACGTTCGATATTTCCTGAGTCAGACAATGTGGAGCGGCCTCTTCCTGAAGCTGATTTGGATGCCTTACTCTCAGCTTTCGGACAAGTACTAAAACGCATGAAAAGCGAAGTCTTGCACCGCGTAATATTAGAAACCATGACTGTACGCCAGCAAATCCAATTTGTGACCGAGTCCTTACAACAAGGCAGCATGTCCTTTCATGAACTATTGCACGATCATCAAAATCGCGAAGCCTTGGTCACGACCTTTCTGGCAATTCTCGAACTATGGCGGCAACATGTCATTCAAGTTATTCAAACGCACCATCATGCATGCATCACGCTCATGTTAAGTATTTCAACTCAAGCTGATAAGGCACGGATCTAATGCTCACAAGAAATATTGAAGCACTCATTCTTGCCAGTGACGAGCCACTATCCTTCGACAAACTGCGCGCACTGCTTGAGCCTGTTGAATCCTCAGATGTGCGCGAGGCATTAAACACATTAGAAAACCATTATGCTGACCGAGGCATTCAACTCAAAAAAATTGCTAACGGTTGGCAATTTCGCACAGCTCCGGCATGTGCCAACATTGTTGAGCAGTTATGGCAGACACGCCCTCCCCGCCTATCTCGCTCGATCTTGGAAACATTGGCTATTATTGCTTATCAACAGCCTACTACTCGCGCTGAAATTGAAGTATTGCGTGGTATTAAAGTATCAAGCTCTATCATCGCCGGACTTTTGGAACGCAGCTGGGTTAAAGTGTTAGGCCGTAAAGATGTGCCCGGTCGCCCGCATTTGTATGGCACAAGCAAACAATTCCTCTCAGATTTCGGACTAAATTCGTTACAAGATTTACCTGACTCAGCACAACTTATGGATATAAATGAAACACAACAAGAAGCGCTTGAACTGCCCGAGCCTTCCCAAACTACGGAATACAACAACCATGACTAAAAAACCTGATCAAACATCACCCAAACCGGAAAAAGCGCCCGGTGAACGCATCAATCGATATATCGCTAGTTGTGGGCTTTGCTCACGCCGTGAAGCAGACCGCTGGATTGAAGCTGGTCGCGTCTCAATCAATGGTGAAATTGTACTCCAACCGGGCAGTAAAATCACAAGCAGTGATAGCGTAAAAGTGGATGATAAACTTATCTCCAGCAACGATGAAAAAACCTATATTCTCTATTACAAACCCAAAGGTTTATTGTGCTCGCGTAAAGATGCACGAGGACGCCCGCTAATTTATGAAAAGTTAGATGTGCCTGCCAATGTTCAATCCATTGGCCGTTTAGATATGGACTCCGAAGGTTTGTTATTGCTCACTGATGATGGTGGATTAGCACAAGAATTGATGCATCCCCGTAACAAGATTCCACGTCAATACCGCGTTCGGATTGTTGGCCAACCTGATTTTGAGACACTGGGAAAATTACGAAACGGTGGCATTGACATGGGCAATGATGATATAAGTGACCCTTGGGAGGTTACTGTTAGCAGTGAAAGCAAAGGCCATAGTTGGATTACTGTCACCATTCACCGTGGGCGCTGGCGCGAAGTCCGTCGCACCCTTAAAGCTGTGGGGCATGAAGTCCGGCGCCTTATGCGTGTCCGTTTTGGTAATTTAGGGCTAGATCTTGAATTGCGCCCTGGGCAATGGCGAACGCTTAAATCCAAAGAGTTACAATCTCTACAAAAACTTATTAAATCCACACCGAAAAAATAAGTAGATCAACTTAGGATCGCGCTTTTCTTTCTTCTTCATAAATAATCCTGTTAGCATCATAGCTGTTTGAAATATTTACAGCGTTGGATTTACAAGCTCTTAAGCACCCCTTTTCCACAGGCCATCGCTAAACCAAGCCGGAGGTTTTGTATCAAGCAGACTATATGGCGATGTTTGCTGTAGTAAGAAGCTTGTTAATAACAGCAGATCACCCTGCCCTAATCCAAAATCACGCAGCTTGATTTCTGCTAGCAGTTGCTTTGATGTCACCATGGGTAATATACAGTCAGTCGCCGACAGTGCTGCGTCTGTCTTTTTCTCCTCTGACACACATAGCAATAACAAGTACGGGTATATTTTAATTTCATTCAAGTAATAAATGACATTTAAATCCGTTAATAGATCAAAATTATGGATAACTATAAGGTGGTATATCGAGGTTTCATTCAGCGCAGACATACATTCATGAATATTGGATATACTTTCAATCTTTTCCTGCTCAAAAAGCTCATTCAAAAGCGACGACTTACGCTTCTCGATATCTCGCATGTCCATCTGAAATACTCGCCAAGATTCGGGAAGTATACTGCGTAAATCTTGCAATGTGCGGCGGCGACCTTGCCCGTGCGGACCAATCAAATTAATATTTTCACCTTGCTGCAATGATTCTAGCAGTTGGTATGTAAACTCAGGTCGCAAGCAATGCTCTTGCATTATGCTTAAACTAGCGGTGGCTGCGTAACGCTCACAGGCAATACCCGTTTCATTTCATCTTTTAACTCTTGCTCATTCAGCAAGCCTTTGCGCATCAATAAACGAACCAATGCATCAAACCTCTCTTCACTCACCATTGTGGGGGATGCATCTGAACTTAGGGGCTTATTCACATTTCTTTTCTTCTGCACAGAAGAGCCGCCTGTGCCCTGCATCATCTGCAATAAGGCAGCATCCACCAAGCCCGTAGTTTTTAAGCCTCGCTGCCTTTGAAAACCTTTCACTGCATCACGCGTGGATGCACCAAACATATTAGGCTTGTCTTCCACACTGTATCCCATACTTCGCAAAAGATCTTGCAACATACTCACACTTTTTCCGCGCATAAACATTTTAAGAGGTCTTGTCATTACCAGTCTCCAAATTCATCAATCTCCAAACATTCAGCAGGCTTATTTCACATGCTCGCTGCGGTATTTAAGCATAAAAATAGCCAGTAAAAAGACAATAAACACCAATACCTGCATACCATTAGGTCGATCATCATAACCCATCAACACATGTAACAGCTCGCCAGGTATGCTTTCCATAGAAAGTAGTGCCGAAGTATCCCACAATGTGTCTATCAAGGCGGGTAACATATCCACGATAACCAAGTTCGCTGCTGCCTGCGATGCCATGCCAGCTGCTAATAATATCAATAACCAACCCACTACTAAAAACATCTGTTTTAAAGGAATACGAACCAAACCACGGTACAAAATAAATCCAACGATTACCCCCAGAAGCAACCCAGAAGCTCCGCCCCATAGCATATCCCAGCCATCTTGTTGCGCGGATTGGGCTGCTCCAAAAAGGAAAAAAACTGCTTCAGAGCCTTCACGCATTACTGCTGCCAAGGTCACAAAAAACAAGGCCGTCCCTGGCAGGTCTCCACCAGCAACCGATTCTCCAACTTGACGCATACGCGCTGACATTTCACGCCCATGTTTTCCCATCCAAATAACTGTCCAAGCAATCAACACCGATGCCAAACTCAATACCACAGCATTGAAAACAAACTCGCCATCACCACTCATGGAGGATTCAAGCTCTTCCATAAAGAGTGCAACAACAATCGCACCCAGCAAGCCAAGCAATGTTCCAAAACCTATCCACCGACGGCTTTGCGCTGAGCCTGTCGTAGCAGCAAGCAATACACCCAGCACAATCGACATTTCCAATACTTCACGAAATACAATAATCATTGCAGACATCATGTCTTTTCACTCTCCCGAGAACCTTTTGAACACGACTGACAAATACCAAAAATTAACAACTGATGACCTGTCATATGAAATCTTCGATCTTGCGCAACTTGCTGCTGGCGAGCTTCAATTTCACGGTCACAAAACTCTTCAATATCACCGCACTTGATACAGACAAGGTGATCATGATGACCTTTATCTGCACGCTCATAACGTTTTTTATCTGCTAACTGAATTGATTGAATCAGCCCCGCATTCTCCAACGCGGCCAAACCACGATATACTGTGGCAATGCCAAGTTTCTCACCATTTTCGTCCAAACATCGCGCCAATTCCTCGGCATCCCAATGTTGATTTGAGCGATTGATTAAATCGAGAATAGCTTGTCTTTGCACGGTTAATCTTATCATATTTGAGAATGATAACTATTATCACTCTTAACACAAGTATGTTATTACAAAAATGTGTAAAACCTCTGCACAGCACTATTCAATAGGCTTAATTTTAATACTGCTAGACCTAAACGCTCTGAAAATAGAAAGTAATGAATCTTCTACCCTTTTTTGACTACACTATCGCGAATAAGAGCCAAATGCAGACGTAAACTATATAACTCATCCGCATAAGAAAGAGGTACATGCACCTTTCTTATTTCATTTTCAATGCGATCCAACTCATCAATCAACGTTTCATCACCACCTTCCACCAAGGCTATATCAATGCGACCTAATTCTTCATACCAACGGTAAATACGGGAGCGCACCCGCCAGCGGTACAATGGTGGCATGATCTTAAACAGCGGAAGTAGCAAAGCAATAAATGGTAATAACATGACTTTTAAGCGATCTATCATTGTCGCAGCCCAAAATGGTAGGTAACGCTGTAAAAATGGTGGTCCAGATTTATAATAATGCTGTGCTGGTTTACTCAATGTCATATCGCTATAGCGCGATGTTGGAAAATCACCTGCATTAGAAAATAAGCTTCTTCCGCCGTGTACATATGCAGCTGCTTGCAGCAACAACCCCTGTAAAGCTGGATGTGTGTGCTTATTAACCAGCAATGTCGCCGTGGTCGCCAATAGTGTCGTATCATGTGCTGGTATATTATTCGCCAAATGAAGCACACCTTCTGGCAAATTTAACGAAGACAAATTTGCAATGCGTCTGACATAAGCTTCAGCACGGGTGAAATTCAATAATTTTACTTGGCTATTTTGATTTAGCTTTTGCACTACATCTGACTTTTCTCCAGCAACCAAAAAAACAATATCAACGCTGCCCTTTAACAAGGCCTCTACAGCTTGATTGCCACCCATATCTATTAGCTTTGCACTATGTTCACCCACACCATTTTCTTTTAAAAGCTGTAAGGTTAAAACACGCGTTCCACTTCCTTTGAAGCCAACTGCAATCGATTTATCCTTTAATTCAAGCAGTGATCTAATCGAAACGTCTTTACGCATAAAGACCCAAAGAGGCTCATAATACAGGCTTCCCAGTGAGATGAGCTGATTATTTTCAGGCTTGGCAATGCCACCTTGTACAAAAGCAACATCAGCTTCGCCAGCAGTTAGGCGCTCCACATTTTCTTGCGAACCAGCCGACTCCAAAATATTCACAGTGATACCACGCTTCTCTAGATAATCACGATATAAGCCAGCGTATCTATAATAAGCGCCTTCTTTTGAACCCGCAGAAAGTGTCAGTGTATTCGGAGGCGCAGGGTCTACAAACTGATAGGCAAGGGCAAATGCCGACACAATAAGAACAATGGCTGGCAAGAATGTTTTTAATTTATCACTGGTCATAATAGCCGATACTAGAAGTTTCGTGAACTTAGCTCAACCAAGTATAAAAGCATCCACCAAAAAGAAAAAGGCCTGCAAAAGCAGGCCTTTAAATCTATACGTTACATTGATGCAGAAGCATACTTATCAAAACGGTATATCATCATCAACAGGGACATCATTAAAAGCTGGGCTATCAGCAAATGGATCATTCCTAGCCTGCTGCTTCGGCGGATTATTTTGTTGACCTCCACCATGTGTTGGGAAGCCTCCACCTTGCTGCTGTTGCCCACCTTGTTGATAGCCACCACCACCTTGCTGTTCGTTACGGCCGCCAATCAAATCCAGTTTATCCACAGAAACTTCAACTGAAGTACGTTTATTGCCATCTTTATCGTCATATTCACGAATGCGCAACTCACCACTAATCGCTACTTGTGTACCCTTAACCAAATATTTCGGTAATTGACCTTCGGCACGCTTGCCAAACAGAGAGCAACGTAACCAGTTCGTGCCCTTATTTTCACCAAAACCGTAGTCCACTGCCACAGAAAAAGAGCAAATAGCCATGCCACCTGGTGTAAAGCGCGTCTCGCTATCTCGTGCCAAACGTCCTGTAAAACTGTATATATTCATAACACCACCCTTCCACTTCAAATAAAAAATATTTCCGCAAAACTAGCATTAAAATGCTATCGCCTACAACTTACATTCAAACTACAAAGCACGCGCCAACTGCATTCCCAGCCATGCAACGCCAACACAAAGCAATACCTGCAAACATATATTACCCAGTGCCCATGCCATCGCACCTTCTTGCATGAGCCTTACTGTTTCAACAGAAAAGGTTGAAAAGGTCGTAAATGCACCTAAAAAACCCACCGTAATCGCCAAACGAGCCAGCTCCCCCATGGTACTTCGTTCAATCAACCAAACAAATAAGAAGCCCAGTAAAAAGCTACCCAACACATTAACAAATAATGTTCCCCACGGAAAAGCACCACCCACTGCACGTTGCACAGCCGCTGCAAGCCAAAAACGCATCATCGCACCGCAGGCACCACCCAATGCTACTGCTATCATCTGTTTCATGCCTGTGTTTCCTTACGCAGTTGATTGCGCCGCTCTTGCAGCCAATCTTTACGTTCTTTTAATGTACGTTCAAAACCTCGCTCTGTAGGCTCAAATAAACTCACCGCTCGCATATCCTCTGGAAAATGCTGCTGATCCACCACTGCATCGGCAGCATTATGAGCATATTGATAACCCTCACCATGACCAAGCCCTTTCATCAGCTTGGTTGGCGCATTTTTCAAATGCATAGGCACATCCAAATGTTGTGTCTCTTTGGCCAGTTTTCGGGCTGCTTTTTCAGCCATATATACCGCATTACTTTTTGCTGCCAATGCTAAATAAATAGCCGCTTCAAACAAACCTTGTTCGCCTTCTGGTGAGCCCAAAATTTCATACATTCGCTGTGCATCCAAACACACGTTCAAAGCTCTAGGATCTGCTAAACCAATATCTTCTGTGGCAATACGAATCAATCGTCTCGCTAAATATAATGGTTCTTCCCCACCTTCCAGCATGCGTGCCAGCCAATAACATGCAGCATCCACATCAGAGCTACGAATCGACTTATGCAGGGCTGAGATAAAATCATAATGCGCGTCACCATTACGGTCATATTTACCTTGTCTGCGCAACCACTGTTTCTCCACTTCATGCAATGACCAAGCTCGTGATGCTCGTGATGCCCCTGCTTCAAACAAACCTTGTAAAGCATTCAAGGCATAACGAGCATCACCGTCAGCGGCTTGTGCCAACCACTGTAACGCATCGTTTGCCAGTGAAAAACCTTGTTTCTGTTCTTGTAAAACTTGAATTCCACGTTGTAGAATCTTTTCTAACGCCGGCGTATCCAAGGCTTTTAAGACAATCACACGACAGCGCGAAAGCAGCGCATTATTCAAGGTGAATGATGGGTTTTCGGTTGTCGCCCCGACTAAAATCAATGTGCCATCTTCAATATAAGGCAGCAGAACATCCTGCTGAGCCTTGTTAAAACGATGAATTTCATCCAAGAAGAGTACATAAGAGCGATTCTCGCTCTTGGCTTTGTTTACCACATCCTGCACTTCTTTTTTTCCAGCTGAAACCGCAGACAAATGCGCAAACGGCATCTTTGCAGACTCTGCCATTAACGTTGCCAAGGTCGTTTTACCTACCCCTGGTGGCCCCCAGAAAACACAGGAAACAGCACGCCCCTCCAAGATTGCAGCTGCAAACCAAGAGTGTTCACCTGTTAATTCACTTTGCCCCTGCACATCTTGCAAACATGCAGGGCGCAAGCGGTAAGCCAGCGGCACATCAAGCTGTGAAGTGTCAGCCTGCAAGTTTGTAGGCAAACCTTCGGGAAACAATGATGTCGTAGAAGTCAGTTTAGAACGCCTTCGACAGTGAAAGCATCAATGCTTGTTTACGATCACGGTATTTTCCCGCTACAGGTGCTGTGACCGACTGTTGCGCATGAAAGGTATAAGCATATGCCAAATCTACATGTGCACCAAACATCTCACCACCAGCGCCAAGACTCAAACGATGTCCAGACTGATCTGCAATAGCTTGCTGAAATGCTGAGGCACGATTTGCCCCCTGTTCATAGGCATAACCAAAACGAAATGTAGTATCTGGCAACCAGTACCATGTAACTCCTGTTTTGAGAGCCAGTGTGTCTTTTAAATCAACCGCATGGCGAATAACACCACCTCGGACATCAAGGTTTTTAATGCGCGACCAACGCTCGTAAGCAATATCTGCCTCTAAACGAAATGTATCAGCCGTATCGTGTGAAACACCCAGTGTTATTTGTTCAGGCAACTTTAAGCTAACTTGTTGATTAGCAAATTTTACTTTTGCTTTGGTTCCTGAACGCAGCATCATACCAACTTTCCATAATGGCGCTGGTTTCCAGTTTACGCCGACATTAACACCAAAGCTTGCTTTGTCTTTACCATAAAAAGAAGCTCCTGCTTGTGCCATCGTTATCGTCGTGCGATAAATATCCACGCCATGTGCCACAGCCAATGTGCTGCTTAACGCATAAATTAAGTCCACAGATATGCGGTCTGATTTAATAAAAGTTCGTTCATTACCCCAAACAGTATTATTAGAAAAGGGTTTGCTCGATGCTAATGATACGCCAATGTTTGAATCATGGGGCATCCAGGCAAGATGAAATGAAGTGGCATTTTTCGCACTGCCCTTATTGGGTTGAATCGCACCTGAAGGCAATTTAACCGATGAATTACGACCACGTGATGCAAAACCACCTTCCACATGCACACCACTATCTAGCCATGCAATCGCTGCTGGATTGTATGAAGCTGCTGTTACATCCGCCACACCTGCGACCATAGCATTGGACGCGCCCAAACCCGATGCTGAAAAATCATTATTGGCAAAACCAGCTGCTTGCGCCGAGATAACACCACTTCCACATGCACATAATAATCCTACTGTTGCAAACAAACGTTTCATTCATTACTCCCCATTATATTACCTTTGGCATCAATCACATCCACACCTTCTGGCACTTTAAACTCAAATTTCTTTTGCTCTGGCTTATGTTCATCAATGGATAATAAGCGCATACGATTGCGGTTATCCAAGCTGTCGCGCGTTTCAAACCATAGCGGCAGAGCATTCTTATCCAAGGCCAGCCATAACTCCGTTGCCTGATCATTATCACCCATGCGCAGGTGATACACACCAGCCACTTCATTCAATACATGAACCTCTTCTGGTTTGACACGACCTTCCAGCAAACGCATAGCAATCGGGTCCACTGAGCTAATCGACTGCAGCCATTGTGCCTGCATTAAATCTGGTTCATACAGCCAAATACCATCACCATTACTAATATATAACTGCTCATAGGGTTGAATATACTGCCAGCGAAAACGTCCACCTTTGGCAACCATCAACGTGCCTTTATAAACCTGCTTACTGCCATCATTATAAAAAACAGTCTGCTTAAATTCACATGAAAAACCTGACAGACTTTCTAAATGATCCAAGCCCTTTTTTAAGGGACTGGGCAGTGCTTCAGCCCATGCCGAGGTAGACAATAACATCATAAATAATAGCGCTATGAATTTCATTCAAACACCCCACCTTCACGTCCACCTAAAACCTTACGACTGCCACCTGAACCGGGTGGTGTCACCAAACCATCTTCTTCCATCTGTTCCACAATGCGGCTGGCACGGTTATAACCAATACGCAAATAACGCTGCACCATCGAAACCGAGCATTTACCCTTTTCAATCACTAGCGCAGCAGCCTCATCATATTTATCATCTTTCTCGGTACCGCCAGAGCCATCATTCATGGCATCCTCACCATCATCCAAACTCATACTAAAGACTTCTTCTTTATAATCAGGCGCACCCTGAGTTTTTAAATGCTCAACCAAAGCAATAACTTCATCATCATCAACAAATGCTCCATGTACGCGCTTCAAATCGGTACTGCCTGACATCAGTAGAGAGTCACCCATGCCCAATAGTTGTTCTGCTCCCATCTGATCCAAAATCGTACGAGAATCAATTTTTGATGACACTTTAAATGCCAAACGGCTAGGTAAGTTTGCTTTAATCAAACCTGTAATCACATCCACACTGGGGCGTTGGGTCGCTAAAATAAGGTGCAAGCCTGCCGCACGTGCTTTTTGTGCCAATCGGCAAATCGATTGCTCAACCTCTTTACCTGCCACCATCATCAAATCAGCTAATTCATCAATAATAATAACAATCAAAGGTAATGTTTCAGCATCTTCCTGATTGCTAACCTGCTTATTATAGCCATCAAGGTTGCGAACCCTAGCTTCCGACATAAGTTTATAACGCCGCTCCATCTCAAATACAGCCCACGCCAGTGCTTTATTGGCTTTGTGCGGACTGGTTACCACCGGTACCAACAAGTGCGGAATATCATCGTACATAGATAATTCCAACATTTTCGGATCGACCATGATCAAACGCAACGTTTTAGGTGTATGTGCCATCAGCATGGAACAAATCATGGTATTCACCGAGACCGATTTGCCTGAACCCGTCGTACCTGCGACCAATAAATGCGGCATTTTCGCTAAATCCACCACGACTGACTGGCCTGCAATATCCACACCCAATGCAAGCGGTAAAATTTTCTTTTTATCAGAAAAGGCAGTGCTGGAAATTACATCATGCAACACCACCATTTCACGAGATTCATTGGGCAGTTCAATGCCAATTACATTTTTCCCAGGAATATTTCCAGCAACACGCACACTGATTGCCGACATCGATCGTGCCAAATCATCTTGAAGTGCAACCACCTTTGAGACCTTGGTTCCTGCTGCTGCCTCCAACTCAAACTGCACCACCACTGGCCCAGGTTGCACCGCTACAATGGTTCCTTCCACGCGATAATCGAGCAGCTTTTTCTCAAGCATACGACTCATAGCCTGTAATGTTTCACCACTATAGGTGTGGGGCATATCACGGCGCGGTGTAAGTAACGATAAAGATGGCAGTTTAAAGCCCGAATCTGAAGGTGTGCTAAGAGAAAGTTCAACCTGTTTTTCCTCTTGTGCCCGTTGCGATACTTTTACACTCGCCACTTGTAAAATTTCAGGCTCAACTCTATTTTCAGGCTCAACGGGTCGAACCTCTTTTTGTCGTTGTCGTTGCTCCTTACCTTCCAAACGTTCACGGCGCGCTTGTAAATCTCCCTGCAAGCGTGCCTTTAGATATAGCGCAATAGCCATACTACGGTCAAACAACCAAAGCAGCACCAAACCAATACGCTGAATCACCGCGAACAATGAAATATGCGAAGCAATCACAAAGCTACTCAACATCATTGCAATCAATACCAAATCACAACCTACTGCATACAAAGGCTCAGACAAAGATTGAACCAGCATCGTTCCCAAAGCACCGCCTTCTCCAGCGGGTAATGCCAACCAAGCAAAACTTTGCATGCCTTCTAGAGTGAGGTGAGCATCCAATAAACCCGATATAGCCACCACACACGGCAACCAGAAAAGCGATGTCCAGCCAGCACTATAAGGTCGATAACCACAAACTATTCGCACCACCAAAGCAATGCCCAATAATACAAACAGCCAGCTTGCCAGACCAAATAGCTGATACATCAAATCCGAAACCCATGCTCCAACCGTACCAAGCATATTTTCAGCTTGCACAGATGTTGCCTGATTGAGCGAAGGATCATTGGCATGAAAGCTATACAACGATACAGCCACCATTGCTACGACCGCAAACACCAAAAAAGCCAAAGCTTCCCGCATAATCAACGGTCTCACATCGATTTTATCCGAATCTGACATTAAAGCTCAATCACCACAGGTAAGACCATTGGGCGACGACCCAAACGTTTCTTACACCAACGGCGTAACCACAAACGAATTTCTTCACGTGTTTCATCCAAATCAGCCAACATTTCCTGATCCAAGCTATTCAAGTAGCGATGCATATCTGCAGCTGCATCTTCCAGTACTTCCTCACTCACCGATTCATGCAGAACACCGCGCGCAGTCAGTTCAGGAACCGTTAATAAGCTTCCCTCATGCTGTGAAATTAAGACCGTCACTGAAATCATGCCGTCATCTGCCAGTATGCGGCGGTCACGCAACACCATATCATCAACTTCATCACGGTGTAGCCCATCCACAAACACCGCACCTGCATGGAATTTAGGGCCATGCGCGATGCCTTGTTCATCAATTACAACGCTTTGCCCATTTTCTGCAATCACTGTGTTTTCAAAAGCAATACCTGTTGCAACACCCAATTGGCGATGCTCAATTAAATTGCGGTATTCGCCATGTACAGGATAAAAATACTTAGGACGCGTCAATTCAAGCATGGTCTTTAGCTCATCTTGCTGAGCATGCCCTGACACATGCAAGTGTGCTTGCCCTGCATGTAAAATACGCGCACCACGACGATAAATATGGTTAAACAAACCAGCAACAACACGCTCATTACCAGGAATATTTGATGATGAAAAAATCACCAAATCATCCTCACCCAAACGAAGGCCTGTAAATTTATTTTGTGCAATACGCGCCAAAGCTGCACGCCACTCACCTTGTGAGCCTGTAGCAATAATCAATAGTTTATCACTAGGAATATTTTGCGTTTGTTTAATATCCACCAAAACATTGGGTTCAATCTTCAAGCGCTTCAAATCACGTGTTAAACTAACATTTTTATCCAAGCTGCGACCCGCCAAAGCTACCTTACGACCAGCTGCTTGCCCTGCTTCAATAATTTGCTGAATACGGAAGATATTCGATGCAAAGGTCGTCACGACAACCTTGCCTTTGCACTCTGTTACAGCCTTCTTCAAATCAGCAGAAACCGAACTTTCCGACGGCCCCGTGCCAGCACGTGTGGCATTGGTGGAGTCTGATGCCACCAACAACACACCTTCATCGCCCAACTGCGAAAATCTCTCTAAACCACTCACCCGCCCATCAATCGGTGATGGGTCAAATTTAAAGTCACCGGTATGAATAATGGCACCATACTCAGTATGAATAACAACTGAAATTGCATCCATAATCGAATGTGTAACGGGCACACCTTCGACGCGAAAAGGCCCAGCTTTAATAGGTGTATGCTCATCCAGTAAACGCAAATCACCTTTATAACCACGTTCAGAAAGCTTGGATTTTACCAAGGCCAAGGTGATTTGTGTGCCATAAACAGGAATATTACCTAATTTTGGCAAAATAAATGGTACCGCACCAATATGATCTTCATGACCATGAGTGAGTAACAGTGCATGAATTTTCAAACCCATATCATCCAGTGCCGAAACCTCTGGAATGACAATGTCCACACCATGTTGACCCGGCTCGGGGAAGCCCATCCCGCAATCCACAACCACGGCATCGTCATCCACAGCATAAACCATCATATTTTTTCCAAACTCGCCTACACCACCAAATGGAAAGCAGCGGATCACGGGTTGAACTGAAGTATTAGGCTTTGAAGTGGACATTATAGGGAGCCTCGACTACCTGGCTTCACAGCAGGTGTACCTTCGGCACACATAGGGCACTGCTCTTTTGCAAATGTCTCAACATCCAAAGAAATCGCTGTCGCATGCGGCACATCAAAGCGCCCTTCTGCTTGCGGCGCACGATCCACAACCGCCACTATTTTCACAGGTATTCCACCATACTCACGCACCACAGCCATACATTCGCAAACGGAACCGCCAGTAGTAATCACATCTTCCACCACCAATAGCTTGGCACCTTTGGGAATAGTAAATCCACGGCGCATTTGCATTTCGCCTTCTTTACGTTCGGTAAAAATAAACGGCTTCTTCAATTGACGTGCGACTTCCTGACCAATCACCAAACCACCAATAGCAGGTGCAACCACCATATCAAAATCATCTGCATTCACTTTTTCAATCAGTGCCCCAGCCAAATCTGTGGCATTATCCATAGACATCAATACCAATGCCGATTGCAAATAACGCGCT
>Ga0316203_1000499_pt1 | contig 46307 bp, 38 predicted proteins | sample 6monrhotite_MG_FD_204940 | JGI IMG/M metagenome (GOLD analysis project Ga0316203, IMG submission 204940) | Microbial mat bacterial communities from mineral coupon in-situ incubated in ocean water Damariscotta River, Maine, United States -... | ecosystem: Environmental > Aquatic > Marine >... | reverse complement strand
AACCAGAAGTTGAACCAGAAGTTGAACCAGAAGTTGAACCAGAAGTTGAACCAGAAGTTGAACCAGAAGTTGAACCAGAAGTTGAACCAGCGGTTGAAACAGCGGTTGAAACAGCGGTTGAAACAGTTTCCGAAGCTGTGCCGGAGAATAGAGGGATAGCAACAACAGCCCTGGAAGGAGAAGTCATGCAAGAGATATGGCCGAAAGTTGCTGATCCACGTTTGTTACGCGTGCTAACGCGTCAGATAGAAGGATCACTACAGTTGTTAAATGAATCAACAGAAAGCGGGCTGATCAAGATATCCGAGGTGCTGGAAAAAGAAGCTGGCACGGAAGTTGAAGGTGATATCATGGAAGCACTGACTGCATTGCAAAATATCGACCGGGTTATGCAACGACTGAATAATGTGAAGTCATGTCTGGATGAGTGGTCACAGGCTACCGGAGACCAGGATGCCGGTGATGCAAAGTGGCAGGAAACTGTTGCGAATCGTTATGTGATGGAAGAAGAGAGATTAGTATTAAGGGATGAGTTATGAGTGGAGCACCAAAAATTCTGATTGTTGATGATTCGATGATGATACGAATGACAGTGAAACGAACACTGCTAAGCGTCGATTTTGGAGTTGTTGAAGCTAAAGATGGAGCTGAAGGACTGGCAAAAGCAGAGGCCGAGTCTTTTGACCTTATTTTAACAGATCTGAATATGCCGAATATGGATGGTTTGACGATGATCCAGAATATCAGGCAACTACCGGCGTATGTTGAAACACCAATAGTGATGCTGACTACAGAGTCTGGTGAAGACAAAAAGTCGATAGGCCATGAATCGGGCGTTTCAGCCTGGCTGGTGAAGCCTTTTGAACCAGATCACTTGATTGAAGTTGTCGGAAGTATGTTGTTTTAATGTTGAAGCCAATAGAGGAGAGTCGATATGGATGAAGAGCTGCTTGCTGAGTTTCTGACGGAAAGCAATGAGAACCTCGCCTCTATCGAGGAACAGCTGCTTGAACTGGAGTCAGACCCGGCGAATACTGAAATTCTGGATAGTATCTTCAGGGTTATTCACACGGTTAAAGGCAGTTGTGGTTTTCTCGGTTTGAGCGGACTGGAAAAGGTTGCACATGCCGGTGAAAACCTGCTTGGTAAGATACGTTCTAATAAATTCTTGGCTGACAGTGACATTGTTTCTCTATTGCTTGAGAGCACTGATGCTATCAAAGAGCTGATTGCAGGCCTGGAAGAGCAAGGAGTAGAACCGGTTCTTGATCATTCATCGATTTGTATACGCCTTGCGGCAGCGGAACGTCTCATTGACGGGACAGCTGATACTAAAGCGGCTGTCGATGATACAGCAGAGAAAGTGACGACTGTAGAAGATGAAGCTGTTTGGTTAACGGGAATTAATGATACGGAAGTAGCAGCACTTCGTGATGCAGGTTGGTTAACACCTAAGGCAGTATTGGAAGCCGGTTTTGAAAAACTGCGCGCTCTGGATGGCATGCAACCAGCGCATGCATTGAAAATCCTGGGATTGGCAAAATCTGCAAAGGCTATTGAAGTAAATGTTGTGGATGCACCGGATGTGGTTTCAGCAAGTAAAGCTGAAGAGAAAGCTGAGCCTGAAACAGCCGAGGCAGTTGTTGAACCTAAACCGGAAGAACAGCAAGTTAAGGTTGTAGAGAACAAGGTTCAGGTGCAGCCAGTTCGCAAGGTGAAATCTGAAGGCAGTGTTCGTGTAGATGTAAGCCTGTTGGATGAGTTGATGAATCAGGTCGGGGAGCTTGTGCTTTCGCGTAACCGTTTATTGCGTTTGGTTGAACAGGATAGTGACGCTGATCTCGTGCGAACCAGCCGTAGTATCAGTCAAATTACCAGCCGTTTGCAGGAAAAGTTATTGCATACGCGTATGCAGCCGATTTCAACCCTGTGGGGAGCGGTCCCCCGTTTGTTGCGCGATATTACCAAGACTTTGGGTAAGAAGATAAGGGTGGAGATGGAAGGCCAGGAGACAGAGCTGGATCGAACTATTCTGGCTGCCCTGAAAGACCCGATGACGCATATCATCCGAAATTCCTGCGATCATGGAATAGAATCGCCGGAAGCACGCCAGAAAAATGGTAAGGCCGAAGAGGGTTGTATCGATCTAAAAGCCAGACAGGAAAGTGGCTTTATTGTGATTGATATATGTGATGATGGTGGTGGTATTGATGCGGATAAAATCCGTAACAAAGCTGTCAGCATGAATGTGATCAGTTCGGATATGGCCGCCACCATGAGTGACAAGGCTGCATTGCAACTAATATTTCATGCCGGTCTGTCTACTGCTGATAAGGTCAGTAATTTGTCAGGTCGCGGTGTGGGCATGGATGTGGTGCGCTCAGCGATTGAAAGTGTGGGTGGGGCGGTAGAGATCGATAGTGTGCTGGGTAAAGGCACGATGCTGAATATCCGTATACCACTGACTCTGGCCATCATTCCAGCTCTGATTGTGAACAGTGAGAAGCAGCATTTTGCTATTCCACAGATGATGGTACAGGAATTGATTACGGTAGCCCGTAACAGTGGTGACTGGGAAGAGATTGCCGGTAAGCCGTTTTATATGCTTAGAGGCCGATTATTACCGATTATTGCATTGAGTCAGGTACTGGATCAGCAGGTTGATGATATCGAAGCCAGATCGGTTGTCGTGGTGAATATTGGTGATCGGCAATTCGGTATCAGTGTGGATGAGATTCTCGGGGCAGAAGAGATTGTTGTGAAGCCGTTGGGCCGTCATTTTAATGATCTCGATGTCTATGGTGGTTGTAGTATTCTGGGAGATGGCAGGGTTGTTCCTATTCTCGACTGTATTGGTATCACCAAGGAATTGAGACAGGAACAGGATATTGAGTCGGTTGTGGCTGAGCGTGAATCAAAAACAAGAGGCACTGCGGATGAAGGGCAGTACATCCTGGTTTTTGCAATTGCTGAGCAGTGGTATGCGATTCCCATGGCTCTGGTTGAGCGTATAGAAGAGGTGAAAAGCAAAGACATTGAGTGCTCAGGCCGTCGTGAGGTTTTGCAATACCGTGGTGATGTGGTTCAGGTCATTCGATTGGATTCGGTGCTGGAGGTTGAATCAAAACCTGATAGTGAACAGGTACCTTGCCTGATCGTTGCCAATCAGGGCAGAAGGTTATGTATTCAGGTTGATCAAATTATCGATATTGTGAAACAGGAATTAGAAATTCATCTTGAAAGTAACGAACCCTATTTTGTCGGCACTGCTGTTGTGGAAGGACGGTCAACTGAAGTGCTCGATATTTTTGAGGTGATCAAAAAAATGGCACCGAATTGGTTCGATGGCAGTGGAGACCGCCGCAAACGTGCACAGAAAATCCTTTATGTTGAAGATGCAGTATTTTTCCGAAATCTTGTCATTCCTCTGCTTGATGGCCTCGGCTGTGAAATTATCACCACGCGTAACGGTGAAGAGGCAATGACTTTTCTCGAGCACGAACGACCTGATATGGTACTTACCGATCTGGAAATGCCGATCATGGACGGTTTTGAATTGGCGAAATGGATGAAGAAGCAACCGCGTCTTGAAACGATACCGATCATTGCACTCTCTTCACTGGATGAGAGTGCATATGGAGATGATGCCGAGCTGTTTCAGGCCAGGGTGAAAAAGCTCGATCGTGAAGTACTTATCCAGAGTGTGACCTCAGCACTTGGTCGCAAACGACGTAGCCAGACTCCGGCATTGACTGCGGGTAGCCGGACAATAGCTGAAGGTGGAGGCAAGCCATGAATAAGAAAAAGGCAGATGCTCGTTTACTCACCTGCTGTGTAGCTGGTCAATGGCTGGCTTTGAGTGTGGAGGAGTTGTCTGAAGTGGTGACACCTCAAATAAGAACTGTGATTCCGCTTGCACCGCTATCCGTGAATGGCTTGATCAATTTACGTGGTAAAATTCTTACTGAACTGGATATGCGGAAAATTCTGGCATTGCCACCACGCGAGGATGAATCGGTCTATCGAACCGTGATTCTTGAAGGCGAGGATAGTGAGGGGTTTGGACTTACTGTCGATTCGGTCGGTGAAGTGATCAATATGAAAGCAGATGCATTTGAGCGCACGCCGGAATCGTTGGACATACGTTGGAGAAGTGTTTGCCACGGGGTTCTCAAACAGGAGAAGGGTATTCTGGTGATGTTGGATGTGGAAAAACTGATTGCAAAAAGTGTCCCCGGTACTGCCAGTTGTTGATAGCCGCTAAAGCTTTGGAGGTTACATGTTCGGAAAAGTTCTGATTGTCGATGATGCCAGAGTCGTTCGCACCTCTCTGGGCAGAATTATGAAAAAATGCGGGTATGAGGCGATCGAAGCAGAAAACGGTCAGATTGCATTGCAGGTATTTGCAGAGAATTTTGATATTCGAGCAATTTTTCTTGATATCAATATGCCAGTCATGGATGGCATGAAGTTTTTGGAACAGTTTAAAATCCAGTTTGCCGATATGGATCGTCCGCCGGTCATTGTCGTTTCAACAGAAACGGAGATGAGTGCGATTCTTAAGGCGCTTTCACTTGGCGCAAGTGAATATGTCATGAAACCCTTTGATGAAGAGATAATCAAAGGCAAACTTGATATTGTAGGCATAGCATACCAATCATGATTCGAGTGATGGTAATTGATGACTCGGGTATCTACCGACGTTTACTGGTAAAGGTGCTGCAGAATTTTTCTGATATCGAAGTGGTTGGGACTGCATCAGATGGTCAGGAAGCTATTGAAAAAATTGCTGAGTTGAAGCCTGATGTTGTAACGCTGGACATGAACATGCCACGTATGGACGGGATGGAAACACTGGCTGTACTTGCAGTGAAATATCCAAACATACAGGCCATTGTCGTTGCTTCAGCTACACGTGATGACGCTGACCGCGTTGTGAGTGTGCTCGAAGCGGGTGCCTTTGAGATGATTCTCAAGCCAACTGCAAGCGATAGTATGCCGTTGGAATCTCTGCGTCGTGAGTTATATCCCAAAATAAAAGCAGCCTTTACACGTAAGAATCAGGTCGGCAGGCCTCTTCTTAAGCCGTTAGCTACAGAAAAACCGGAGCTTAAGCGCAATCGAACTGCACGTAGCTTTGCCCCTGAAATTGTTGTGATTGGCTCCAGCACAGGCGGTCCTGCAGCACTGCTTGAAGTATTGAGCCATCTCGGTAGTGACTTTCCACTACCCATCGTTGTGGTTCAGCATATGCCTAAGTTGTTTGTTGAAACCATGGCTACACGTTTAAACAGAGATATCCGTTTAACTTGTCTGGTTGCTCAGGATGAAACGTTGCTGGAAGCGGGTAATGTCTATCTCGCGGCGGGCGACGTTCACACCGATATTGTCCAGGTATCTACCGGTAAGTTTATGGCAAAATTCAATGATGCCCCTGCTGAACACCACTGTAGACCATCTGTTGATGTGACGTTGCGTTCACTGCATCGTCTGAGGCCTGCGGTGAAAACACTGGTTGTCGTGTTAACAGGTATGGGCAGTGATGGTGCATTCGAAGCCAAACAATTATCTGACCTGGGCGCAAAGGTTATTGCTCAGGATGAGCAGAGCAGTGTGGTGTGGGGTATGCCGGGCGAAACTGTAAAACTTGGGGCTGCTGATGAGATCCTTCCATTGGACAGGATCGCTGATGCCATGATGCAATACTGCGGTTCAGGTAAAGGCTTATGAGTCTCTCTGCTGCACGTCTGACGTATCTGACAGTTTTTTTGCGTAAGGAGACCGGGCTTGCCATTGATGAGAGTAAATTATATCTGATTCGTACCCGTTTATTACCGCTGGCAAGGGTACACGAAATGGACTCATTGGATCAGTTGGTTGATGCAGTTCGTATGAATGAGCGCGGAAAAATTGCAGCAGAAGTGCTGGACTATATGACAACCAATGAAACCCTGTTTTTCCGAGATGGCTATCCATTTGAGATATTGAAGAAACATTTGTTTCCCGAAATCATGGAAAAGAAGGGCGCTTTAGGACGTATAAAGGTCTGGTCGGCAGCGGCATCAACGGGTCAGGAGGCCTTATCCATTGCAATGACTGCAATGCAAGCGCTTCCTCATGCTGCAACACAAGTGAAAATCGTTGGCACGGATGTTTCTGCAAAAGCCATCTCTTACGCAAAAGAGGCAACTTATAAGCAGATGGAAGTACAGCGAGGTTTGCCGATTCAGGAATTGATGAAGCATTTCAGGCAAGCCGGAGAACACAGCTGGCAGGTTAATGATCAGTTGAAAGCGATGATGCATTTTCAGGAGGCAAACCTGATATCCCCTACGCTGGTTGCCTCTCTGCGCCATTATTCACCATTTGATATTGTCTTCTGCCGAAATGTGCTGATCTATTTTGATGTGGAACAACGTAAATCAGCCATTGACGAGATAGCAGGTTTAACAGCTCCGGGAGGTTATCTGGTTACCGGTACTGGTGAGATGGTTGAGGGAAAAGTATCGAAGTGGGAAATGGTTCGTTTTGAAAACAGGCCTGTCTGGCGACTGGTCTCAAGGAATTGAAGGATAGGAGTTGTTTATGAGTCACCAAAATAAGGTCATAGATACACTGGAACAACTTACTGCTGGTAATTTTACAGCCCGAGTGAATGAGCAGGATGCAGTAGGCATGGCAGTTGACGGTCTTGCCGAGATGCTGGAACGCATGGCTGAGCAACTGATGGATAGTCAGGCTGCGAACTGCATGAGTGTCTTTGACGTTGTATCAAGGGTAGCAGGAATGTCGAGCAGTATGAAAGATATGGATGAACGAACACTCAACATGGCTGCTGCGACTGAAGAATTAGCTACCACCAATGGACAGATTACAGATGTGTCCGATGATGCGGTGAATATGGCTTCACAGGCTATGGAAACAGCAAACCATGGCGCTGCTTCAGTAGAGAGTGCGCTGGGCGTGCTGGGTGAAATGGCGGAGCGTGCCCGTTCTGCGATGCAGGACGTTGAAAACCTGGTTAAATTTTCTGGTGCTATCGGCGCTATCGTTGAATCGATTCAACGTATTGCAGGACAAACCAATATGCTTGCACTCAATGCGACAATTGAGGCAGCAAGAGCCGGAGATGCAGGTAAGGGTTTTGCTGTTGTGGCAGGGGAGGTCAAAGACCTTTCGCAGCAGACAGCGAAGGCTGCCAGTGAGATCAGTGAAAAAATCAATCAGTTACAGGGTGAAATTGATAACGTGGTTGCACTATTCCGTGAAAATGTAGAACGCGCAGAACGCGGTGGTTCAGCTGCTGAAGATGCAGGCAGAAGTATGCTGGATGTTATTAATGCATTTAGTTCAGTTTCTGACCAGATTTATCAGATTAAGGGAGCAGCATCTGATCAGGGCGAAGCTTCGCGTGAGATCGCTCAACGCACTCAAGAAGTGTCTGAACTGGTAAGTAATGAAAACAGTGAGATCAGCCACATCGTTCAGCAGATGCGCAATCTTGAGGGCAGTATCAAGGAGCAGCTTGACCAACTCTCGGAGAATAAGGTATCCAGGGGTGTACTGAGTCTGGCTAAAGCGGATCATATGCTGTGGAAAAAACGTCTGTTTGATATGTTACTGGGGCAGGAGCATATCGCTGCACATGAGGTGACAGATCATCATAACTGCCGGCTTGGCAAGTGGTACTATTCAGATGGGAAGCAGGAATTTGGTACGCATTCTGAATTTACCACACTTGAAAGACCTCATGCCGAAATGCACAGGCTTGCCCGAGAGGTTGTTGAGAAGTTCAATGGCGGTGATAAGAGTGGGGCGAGTGCAGTTCTTGAAAGGATGAATGCCCCTTCCGCTGAGGTGATTGCGTTGCTTACAAAGCTACAGGGTAAATAATTTAGGGGGCTGTCCCAGATAATGCATAAATTTTATTATCGAGGATGGCATGAGAAAGAGTCGATTAAGTTGGTATAAACAAGAGCGTTTGATTGAGCATTTTGTTGCAGGGACAACGGCATGATGTGCTGCCGATTTAGTGGCAGTTAATCGAAAAACAGCAGCTTATTACTTTCACAGGTAAAGAATCATTATCAGCCATCAACTTGAGATAGAAAGCTCTGAATTCCTTGATGGTGAGATCGAAGTTGATGAGTCTTATTTTGGAGGCGCACGGAAAGGCAAACGAGGCCGAGGTGCAGCAGGAAAAGCCCAGTATTTGGTTTATTAAAACGCGGAGGGAAGGTTTATACCAAGATCATTTCTGATGCTAAATCAGCGACGTTGATACCGATCATTCAACAACAAGTAGCTCCAGATAGATAGTATCGTATATAGTGACTGTTGGCGTGGCTATAATGCCTTGAATGTGTCCGAGTTTAAGCACTACAGAATCAACCATTCTAAACTCTTTGCTCATAAGCATAATCACATCAATGGGATCGAGAACTTGTGGAATCAGGCTAAGCGACATCGGAGGGAGTTTAACGGTATTCCTAAGAAGCATTTTGAGCTGTTTTTAAAGGAATGTGAGTGGCGCTTTAACAACAACAGTGACTCAAAAGAACAATTAATCCAGTTAAAACAATGGGTTAAAAAGAATATTGGCTAGTTATCTGGGGCAGCCCCTAATTTAGTTTCATTTTTAGCAACAGAATACTTACACCCCCTGGGTGGTAGGTGTTGTGCCTAGTACAAGAAGGGCTTAATCACTATATTGTTTCCTAAAGAAAGCTAATGCTTTGCCGATAAGTTTTATATGCATATTGTTTATATTTCCTTGATTGCACTATTTGTTTGTCAACCGGTATGGGCTAAAGATACAGTGGACAGGAATGCTGTACGCAGTGAATTTATCCAGCCGGTTCCCTATCCGAGTGAGCTGAGTAGTGACAAAGTAGCTCTGGGGGAGGAGCTGTTTCACGATGTTCGCCTTTCCGGAGATCAGAGGATCAGCTGTGCCAGTTGCCATAATCTTGCTAGTGGCGGAGTTGATGGTTTGCCGCGCTCTATTGGTGTGGGAGGTGCTGAAGGTGATACCAATGCGCCAACGGTTTTTAATTCGGGGTTGAATTATTCCCAGTTCTGGGATGGCAGGGCGCTAACACTGGAAGAGCAGGTGAGTGGTCCGATTACCAATGCCAAGGAGATGGCCAGCAACTGGCCTGATGTCATCTCTCGCTTAAATTCAGATCCTGCTTATGTGGAGAAGTTTTTCACTATCTATAACGACGGTATCAATGCCGTGAACGTATCGGATGCTTTGGCAACCTTTGAGCGATCACTGAATACCGTTAATTCCCGTTTTGATCAGTTTTTGCGTGGCTCAGTGCATGCAATCAGCGATGATGAGAAAAAAGGATATGAGTTGTTTAAATCCTATGGCTGTGTGTCTTGTCATCAGGGGCAGAATGTAGGTGGTAATGTATTTCAGAAATTCGGTGTGATGAAGGATTATTTCGCTGATCGGGGTGGCAAAACAAGAGCGGACTTTGGCCGCTTTAATGTGACCGGTGATGAACTGGATAAACATTCCTTCAAAGTACCCAGTTTGCGACTGGCTGTGTTGACTGCTCCCTATTTCCATGATGGTAGTGCCAAAACACTGCACGAGGCCATAGATGTTATGGCAAAATATCAGCTTGGGCGATCTATGCCTGATGACGATGCAGAACTGATTATCAAGTTCCTGACTACGTTGGTTGGCAGTTATAAGGGGGAAGCCCTTTATGAATAAACTGAAGCATTTTCCTCTTATTATTATCACTGTATTGATATGCTGGCTTGCATTCCTGTTTCATAAAAGTCAGAGCATCGATACAGAATTGCATGGTGAAACTGTTAACTCGATTCAGCAACTCAAGCATATGGATGCATTACTGAATCAGGATGTTTTGGAGGTTCGTTTTCAGTCACAGTTGAATATGGATCCCATTGCAGATCATAGTGAAAGATTGCTGCAGCTATTGACGGTTATCAACGTCAAATTTGATACCAGTGGCATGAGTTCGGCCCGTCAATTGGTGGACATGACCCGCCTGTTTAATGAAAAAATCCATTTGATTGAACAGTTTAAATCACACAATGGAAGACTGCGTAATTCATTGCGTTACCTGCCGGAGGCTACCGACAGGCTGGAAGATCACGTTGACCATGAATTGTCACATGACTTGTACAAGCTTACAGAGATGATCCTTTTTCAGGACATTTCTTCTGACCTTCTGAATATGAAAAAGAGCTTGATACAACTGGAGAAAATTGTGCTCCTTATGGATTCTCTGAAGGCATCAGGAGAGACCAAACTTGCTGAAGAGATCAGTAATATCGTCAATCACGCCCAGCTTGTGATTACTGAACATGCGACGGTGAGCATGCTTATGCAGCAACTGATGGAACTACCGACATCAGATGCGGTAGCCCGTTTATTTGAAGAGTATGACCGGGAGTATGGTCAGGAGATAGAAGGCGCAGAAACCTATCGTATTTTCCTGTTTGTTTTTATGATTGTACTGTTTATCTACGTGGTCTTTCTGTTCAGACGGCAGAATCTTATGTCTTCAACATTAGCAGAGACAGTTGGTGACCTTGAGTTCCAGAAGTATGCCATGGATCAGCATACGATAGTTTCTATTTGCGATGGAAACGGTGATATCATCTATGCGAATAAACGGTTTCGCGATATCAGCCAATTCAGTGAAGAGGAGTTGTTGGGGAAAAATCATAATATCCTCAATTCAGGCTTTCACCCTGACTCCTTTTACAAAGCGATGTGGGCTACGATAAGTAGTGGTCATGTATGGCACGGCGATGTGTTTAATCATGCAAAAAATGGTGAGGGTTATTGGGCAGATACAACCATCGTCCCATTTCTGGATGATGATGGAACACCGTTCAAGTACATTGCTATTCGTACTGATATCACCAAGATGAAAAATACGAAAGAGGCCTTAAAACGCGAGCATGAAATGCTTGAGCGGGTTCTTGCTTCGATCCCATCCATTCTGATTGGCTTGAACGAAGATGAAGAGATCAACCTGTGGAACCATGCAGCAGAATCGACCTTTTCGATTAAACGGACGCAGGCTGTAGGCAAAAAACTGAATGAGCTGGATATAAAGTGGGACTGGGATGACGTAGATCGGGGGTTGGTGGAAAGCCGGAATACAGGCCTGGCCAGGCTGGAACGTTTTAAATTTAACCATGCTGATGGCTCGGACGGGTTCCTTGGTGTGACAATGTCAGCTATTTATGCGAAACGGCAATATGCGGGTATGCTATTGCTGGCATCGGATATTACTGAAAAGATTCAGATGGCCAGTCAGATGCAATTGTCGCAGAAGATGGAGGCCATCGGTGAGCTTGCCGCAGGTGTGGCGCATGAAGTGAACACGCCTCTGCAGTATGTCGGTGATAATATCCGTTTTCTGCGTGATTCATTCCATGATATACATAAGTTGTATGCTGAGTATCAAAAACTCAAACAACTGTGTCTTGAGCAGGGTCTTGCCTGCGAAGCTGTTGAACAACTCAAAACAACAGAAGAAGAGGCGGATATTGATTATTTACTGGAAGAGATTCCAGTGGCTATTGAGCAGAGCCTTGACGGCGTAGGCAAGGCTGGAGGCATCGTTTCTGCGATGAAAGAGTTCTCTCACCCAGGCTCAAAAATGAAATCACTGCTTGATGTCAACAGGGCTATTGAAAATACACTGACGGTATGTCGAAACGAGTGGAAGTATATAGCAGAAATTGAAACGGAATTTGATGAAAATTTGCCACTTGTTGAATGCCTCCCCGAGATTAATCAGGTGTTCCTGAATATGATTGTCAATGCATCGCACGCCATTGAAGATAAACTGGGTGAAGGTTCGCCAGAGAGAGGCCTGATCACAATTTCTACATCACATACCGATGCATATATACAGATTGAAATCAGTGATTCAGGTAAGGGAATACCAGAAAATTTACAGGCCAAGGTGTTCGATCCGTTTTTTACTACCAAAGATGTTGGTCGGGGAACCGGGCAGGGGCTATCCATCTCACACAATATTATTGTTGAACAGCATGGTGGAACATTAACTTTGTTTAGCGAAGTTGGTAAAGGGACAAGGTTTACCATTCGTATTCCTGTTTTATCAGAAGTCGCTGGGGAAGAGGTATGAGTGATAAAATCAGAGTACTGTTTGTCGATGATCAAAAAGAGATCCTTGATGGATTAAGGCGTATGTCCCGCTCTATGCGTTCGGAGTGGAATGTGTACCTTGCTCTGGGCGGGGAAGAGGCGTTACAGATGATGTCGGAGAAGCACTTTGATGTGCTGGTGACAGATATGCGTATGCCTGGCATGGATGGTGCTGAGTTGCTCAACCGCGCCCTTGCGGCATATCCACATATGATCCGTATCGTGTTATCCGGTCAGTATGATATCGATAGTTTTGTCATGTCCGGCTGGCCTGCTCACCAGTTTCTCTCCAAGCCCTGTGAAGCCGCTGTACTTAAACGCAGCATTAGCAATACGACAAGAATGCGGGGTTTACTTGATAATAGTACGATCAGGCAGCTGGTTACGCGTGCGCATTTTCTTCCTATTATGCCCAGGGTTTATATGGAAGTGGAAAAAGAACTGAATTCGGTGAATGCCTCAATGCAAAAAGTCGGTGAGATCATTATGGAAGATGTAGCGATGTCGGCCAAGGTGTTGCAAATGGTGAATTCCCCCATTTTTGGTTGCAAACGTGCTATAGAATCTCCCACTCAAGCTGTAGTCCTCCTTGGTGCAGATGTGATCAAATCACTGCTGCTGTATTTACAGAGTTGCTCAGATCTGGATCTGCCGCCACAGGTATCACTGGAACGTATCTCTTCTCATGGTGCGAGAATCGCGACGTTGGCCAAGATCATTGCAGAGATGGAAGGGGAGAGTGAAGAGGTCTGTGCAGAAGCTTTTCTGGCCGGACTACTACAGAATATCGGTAGCTTGATCATCATTAGTTCTTTTTCTGAGCAGTATTGGCAAGTTGAGGAGGAAGCAAAGGCTGAGGGGGCCAGGGTCTGGGATGTTGAACAACGTGTTTTGGGTGCCAGTCATGCAGAAATCGGGGCTTATCTGATCAGTCTGTGGGGTCTTTCTCCTGCGATAGCCGAAAGCGTTGCCTATCATAATGACCCATCAAACTATCCGGATGCAGAGGTTCCATTTGCCTTGATCGCTGTACATGTGGCAAATGCACTGGATAAAGATGCTGGGTTGGGAGCTGCATTTGTAGAGAATGAGTTTGATTTTGAATTTCTGGAGAAGATGGGGCTGGTTGATCATTTACCACGCTGGCAGGAAGCCTATCTCAAGATGGTTAAGGAGTAAGTATGGCAACCAAAAAGATTATGTGTGTGGATGATGACCCGAATATTCTTAGTGGTTATAAACGCAGCCTGAGAAAACAATACGATCTGTACACGGCAAACAGTCCTGAAGAGGGCTTGAATATGTTGCGCACGCAAGGCCCGTTTGCTGTGATAGTTTCTGATTATGCGATGCCGGGTATGAATGGTGTGGAGTTATTAACTCATGCCAGAACAATTGCTCCGGATGCCGTGCGGGTGATGTTGACCGGATTTGCAAATATGGATAATGCACTGGCAGCTATTAATGAAGGTAATATCTTTCGTTTCCTGACCAAACCCTGTGAGCCTGATGCACTGGCCAAAGTGCTTGATTCAGCATTGGAACAGCATCGCTTGAAACGGGTGGAAAAAGAGCTGCTGGAGCAGACACTGATCGGCAGCATCAGGGTAATGAGCCAGATATTAAGTCTGGTCAATCCGGTTGCCTTTAGTCGCACATCTCGCATTAAATTTTATATGAAGCATATGGCAACTGAATTGGGTCTGTCGAATGTGTGGAGCTATGAAATCGCAGCGATGTTATGCGATCTGGGCTGTATCACACTGCCACCGACGACGTTGTCTAAGGTCATGGCGGGTGAAACACTGGATGCGAACGAGGAAGATATATTCAGATCTCATCCGGCCCTTGCTGGAGAGCTGCTGAATAAAATTCCGAGGCTGGGCAAGATCTCAGGCATGATTGCACAACAGCAACTTGGTTTTGCCGAGAGCCAATGCAGCCCGGATAACTTACCTGACGACCCGATAAAATTGGGTGGCATGATGTTGAAGTCAGCCATCGATTTTGATCTTCTGACCTCACAGGATACTCCGATTAATTCAGCCATAAGCATGATGCGTGAACGAGAGGGGCTGTATCATCCTGTCATTCTGAAAGTACTGAAGAACATTCAGTTGATTGAACGAAAAATGGATATTCGTAGCGTGAAGGTAAGTGAAGTGCAGGTGTTGATGATTGCTGATGAGGAGATAAAAACAGCAAACGGTCTCTTGCTGATGGCCAAAGATCAGGAAGTAACCAAGCCGATCATGGAGCGATTGCGTAGTTTCTCCAAAACTGTGGGTGTGGTTGAGCCAGTCAGAATGCGCATTCCAATTTAGTTGCCGGATCAAGAAGGGACTTATGAGTGAGATGATAAAGATCCTGTTTGTGGACGATGAACAGGAAGTTCTCGACGGGCTCAGGCGCATGACGCGAACACAGCGTTCGATATGGGATGCCAGGTTTGCAATTGGTGGTGAACAGGCGTTGTCGATGATAGACCGCGATCAGTATGATGTCGTGGTGACGGATATGCGTATGCCCGGTATGGATGGAGCTGAGTTGCTCAGGCGAACCGTGGAAAGCCATCCATATCTGATCCGTGTGGTATTGTCCGGCCAGTATGATGTTGATGCTTTTGTGAAATCTGGTTGGCCTGCTCATCAGTTTCTCTCCAAGCCGTGTGAACCCGATGAGTTAATACAAGCGGTGAACCATGCTTTCAACATGCGTGGTCTACTCGATAACAGCGTGATCAGGGACATCGTTACACGTGCCAATTCACTACCGAGTTTACCGGGTTTGTATATGCAGATCGAAAATGAACTGCTCTCTGCCAATGCTTCTATGAAAAGAGTAGGTGATATCATCAGTGGGGATGTCGGTATCTCTGCAAAAGTTCTGCAAATGGTTAATTCTCCGGTTTTCGGATGTACACGTAAGATTGATTCTGTTGGACAGGCAGTAGTGATGCTCGGTGCAGATATTATTAAAGCACTGGTGCTGTACCTGCAGGCTTGCTCGTCAATCAGGCTGCCGGCTGACATTTCGTTACAGCGGGTATCAGAGCATGGTGTCAGGATTGGGGCGTTATCCAAAGCCGTTGCCGAGATCGAAGGGCAGGACAAGGAAACCTGCGTAGAAGCTTTTTTGGCTGGCCTGCTGCAGAATATTGGAAGCCTGATTATCATCAGTTCATTTCCTGATGAATACAGCCAGATAGAACAGCAGTCGGATCAGCAGGGTGTCTCAGTATCGGAAGTAGAGCGATCTGTGCAGGGAACCACCCATGCCGAGATCGGTGCGTACCTGATCAGTTTGTGGGGGCTATCTTCGACTGTTGCCAAGGCAATTGCTTATCATGATGATCCATCAAAATGTGGCGATGAAGCGATCCCTTTTGCTTTGGTAGCAGTACATGTGGCCAATGCTTTGGATAAGGATACCTACTTGGGGGCTGCATTCGTTGAGAATGATTTTGATTTTGAATTTCTGGAATCATGTGGCCTGCTGACTCATTTGCCGATCTGGCAGAAAAAATATCAGGAACTTTTACAAGGAGGAGAGCATGGATAATAAAAAACGAATCCTCTGTGTAGATGATGATCCGAATATTCTTAGTGGTATAGACGCAGTCTGTGGAATGGATGCGATCTGTCTAGGGTAAATAGTCCTGACGAGGGATTGAATAGTTATGCACTAAAAGCCCATTTGCTGTGATAGTTTCTGATTATGCGATGTCAGCTATAAATGGTGTGGAGTTATTAACTCAAGCCAGAAAAATTGCTCAGGATACCATGCGGGTGATGTTGACCGGATTTGCAAATATGGATAATGCTCTGGCAACGATTCATGAAGGAAATATCTTTCGTTTCCTGACCAAACCCTGTGAGCTGGATGCGCTGGCCAAAGATCAGGAAGTACCCAAGCCGATTATGGAGCGATTACGCAGTTTTCCCAGAACTGTGGGGGTGCTTGAGCCAGTTCGGATGCGGGTGCCTATATAGGTTGAAAACTATCTCAATGGTTGAACTGCAGCATTTTCACTTTCCGGTTAGAAGGAGGGTGATAGGGTGATCGGCGCGTTTCTTGCTAGGCATAAGTCCTAGAGGCCTATACCATGAGAAATGATATAAAATCGAAGCCGTCAGGGCATGTGGTCGCGCTGGAAGATGAACAGTTAACGATGGAGAAGATCCGCGAGATGGTTCAGGCGCATCAGGGTTCAGAACGAGATATTAAGCCTGATCAGGAACCTCTTGAGCACACTGTAGCCCTTGAAGATGAAGAGCTGCTGATCGAAGAAGAGATGACAATGGAAAAAATACGGGCAATGGCACAGGAACATCAGGAACCTGGCCAGAAACAAGCTTCCGAACACGCTGCAGCCCTTGATGATGAAGAATTAACCATGGATATGATCAGGGCGCAGGCCCAGGCGCATACCGAGCCTGATGTGGCCGATCTGGCTGCAGGATTCAGAGCCAAACTTCATGTTATCCTGTTTGAGCTCAGGACCCCTCTGGGTAAGGCGGTGAACTACTCTATTCTCGTTTTAATTGTAGCAGTGGTTTTTGCCAGTATGCTGGGTACTGTTCCCGAGATAGCAGCAGTGTGGTCTGCTGAAATTGCAATGTTTGAAATGGCTGTTCTCTACGTGTTCTTGTTTGAATATCTCTTGCGCATTTATGCAGCCAAGCATCGCTGGGACTATATACGAAGCTTTAACGGCGTGGTGGACCTGCTGACAGTAGTACCACTGCTAGCCGGAGCACAGGGTTCGGTTGCGATCCGCTTGTTGAGACTGCTTCGACTGATTAAAATAACCACCTTTTTTCCTGCCCTAAAAGCTTTGCTGGTCTCTGTTTCAGGGGCTCTGAACTTGCTCTTTGCAGTGCTTGGAACCATTGCGCTGGTATCACTTTTTGTCGGTAATATGATCTATGTGATAGAGCCGGAAACATTCGGCAATGCTTTCCAGGGCTTATGGTGGTCATTGGTGACCATGAGTACGGTTGGATACGGGGATTTTGTTCCGCATACGACCATGGGTAAGCTACTGGCAGGATTGTTGATTCTGACCGGGATTCTGATGTTTGCCATGGTGACTGCTGTGATTTCTGTGCGGGTGGGCCGCATGGTACATATGAATGCCCGCTGTCTCTCCTGCGATAAACAGATTTCCCCCGAGTATGAATACTGTCCATTTTGTGGTGATAATCAGGCCGATGATATTGATCTGTTTGGTGATGATGATTAGCTCATCTCTCATTCAGGGGACAGCATTACTCCTGGCGATGAGCAACTCACGTGTGCATATCATCGCCTTATTCAGGCTGTAGTTCTAGGCCCTAACAGCAAGCCATCTCCAGCTTTTGTCAACCCCGTATTGTCAACGTGTTGACATACCGTTGGTTTTATGGCATTTAATATTGACTATTTCTACGCATTGATTATCAGCTTGTACTGATGAGCATGAAATAAATGTATATTCACTTATAAAAAAAAAGGTTTTGTAGATTCTCTCAGAACTAATGAAATTACTACTTTCATGGAACAACCATAAAAAGTTTAATGGTCTATCACTTATTAAAGTTGAGCGATTTACTGTTGATGGGTGAATTTGGCACATATACTGCAATAGAGATAGGACAAGTGCCTAGCAGGATGCTGGCTTAAAACTAGTATGTGATACGTGTTGTTCCTATGTTGGGTTGCGAATTGGAGTCAGTAACTACATTGCCAGATGATGGACAGGAAGCAGCAGTGGAGGGGTAATGTCTAAAATTCTGATTGCTGATGATATGGCAAGTATGAGGAGAATGGTGAGTTTTACGCTGGAAAGCGTAGGTCATGAAATTGCTCAGGCCAGTGATGGTGATGAAGCACTGACTATTGCCCAGAGTAACAGTTTCGATTTGGTGATTACCGATGTGAATATGCCAAATATGGATGGTCTCACACTTGTTCGTGAATTGAGAAAGCTGCCTGCCTTCAAGTTCACGCCGATTCTTTTACTGACGACAGAAGCAAGCAAAGAGAAGAAGATGGAGGGAAAGGCAGCCGGTGCAACAGGCTGGCTGGTGAAGCCCTTTGATCCGGATAAGCTGCTGATGACTATCAAACGCGTGCTTCGTTAGTTATATGTCTGTCGATCTGGATCAGTTTAAAGGGATCTTCTTTGAAGAGAGCTTTGAAAACCTGGAAGCCATGGAAGCCGGCCTGCTTGAACTATCGGAAGGCGAAATTGATTTGGAAACGGTCAACACGATCTTCCGTGGTGCCCATTCGATCAAGGGTGGTGGTGCCGCTTTTGGTTACGTACTCGTCTCCTCATTTACCCATGTCATGGAAGAGCTGCTTGATCAAATGCGCAACGGTGAGCGTGAAGCTGATAGCATGAGCGTAAACATCCTTCTGGAATCAGTAGATGTGATTCGAGGCATGCTTGAAGCCTATCAGGAAGAGGAAGAGCCTGATGAAGAGAGGCCTCTGAAGCTCAAAGCTCAGCTTGAAGCAATCAGGGACAGTTCAGACGAGAAACCGGCACCCTCTGCAGCAGGAGACAGTGTTACAGAACCAGACACAGATACACAGAATGATGAACTGACAGGCTGGGGAATCAGCTTTGTTCCACATGTAGATCTGTTGCTGACGGGTAATGATCCATCATTTCTGTTCAGGGAGTTGGCAGAGCTGGGGGAGATTCAACTTGAACCCGATGTGTCCGGAATACCTGCTTTTGCAGAAATGGTGCCGGATCACTGCTATCTGAGTTGGAATATCAAGATTAATGCTGCTATTGAAAAAGAGCAGATCAGTGAAATTTTTGAATGGGTTGAAGATGAATGCGATCTTGATATTCAGCCTGTTTATAAAAAAAAGGAACGCAGAGCCGATGACCGCAGAGCCGAAGATCGCCGTAGTGATGACAGACGTTCGGCTGATAAATCAGTGGATCGCAGGCAGGGAAGTCGCAGAGGTGGCGGAAAGAGCAAGGTGCCAGCACCTGCGGCAACCATACGCGTAAGCACTGATCGTATTGATGAGATTATTGATATGGTCGGAGAACTGGTCATTACTCAGTCCATGCTCAGTCAGCTTGGTGAAGATTTGCAGCTTGAGGGGCTTGATCGACTTCGTGAGGGGCTTGATCAGTTGGAACGCAATTCCCGTGAATTGCAGGAGGGTGTGATGAGCATCCGCATGCAGCCGATCAGTTTCGCATTCAATCGTTTCCCGCGCATGGTTCACGATGTCAGTGAAAAGCTGGGCAAGCAGATTCGCCTTGATACAAAAGGTGAAGATACCGAGATGGATAAAATGGTGATGGAAAAGATCAATGATCCACTCGTTCATCTGGTTCGCAACTCTATGGATCACGGGCTTGAGCCACCTGAAGAGCGCATTGAAGCCGGTAAATCTGAAGAGGGTGTGGTTTGTCTGAGTGCCTTTCATCAGGGCAGTTCAATTGTGGTGGAGATTTCCGATGATGGCCGGGGGCTGAGCCGGGAGAAAATTGTTGCCAAGGCAGTAGAACGAGGGCTGGTCAAGGAGTCGGATCTGCTAACCGATGAACAGGCTTTCCGTCTGTTGCTTGAGCCCGGATTTTCAACTGCCGAGGTTGTGAGTGATCTTTCCGGGCGCGGTGTGGGGCTGGATGTGGTCAGGAAAAATATCGAAAGTCTCGGCGGCAGTATTGATATTCGCTCCGTACTCGGTGAAGGATCAACCTTTACCATTAGACTGCCATTAACACTGGCCGTGCTTGACGGGCAGCTGATGCGTGTGGGTGAACACACGTTTATTCTTCCTCTTAATGCCATTGTCGAATCGTTGCAGATGTCTCCTGAATTTATCAGTGGTGTAGGTGCAAATACAGAGCTGTATCGCTTGCGCGATGAATATATCCCGATCTTGCGTTTCTCAGATGTGTTCAATGTCGGTGAACGCCTGAAAAACCTCGAAAATGCCTTGCTGGTGGTTGTTGAGTGGGGCGAAAAACATGTGGGCTTGCTGGTTGATGATCTGCTCGGTCAACAGCAGGTGGTTATCAAGAGTCTGGAAACCAATTACAAGCGAATCAGAGGCGTTTCCGGAGCCACCATACTCGGTGATGGCACGGTTTCAATGATACTGGATGTGGCTGGACTCGTGGAACTTTCCAACGTTGGCCGGGAAACCGCTAGTGCGAAAGCTCTGGAACATTCGCAGGCAGGGTAGGAGATGACGATGCAAACAGTAGCAAGCCAAGAGAGCGAGACTCAGTTTTTAACATTTATGCTGGCTGGTGAAGAGTATGGTGTAGATATCCTCAAGGTTCAGGAACTCAGGGGCTGGGAAAATGTTACGCCTATTCCAAGCACTCCGTCTTATGTGCGCGGCGTGATCAATCTACGCGGTATCGTGATTCCAATTGTCGATCTGCGTGACCGCTTCGGACTTGAGGTTGTGCAGCCGGGACCGACTACAGTCGTCATTATTCTAAAGCTGGAGTCCAAAGAGAGCAAAGAGCGGGTAATGGGCATCGTTACCGACGCGGTTTCCGAGGTCTATACACTGAACCAATCGGAGCTGCGTCCGCCACCTGATATGGAAGGCTCAGCTACCATCGACTTCGTCAAGGATCTGGCCACGATTGATGATAAAATGGTCATTCTACTCGACATCGGACGTCTGGTTCATGAGGGCATCCTTGGTGACAAAGAAGAATCGGCATTGGCTGAGTAGTCCTTTCATGAAAACACACAGTTTCAAAACAGTTTGGCAGTATAGGAGAGGGATATGAAAAGAAATCTTCCGGTAACAAATAACGAAGTGGAAATGAAAGAAGATGAGATTATCGTCTCCTGTACGGACCTGAAGGGCAAACTGATGACAGTGAACCCTGATTTCATTCAGATGAGCGGGTTTACCGAAGATGAGTTGATAGGACAGCCGCATAATATGGTGAGACACCCGGATATGCCTTCCGCTGCATTCAAGGATCTGTGGGACTCGCTTAAAGCGGGTAACCCCTGGATCGGATACGTCAAAAATCGCTGTAAAAATGGTGACTATTACTGGGTAACAGCCAATGCCACACCGGTCACGGAAAATGGGCAGGTGACCGGTTATATGTCGGTGCGTTACAAGCCATCACGTGAGGAGGTTGCTTTTGTAACTGACCTCTATCGCAAGGTTAATGCGGGTGAGGCGACACTGGAACCAAGCGGTTTTGGTCGAGTGAAAGCTGCAGTGAAAAAGATGAGCATGATGCAACGGTTTTATGTGCAGATGGGCATGATTCTGGTTGTACTGGGTGTTGGTGGAGCCTTTCTGCATGATATAGTAGGTGAAATAGAGGGGGGCGATATCGAGGTGTTCTCAATTTTCTCGGTTATTTTTCTACTGCTTTTTGTCATTAACTATTCAATTCTACGGCGGAATGTGTTACGACCATTGAAATCCATTGTCAAAAGCCTGAGAGATATCGCAGAAGGTAATTTCAAGGGTGATATCGATATTCATCGTGGCGATGAGCTTGGCGATGTATTGCGTGGCTTAAAGGGGCTTCAGATCAGGCAGGGATATATGGTCAGCGATACCCGTCAGCAGGCAACCATCATGTTGCGTATCAAGACTGCACTGGATCAGGTGAGTGGCTGCGTGATGATTGCTGATTCCGACTACAACATCTTCTATATTAACAACAAGGCGCATGAACTAATGCAAGATGCGGAAGAAGATTTCCGTAAAGACCTGCCGAATTTCAGAGCTGATGAAATGATGGGGAGCTGCATCGATGTCTTCCACAAAGATCCGACACATCAACGCCGCTTGCTTGACAGCCTTACTGGTATTTATCGCTCCAAGGATATGAATATCGGTGGACGCATTATGAATGTGATTGCCAATCCGGTAGTTGATGAAGGTGGCCGCCGCATTGCAACGGTTGTGGAATGGATTGATCGTACTGCAGAGGCACGTGTTGAAACTGAAGTTGAACAGATCGTAACTGCGGCCAAAGTAGGTGATTTGACTGAGCGCCTGGATACGGCTGGCAAGAGCGGCTTCTTTGCAAGCTTGAGCACAGGTATCAATGAACTGGTTGATGTGAATGAGCGAGTCATCAGTGATACATCTCGTGTTCTCTCAGCCGTAGCTGATGGCATGCTCACCGAGAAGATTGATAACGAATATGAAGGGGCATTCAAGGAGCTGAAAGATAATGCCAATGAAACGGTAACCAAACTCAGGGACTTGATCGGTCAGGTGCGTGCAACGGCATCGGATGTTTCCGGTGGTTCTGCAGAAATCGCCAGCAGCAATGCAACACTCAATGACAGAACCCAGGAGCAGGCTGCTGCCCTTGAAGAGACAGCATCAAGTATCGAAGAGATTACCAGTACTGTACAACAGAATGCGGATAATGCCCGTCAGGCCAACCAGTTGGCTGTGGATGCGCGCAAGCAGGCAGAAGATGGTGGTAAGGTGGCCAGTCAGGCTGTTGAGGCGATGGTTGGAATCACTAGCAGCAGTAAGAAAATATCTGATATTATCAGTGTCATTGATGAAATCGCTTTTCAGACCAACCTGCTGGCACTAAATGCGGCGGTCGAGGCTGCACGAGCTGGAGAACAGGGGCGTGGGTTTGCTGTGGTGGCTGGAGAAGTAAGAGCACTTGCTCAGCGAAGTGCGGGAGCTGCCAAGGAGATCAAGGAGCTGATCAACGAGAGTGTGGAGACGGTAAATGGGGGCTCCAAGCTGGTGGATGAATCCGGCGAAGCTCTGAGTACGATAGTACAGTCGGTACAGAAGGTGAGTGACATTATCGCCGAAATTGCTGCGGCAGGTCAGGAACAGGCATCGGGTATTGATCAGATCAATCAGGCCATTGCCCAGATGGATAACGTCACCCAGCAGAATGCAGCGCTGGTTGAAGAGACGGCTGCCGGCAGCCAGACGCTGAATCAACAGTCTGACGATATGCTTGCTCTTGTAGGGACATTTGACCTAGGCGATGAGCAAGATGAGGAGGTCCTTACACCTCGCTCGAACCAGAGAGCACAGAAAAAGTCAGTAACAGCGAAAAAACAGGCAGGACGGGTTGCAGAAAAACCAGCCAGAAAAGCAGCACCGACCGGTAACGATGATGAATGGGAAGAGTTTTAATGATGCCTTATTCTTGTCCGTGCTCTGAAATGAGGGGCCTGTGCCATGACTGATTCAGCTTCTGAAGATATAGCAATGGCTGCAGACCAGATGATGGGAGAAGCCACTGAAACATCTGAAGCCGGGGTGGTTTGTCTGCCGGAAGAGCTGGGTATTGCACAGGTGGAAGCATGTTATACGCAACTGGTAGAGGCTTTAAGCAGCGCATCTGAGGTAAAGATTGATGCTTCAGCTTTGAAGCAGGTTGATACGGCAGGTGTGCAGCTGCTTTATGCATTTGTGCAGGAAGCAGGCAAAAAGGGCACAGCTGTCTCCTGGGCCGCCAAGTCGGAAGAGTTAGAGTCGGTTTCCGTTCAGTTAGGAGTTGCCGAAGGTATGGACTTCTAAATGGTTGCTGCTGCAGGTCAGTTTGACATCGTAGTTGAGAAACGGCGTGAATTTGATTTCTCACCGCATGATTTTAACCGCCTGCGGCAACTGCTCAAAGATCTGGGCGGCATCAAGTTACATGATGGTAAGGAAGATATGCTCTATGGTCGTCTTACCCGCCGGTTAAGGGCACAGAACCTGACTTCGTTCAAAGCCTATGTTCGACTGCTTCAGGATGAGCCTGACGGGGAAGAGGTCGGCCATTTTATTAATGCAATGACCACCAATTTGACTGCGTTTTTCAGAGAGGAACACCATTTCGAATATCTGAAAACCACGTTATTGCCAGCACTGATGCGCTTGAACAGGGCATCACGCAAGATAAGAATCTGGTCAGCCGGTTGCTCAAGTGGTGAAGAGCCCTACTCCATAGCAATGATTGTAGCTGAAACCGTGCCATCGGACTGGGATGTGAAAATTCTGGCAACTGATATGGACAGTAATATGGTGCAGTACGGCTTTAACGGTGTGTATCCTGAATCAAGGTTGGCTGGCATCTCGGATCAGCGTTTGAAGCGGTGGTTTAATAAGGGAAGCGGTAAGAATGAGGGCATGGTTTGCGTAAAACCGCAACTCAGGGATATGATCAGCTTCAAGCAACTGAACCTGATGCATGACTGGCCGATGAAAGGGCCGCTGGATATGATCTTTTGCCGCAATGTGATTATCTATTTTGATGATGAAACAAAAAGAGCTCTGATCGAACGTTATTTTGATCTTCTGCATGATCATGGCGTGCTTTTTGTAGGGCATTCCGAGACGCTGTTCGGTGTGACCAAGCGAGCTAAGCTTGTAGGAAAAACGATCTATGAGAAGCTCTAGTCTTACTACACGGTATGCGAAATTTGACCATATCAACGTCTATTTTGACCGACTGCACCAGTGTCATACTGCAAAACTGTTGCCCGGTGAATATTATATGACGACCTCGGATGAATGTATCGTGACTGTACTGGGCTCATGCGTGTCAGCCTGCGTGCGTGACAGGATGTTCGGTATTGGTGGTATGAACCACTTTATGCTGCCTGTTTCCCATGATCAATCGCCGACCTGGGGTGGGAGTGCGGTGGATGTGGTCACGCGGTACGGTGATTACGCCATGGAACACCTGTTAAACGATATTATCAGTCATGGTGGTCTCAAAGAAAACTTCGAGGTCAAGCTGTTTGGTGGTGCCATGGTCAACGGAAGCAACTCCGATGTGGGGCCGATGAATATCCGCTTTATCCGGCAGTTTCTTAAAGATGAGGGAATCCAGATCGATGCAGAGGATCTTGGTGGAAACCATCCGAGAAAAATTTACTACTTTCCGAGAACAGGAAAGGTGATGATGAAGCGTATTACAACCTTGCACAACCATACGATTTTCCACCGTGAACATGATTACCAGCATCACCTTGACGTTGATACGGTATCCGGCGAAATTGAGTTGTTTGGTCAGTGAGTGATGATGAAAAAAATTAAAGTGCTTATCATTGATGATTCCGCTCTGGTCAGAAAACTGCTGACAGAGATTCTTTCCGGTGATCCTGAGATAGAAGTGGTGGGGACGGCTGCAGACCCGCTGATTGCCCGTGATAAAATCAAGGTAACCAATCCGGATGTTTTAACACTGGATATTGAAATGCCGAAGATGGACGGCTTGACCTTTCTTGCCAATCTGATGCGTTTAAGGCCGATGCCGGTGGTGATGGTTTCCACCCTTACAGAAAAAGGTGCGGATGTGACACTCAGGGCAATGGAGCTTGGTGCAATTGATTACATCAGTAAGCCGAAACTGGGTGGAACATACCGTCTGGCTGATTATAGCGAAGAGATAATCGAGAAGGTGAAAGTCGCATCCATGGCCCGGGTGAAAGCCGTAAAGGCCTCATTGGCAAGCTCCTCCACCACCAAAGAGGGCATGGTCTCTGCCGCACAGGTCAAATATTTCAGAACCACGGACACGCTGGTTGCCATCGGTGCCTCCACAGGTGGAACAGAAGCGATCAAACATGTGTTAAGTCAGCTGCCAGCCAATTTCCCTGCAATCGTTATAAGTCAGCATATTCCGCCAGCATTCAGTGCATCGTTTGCAGCCAGCTGTAATAAGATATCTGCCCTGCAGGTCAGCGAGGCAAAAGAGGGCGAACAGATTCTGCCCGGTTGTGCCTATATCGCACCCGGCGGTAAACATCTGATGATTAAACGCAGCGGTGCCAGGTATATCTGCCATCTGGATGACGGGCCTGCAGTCAATCGATTCAAGCCATCTGTTGATGTGATGTTTCACTCGATGGCCAGCACCGTAGGTGGCAATGCTGTCGGTGTGATTCTGACCGGCATGGGTGCAGATGGCGCTAAAGGTTTAAAAGCGATGCTTGAGGCCGGAGCAAGAACGATAGGTCAGGATCAGGATAGCAGTGTGGTCTGGGGAATGCCGGGAGCGGCATTTAAAGCCGGAGCAGTTCAAGAGGTAGTGCCACTAAATGATGTTGCCAGAACACTGGCGTCATCACTAGGTCATGGAGGACGGATATGAGTCAGGAACTAAAATTGCAGGCAGAACTGGAAATGTTGCTTGATGATGTTTCTCATGGTATGGAGAGTGAGATTGTTTCGATCAAGGATCAGATTTATCAGATCAAGAGTCTGTTAACCGATGCCATCGGATCCCTGCATGATTCCTTTGCCAGTATCAATAATCATTCTTCCCGGCAGATGAATCTGTTTTCTTCGATGATGTCTGAAATTGTCGATGTGTCGGATGCTTCCGGTCAGCCACAGAATATCTTTCAGCATGTGGCATCTGTGGAATCTGCTTTGACTGAGTTGCTGGATATGCTTGTCGAGGATAGCCGAAAGAGTCTTGACGTTGTTTCCGTCATGACTGAAACAGTACAGCAAATGCACCAGGCTGTTTCCGCAGAGAAGAAGACCTCCCAGATGCTGGCAGGAATTGATCAAGAGGTGAGTCGCGATCAACCTGATGTTGAAAAAATCAGGACACTTGCCTCTGTTGCACTGGCACATCAATACACTGTTCTGAAAAGTCAGAAAGAGGTGGGTAATACCTGTTTTAAGGCTCAGGTGCTGGTAAGCAAGGTGGCATCAAGGGATATGAAAAAGGTGTATGCGTGTAAGGCCAAGGTCGAGGACATTCTTGGACACTTGAATAGAACGAACGCATTGATATCCGAGTGTAGAACACAATCGAATAATGTAAATGCGGAACTCAGCCAGCAACTGGGCAGTGCCATTAGAGCGCTGCAGTTTGAAGACATTGTAAGTCAGAGTCTGGGGCATACCGATCTGCATCTGGAGCGCATGGATGGTTTTGTCTCCCGTGTAGCCACCGGTATTGCTGAGTTACACAGTAAAAGTGGCACCACGTTGGATGAATATGTAGTTGAACTGGGTAAATTGCATCAAGAGGTGATGGAGTACCGCAATAGTCTTCAACTTGAGGCGGTCAACCCGGTCTCACAGAAAAATATGGATGAGGGTGATGTAGAACTGTTCTGATATGAATATTATCCTTAAGGATAGATCACTGCTGTTTCATCATCTTGAATGGGTGCTGCTGCACCCACGTTTCGGTTTTCTCATGATCGGCCTGATTCTGTTCTCCTTCACCCATAACTCACTGGTAGCACTGTTGCTATTTATTATTTTTACACTGGAAGTTTCAGCCCGCATTGTGATTCTCTATCGCAAGGCGCGGGTCAATCCTTACCGAGCTTCGCTGAATCGAAGAATCGATGGTTTTCTGCTGATTCTTGATGTTATCGGTATTCTGTCACTACTGATTACCGTATTTGATATTCAGGTGGCGGCAGAAAATGTTGCATTGGTGCGTCTGGTCCGTGCCACTTATATTTTGCGCACACTCAGGGTCTTTCGCTATATCGACCTGCATGCCGTGATGTTTTCACCGGCCTATGGGATGTTCATCTCCGTGGTCATTATCGCCTCATTTTTTGCTATTGAAACTTTGCTTTGGTCCATCATCATCTTCTTTTTTGTCGAGTTATCCCTGCGATTTATCATTCTGAAACATATGAAGTTTGAATCGGAGAAAGAACGCAAAACCGAATGGATGTTCTGGTGGTTCGATATGGTGGCCACCATCTGCATGGTCCCATGGATTGTTGTGATTCCTTACAGTGGTGTGCTTAGGATGCTGCGTCTGATTCGTATGTTCAGACCATGGAAAGTGATCATCTCAAACCTGATGGAGGTATTGAAAGAGGGGCAGTTCCTGCAGGAGATCACCCTGATCGTGCTGATGCTGGCAATTCTTTCTCTTGCCGGTGGTGGTGTTGTTTATTTCTTTTTTGATATAGGCGATTATGTCTATGAAAATCATGGCGCTTTTTCTGACCAGCCAATCCTTGCAGCGATCTGGTTTGCTTTCCGACTACTAACGGATCCTGGCAATACCACCAAAGACCCGGATGATTTTCTTATCGCATTGTTCAGTGTTGGTTCGGTCATTCTCGGCGTATTCGTGTTTGCATTCTTTATCGGCATTGGGGCAAATATTGTTTCAGGTTTGATGAAACGTTTGAAAAATGAACGTCTGGTGATCAACAATCATCTGGTCATCTTCGGATGGAGTGCGGCGACAGGGCATATCATCAAGCAGCTATCACTGATTTCAGAACGCAATTTTTCCAGGCTGAAAGTGATATTGTTGCATAATAGTGAAGATCCACCGATAGAGGTCATTGAGAATAAATGGGTGACCTATCGTTATGGCGTTATTGATAACCCCAGAGACCTTAAACGCGTTCATGTTTCCGCTGCAAAGCAGGCGCTAATTAACCTCCACCGGACAAAAAAGATGCGCTTTCTGTTGCCCAGGCATTTCATAATGTGATGGCTGTGCGTAAACATAATCGTGATCTCAGTATCTGTATGGCAATTCCGGGCATGAATTATCCGAGGTTGAAGACGCACGAACATATGCTGCAAGTAGGCTGGGATAATAAGCGAAAATACGCGAAACCCACCGCCATTATCTCTGAAACGGATTTCAGAACTACGGCACTTTGTAATATCCTGCGTTACAGTGATTTCGATCAGGTGTTCCAGCGGTTGATGATTCCGGAGCTGCCTGATGATTCAAATATGCATCTCATCGAGTGGGAGGGGGAGTTATCTCAATCGGATGGATGCTGGTTGTTAAGTTCACCGGATAACACCGCAGCAGTAGCAATTTCAGAACTTGCTGTTCACCTGTTCGAGCGCGGTGTGACCCTGCTTGGTTGTGTAATGGAAGATCGATCCATACAACCTATCTACAAGTTGGATGACTTGTATGTGGAGTCTGCACAAGTCAGCGGACTGGTTGGCATAGCTATCAGTGAACATGAGTTTCTTGACGAAATGCTCTACTGCATGCACAAAAGTGAGCAGCAGCCTAAACTTGAACCTGTCACGCTGGAACCTGTTGATTGCGGTATGGAGTTGATGGAAACCGAAGATAAGTTGCAGTTGCTGATTACCGGATGGGTAGGAAGCCTGCCGCTGCTGCTCAAACGGTTGATGCGTTTTTATCATGAGCTGGATCTGATTATTCTCGATGATATTCCGGAAGCCGAGGTTGAGGATCAAAAGCGTTATATTGAGCGCCGGATTGCAGAAGAGCCGGGTATGGATGAGCTGGTTTCTATTCGTGTAGAACGGTGGAACTTTGCCGATATGGAACATCTTCGTCCTTATATTATCAAGGCCAATCATATTATCCTCTCCCGGCCGATGCATATGAAAGATGATGCCTATGCACTGATCTCAACCACGCTTTCCAGTATTGTTACTATTGCCTATGACGAGTCGGTCAGCCCGCAGGTGTTCCCTGTACTGGAAAACCGTGAACAGGCACATCTATTGCAGGAGGAGATGGCAGAGTTTGAATTGCCATTGGAAGTGCATGTCACAGTGCCGAATGAGTTTTACGGCTCCTATGTTTCGCATGCGACGTTCAACATGTATTCAGCCAATGGTGCGGATGACTACAAACTAAAACGCACGCTCAGAGAGTCTCTGGATAAATTGATGGTGGATACCGGCGATGGTGCGGATATGGGCTTGAAAATATTCTGCGTGAATGAGGCTCTGCCTGAAGATGCCAATGCATTATTTCACACCATGCTCAGTGCCGGTTACATCTGGATAGGCTACACGATGAAAGAACCGTTTGTCTGGAAAAACCCGCTACAGAAAACGATCCAGACACTCTTCCCGAGAAAGCAGTCCTATTCGTGCGAGCGACAAAATAAAATTATCATCAACCCTATGGCCAATCCGATTTCGCGCCGCTCATGGCTTGAAGCCAGGGATGATATTGTTGAGTTGATTACCATCGGTGGCGATGATGATGTAGAACTATTTTAGGCGGATCTGCTTACACTGTATTAGTCTTGTTAAATAAGATCTGACTCTGTCGGAATAGTGTGCCTACGGTGCGATTGCCAAATATCTAGGTTGTACCACTTGTCTTTGCGAGAATTTTCTTCTGGATTGCTGCAGGCACTTGATCATAGTGATCGAAAGCGATGCTGTATATTCCTTCGCCTGCTGTCATCGATTTAAGCTGCGCCTGATAGGATTGGACCTCGGCCAGTGGAGCCATAGCCTGCACGGTAGCATGACTCCCTTGCATGTTAGTGGAGAGGATTTGGGCACGACGTGCATTAAGATCTCCCATGATGTCACCAATGTGATCCTGTTGGATCGTGATCTCCATTTTTACAATCGGTTCCAGCAATGTCGGTTTACAGGCAAGGAACGCCTGTTTGAATGCTTTATGCCCGGCAATCTGGAAGGCGATATCCTTGGAGTCGACGGAATGGGTTTTTCCATCGACCAGTGTGACTCGCAGATCTGTTACCGGGAAACCGGCCAGAACCCCCTCGGTCATGCCTGCCTGAACACCTTTATCAACTGATGCTCGGAATACCGCATCAATAACACCGCCGTGGATATTATCGCTGAATTGATATCCTTTGCCACGTTCCAGTGGCTCCATATCAATAACAATGCGGCCGAACTGGCCTGCACCACCGGACTGTTTTTTGTGTGTATATTCAATACCACTGACTTTGCCGGTAATGGTTTCTCTGTAGGGCACTTGTGGTGTGGAGGTTTCAACATGTACCTTGTAACGCCGATTAAGCCTGTTGAGTACCAGTTGCAGATGCATCTCGGAGGTGCCGCTGATAATCAAATCGTGAGTTTGAGGGTCAGCATGTAGCTGAAGACTGCGGTCATCATTGGCGAACTCGTGCAGTGCCGTGCCCAGTTTCTGGCCGTCCTTGTTGGTTTTGGGGCGAATAGCAAGTGATACCATCGGCTTGGGTAGAGAGATCTCATCCATACTGATGTTGGTGGCCTCATCGGTAATAATATCACAGGCATGCATATCATCCACGCGTGGAATGGCGATCAGATCTCCGGCTGCAGCCTTGCTGATATCCTGCTGATTTTTTCCCACAATTCTGAATATATGGCCAGCTTTCTCAATCTTCCCGGAACGACGATTGATAAATGTATCATGGGCGGAAATAGAGCCTGAGAGAATGCGGGCATAAGAGATACGGCCTACGAATTCATTTGATTCAGTACGATAGATGTATGCAGCAAAACCTTCCAGGTTATGGGCTGAGACAGCTTCTCCTTCACTGTAGACGATATGCTCAATCTCTTCCGGTGCCGGTGCGAGCTGACAGAGCATCTGCAGTAGTTCGCCGGTGCCAATCTCTTTTTCTCCCGAGGTTGGAATAACTGGAAAGATTGCGCCGTGCAGAAGGGCTGATTTGAGTGCAGAAAGTAACTGTTCTTCGCTGATCTTATCTCCTTCAAGATAGGCTTCCATCAGTGCGTCATCAGTTTCAACAATGGCTTCAACAATCTGCTCGTAGGTCGCAGCGCCTTCGGGTACGGCATGCCTGTCATGCAGAATTGAGTGGATGGAGCTAAAAGAGGATGCACTGCCATCAGGCAGATAGAGAGGGATACAACGGTTGCCGAATTCGGCCTTGATCACATTAAGTGTGTCCTGGAAATTACTGTTGTCTGCATCCAGTTTGGTGATGGCGATAAGGCGTGGAATACCGCGCTGTGCAGCCAGTCGCCACATGCGTCTGGTGTTTGCTTTAATGCCATCGGTGGCATCGATACATACCAGAGCAGCTTCAACGGCATGCAAGGAGGTCATTGCATCGGCAATAGCATCGGCGGAACCGGGCACGTCCAGACAATTGAACAGCAAGCCTTTATAGGAGAAGTTAACAGTGGAACAGTAGAGTGATTTCTCAAGCTCTTTTTCATCCGGATCAAAATCACTGATGGTGTTGTGGTCATCGACATGGCCCATGCGCTGTGTGGCTCCACAGAAATGTAACATTGATTCAAGTAGGGTGGTTTCACCTGCGCCTTCATGATCAAGCAGGGCAATATTTCTGATATGAGACATGGTCTGCTGTTCCATTATTTCTCCCGCCTATGGCTTAAAGCGAAGCAGGTAACCGGAACCAGTTAGAACGGTGACGATGGTTGCACGGATGAGGTCAGACCGGTTATCCGTTTCGTAGCAGAAAAAGTATACTTAACAATGAGCTTCTCGTCCATTTAGTCCGTGTATCATGAATATCCTTTATCAGAATAGGGTGGACGTAAGCATAATTTTCTTCATGCTCTCTAACCTATGTTGAGGGACAAAAAAGAACGCTTGATCAGCCGCCTGGGTGCGATACTTTCGCCCGAGGCTCTTTTGAGTCGTGAAGAAGAACTTAAGCCCTACGAATGTGATGGCATTTCTGTTTACCGACAGCTGCCGCTTCTGGTGCTTTTACCCGAGAGAGTAGAACAGGTGCAGGCCATACTGCGCCTGTGCCAGCAGGAGCAGGTTGCAGTAGTCGCGCGCGGTGCTGGTACAGGCCTCTCAGGGGGCGCTATGCCGGTAGAGGGTGCTGTCGTACTTTCGCTGGCTAAATTCAACCGTATTATCTCTGTTAATCAAGCCAATCGTACTGCGGTCGTAGAACCGGGTGTACGTAATCTGGCAATATCTGAAGCGGTTGATCATCTGGGATTTTATTATGCGCCCGACCCATCCTCTCAGATCGCTTGTAGCATCGGTGGTAATGTGGCGGAAAATTCTGGCGGTGTGCATTGTCTGAAATATGGATTGACGGTTCACAATGTACAGGGCCTGAAAATCCTTACGATGGACGGGGAACTGATCGAGCTTGGTGGTGCCGCACTGGATGGACCCGGCTACGATCTGTTGGCGTTGATGCATGGTTCAGAAGGGTTGTTGGGAGTGATTGTCGAGATTACGGTTAAATTGCTTCCCAAGCCTGAAATGGCCCGCGTGGTGCTGGCTGTTTTCGATGATGTTGAGAGAGCAGGCCAGGCCGTGGCCGATATTATTGCAGCAGGAATTGTACCTGCGGGACTGGAGATGATGGACCATCTGGCTATCAAGGCAGCTGAAGCCTTTGCCCATGCCGGTTACCCCTGTGACGCTCAGGCCATCGTGCTGTGTGAAATTGATGGTACTGAAGAGGGCGTGCAAGATTTTATCGTATCAGTAGAGCAGGTATTTGAAGCAGCCGGTGCGGTTCAAATCAGGGCTTCGGCGAATGAAGCAGAGAGATTGCAGCTCTGGGCAGGGCGAAAAGCTGCTTTCCCTGCGGTTGGGCGTCTTGCTCCTGATTATTATTGTATGGATGGCACAATCCCCAAGCGTGCACTGGCTGGCGTCTTGCGCCAAATCGGAAAGTGGTCGGAAGAGTTTTCTCTACCTGTAGCCAATGTCTTTCATGCTGGTGACGGCAATATGCATCCGTTAATTCTGTATGATGCGAACAAACCGGGGGAGCTTGAGCGAACCGAAGCATTCGGTGCGAAAATTCTTGAACTCTGTGTGCAGTCCGGAGGCAGTATTACCGGCGAGCATGGCGTAGGGATCGAGAAACTGGATTCGATGTGTTTGCAGTTCGGTGCACTGGAGCTGACGCAATTCTTTGCTGTTAAAGATGCTTTTGATCCGGACCGTCTGTTGAATCCGGGCAAGGCCGTACCCACGCTACACCGTTGTGCAGAGCTGGGTCGTATGCATGTACATGACGGGCAACTGCCACATCCTGAGCTGGAGCGATTCTGATGCGAAGCTCGAAACTACAAAATCAGATCGAAACCGCATACCGTAGCGGGACAGCTCTTAATATCACCGGTGGCGGCAGTAAATCCTGGTATGGGCGCGAGCCAACAGGGGAGCCGCTGCTGACTACTGGTCACGCAGGTATCCTATCCTATCAGCCGACGGAATTGGTGATTACAGCACGGGCCGGTACCCGGTTGTCAGCCATTTCTGAAGCTCTGGATGAATCTAAGCAACGACTACCGTTTGATCCGCCCAGTTTTGGTGAAACAGCAACTCTGGGTGGTACGGTAGCATGCGGGTTTTCAGGCCCGAGAAGACCTTATGCCGGATCCTGTCGTGACTTTGTGCTTGGTTGTCGAGTCATCAACGGTAAAGGTGAAGTGATGCACTTTGGCGGCGAGGTGATGAAAAACGTCGCAGGCTTTGATGTCTCTCGTTTGATGACCGGAAGCCTGGGCACATTGGGTCTGTTGCTGGATGTGTCCTTGAAGGTATTACCACACAGGCAGGTGGAGCAGACATTGGTAGTAAAAGCAGAGCCCTCTGATGCGATAGGCATGATGAATCGCTGGGCAGGCACTGCACTGCCGATAACGGCAATGGCTGCTGATAACGAAAATATCTATTTCAGGCTTTGTGGCACTCAGGCTTCGGTACAGAAATCGGCAGCATTGATTACAGGCACCGTCTACGCAGATGGTCTGCAATTATGGAAGCATATCAGAGAGCATAAGTTGCCATTTTTTATGGACGAGCGCCCCTTGTGGCGCATCTCGGTACCATCAGATGCACCTCATCCTATGATGGCCAATAGTAATGATGCCGACTGGTTTCTGGGGTGGGGTGGGGCACAGCGCTGGTTTAAATCCGAACTTCCTGCAGAACAGGTTTTTGCCATGGCAAAAAGGGCAGGAGGTCATGCCACACTGTTTCGCGGCGGTGATCGAAGCGCGGAGGTGTTTGCGCCACTATCGGATGCCGAGATGTTGCTGCACAAGCGACTGAAAACTGCTTTTGATCCCAAATCCATTTTAAATCCCGGCCGTATGTATAGGGGGCTTTAGGCATGCAAACGAGGATGCCGGAACAGTTGTTGGCAACTGAAATAGGCAAGGAAGCGGATCGTATTTTGCGCTCCTGTGTGCATTGTGGTTTCTGCACTGCAACTTGTCCCACCTATCAATTGCTGGGTGATGAGCTGGATGGTCCGCGTGGCCGCATCTATCAGATTAAGGAAATGCTTGAAGGTGGAGATGTGTCTGACAAGACACTGGGACATCTGGATCGCTGCCTTTCCTGTCGTGGTTGTGAAACCACCTGCCCATCAGGCGTGGAATATGCTCATCTGGTAGACATAGGGCGTGAAGTCGCAGAAGAGAGGATCAAGCGCCCGCTGCGTACACGCTTGATGCGAAATATACTTGCATCGGTTCTGCCGAAACGTGGGGTTTTCTCTCTGTTGCTCAAAACTTCAAGCTTGTTCAGGTCACTGCTGCCATCCCGTTTTAAAGCTGTGATGCCAAAGATATTGCCTGCACAACTGCAGTGGCCTGAAACGAATCATGATCGCAGTGTGTTGCTGATTGAAGGTTGCGTGCAGCCGGTGATTGCGGCCGATATCGATCGGGCAGCAGCGCATGTGCTTGATCAGTTTTCCATATCAACCCGGCGAACAGGTATAGCGCAATGCTGTGGTGCGCTTGAGCATCATTTGAATAAAACAGAAGCCGCGCTGAATCGTATGCGTTCTAACATAGATCACTGGTGGCCTGAGGTGAATGCCGGGGTAGAAGCGATTATCTCCACGGCCAGTGCCTGCTCACTGGAGTTGAAGGAGTATGAATATCTGTTGCGCGGTGATGTTTTGTACGCCGAAAAAGCGAAGCATATTTCAGCGCTGGCACGTGATATTTCAGAGGTGGTGGCTGCAGAAGACCTCACAGTGCTAAAGTCAGAGAGAACAGAGCGCGTTGTATTCCATCCCTCCTGTACCTTACAACACGGACAAAAGTTGGGCGGTGTGGTTGAGTCGATACTCACTCAGGCCGGTTTTGATCTGCTGCCGGTAAAGGATGCGCATATATGCTGTGGTGCGGCAGGAACCTATGCCCTGATGCAGCCGGAGATCGGTCTGGAGCTGTGTGAGAGGAAGCTGGCAGCACTGCAAGCAGAGAAACCGCAATTGATCACTTCAGCCAATATCGGTTGTTTAAAACATCTGGATGCAGGAGCTAATGTGCAGGTGGTGCACTGGATTGAGCTGCTTGCCAGCTCCTGTACAAAACCATGATAGACAAATCCTCAATAACTTTGAGGGTGATTAACAGGCATTTTTTTCCTAGTTTACAGTCACAGCACTTTTGAGAGGTAGAGTATGACACAATCATTTTATCCACCACAAAGAACATTGATGGGGCCGGGCCCATCCGATGTGAACCCGCGTGTTACCCAGGCGATGGCACGACCAACCATCGGTCATCTCGATCCACAGTTTGTAGCCATGATGGATGAGATGAAAGAGATGTTGCAATATGCCTTTCAGACGAAAAATGCCTTAACAATCCCCGTATCAGCACCGGGTTCTGCCGGTATGGAAAGCTGTTTTGTGAATCTGGTTGAGCCGGGTGATACTGTAATCGTCTGTCAAAATGGTGTGTTTGGCGGCCGCATGAAAGAGAACGTGGAGCGTTGCGGCGCAACAGCTGTCATGGTTCAGGATGAGTGGGGAAGGGCCGTTGATGCGAATAAACTGGAGGATGCACTAAAGGCGCACCCGGAAGCCAGAGTGGTGGCTTTTGTACATGCTGAAACCTCAACAGGGGCACAATCAGATGTGAAAACGCTGGTTGCACTGGCACATCAGTATGATTGCCTGACTATTGTGGATGCTGTGACTTCACTCGGTGGTAGTGAGTTGCGCGTGGATGAATGGGGTGTGGATGCGATCTATTCAGGTACCCAGAAATGTCTCTCTTGTGTGCCTGGTCTCTCCCCGGTGTCATTCAGTGAGTCTGCGATTGCGTTTATCAAAGGGCGGAAGTCTCCGGTTCAAAGTTGGTTCCTTGACCTGAATCTGGTGATGGGATACTGGGGCGCAGGTGCCAAGCGTGCATATCATCACACTGCACCGGTCAATACGCTCTATGCTCTGCATGAATCGTTGGTGATGCTGGAAAATGAAGGTTTGGAACAGGCATGGAGCCGTCATAATAATCATCATCAGGCACTGAAAGCCGGTCTTGAGACGCTAGGCCTATCATTTGTGGTACCTGAAGCTGAACGTCTGGCACAGCTTAATGCTGTCAGAATTCCGGAAGGGATCGATGATGCAGCTGTTCGAGGTGTGCTGCTCAATGATTATAACCTGGAAATCGGTGCGGGTCTTGGGCCTATGGCAGGTAACGTGTGGCGCATTGGTCTGATGGGTTATGCAGCCCGTAAAGATAATGTGCTTCTATGTCTGGCGGCCCTTGAAGATGTACTGGGTCGTATGGGTGCTCCGGCCAGCGGTGGTGCCGCAGTTGCTGCTGCAGTGGCTACATATACTAAATAAACTGCTACAGCATCGTTGTTGTAGACTGATCGGGGCACTCTGTTCATTCAGGGTGCCCCGTTACATTTGGTAACGTTATCTTTCACTCTGCTGGACAGTAAAAAGAAATTATATGTTGTGCAGTAGTTGCCGTACAAAAGGGCAGGGTTTGCTTCCTGGCGGCTGTGCTTTTGTACCACAGTTTCTATGACAGGGATCGTTTGTGAAATGCACTGTTACCACTAAATTCCTGTAAATGTTACTATTTTGAGTGGCTAGGTAGTGCGTCATTATGACACGCGCTTGGGGTTGGCCTGATTGATGCTTAGTGAATGCATGCTACGGTTTCAACTGTTGTTGAGCAAAATTGAATTGTATGCTGGAGGCTATGAGTGCTGAAATCAGGTGGAATATTGATGGGGATGAAGGCTTGCTTGCTTGCACTTATTCTCGTGTTGCCTGCGTTTTCATCACATGCATCAGCATTCGTGGTCAGTGGCGATTTTGTCTATGAACAGGAAGGTGATGGCAGTCTGGTTCAGTATCATGTGAATGCTGTTGATTATCAGGGTACACCTGCTTGGCGCATAGCCTGGGATTGTGAGCAGTTAAAGGCAGAGCACTTTCTGCGTCGCAGTGATGGTTTGCCACTGTATATCAAACGCACCAATCACGCTTTGAAACGCACCGTTGAGATTCACTATGCTCAGGATGAGAAAAAGCCGACTATTTACCGTAATCGCAGCGAGAACGAATTTGTTGAACGCAAGATCTGGGATAAAGGGCTGCGCGACCTTGGTACCTTGCCGCAGTTGCTACTTGCATCCGTCCAGCCTGAATCTTCTCCGGACATCACTTTTTCAGCTATTAATTATGATGATGGCAAGGTTTACCCGCTGATTGCCACACAGGCGGGTTTCAAAAATGTACGTTTTGAAGGCACAAAGGTTCGCTGTGCTATTTATGATGTGAAGCTGAACTCATGGCTTTCTACTTTCGTTGATAAAACGCGTTTGCTTATTCCCCTGCAGAAACAGAGTAGCAATTTTGTAGCATACAACGGGCCTGGTCTTGATGGTGTTGCAGATTCATGGTCATTGCGCCTGATTGGCAGGGATAGAACCCTGGCTCTGTTGGAAAAGTCCAAACTGCCTTAAGTACACTCTAAAGCACTCAGGCTCGCTTCAATACCCTGTTGTCCATACTGATCATAAACATTTTTTATCAAATCCGTGATATCATCCGGGATATGGATATATTGTCGAAATGAGTGAGAAAAATTTCTGGCGTTATCTTGCCTATCTGTGGCCTTTGGCCTTCATTTTCTGGCTTGGCCAATCTGTCATGCGTTACAATGGTAATGCTGCTGAGCTTGGCATTACGGCTACTATTTCCGTTATTGATATGCTTATCTTTCTTGCACTGTTTTGCGGCACTGCGTGGTGGACATTCCTGCCTTTGAAAAAGTGCCTGCAGAAAAAGAACGGCATTGAAAAGAATCGACGTGTGATAGAGGTCGTGCTGGCTGATTTTCCATGGCGGGCGCTGAAAGCCTATATCTTTGCCGGCTGGGCTTTTGCGATCTACCTGATGGTCATGATTAGTAGTGTCGCGATGATGGGGGAGCATTCATTTACCTGGCGTATGTTTGTCTCGATTGCGTTGAATTTCTGTTTTGGAGCAGGCGTGTTGGCACCTTCGCTGGCTGTGGCCAGTTCGATCATTTACAGCTCAAGGTTACGGGCAAAGCTTTCTGAGAAAGGACTGTTTGTTTCACAGTTAAATGATGCCCATAGCAGTAAATATATTACCTCATCATCTCACAGACCCTGGTTGGTATTTCTTGTTTCAGGCCTGTTACCAACCCTGATTCTGGCTCTTTACGTTTACCTGGCACTGGATGGGAATCAGTCAGAGCAACATTTTATTCTCTCCCAGTCACTGGTGCTGCTATCGATGAGTATTTCCGCCAGTATGATTCTGGTCTGGACTATCAGTCATACATTGAAGCAGGTTACCGAATCTCTGGAAACAGGCTTGCGGCATCTGGCCAGTGGCCAGTTCAAAGGGCGTGTCCCGGTTCTGCTTGATGATGATTTCGGTGAACTTGCCCGTGGCCTGAATACGGCACTCTCCGGCTTGCAGGAGAGGGAAGATTTAAAAGATTCACTCGCCATTGCTGCCGAGATTCAGCAGGGGCTATTACCTAAGCATGCCCCGGTGATCCCGTTTTATAAGTTACAGGGCTTTCAACAGACCTGCTATTCTGTGGGTGGTGACTATTTCGATTATATCGAACTTGAGGATGGGCGTGTCTGGTTGATGATTGCTGATGTGTCCGGCAAGGGCTATCCGGCTGCACTTACCATGGCTAACCTGCAGGCTATGCTACGAGGTTTGGCCATGGTTGACTGGCCGATTGAGGTGGCAGCGAACTATCTCAATGAATCATTCTGTGACTCACTGACCGGTGGCCGTTTTGTGACGATGTTTATGGCTAAATTGCAGCCTCAATCCCATTCACTGATCTGGATGAATGCCGGTCATGTGCCACCACTACTGGCCACAGAGGACGGTGTGCAACACCTGGAGGCATCTGCACCGCCATTGGGATTATTGAAATCAGTAAAATATGATGTGGTGAGAACCGAACTGCAGCCCGGAGATACGTTGTTGGCTTATACCGATGGTGTTACTGAGACATCCGGACGTCATGGTAAGCAGATGTATGGCGATAAGAGGCTTAAAGCATGGTTTGTTGATCACCTGCATGAACCGGTTGAGCAGTTGCCGGAGCTGTTACTTGAAGAACTGAACGCATTCGGTCGTGCTGACCAGGATGATGATTTAACACTATTATGTATGAGGCGGGAGTGAATATGTCGAACACACGAATTGAAAAGGATTCCATGGGTGAAATGCAGGTGTCTGAGACTGCTATGTACGGTGCATCTACAGCTCGCGCTGTAGAAAATTTCCCTGTATCCAATTTACGTTTTTCTCGTGAGTTTATTCGTGCGCTCGGTCGCATCAAGGGGGCCTGTGCATCGGTTAATGCCGATCTGGGTAAGCTGGATCAAGAGCGTGCTGAACTGATAGGTCAGGTGGCAGAAGAAGTAGCCGATGGTCTGTGGGATAATGCATTTGTCGTTGATATCTTTCAGACCGGTTCCGGTACCTCGACCAATATGAATGCCAACGAAGTCATTGCACACCGCTGTGCCCAGATTAACGGTGATCTGTATGTGCACCCCAATGATCACGTGAATATGGGGCAATCATCCAATGATGTGATTCCGACAGCGATGCATCTGGCTGCTGCCGACCTGCTAGTGCATGTGCTGCTACCATCCTTGCGTCACTTGCATGAAGCCTTGCAGCAAAAGGCCGAAGCAACAATGGATGCAGTGAAAATCGGTCGCACACATTTGATGGATGCAACACCGATTACCATCGGTCAGGAGATTTCCGGCTGGGCTCGCCAAATTGAGCTGGGTATGAAACGACTGGAATCCACACTGCCACGTATTACAGAACTGGCGCAGGGGGGGACAGCTGTAGGTACGGGGCTGAATACCCATCCGGAATTCGGGGCAAGAGTGGCAGCGGCTCTATCGAAGGCATACGGTATCGAGTTTCATGAAGCGGCCAATCATTTCGAAGCGCAGGCGGCACAGGATGCGGCTGTCGAGCTTTCAGGGCAATTAAAGACGGTGGCTGTGTCTTTGGTGAAGATTGCCAATGATGTGCGCCTGCTCAATGCAGGTCCACGCTGCGGTATTGGAGAGATCACTGTGCCGGCAGTGCAACCTGGCTCTTCAATCATGCCGGGCAAGGTGAATCCGGTGATTGCCGAATCCCTGGCTCAGGTATGTGCTCAGGTGATTGGAAATGATGCGGCTATTAGCTTTGGCGGGGCCTCAGGCCTGCTGGACCTGAATGTAATGCTGCCGATGATGGCTCATAATTTATTGGAATCAGAACAACTTCTGGCCAGTGCCTCGCGTATGTTTACCGATAAATGCATTACAGGTATGGTGGTTAACAGGGAACGCTGTGCTGAGCAGATTGAATGGAGCATGAGCATGGTTACATCACTTGCTCCGGTGATCGGCTATGATCGCGCTTCACAAATTGCTAAACAGGCTGTGGCTGAAGGGAAAACTGTGCGGCAGCTCTGTCTGGACGGTGGTGTTCTTGCCGAGGATGAGCTTGATCGACTGTTGGACCCGACAACCATGTTGAAGCCCCGGATTTAACCCGGGAGTGCTGCTCTTTACTGTAAGCTGCTGCATAGCCTTCCCGTTTCAGAGGGTTTGGATTGATCGTTGAAATATTCAACATGATTCAGCGGGAGTCAGGCAATGAATTTTGAGATTAGCGATGAAGAGAAGAAACAGGCCAAAGCACCGCATAATCTTTTTGTGCTCAATATTTTTCTATTTAATCTGTTAATGACACCTGCGGCCATCGTCATGGATGTTGGTATGTATGGTTTTCTTATTCCTTTGATCTGTTCACTCTCCGTGATTGCCTATATCTATCAGCACTCAAAAAAAACAACGATCTGGTTTGTGGATATGCACTGGCGTCTCTCATTCAGGCGTTGCCAGTATCTCATGGCAGGTTATGCGCTGACCGCTTTTCTGGTACTGCTTGCCTGGCTGATTAGTCTGACTGCCTCTGATGCGAGGATGGCAGAGATCATATTTACAGCGGTCTCACGCGTGGCCGTTGCTCCCACAGTGCTGGCTGTGATGGGGACAGTTGTACTTGAGGCTGGTGGATTTCACCTGGTCAACCAGGGTGAAGTGCCTGATGCTCTTGTTACGAAATTCCCACCGCCTGCATAGGCTGTTCAATTCTTCTGGAAAGCGGATAGCGCATCCGTCACACTGCCGCCATGCTTGAAGTTACCGACTTATCACTTTCTGTATCAATAGAGGGCGCACGCGTGAACGCTGTTGCCGGTGTTTCGCTGAAGTTGGAACCGGGCCGGGTGCTGGGTTTGGTGGGTGAATCCGGTTGTGGCAAATCTCTGACTGCGCAATCCATACTACGCCTTGGTGAGTATCAGGGTGTTGAGAAAAGCAGTGGTGATATTCGCCTGGATGACAAAAGCCTGTTTGAAATCTCGGATAAAGCATTGCGCACAGTTCGCGGCGGCCGCATAGCCATGGTCTTTCAGGAGCCGATGACGGCATTGAACCCCGTATTCTCCATTGGTAGCCAGATTGCTGAAGTGATTAGTCTGCATCTCAATCTGGATCGGCAACAGGCCTGCCAGCGTGCATCAGACTTGTTGCGCGATGTTGGTATGCAGGATGCTGAACAGATTCTGAAACAGTATCCGGATGCACTTTCAGGAGGCATGCGCCAGCGAGTTCTGATTGCAATGGCGATGGCTGCTGACCCTGATTATATTATTGCTGATGAGCCGACAACGGCACTCGATGTGTCTGTGCAGAAACGCATTATCTCCCTGCTACTCGATTTGCAGAAAAAACGTAATCTTGGTCTTCTACTGGTAACCCACGATTTCGGGTTGGTGGCAGAGATGTGTGATGATGTGGCGGTGATGTATGCCGGACAGATTGTTGAATCAGGGCCTGTGATGGATATTTTTAATCGCCCTGCACATCCGTATACAAAAGCACTGATGGGTTGTCGTCCGGAAGTGTCAACAGCTGGCAAGGCACTTCCCGTGATTTCCGGACAGGTACCGCCTCCCGGTCACTGGCCTGCAGGCTGCCATTTTGCTCAGCGTTGTCCGTTGGCGAAAGATAACTGCTCTGCTCCTGTGGCCGCCGATGCCTGGCAGGATGGCGAGCATATCTCTCGCTGCCTGCATGTGGGGGAATCGGTATGAGCATGCTGAAAGTGAACGGTTTGAATAAAGCTTTTTCTGCGGGCGGCATGTTCAAAGCCATTGGTAAAGACAAGCGGGCCGTGATTGATACATCCTTTGACCTGATGGCCGGGGAAACACTGGCAATCGTGGGTGAGTCGGGTAGTGGAAAATCTACTACGGCTCGTCTGGCAATGCGTTTGCTGCCATCGGACTCAGGGTCGATTTCATGGGCCGGTGAGGATGTGACTACACTGAGCGGAAGAGGACTCAGGAATCTGCGCAGTCACATACAGATGGTATTTCAGGATCCCTATGCCAGTCTTAATCCCCGTATGAAAATATGGGAGAGTGTTGCAGAAGGATTACGTGTACATCGCCCTGATCTTTCAAAACAACAGAGACGGGAGAAGGTTGCTGAAACGCTGCAACAATGTGGTCTGGATGATTCCGGTATGGATCGCTATCCGCATCAATTCTCCGGCGGTCAAAGGCAGCGCATAGGTATTGCTCGTGCTCTGATTGTTGAACCGAAGGTGCTTGTGCTTGATGAACCGGTTTCAGCTCTGGATGTGTCGGTACAGGCTCAGGTTCTCAATCTGCTCAAGGATATTCAGCAGAGCAGAAATCTTGCCTATCTGTTTATTTCACATGATCTGTCAGTTGTTTCACACATTGCAGATCGTGTGTCGGTGATGTTTGCCGGCCGTGTCGTGGAGCAGGGCAGGGCAGCTGATATTTTTGAAAACCCTGCTCACCCTTATACACGGGCACTGCTGGATGCACGTCCTATTTCCCATCCGAATGAGCGAGGCAAATCTGAGCCTGTTTTAGCCATTGGTGAAGGGATGTCGGATTCCGGTTGTGCTTATCAACCGCGATGTCCTTTTAAAAAGGATAGCTGTGCCGATTTTGACGGGGCACTAAATGCGCAGGGTTGCGCCTGCCTCTATCCACTACCTCACCAGCAATGAGCAAGTTAACTCCAAAACTAAGGCGTGATTTTGTAAATGATTCGCCACTGGCAACCGATCTTCCCGGTTATTCAGAGCGTGAAGAGCAGATCAAACTGGCAGAGGAAATTGCTACTGCTTTTGACCAGAATAATATCCTGCTTGCTGAAGCTGAAACAGGAACCGGGAAAACATTGGCCTATCTTGTGCCTGCCTTGCGTTCCAGTGAGAAGGTGCTGATCTCGACCCATACCAAAGCGTTACAGGATCAGTTGGTCCATCGAGATCTCCCGGCTGTTCAGAAGGCTCTGGGTGTAGGGCGCAAAGTGAGCCTGCTTAAAGGCCGTGCCAACTATCTTTGTCCTCTGCGTTTGAAGCGCTTTGTAAGCAGCCCTCAACTGGAGATATGGGCACGAAAATCAATGCTCAAAGTCGTGGAGTGGTCCGAGAAAACACGCGATGGTGATCTTTCGGGCCTGGACTTTGATGTATTTTCCAAGGGTATCGGGCCAATGGTCACTGCTACTGCTGATCAGTGCCTGGGTTCCAAGTGTGCGGATTTCGATGATTGTCCGTTGATGAAGGCAAGACAGAAGGCACAGACGGCCGATATTGTAGTCACCAATCATAGTCTGCTGTTGGCTGATGCTGCTTTGAAATCAGGTGAGTATGGAGAAATATTACCTGTTTTCGATGCCTATGTGCTGGATGAAGCACACTCACTGCCGGAACTGGCATGCCAGCATTTTGGTGTGCAGGTGACGCGCTTGGCTTTTATTCAATGGCTGAATGATATGCAGGCCCTGCTTGATGTGACGGGCGATGAACCTGCGCTGAAAAAAGATGTGCTGGAACTGGGTAAAGAAGTGCTGGAAGCCTATTTGCAACCGAGCCTTAAGAAGCTGAAGCCTGTTTGGCGGCAGATGCTGGACCTGGCTGAATCGCGACGAGAGCGTAATGAAGACTTTGCTCGTCTGGCTGATAGGGCCATGCAGTTTATGACTGAAATCGAGATGGTGATAAAACCGAAAGACGGTTTTGTCGGCTGGATGGACGGAGAAGGCGAGGCAAAAAAATATATTGTGGCACCTGTTGAGACCGGGCCCGTTTTAAAAGAGCACCTGTGGGGCAGAAAAGCAGCTTTTGTACTGCTTTCGGCCACACTCAGGGTCTCAGGAAGTTTCGCCTATGCAAAAGCCAGACTGGGTTTGGATGATGTAGCTGAGAGTTTTCATGCCTCGCCATTCGATTATTCCAGCCAGGGTTTGATTTATCTGCCTAGACATATGCCGGACAGTCGTTCAGAGCAGGGTGTTGCCGCACTGATTGATGAAATGGAAACGCTGATCAGAGCATCACAGGGGCGTGCGTTTGTGCTCTTCACCTCCTGGGGGATGCTCAATAAGGTTGCTCCGGAGTTGGCCAATCGACTGCCATGGAGTGTTCTGATTCAAGGGGTTACTGGCAGCCGCGATGCAATATTGGAAAGCTTCAGAAAAGATACTCACTCTGTGTTGTGTGGTACGCGTAGTTTTTGGGAAGGTGTGGATGTGCCGGGTGAGTCATTGAGTCTGGTAATTATTGATAAAATGCCTTTTGCACCACCGAATGATCCTCTGCTTCAGGCTCGTATTAAGCGCTGTGAAGAGAAGGGTGGTCAAGGTTTCAGGGATATTCAGTTACCTGAGGCTATTGCTACCCTCAGGCAGGGGGCAGGGCGTCTGATTCGTTCGGTTGATGACAGGGGCGTGATGGCACTGCTTGATTCACGCCTTTACTCCAAAGCCTACGGGCGCGAGGTGGCACACAACCTTCCGGCAGCACCGATCAAGGACGATCTGTCTGAAGTCCGCTGGTTCTTTGAGGAACAAGACGAATAAAGCCATGGGTGTGGCTTTATTCGTCGCGTTAGTCTGAAAAAACCAAAGCCATGGGTGTGGCTTTATTCGTCGCGTTAGTCTGAAAAAACCAAAGCCATGGGTGTGGCTTTATTCGTCGCGTTAGTCTGAAAAAACCAAAGCCATGGGTGTGGCTTTATTCGTCGCGTTAGTCTGAAAAAACCAAAGCCATGGGTGTGG